>WPCG01128710.1_pt1 | contig 29417 bp, 30 predicted proteins | sample 5403311 | NCBI WGS metagenome assembly WPCG01 (sample SAMN12869467, study PRJNA574797) | sludge metagenome | isolation source: wastewater treatment of Control | place: China:Beijing | collected 2019-05-17
TAAAGTATATGTTATAGGTAGTATCAACATGGATTTAGTCGTCGTCACGAAAGTTTTTCCAAAAGATGGCGAAACATTAATGGGCGAGAGTTTTTTCACAAACCCGGGCGGTAAAGGGGCAAATCAAGCCGTTACGGTTGCGAAAATGGGCTTACCGGTTGAAATGGTCGGGACAGTCGGCAAAGAGTTTGGTGATGAACTACTCCACACACTGCACACATATAATATTTCGACAAAGTTTGTAACTAATTTGCCCGATATTAATAGTGGCACGGCAACAATTATTGTAAGTAACGGCGATAATCGTATCATTTTAAATCCGGCGGCAAATTACGAAATTACCACCGCGCATATTGACGCGGCACTACATGAAGCCGTGCCTGGCGACTTTCTTTTATGTCAACTAGAAATCCCGCCACTACTTGTTGAGTATGCCCTTAAAAAAGGTAAGGAAAAAGGCCTTGTCACATTTTTAAACCCGGCACCAGCCGCGCCATTACATGATGATATCTTCGCGTTTATTGATTATTTTATGCCGAATCAAACGGAAAGTGAATTTTATACCGGTATCTATCCAACGAATGCCGCAAGTGCTATCCAAGTCGTCAACGCCCTCCTTTCAAAGGGGACAAAAAATGTTTTAGTAACATTAGGTGACGAGGGCGCTTATTTTGGTAATAATATAGAAGGGCATTTTGAAAAAGCCTTACGAGTCCCAACGCTTGATACAACCGGAGCTGGTGATACGTATATTGGCACATTTCTTACAATGGTCGCGGAAAAGAAAAGTATTGAAACGGCAATGCGCCTTGCAACACTAGCGGCAAGTATTACGGTCCAACGGATGGGCGCACAAATTGCCATTCCTTACCGTCATGAATTAAACGAAGATGAAGATTAATAAAAAGAAATTAACATTACGCGATGTAGCGAAAGCATGTGGCGTCTCGACGACCGCTGTTTCGTTTGCCCTAAACGATAAACCAAGTAATCTTTCACCGGAAACAAAAGAGCGGATTATTCGCACCGCCAAAGAAATGAATTATCAGTTTAACGGTGTCGCCCGCGCGCTTGCTACACGCCGCACAAATATTATTGGTATTATTGTTCCCGCCATTACTAACGCCTTCTTTGCCGAGTCAATTCGCCATTTACAAGTTGAATTAAGTGCAAACGGCTATGAAGTTATTTTATGTAATAGCGATGATAAATATGAAAATGACTTAAAATACATGCGGCTTTTACTCTCCCGCCAAGTCGACGGCTTAATTATTTCCATCTCTGCTGAATCAATGGTTGATGAAAACTGGCGCGAAATTAAGGCGATGCTTTTAGAAAACGAAGTACCGCACGTGCTTTATGACCGCTATTATCCTGGGGATGATGCGAAAGTTTTCGTCGATAACGAACAAAGTGCCTTTGAATTAACAAATTATTTAATTGCAAATGGTCATAAGAAAATTGGCATTATTACCGGACCAATGAATTTAAATAGTGCACAAGGCCGCTTTGCTGGTGTTAAAAAAGCATTAGAAGCCGCAAACTTACCGTTTAATGATGAACAAATTTATTATGGTGATTATGATATTGAATCAGGGAAAAGTGGCGCGAAAAAACTTTTACGTAATGTCAGTGCAATTTTTGCTTTTAATGATCTGCAAGCTTATGGTGTCATTGAAGTCGCACGTGATGAAAACCTACGCATTCCTGATGATGTTAGTTTAATTGGCTTTGACGACATCTTTTATTCATCCGTCTTAGAAACAAAACTGACAACGGTTAAACAACCAATTGAAGTTATGTGTAAAGCAACATGTGACTTACTGTTAAAACTAATCGATAATCCGCGCCATCAAAAAAGTATGAGTTTTCCCGGCACTCTCATCGTGCGCGATTCGGTGAAAGCAAAATAGGTAACAACTTAATAAAACGGGCAGCGTTACGCTGCCCATTTCTTATTGACTTTTTTGTTTAATCGTATTTATGTAAATCTTGGAATTTTACAATTGGCCGCCGGGCCGCTAATACTTCGTCAATGCGCCGAATAATTGTCGTATGGGGCGCGCTTTTTACAAGTTCTGGTTGCTCTTTTGCTTCTTTTGCAATTTCTTTCATCGCACGAATAAACGCATCGAGTGTTTCGAGAGACTCAACTTCCGTTGGTTCAATCATTAATGCTTCTTTAATAATGAGCGGGAAGTAAATGGTCGGTGGATGATAGCCATAATCAAGTAAGCGTTTTGCCACATCAAGCGTTGTAACGCCCGTTGATTTATCTTTTAAGCCTTGGAACACAACTTCATGTTTACAAAGCCCGGTTATTGGTAAAAGATACTCATCCTTAAGGGCCGCGCGCATATAATTTGCACTTAAGACTGCGTATTTGGCTATGTTTGGTGCGTGTTCATGGCCTAATGTTTTTAAATATACATAAGCCCGGAGCATGACGAGAATATTACCATAAAACCGCGAAACACGGCCAATTGACTCCGATGCGTCTGCCCATTTATAAGCCACACCAACCTTAATTACGCGTGGGTTTGGTAAAAACGGGGCAAGGAGTGTGTTAGCACCAACAGTGCCCGAACCGGGACCACCACCGCCGTGCGGTGTAGAGAATGTTTTATGTAAGTTTAAATGCATGACGTCAAACCCCATATCTGACGGTTTTACAACACCCATCACGGCATTTAAGTTCGCTCCGTCGTAATAGGAAAGTGCGCCACAATCATGAATTAATTTGTTAATTGTCATGATATCTTTTTCAAAAATACCGAGGGTATTTGGATTAGTGAGCATGATTGCTGCTACTTCGTCGGATAAATGGCGTTTTAAGTCCTCAACATCAACGGTGCCATATTCATTTGATTTAACTTCGATAATATCAAGACCACACATTGTCGCACTCGCGGGATTTGTGCCGTGGGCACTATCTGGGACAATAACTTTTGTGCGTTTAAAGTCACCGCGACTTTTGTGATAAGCAACAATCATCATGAGACCGACAAGTTCACCATGCGCTCCGGCGAATGGCGCAAAGGAAAACTCGGCCATCCCCGTTACTTCACTAAGCATCTTTGATGTTTCATAATATATTTCAAGGATGCCTTGACTATTTGCTTCACTCGTTAGTGGATGTAAGTTACTAAATGCAGACATGTTTGCGATTTCTTCGTTTAGTTTTGGATTATATTTCATCGTGCATGAGCCAAGCGGATAAAACCCAGTTTCGACGCCAAAATTCTTCATTGATAAATTCGTATAATGGCGGACAACATCAAGTTCACTAACTTCGGGTAAAAGCGTTGGTATTTCCCGTAAAAGGTGCGCCGGAATTTCGTTTGCTAACGAAAACGGTAAAGTATTTAATGGCAAAGAATAACCGACACGGCCCGGCTTCGTCAATTCAAAAATTAATTTATCATGCGTCTTTTTCATTGGGACACCTCCAAGGCACGAACAAACTCATCAATTTCCGCTTGCGTACGTTTTTCCGTCGCGGCAAAAAGGAAAACCTTTTGTCCGTGATACTCTGCGCTTAATGGCCCTTCAAACTTTGTGCCTTCTAATGCCTTTTTCATTACCTTTTCATCAAGGGTGGAAGTTAGCGCAAATTCATAAAAGAATGGTGCATTGAATACTGGTTTAAATAATTTCGTTTGGATTAGTTTTTCATGTAAATAACGAGCATTTTTTAAGGAGTCAAGTTGGACTTGTCGTAACCCTGCTTTCCCCATGATCGACATATAAATTGTGACCCAGAGCGCCATAAGTGACTGGTTTGAACAAATATTGGAATTTGCTTTTTCGCGACGAATATGTTGTTCACGTGCTTGCAGTGTTAAAACAAACGCCCGTTTACCGTCAACATCTTTACTGATGCCACATATCCGGCCGGGCATCCGGCGTAAAAGTTTTTCTTTCGCACACAAGAAACCAAGATGCGGACCGCCAAAGCTTAAGGGAATACCTAATGTTTGTGCGTCACCACACGCAATATCAGCACCATATTCACCCGGGCTTTTTAAAACCGCTAAACTTGCTGGATCAACATTCATAATAAAAAGACCACCATGCGCTTTCGCTAACGCCGAAATTGGCGCCATATCTTCAATGAGGCCAAAGTAATTTGGTGATTGCATAAGGATGGCAGCAAATGGGTCTTGTACGAGCTTTTTCAGTTCATATAAATTGGTTATTCCGTCATTGCTTGGAATAAGACTAAATGTAAACCCGCGATACGTTGCGTATGTTTTAATTGTCGCAATAATTGCTGGGTGTAATGTTTCACTAATGAGTACATGATTTATTTTGCGGTCTGCAACCGCCATCATGATTGCTTCGGCAGTTGCCGTTGCCCCGTCATACATCGACGCGTTACTAACGTCAAGACCAGTTAGTGAAGTCATATATGATTGAAACTCAAATATATAACTCAAGGTGCCTTGCGCAATTTCTGGTTGATACGGCGTATATGCGGTTAGAAATTCTTGGCGACTTACAAGTGCAGGAATAACGCTTGGAATATAATGGTCATACGCACCTCCACCAAGAAAATATACTTTTTCATTATTTTTAGCCGCGAGACTTTGCATTAACATGCGAATTTCCACTTCACTTTTAGCGGCTTCTAAATTTAAAGCTTCTTTGAGCATCAGTTCACTCGGAACATCGGCAAAAAGGTCGTTAATTGAGCGTGCGTTAATGCGCGTCAGCATTGTTTCAATATCAAGCGCAGTATGTGGAAAATATTTAAACATCACGCTTAACCTTCGGTTTCACAAAATAATTTGTACGCAGTTTCATCAAGTAAACTAAAAGCCTCGGCTGGATTACTCATTTTGACTTTGATAATCCAATGATTAAGTGGTGCTTCGTTTAATAGTTCGGGGGCGTCATAAAGTTCATCATTAACTGCGACGACTTCACCAGCGACAGGTGTGTAAAGTTCGGATACTGCTTTAACACTTTCGAGCACACCAAATTGTTCGTTTTGCTTTAAAACTTTACCGACTTCCGGTAAATCAACGAATACGACACCGCCAACTTGGTCACTCGCAAATTCACTAATGCCAATCGTGGCGACACCATCTTCAACTTTTACCCATTCGTGGGTTTTTGCGTAACGCACATTATTTTGACTCATACTATTCTCCTTATTTTTTATTTCTTTTTTCATAAAACTTTTTGTCACGAACTACCGCTTGCACACGGCGGCCACGAATTTCGACACTTATGGGGGTACCAATCGTAGTATGGGCAATATCAACAAGGGCAAACGCGAGTGGTTTTTGTGTTGTTGGTGATAAATAACCAGTTGTAATATAACCTACTTCTTTATCGGCAATAAAAAGTGGATATCCTTCGCGTGGGATGCCACGTTCTACTAATTCAAGCCCAACTATTCTCCGGGTTAAACCAGCTTCTTTTTGTGCTAAAAGGGCGGCTTTACCAATAAAATCTTTATCAAAATTAACGGCAAATGTTAAACCCGCTTCAAGTGGAGTAATTTCTTTGCTTAATTCGTGGCCATAAAGGGGCATACTTGCTTCAAAACGCAGTGTATCGCGACACCCAAGCCCACATGGCGTCGCACCACGATCAAGAAGTGTCGTCCATAATATTTTAATATCACTTGGTTTCCCATACACTTCAAAGCCGTCTTCACCAGTATAACCGGTCCGTGAAATTAAAACATCAGCAGATTCATAGCGCATAATTTTAAAGGATCCTGAGGCCATGTCATCAAATTGTGTATTTAATATCTTTGTTAACAAGTGAATTGCATTCGGTCCTTGGACTGCTAAAAGCGCAATATGGTCCGAAAAGTCGGTAATTTTAACATCATAGTTTCCTTTGTTTTCAATAAGCCATGTTAAGTCTTGATCTTTGTTGGCCGCATTCACGACGAGTAAATAATCATTTTTGGCTAACACATAAATAATTAAGTCATCAACAACGCCACCACTTGGGAAACAAAGAAACCCGTACCGCGTCTTACCAATCGTTAAATCACTTAGTTCATTGGTAAATACATAATTAAGAAACGCTAAACTTTGTGGGCCAGTAACACGAATTTGTCCCATATGCGAAACATCAAATACGCCAACATCTTGGCGTACTGCGTGGTGTTCAAAAGTTAAGCCTTTATATTCAATTGGCATTAAAAAGCCAGCGTATGCACTCATCCGCGCATTAAGGGCGACATGGGCATCGTATAAAACTGTTTTTTTCAATGGCACCACCTCATAAAAAGTATATTATTAACAAGCTTTTGTAAGTGACTATCTAACAATTATTGTAGCAAAATATCACTCATTAGTAAACATATAATCGCTAGCCGTATGGTCCATCGTTTACCTTATAATAATGATGGATTTAATGCTTTTTTATGCAATAAAATCTTTATGGTTGTGAAGAAGCTGCGTAAATTATTTCACTAAATAACACGTATTTTGTCGGCAAATGTGGAGTATTAAACTTAAATTGATATATTTGGCCATTTTGATATATTTGCACATTCCGACCAATATCACTTGGTAAACTTGGAATAAATCGTGGATCAAAGCCAACTATTTTTTGTTCGCCGTCAATGGTGCCATTATACGTATACTTTGCTTTTGTTAAAGTTAAAGTGCCACTGCCCACAGTAACATGGCGATTAGTACGAAATGATTCAAATATTACTTCACTACTTACTGTAAAGTTAGGGTCTTGCACTTCTTTTTTTAAATTATTTCGTTGTGCTTCATAATAATCGAAAATGGTATGGGTGCCAAAGGTGAACTTTTGATCAAGTGTCACACTAAAGTCACAGGATGTACAATAGAGCGTTTTTTTATGGGTCGCTAATGTTTCTTTGTGGCACGACGGACACGCATAAAGTAAATGTTCTAACCCCGCAATATTTGTAACGTGATACTTATATTGTTTTGTCGCATTATAAGCGTATGGGTTATGATAAAGCCCTGCATACATTTTTGTAAATAATTCCGCCTCGCTAAGGGCGTCAATTTCTGCAACACTAAAAAGTAACTTTACTTCCGTATTTATGCGGCCGCGAAATGATTTTTTCGTCCATGGCGGATTCACAAAATATGCATTATGATGTTTTACCGTATAAACGGGGACACGGGCTTTTTTAATTAATTTTATAATCGCGGGATTTGGGGAAAGTAATACCCCACTTGGTGAAATTTGTCCTTCGGGAAAAATGCCAAGAATTCCGTTATTTTCTAAAACTTTTAAACCTTGCATTGTTGCAACCGGGTCTGCTTCTAAAAGTGCCTTCGGAATTGCTTTTGCGCGCCTTAAGAAAAACCCAAGTACTGGATCATAAAACATCTTTTTCGCTGCTAGATAATTAACGCGCCGCGGATATATTGCACTCATTGAATAAAGAAAGTCATAAAATGATGTATGGTTTGATAATGTAATGGCAGGACCTTTAATTTTTACGCCCTTTGTAATGCGTTGCCCTTTAAAAAAGGCGAAGACTTTAATCAGTCCACCGAAGAAGAGTGACAAAAACCAGTTTGCTTTTTTCATTACTTTAACGCTAAGAGAACTTCTTCCCGCAGTGCTGTATCTCTTAGAGCCGCTTTTACTTCTTCTTGTTTTTTTGCATCAACTTTATATTTAAACGAAATAATACTACCAATTCCCATAAAGATAAATGGGGTTAATAACAGTACAAGGCGAATTGCTAAAAGCGCACCACTTACTTGTGAATTAATTTTTGGTGCACCAAGTACTTGTTCTTGAAAGCCGGCTGCGCCTAAAATAACCATGACAAGCGCGACACCTGCGCCTTGACTTACTTGATTTACGAAGTTTGAAAAGCCGCTCATTTGTCCGTCGAGCCGTTCTTCTAAGTATAGTTGGCCCACGTCAACAACGTCACCATACATAGCGTGCGGAATTAAGCCAGGCGCACTAATGCCAAAGCCCATCGCGGCAGCTATAACGTAGAGGAATATGGGGTTACCATCTGCCGGTAAAAGGAAGAGCATAACGGCCGTTATAATCCAAATGTAAGATCCAAGTCGATAAACGAACATCTTGCCTTTCTTTTCAATCATTTTTAAATAGATGGGTAAGGCTACAATTTGCATGGCAAACATGAGCGCAATGGCAATAAGTCCAACCATTGATGTTTCCCCGTTTAGTGTTGCTGATTTAATAAAGTAAAAGTCGACATAGAAAAAGAATAACGCACTCATGACAGCCATCGCAATTTGCACCATTAAAAACATAATTAAATATTGGCGGAATGGTTTAATTTGCAGCGGTTTCACAAATGTTTTTAAATTTAGTTTTTCCGTTGAAGGCGGCGTCACAATTTCTTCCCGCGCAAAAAGTGCGGTGATTAAAATCGAAAGCATAAAGATCGTCCCAAAGGTTAAACTCATCACTTGATAACCAAGCACTTCGTTGCCGTCAAACGCTTTTATAATAATACCCGGCACGGCGACACAGACGATTGAGGAAAAGATACTAAACCCAAGCCGATAGGAATTAAACGACGCGCGGTTTTGGTAATCGTCACTAATTTCACTTGCCAGGGAATAATACGGAATCATCACGAGTGATTGAATTGTCGTAAAGAGTAAATATGAAGTTAAGACTGCAACAGCCCGTAAATTAACATTAGCGAAGCGATATGGGAAAAAGAGTAAGTAGAGTGACACTAATACAAGGGGGGCGGTAATTAAAAGATAAATTCGTCGTTTGCCAAACTTTGATTTCGTCCGGTCAGAAAAGTAACCGATAAACGGATCAATCGCTGCGTCCCAAATACGCGCAATCATCATAATAATGCCAATCCAATAGGCGCTTAGGCCAACAGTAAGTGCTAAAAAGCCGGGGTAGAGAAAGTTAACGATATTAAAAGATCCGCCACCGAATATATCAGCAGCGGCAAAAGTAAGTTTTTTCGATGTTTGTTTTTTCATGTTATCCTCATTAATTTTTGTAGAGATACGTAATATTTTAGCATAATTACATAAAGTGTAATCATTTGCATTTTTTCACTATTATTTATGCTAAACTTACTTTATATGGATACACATGCAAAGAAAAAGCCTTTACTTTTATTAATAGTCTCCTATTGTCTCCTTGCGCTTTTATTAACCGCTTATTTTACGATACTTACGATTAGTTACTACGATTACTTATGGCATAACATGTTGCGCTATATTGTTTATATTTTTTCGTTCCCTCTCCTTAGTTTTGTTTTATCGCCAGTTATATTTTTTATCTTGTGGTTCAACAAGAAAAAAAGCATTTTAACAACAAAAAGGGTGTGGCTTGGTTTAGTAATTAGTGCCTTGCTTCCATTAACAGGCGTTGTTACCGCGCGGATAATTATTAAAGCTAATTACAATAAGTTTTACACGTTCACGAGTGAAAAATGGCAACAATCAAATGTTGAAGATCGCTTACGTCTTATTCCATCATTTGAAAAAAAGCATACGATTATTGGGAAACCACTAACATATACGATTTCACTCCTTGGTGATCCTGATCATTTAGGTGACACGAATTGTCATTATTATTTAGGCTTTGGTCGTGGGTTTGCGATTGACTCACATCTTTATTTCGTAACGTTTGACGCAAATTCAATTGTTACAAACGCATATATCGTGCAAACATAAAATTTTTAATTTAGATACTTATAATTCAATGGTGTTTTTAAATATCGTTTTTTGGATCCCCGCATAAATAAGTAAGATTGGAATAGTCGAAATTAATAACGCCATAAACACCGCACCAATGTTATAACGCATATCATCTGCAAGTGAAGAAATTAAGATTGGTAAGGTAAAGAGATTACTATCATTAGTAATAATCATTGGAATAAGGAAGTTGTTCCACGCAGCAATAAATAAGATAAAAAATGCAAGTAATAACTTGTCCAATATAATTGGAATTGATATTTTTGTCATAATACTAAATTCATTCGATCCATCAACGCGGCCCGCATCAATTAATTCGTTTGGAATGAATGAACAGGCATCATGGACATAATAAAAAATACGGACATTGACAATAAACGGAATAATTAGACCGGCCATTGTTGAATAAAGATTAAGTTTATTTAGCACTAGTAATTGGCCAATTAAATATGATTGTTCAGGAATATCAACAAGAGCGGCTAATATTGGAATTAAAATCTTTTTACCCCTAAATTCATACTTATTTGCAGCGTAAGCGGCACTAAAAACAACAACAATCGATAATAAAGCTGTTAAAAATGACGAGATAAAACTATTAAAAATAATTCGTAGTAATTTATGATAGTTTTGCAAATAACTAATATTCTCAATGAAGTTTTGTCCAAATATAAGTTTGAATGGTTGATTAAATGCCCATCCACTATCATTACTACTTCCTAGTAATACATAAACAAATGGAAATAGCATCACAACTGACAGCAAAATTAACAATATATGTTTAATTGTTTTTCGCATAAACCCTCACTAGCTTTTTAAAAATGACTATAATCATGAATCCAAATATAAAAATGCTTAACCCAATGGTGGACGCATATGAGAAATCATTATAACTAAATGCGACCTTGTAAATGTAATACCCTAATGTAACAGTTTCGTTATTCGGTGCCCCTTGCGTAAGGTTAAATGGTAATTCAAGTAAATTTAATGTCGCAATAAATCCCGTTAGCACAACAAAGCGTAAAACTTTGTATGCATAAGGTAATATAATGTGTGTAATCATTTTGGCTTTCTTTGCACCATCAATTAAGGCACTATCTATTACTTCTTGCGGAACACTATTAAATGTGTTTACCAGCAATAAAACACTCATACCGAAGCTTCCCCATGCCATGGCAAGGGAAAATACAATTTTTGCGTTTAAACCAACTTCTAACCACTTTATTTTTAATCTAAAAATCGAAAATAAAATGCTATTTATTAGCCCATCATAAGTAAACAAATAACGATAGATAATGGCAAAAGCGAAAGCGCCAATTAGTGTTGGCAAATAGAAAATACTTAAATATATTTTTTTGCCTTTTTTCAGTTTAGAAATACTATAAGCGACAATAATCAAAATGGGCAAACTAATAATCATGTATATGGCAAAGATAATAAATGTGTTGATGATACTCTTTCCTAGCAGTGGATCAGTAAACATTTTTTTAAAGTTATCTAGTCCTTTGTAGACAAATTCAGCATTGTTTTGCGCGAAAAAAGAACGAAATGCCGTAATTACAATTGGCGTGAACCTAAATATAATAAGTAGCAATACAAAGGGAAGAATTAGTAGATAAGGGAATAGTTTATTTTTGCGCATTATTGGCAATTTTATTCTTCGTATCATTTAAAGCAGTAGTGACATCTTTATTATTAAAAAGCACATTTTCTTGCTCTAAAATATAAGCGTCATAATTAAAGGCATTATACTTTGACGGATAAATAGCCGGTGCTTCTTTTGAAAAATTGGCAACATCTAAATATACTTTTTGATTTCCAAAAAATGGATCTTCCATGGTTTGAAAATATTCCGACTCATAGGCTGTTTTTAAGGCAGGGTAAATACCACCAATTTCTAAAGCTTTTAAAGTATTTTCAGTTTCCAAACCAATCCATTTTACAAAGTTGATTGCCTTTGCTTTTTTATTTTGTTTAATTGTGTCATTAACATAAAGCAAACTTCCGCCAGTCACCGAGTCACCACGATTATCTTCTTGCCAGCGCGGAATTGGTAACATAATAAAGTTCCCACTTTGTTCTACGGCAATATCTTTTAATTGTCCACCAAGGAAAAACCCTTGAATTTGCGCAGCAATTTTTCCGTTTTTCATTAACACCCGGTAATCACCCGTATCAATATGATTAATTAACTCATCATCAAATAATTGTTTCACTCTTGTTAAAGCATTAATTGAATTCTCGTTATGAACTTGGATATTTAAGTCTTTATCCATTAGCCACTGCCCTTTTTGTGAAACCATAGTGCGATAAACCCGGTCATCAGTCCGCATATTAAATGAGGTCATATATACTTCGTTACCATGAACATTGCGAATTGCCTCACCATATGAATCATAATCTTCCCATGTCCAACCATTCGCAACGATATCATCTAAAACACTTTGTTCCCATAATGGTTTATATGCAAAAACAACGGTTGGTGCAATACCAAACGGCATTGCCATCATTTTGTTATCCATATGTGGTATTTCAATAATTGAATCAACGATATTTGCTTTATGAGCATCAGTAACACCATATTTATTGAAATCGACAAACAACTTCTTAAATCCATAATATTGTCCGCGAATTTTATGAGCGTCCGCGAGTACGATATCACCCATCAGTGCTCCGTTATTCAACTCTCGGGCAGTCGCATATTTTGTATCTATGTCATTATGACTAAGTGATTCAACTTTTGCCTTAAAACTTGGTTCAATTTCCTTATAACGAGTTATCGCATCGTTCATAATGTCAACATTTTTGTTCCATGCCCAAATTGTAATTTCATCAGTTGGAGTATTACATCCCACTAATGCCAAAACACTTAGTAAAACAGGCAAAAGAATCAACGTTTTTTTTAATGCTTTCATATTATTTCCTCCTTGTTATATATAGAAGCAATTAAAATCGTGCATGAGGTTGCACTTTATAAATATGTTATTATATCAATCTTTAAATTCTAAATCCTCTACTTTTTCATTATTTTTTGGTCGATTCTCGAAATATTTGAGAAATCCACCATCATTAATTATTTTCATTGACTTTAAAATAGACTGATTGAAAAATTTATTATCTGTTCCGGTGATTAAGTTAATATTTGCTAAACTTAAAATCCTGTTTTCTCTTATGCTATCCCCTAACTCGAGGAGTAATGCCAAGGCATTGTCAATTTTTGTATTTAAAGTTTCAATTTCAATATCTTTAAGTTTATTTAGGGTAATTGATAATTCATTTAAAGTTTCAACTTCTGGCAAAAAGTTTTCTAGTGCGTTAATATTTTTTAAAACTTCGCTATGGGTCAGTGAAATATTTTTTTCCTTTTCAAGTTTTTCTTTCAAACTTAATATTTCATGTTGTAAACGTTTAATTTCTTGTACATTTTCTTTAAAAATGGCCTTAAAATAATCACTATCAAAAAATTCGTTAGCTGCATGATTATAATGTTTAGCAACTGCTACATATACATTGAAAAATATTTCGAGGTTTTTAAGCACAACATCAATCAACAGCGCCTTCTCATTTTCATGTTTATGTTCATTAATAAAACGAACCATATTTCGAAAGCTTTTATAATCAGTTCTACTTATTTTCACGCGATCAAATAAGAACTCGCGAAACTTACTATCATCTAAAATACGACCGCTAGAAAAAGTTGGCTCAAGTGTAATTTTTTCTTTATCCGCAATTCCCTTTAAATAATTATCAACTAAATTACCTAAGGAATCATAGAATGACTCTGATCCAGCTTTAATATTACGAATAATCGTCATATAACGTTGATTGAGTAAGGGATTAATATCTTTCAAGTACTTAAACATGCATACCTTTCTAGACATCATTTATGGGTGATGTCAATGGGTTTTAAACCATGGTTCCCAATTGAATTAATAAGTGCTAGGGACAGCCCTCTAATTTCTTAGAAGGCTGTCAAGTGAAACATCGAGTAATATTTTCAAGTTCATGAGTTTATCAAGCGCTGGTAATTTCGTACCTGCCTGCCAATAATTAAGTGTCCTTAGAGACACATTAAGGCGGGCCGCAATGTACTCGCGGGTCAACCCCGACCGTTCAATCGCTTGCCAGATAAGATTCCCAATTTCTTGTTTTGATATTAGTTCGTGTTTCGTGTTATTACTGATTATGTTTTTTACCTCCTTAGCGCAACTTCGTTATGGAGCAATATTTCATAACAGTAACCGATTTCATTATAACAAAGGTGACTTTAAATTTAATTGATTGTTTTAACTTTTCTTGATTTCTAATAACTCGTCAATTGATAGTGCAAAAAAGTTTGCAATACGCGCAAGTCCAATTGTCGTTAAATAATTACAAGGTAATCCTAGCGTCACAAGTACAATTTTTGGTTGTAAGTTGTGTAAGCTACAAAGTTTTTGAAACTTTTTTTTAAATATTTTTTGTATATTGGCACCCTGCATCTTTTCATACAACTCCTTTCATCAATATTAGAACACTTTTATTCATTGTTGTGCTTATTCATATCGTGCACTATCGGTTCCAATTATTTAATAATCATTGCGCTGCTGTAACAATAATTGTTCAGGTGAGCGTGCTGTTAAATTTTGTGGTTCCTCTATGACTAATGTCCCATTCAAATATTTGGTTAATTCACTTGCAGTTAATGTCTTAACTTCTAATAAAACAGGGTGAAGTTTCATTATTAATGCTTCGTTTGCTTTAACTATTTTAATTGCTCTTTTTAAACATTTTTTTGTTAATCTAATTGCTTTTTGTCTATTATATGCAGAATCACTAAATTCTATTCCATCAGCATCAGCAATATTTAAATACTTAAATCCAAAGTTCCCATACCCGATGGCCTGGCGTAAAAAACTTTTTGCAATTTTAATATCAAGCCAACTTCCAGTATACTTTGCTTTCAAAAAAATAATTTCAGCAGCTCGGCCACCTAAAGCAATTGTTGCTTCATTTAATATATCGTTAGTCGTATAAATATTACTCTCCACCTTCATTTTTACTACTCCTAACCCAGAGCTACTTTTATTAATTGACACTTCTTTAATAATTTTCTTTAATGAATTAGCGACAACTAAATGACCTAATTCGTGATAAGCCACAATTATTTCGTCCTTTTTAGTGTTTTGTTTTATAAGTGACTTTCCACTAACCCGATAAATATGTTCAATTAACAATTTGGTTGTAATGCTTGGTAATTCATTACTAATGGCATTAATGGCTGCTTCATTAATAACGGTTTTAATGTCCGCTCCACTCAATCCTTCGGTAGAAAGTACAACTTGTTGCATATCAATAGTTTGAGCATATTTAACCTCAGCTAAATATAGTTTTGCGATTGCTTCACGAGAACCATCATCAGGTAGCGGTAATTCAATATGTTTATCAATACGACCAGCTCTTGTTAGTGCAGTAGGCATCTCCCAAAGCGTATTCGTTGTACAAATAAGCATAACTTCCTCATTTGTTTTAAAACCGTCTAGCATTGATAGTAGTAATTGTAGTGTTGTACGAGATATATCACTATAAAACGAATCACCCATCCGTTCGATTGGTATTAACTTATCAATTTCGTCAATAAATATTATTGCGGGGGCAGTTTCTTTGGCTAAAGTAAACTGTTTCTTAATTAGTGTTTGATAGTCACCATGTTCGACATTACTAAAATCAACCTGAATAAATGTACGTTTTATTTCATTTGCAATTGCTTTTGCAAAAAGGGTTTTCCCAACCCCTGGCTTACCATATAGTAAAATACCCTTCGGTAATGCAACACCATGATTTTTATACGTTGCGTAATCATTAAGCATATTACATAACGTCATAACTTCCTTTTTCTCTTGGTCATAACCGGCAATATTTTTAAATGTTATATTCATTTTTATCCTTTCATTCTTTAATGATGTCTTTATTATTTAAAAAAATATCAAGTTCATCGATGATTTTATGGTGAACTATTGGTTCTAATCATAATTAGAACAGAATAATTTGATTTTTCTAAGATTTAGAGTTTGATTTTAAAAGGTTTTATTTTTATTCAACTTAATGCTTGCATGATTACTTATTTTGATAGATGGTAAAATAAATACAATAAGGAGTTTTTAGCAATGGAAACAAAACGGTTACATCCGAAAAAATGGATTATTCTTGTTCTTTTTGGTTTTATAGGGCAAGTTGCCTGGACGATTGAAAACATGTACTTAAATCTTTATATTTATCGAACCGTCACATATGATCCCAACGCGATTGCGTGGATGGTGGCCTTGAGCGCTGCTGTAGCGACAATTGCCACAATACTTATGGGTGCATTAAGTGATAAACTTGGAAAACGTAAAATCTTTATGAGTGGCGGCTATATTTTATGGGGGCTTTCGATTATTGCCTTTGCGTTTATTACAAAACATAATGTGGGACTGTTATTCCCGGGCGCTAATGTTGTGGTCGTTACTGTCGCGCTTATTATTCTCCTTGATTGTTTAATGACCTATATTGGTTCAACCGCAAATGATGCAACGTTTTATGCATGGGTAAATGATGTTACAAACGAACATAACCGTGGCAAAGTTGAAGGTGTCCTCGCCACCATGCCACTTATTGGGATGCTCGTTGTGTTCGGCGCATTAGACGGCTTAACACAAACGGGTAACTGGTTAATGTTCTTCCTCATTGTCGGGCTGATGGTTACTTTAGCGGGTATCGTTGGACTCTTTATTATTAAAGATGAAGGCGTGCCAAAAAAAGACGGGCATTTCTTAAAAGAGGTTGTCTACGGCTTTATTCCGCAAAATGTTAAACGCAACTGGTTAGTGTATGTTATCTTCACTGCTGTTTGTATTTTAGGGATTGCCCAACAAATCTTTTTACCATACTTTATTATTTACTTTGAACAATATGTCGGGTTAAGTGATTATGCGCTTCTTTTAGGTGGGATTTTGATTCTTGCTTCGGTTATTTCCTTCTTTGGTGGGCGGCTCGTTGATAAATACGGTAAGAAAACATTTTTAATTCCGGCAACAATCGTGTATGCGGCTGGACTGTTTGCACTTTTCCTTTTTGGTCTACTGTTGCAAAATAATATGACACTGACGATTATATTAACGCTCATTGGTGGTACGCTCATGATGGGTGCCTATCTTGTGGCGCTTGTGCCGCTTAATGCCTTAGCGCGTGACACAATCCCAAGTGGGCGCGCCGGTACGTATAGTGGTGTCCGTATGGTATTCTTCGTTTTAATTCCGATGGTCATCGGTCCGTTTATTGGTTCGGCGATTATTCGGGGTGGTAATATGAATTATGTTGATGAATTTGGTGAAATTCTTTATGTACCAACGCCATACATCTTTTTAGCCGGAGCAATTGTTGCACTCTTTACGATTATTCCAATTATCTTTATTAACAAAACAAACGTTGCAACTTATAAGGAGGTTCGTGATGAAACAAACACAAATAACGCATAAAGGTAAACTTTTAGACGAACACGGGCATCTAATCGAAAGAGGCTATGCGACAAGTTTATTACGTGAGTATAGTCGGAAAGACGTTAAAGCAAAACGGCGGCGCATCAAAGAATGGGATTACTACTTTTTTGGAAACAAAGACATTGGTGTCGCCTTAACAATTGCTGATAATAGTTATATGTCACTCGTTGGTGCAACTTTTTTTGATTTTAAAAACAACATTAAAAAAGACTTTAAGCGTATTAAATTTTTCTCTAACGGAAAACTAAAAATGCCAACCGATTCGCTTGTTGGTGATATATATTATCACGACCGTAAAATTATCTTCAGGGTGAAATTAAGCACAAAAGGCCGGGAAATATATTGCAAAATACCAAAATTCAAACGGGGCGAAAGTTTTGAATTTAAGGCCGATGTAACATACACAAACAATGACTCAATGGTTATTGCCACCCCATTTAAAGACGATCCAAAAGCATTTTATTATAATCAAAAAATTAACAACTTAGTCGCTAACGGTTCATTCACAGTTGGTGCGACGACATACAAACTTGAAAACGAACAAGGCGTCCTTGATTGGGGACGTGGTGTGTGGACACGTGATAATACGTGGTATTGGAGTAGTGCTTCTTTTCTTTTACCGGACGGATCACCGTGTGGCTTTAATTTAGGCTACGGCTTTGGCGATACAAGCGCTGCGAGTGAAAACATGGTCTTTTATAATAAGAAAGCTTATAAATTAAATGATGTCGATTTTGGTATCCCGGAACCTAGTTTTACCGCCCCGTGGCACTTTACAAGTAAAGACGGCGCGATTGATTTAATCTTTACCCCGCTTTATGATAATCGCACGGATATTAATGTTGGTTTTTTACGCCAAGATGCCCACCAAGTATTTGGTGAGTTTACCGGGACAATTAAAATAAGTCCGACCAAAACTTTACAAATTAAAAACGGCTTTGGGTTTGCCGAAAAAGTTCGTAACGTCTGGTAGTTATAGTATTTATACTTCTTTTTAATAATCTATGCCTTTTAAAAATAGTTCCCGATTATTAATATCGGTTGTTAATGTACCTTGGATGAGCGTGGTAATTTTCGTATTTGAACACAGAGCTTTTTTGCGGTTGTCTACAGTTTGAAAACAACTGAATAATAAACAAAACTATTCAGTTATCAACTAACAAAAAAATATAATAGGTAACAAAATACCGAAAACTCCATTTTTTTATAAATTGACTTGAATCATAATATTTTGCGTGATATGGTGAAAATAAGAACTACAATATATAAAAAGGAGACTACTGATGAAAAAACGTTTATTTTGGCTTCCAATTTTAGCGTTCTTAGTCGGCTGTACACCTCCAGTCAGTTCACAACCCGAAACACCCAAAATAACAATTTTGGAAAGTTCAATTACCATTGAGCGGACGAGATCTAAATGGCTTGATTATCGGGTAACACCATTTGATAGCGACCTTCGGCCGATTTTTTCTTCCGCTGATGAAAGTATTGCGACGATTGATGAATTTGGTTTAATTGATGCAATTGCCGTTGGTGAAACGATATTAACGGCTAAACTTACTAATGAGGAATTTGCAACCGTGCCATGTATCGTTGTGGAACTATTGCCGATAACCTTTACGATGTTAGGGGACGGCGTTGCCCTTGACCTTAATGAAGAACATCAGTTAACATGGTCTTTTTATCCTGAGAATTCTTATTCGCCCGTAACTTGGTTATCATCAAACCCAAGTGTTGCTACGGTTGATAACACTGGGCTAATTAAAGCCGTCCGTGTCGGCACTACGACTATTAGTGGGACAACAGAAAATGACCTTAGTTTAACCTATGATGTCCAAGTTATTGATCTTCGACCAACTAGTATCAAAATTGATTCCGATGATTTCACCCTTGACATTGATGAAACTAAAGAGTTAACGACAACCATTTTGCCAAGTTACTATAATCCAATGCTTGCGGGCACGAATTGGGAATCAAGTAATCCAGCGGTGGCAACAATTGCAAAGGGTTCAGCACCACGGACAATGGTTGTGACCGCAGTTGCAGCCGGAACTGCAACAATTACTGCGACCATCAGTACGAATATTAAAGATAGTGTTACGGTAACAGTTAATCCGCTTATTGCAACAAGCCTTACTTTTGCCGAACGCACAATAAGCCTTGAGATCGGTTTTGCGTATAACGTACAATATACACTGCTTCCCGAAAAGACGAGTGATAAGACGATTACTTGGACAACAAATAACGCTAGTGTGGCAACAGTCGATGCGCAAGGACGGGTTGTTGCAGTTGATTCAGGGATGGCGACAATTACGGGAACGACCGCAAATGGCTTAAGTGCCAAACTAATCGTGATGGGTCGCTATTCACTTTATAACCAGCGGATGACGTATGAAGTTGAACCAAACGATTCGTTTGAAACGGCCCAATTTTATGAGTATAGTACAACCCTTGAAGGCGAGTTATCGAGTCGCACCGATGAAGATTTTTATCAATTAATATTATTAGGTCCCCACACGAATATATGTGTCCAATTTGCTAGTTCGATGTTAGTTGATCCTGATGAATTCCGTGTTCATGTTGGTAACAGTGCCAAAGAATACATTCGGATGATTCCACTAGCTAAAGGAACGAATTTGCCCACCCATGAATATGTCATCAAAGACTATGATGAGGGGATAATGTACATTATAATTAGGATAGCAAATACGGCACCAACAAATGTGGATCTAGGCTATTGGTTACATGTATATTGGTGGTAAGTTGAAAATATAATTACCGCTACTCGATAAGTATCACTAGTTTAAAGACACATTAAAAAATAACCTCCAAAACTTATGTTCAATGAACGAAATATTGGGGGTTTTTAATTGGTTTGTCAGCAATTTGGGGCTAAATTACCTTATTTATGCATAATAATCGTTAGTTGACGTTCATGTTTTGTGATTGTGTAGTTATATTCTTTTAACAGTTCTTCCATTAGTTTTTTCGTCACTGGAAATAATTTTGTTTTCGTCGAGTAAAGTGCGTCTTTTGTCTTTAAAGTTGTGCAAAAATATAGTTCGTTATTTACAAGTTCATACTTACGTTCAAGACTTGTCGTTTTGTCGCTGGACAATAATGTTGGCATCGACATTATGTGATTATCAAGCACAAAACTGTAATCGAGCGTTTTGATAACTAATACACCGTTAGGTTGTAAGTTGTTTAGTGCTAATATAATAAATGCACTAATTTCAGCTTTGCTTGCTAAGTGCGCAATTGTTGAACCAAGGCAAATGATATTTAAGAAGGTCATTGGTTTTGTATACTCGAGCATATTTGCGGTTTTAAATGTGATATTTTTATGACGAAGTTTAGCAGTTTCAATCATTTCGTCACTTAAATCAATACCCGTAACTTTAAACCCGTGATCCGTAAAATAAGCCGCGTACTCACCAGTGCCTGTACCAACATCAAGCAATGGCCCACGCTTTAAATATTTTGCAAAGCTATTAACCACTTCACTATTAACGGGGAAAATTTTATGATAATCCGTTGCAAACACTTGATAAAATTTATTGTTGTCCATCATTAGTCACTTAATTTACTTTCACTATTTTACTACAATAAGAAAAATGATGTTTGCTTCATGAAAGTAAGTTTGTTAATAATTTTGACAACGTTAAAAATGATGATATAAAATAGAATGACTAGTGTGTAGGCGTTATTTTTGGCTTCCGAAAGTATTTAAATAATTTTACAATACCAAATACTGCACCAATCCCGACTAGCCCACCTGCTAAAGTTATCCATACAGAACCCATAACACGTCCTCACTTGTACCTTATATTTTCATTTTAACATTAAAACCGAACATTGGATTTTTTTTCATTAATAGATTCAGAGGAGAAATCGGCAAACATAAGTCCAAGTTAAATACCTAAAATAATACTTTACACTTTTTCTATTCATAGTTTTTATCGTTAATTTGATAATTATTGAAATTTTAATTCATTAGTAGCATCGCTAAGGAAACTACGCCACTTGATAACCGAACTTTGCCGTTTTTCTTCAGCGCCCGGTATTCTAGACAAATTGCGACAACCTGGTTGATAACTTAGTAATTTGAAATTAATAGTCCCATTATAACGAACATACTTTTTCCGTAACAAAATTTTAAATATTAACTTTCGAGAAAGAAAAAATCCATCGGCCACAGTTCCGTGATATATGCCATCGATTTCAACATTATCATTAAAGCGTCCTTTGATGATCGTTCGCATGATTACGTTTTTTATTATTTTTGTTTCACTTAATTCCTTGCTCGCTAGTTTAAAATGTTTATTCATTGTGCGTCGCATTTCTTGCGATGTAAAACGTATTCTTCCTGTGCCAGTAAGTGTATTATCACCATAATGAAAGAAAACAATGGTTTTAAGCGTGCGTTCACTTACACCAATTGAACGCAAAAAAGGAATAAAATGCTCAATCGGTTCACTATGAAATGAATTATCTGTACCAGATTTAATAGAAACATATTTAGTTGTTTGATTTACTTTAATACCAATATCAGCTTTTTGATGATTGTTTAGTTTATATGCAAAAATTCTTTTATCATGATCTTTAAAAATTAGTCTGAGCCAATTACTAAAATGCTCAGGTAGTTCATTAATCGTTTTATTGTTAAGAATATTAATAATATCTATTTCGTTGTTATGACCTTGGTTTTTCATCTCACTTATAAATACAAAGGAATAATAATTTATTTACAATAGGTCGCCCTAATTAATAAAAAATGCGCATATAATGCGCTTTTTTTGGTTAATGGGGCGACCGAAGGGACTTGAACCCTCGAATGCCTGGTTCACAGCCAGGTGTGTTAACCACTTCACCACGGCCGCCACTTAGCAACTAACATTTTACTTGGTAAGGGTTCCTTTGTCAACAATATTCGCTGCTAGTTCAACAATTGGTAATTCGCGCCGTGCAACTAAAAGGCCAACACCCGTTATTTCTAATTGTTTACGTAGTAAACGGATTGCCTCTTCCAGGGGAACCCACACTATTTTATCAATGAGCCCACGTTCTCGCTCTTCAAGATGATTCATTCCTTGTGCGGTTACTTTAAATAAATAGTAGTACGAATAATTTTCTTGTTTAATTAAGTTATAAAAATCATGGATTACGCCAAGTTTTGCAATTAAGGCAACTTCAACACCGAGTTCTTCTTTCATTTCGCGTATTGCGCTTTGTAAAATTGTTTCGCCAAGCTTTTTACCACCACCGGGCAGTTCATAGTAATTACGGTTACCAAATTTATCGGTTGCAAGTAAATGGGTTAAGGCAATTTCACCAGCTTCATTAATAACAACCGCACGTGCACTAATGCGCGGGAGATATAAGTTCGCTTTAGGGTATTGATCATCTGTTAAACTATAAATTAATCGCATACGTTTATTGTATCTTATAATAATCGTTTTTATGCTTTTGAAACGAACAAATAACTTTTAGTTATTAAAGAAACTTTTACCGGTTATAAATTACGAATCTTTTATGTTGCAAATGTATTGTCGCTCAATTTTTATTCATCTACAATGAAAAAATAACAAAAGAAAGTGAGTTTGGAAATGAAAATGAACAAACCGAAGATGAAGCTATTTGGTTTAGCGTTTAGTGCCCTCTTAATTGTTGGGTGTGCGCCAAGCAAAAGTTTATCTTTTACATATAACCTAAGTGGGGATATGCCTTCCTTATTTATGGAACATAACCAGGCATTAGTAAATCCGACTCCATTTAGTGGTTATTCACAAGCAACGCAAGTTGTCCATTACGACGGTACGACTGGTGCAGTCTTTGCGGGCTACATTATTGTGTGGAAATACACCCTTGACGGCGTCCGTTATGGCGTCTATGATTTATCACGCGAGCAAGAAGCATTACCGACCGTATATACGCAAATAAGCTTCCGCGGTATAAACTTCCGTAACGAAGCCGAAAACCGGCTGCGCGCACTATATTATGCTAATGTCGTTGATAATGACGGCCGCAGCGGATTATATAGTCTCCATGAACGGCGCTTCGTCATTGCACTCGATGACTATTTTGGCTTTACGTATAATAATATGATGGCTAACAATGTTAATACGGAAATTATTGAACTTGTAACAGCGGAAGGTGCACTAACTGTCCATAACATTATTACATTTGGTGAAAATAACACCGTCATTCGTACGGAAAAGACCCAAGCAACGACCGGTGACTTTATTGATGGCACTACACGGAGCAAAATTAATAACTTCCCAAAACTCAAAGACTTTACATACGACATAACGGGTAACATCATTGTCGGTTATAAAAATGATAAAAAAGTCTTTACCGTTGAATTACCAGCGGCCTCGCCAACTGTTGCGTTTTATATTGATAAATATTATGTTGCCCAAATTGTTACAAACGTTGACCAAGAAGCCGATAAATTCACGTTTATTGAAGATAACCGCCGCTACAATCTTTATACATACTACGTTGACTTAACTAACGGTAAATTTGCTGAAGTTAAAGACTTCAATTACCGGATGGTTGGCGGTGCACAAGCGCGTTACGACAAAAATAAAGAATATACCCTGTATGAAATGAACGTGCAAAAGATTGAAGCCAAAAACCCACTACCAGCGGTCCGCATCTTATTTGACTCGAAGTTAAAACCACTCGTAAACTTAACAGCTAAACAATATACAGCAAGTTACTTTAAGATTGCGGAAAAACGTTTCCTATCAACGGCGGGACGCTTTATTGTCGACGAAAACTATAATATTGTTTTAAACTTACAAAACTACAATAACATTAATTACAATTTCGAATTCGATGTAATTAGTTTACAAAAGGATGGCTACTTTGGCCTCATTAAACCAAGTGGCGAAATTGTCTTACCGTTTACTTACACCGACCCATTTGCGTTTTATAATGGCCGCGCGTATAACATTGACTCACGCGACATGAAACGCTACTTCGTAATGCGAACTGGAGCACGGAGTGCAATCGTTAGTGATGATGACTACTACTATATTGATGGTTTAATGGTCCGCATTACCGAAACGCATGAAAACCTCATGACATATAGCGGCACGACATTAATTTCGCTTGATGCGACCGAAAGTGTTAACCAACCACCCGAACATTTCTATGAACCATGGACTGGTTACAAAATGGGCACACTCATCGTTTCCACTAAACTTGGTGAACGGACGCTCCACGTCCTGCGCTAAAGTTAAATAGTTTATAAACATTTAACAAAAAGGCCACATCGGCCTTTTTTTCTTAAGTCACCTATAAACATGTTTTGTATAGATATAAAATTTATAAATTTAACGTTTTCTTTATAGTTTCAATCATCTTGCACTTTTTTTATACTATAATTTTTAGTATAGGAGTGCTTGAGGAATGAAAAAATTGTTTGGGGTAGGGTTACCGTCTTATAACAATGCTTTATACGTTATTTGCCCTGCTTTATGGCATTATTATGATTTCAATTGATCTCACAAAGACAATAAACTTTCCGAGTGTAGAAATAGCGGCAGCCGCTCGTAAAACACAAATTGCAATATGCACTCCTTATATTCTCCTTGGCGCAGTACTTTTACTATTACTCATAATTCATTATGGCGCGCAAATTAAAAAAATCTCTATCAAACTATGCTATATGGTGTCGTCATTACGATTGTGGGGGCTCTATTATTTTTAGCATCACTATTTATTGCAATATACGAAACTGAAGCAAGCTTAGTCATGTGTATTATCCCCGCCTTTTGTCTATTATTTTATGGAATTTATGCACTTATTGTTCATCACCGAATGTACTAACACTAATAACTCAAATAAAAAAGCGCATATATAATGCGCATTATTTTTTAAAATGGCGTCATTAACGACTTAATTGGTAAGACTTTTTTATGTCTAAATGCTCTCAACTGGTCATTTTATTCCCTAAATGGGTAAACGGTTGAAACGGTACGTAACCGTGGCTATTTCAAAGAAAGTATGGGAACTTCATCAACTGGTTAATTTATGCCGTCTTCGGGTAAATAGCGGAAATTATGAATAACTATGGCCCGTATTCTAATTATAAAAATGCGATTATTATCCCGTTTTCCAAGAATAAAAAGTGTTTTCCGTTTTCGAAAGTGATTATAAAGTCCCTAATAATACAGCAATTGTTTACATTATTCTAAGCTACCTTATAGAGTAGCAGTGGAATCATGAACTCTCTGTTACAAACATCGAAACATCGTTCATTTTTATGAGCAATAACACAGCTAACTTATTGTTAAAAAATATGACTCTAACAAATAAATGTAATTATATAGTTGTGCTTTACTATATAACCATTTCTTGATTGCCAAAACACTTAGTGTTCCTTTTTTTAAATTACTAATCTTTTTTTTGTATATTTCCTGATCATCGAAATTGGTTTTAAAATATCCGCAAACATGTTCAATAGCATTAATTTGCGTTCCTAATTTGACGGGAGTGCATAAAGCTTCATCAATTAAATCATAAAAAGATAGTGGGTCAATATTGTGCTTTTCCTTGAGGAAAGTTCTAATTAATTGGTAGTGAAAAGGACTATGTTCCAAAATCATATACTTATATTTCGCCCACGCTTTTTCTAAAGTGCTTATTTTTGGCTGATTATCTGTACAATTTTTTATTTTGAGCGCTGATAAATTTTTATCTTTGACTTCAAGCATAATATCAATATCATCACGATTTAGTGCCCGAAACCACGTTAAAAAGTGGCGAGCGTTAATAGTTTTTGCATGCGCTCCAGGTTGCTTGGCGGGATCTTGCTGCGAATAATGGATTTTTTGTCTACCGTCTTCAACTTTGAAAGTTAATTTGCATAACTCAATCCACTCCGCGTCCGTTTTTACTTGTTCCGGTTTATTAAGTTCATGGTGTAAATTATCAAAGATGACCGGTGCGCCAATTTCTTCACTAATCGTTAAAACGTCTAATATGTTATAACTTTTTTCATCATTTTCAATGACTAATCTTTTTTTAACATGCTCGGGCAGTTGTTTAAAATTATTGATAAACCGTGCCCTTGCTTTTTCCTTATCACCATAGACACCACCAATATGTAATACGATTTTTGAAGAAAAAGGGGTTTGTAAAGCTTCAAGTACTTTAGCGTGATAAATAAGGTCATCAACCGTCCGCTTAACAATTTGTTCGTCAGGTGAATTGAGCACACTATATTGCCCAGGATGCATTGAAACTCGAATGTTATGGGTTTTAATTTTGTGGGCAATGGTTTGAAACTCCTCATTAAATTCACCCTCCCACGGGATCTCATTAAGCGGACTCGAACCGAAGGGAATTAAATCACTCGATATCCGAAAAAGTTTAATTTTATTTGCAATATTATAGTCAATCATTTTTTCGAGCGTTGTTAAATTGTGTCTTATTACCTCAATTAAACGGTCGTTGGTAATGCTACTTTGCCTGATGGTTTTAAAATTACAATGCGCAAGACCGAGAACGGCACTTGCGTAACCAACATTCATGATTTGTTTCGCTCACGCAAAACACCATCGATTATTTCATAGACTTTGTCACAATATTCGAGCATTCGCTCATCGTGTGTCACCATAATTGTCGCCTTATTTTGTTCTTTTGTTTCTTTAGCGAGTAATTTTACTACTTCAAAGGCGCGGTTAGTATCTAGACTAGCGGTTGGTTCATCCGCAAAGATAACGCTTGGATTATGATAAAGTGCTTTTGCAATCGCCGCTCTTTGTCGCTCCCCACCCGATAACTTACTTGGATATTTATCCTTTAATTTCGTTACATCTAATTTAGCAAAAAGATCGTTAAGCCATTGCTCGTTTTGTTTTGTCTTGCTGATTTTGTTATATAAAATCATTTGTTCTTTGATGGTGAGAAACGGGATAAGATTTGATGCCTGCAGGATAAATCCAATTTCCTTAAAGCGAATTTTTGACTTTGCTTTACTTTCAAGATCACTAAACGGTTCCCCGTTTATTAAGACCCGGCCTGTTGTTGGTTTTTGGAGTCCGCCAAGAATTGTGAGAAATGTTGATTTTCCACTCCCACTTGGACCAACAATGCCAATTAATTGGCCGCCATATGCTTTAAAGTTTGTCGGTTTTAAGGCCGAAATGATATTATCTCCTTGGATAAAATCTTTCGTCACGTTTTGCATTTCAATTAACGGTAACATAATTATCCTCCAATCGCGGTAAGCGGGTCGATTTTTAAAACAGCACTTACAGAAAATAAAGCGCCAAAAGTTGAAAACAGAAAGAAAGCTAGGCTAATAACAATATAAAACGAAATATTTATGGCAAAGGGTAAGATGCTTTGTAAGAAAAAGCCACTAATTAAAGTTAGGGCGAGTCCAAAGGAAATACCAAGCGCTACTAGTGTTAATGTTTGGAAAATAACCGAGGAACTAATATAGAAATTCGAAATTCCCTGTGCTTTCATCACCCCAAACATACTCGTTTTTTGAATGGTTAATACGTAAATAAAGATACCCAACACAATTGAAACAATAATAATTAAAAAGATAATCATTACGGAGAAAGTTAAGACTTGCGCATTGTATCCGGGCAAAGTATTAATATAATCACTGATGTTATATAGCGCAAGATTTTCACCAGTACTCGTCAAACTACCTTTGATCACAATACCGCTAAATAAACCATCATCCGCTAGGTTATAGCGGTAATCGTTCCATGATAATAAATTCATATACACGACTGGCGCCGTTTGAAAAGTTGTCTGAGTAGAAAAGCCTTTAATGATGAATTCTTTTTCTACTCCGGTGGCGTTCTTTGCAATAAATGTATCACCAATTTCATAATTGTTAGCCTTAAGTTTGGCGTCAACAATTACTTCATTGTCTACTAAATCAATCGCTAATGGTTTTAAGAAACTATCATTATCGATGCCGAAGAAATAAACATCTGCTCGTTCTGATTCTGGTTGGTTTTTATTACTAATCACGGCCGGAAAAATACCGATCTTAGCTTTTTCTCCCGCAACTATTAAATCATCATAGTCTGCCGTCTTCATATATGACATCATTAAATTATCATTAGCGTCAATGTTCATGACAATCTGATCAGCGTTCCATTTATTAATTGCATTCGTGTAGGAAGATGCTAAACCAAACGCGAGCGAACTAAGAAAATACACTAAATAACTGACGAGGATAATGACAAAGGTAATTAAAATGAACTTTGTTTTGGAATATTTCAATTCCTTATTGCTTAAAAACATGTCAAATCACCTCCATTAATCGTTCGATATCACTAGCGATTTTTGCTGGTTTTACTTTCGGTGAATAACGCTTAATTACTTTACCTTCGCGATCAATTAAAAATTTTGTAAAGTTCCATTTGATTTTATTGTTTAAAAATCCCTTTTTTCGGCTTTTTAAATATGTGTAAAGAATCGATTCGTCGGGACCGTTGACATCTATTTTTTGAAAACGAGCGAATGTCGTTTTAAAGGTATTCACACAAAAATTGTTAATTTCATTAATTGTGCCGGGCGCATCTTTGCCAAATTGATTACATGGAAAATCGAGCACTTCAAAACCCTTATCCTGATACTTTTCATACAACGTTTGCAGCCCCTCATATTGCTTGGTGAAGAAACATTCGGTCGCGGTATTGACGATTAACAAAACTTTCCCGCGAAATTTACTTAATTCAACAACTTGGTTATTAATATCTTCGACTCTAACTTGATATATTGTCATAACTTACCACCTTTCTCTTACATAATTTTACGATTATTTATTTGATAACTTTTTTTTATGTAGTGAAATAGCGATAAATTGTCACGAAATGGTCACTTTAAGGTAAAATGTACCTAGACAGTAGCAAGGAGAATTATGATTTCAATTGCATTATGTGATGACGAGGTAAAATATCTTGATTATTATGAAAATAAAATCGCCGCAATTTGCCAAGATAATAACCTGATGTATGACATTATTCGCTTTAAAAGTGGCGAGGCGCTCCTTTTTTATTTGGAAGACTATACAAACAAATTTGACATTATTTATTTAGATATTTTGAGCCTTCCCCCTTATTTTTGCATAAGAGTTGTTAACCCCTACCATTATATACACAACAAGGTACCTTGTTGCAAATTTTTGAACTGTATTGGACTCATTTTTAGTCTTACAACAATTCTTTTATTATTATAGTAA
>WPCG01048903.1_pt1 | contig 29189 bp, 25 predicted proteins | sample 5403311 | NCBI WGS metagenome assembly WPCG01 (sample SAMN12869467, study PRJNA574797) | sludge metagenome | isolation source: wastewater treatment of Control | place: China:Beijing | collected 2019-05-17
TATTATATTGCCAGGTTTATTTTTTTGTATATACAATAAGCAATATGTCAAATATACTAAAAACATAGTATTTTATTATAGACATTATACATATATACGATTATAAATAACCAATAATTAAATAGATTGTTTAATGGCTTAAAATTTCTTACTTTTGCGAAATTGATAATTATTTTTACGAAAATTAACGAAATCGCTATGAATAAACTCATTTCTATTGAAGAGGTATTGTCTAAACTAAGTAGTGGGATGACAATAATGGTAGGTGGTTTTTTAACATCTGGTGGTCCTAATCAAATAATGGATGCTATATCTTTATCCGGTGTTAAGGATCTTACTTTAATTTGCAACGACGCTGCTTTTATAGATAAAGGCCTTGGTAAGCTTATTGCAAATAGGCAAATTAAAAAATTGATTACTTCATATATTGGGTCTAATAGTGCTGCTGTTGAATTTATGAATTCAGGCGATTTAGAAGTTGAATTCTCTCCACAAGGAACTCTAGCAGAGAGAATAAGAGCAGCAGGCGCTGGATTAGGAGGTGTTTTAACTCCAACAGGATTGGGAACAAAAGTTCAAGAGAATAAGGAAATTATAAATATAAATTCTAAAGATTACATATTAGAAAAACCATTAAAGGCAGATATCTCTTTTATAGGAGCCTCTATTTCTGATAAATCGGGTAATTTGTATTATAAAGGTACTACCAAAAACTTCAATCCTATTATGGCTATGTCCGCAGATATTGTGATTGCCGAAATAGAGGAATTAGTAGAAAATGGTACTATTATTCCGGAGAATGTTCATACACCAAATATATTAGTAGATTATTTATACGTTAAAAAATAGTATTATGGCAAACAAAGCAATAATTAGAGTAAGAATGAGTTCGCACGACGCCCATTATGGTGGAAATCTAGTAGATGGAGCAAAGATGTTACAACTTTTTGGAGATGTTGCAACAGAACTGCTTATTAGGCATGATGGAGACGAAGGTCTTTTTAGAGCATACGATAGCGTTGAATTTTTAGCTCCAGTATATGCTGGGGACTACATAGAGGCTACTGGAGAGATTGTGCAAGCCGGAAACAGTTCTAGAAAAATGATATTTACAGCTCAAAAAGTTATTGTTCCTAGACCAGATATATCACCATCTGCTGCAGATATTTTAGAAGAACCAATTATTGTTTGCAAAGCTAGTGGAACATGTGTTACACCTAAAGAATGCCAAAGAAACTCTAAATAATTTTGACTATGGAAAAACTAATTATTACTGCAGCAATTTGTGGCGCAGAAGTGCTAAAAGAGCATAATCCTGCTGTCCCATACACTGTTGAAGAGTGTGTTAGAGAAGCTAAATCTGCATATGATGCAGGAGCAAGTATTATTCATCTTCATGTTAGATATGATGACGGAACTCCAACACAAGACAAAAATAGATTTAAAGAGGTAATGGATGCCATATACAAGGTTTGTCCAGATGTAATTATACAACCATCTACTGGAGGTGCTGTAGGAATGACAGATGACGAAAGATTACAGCCTACAGAATTGAATCCAGAAATGGCAACACTTGATTGTGGAACATTAAACTTTGGTGGTGATGAGGTTTTTATGAACACAGAAAATACCATTAAATATTTTGCTCAAAAGATGAACGAAAGAGGTATTAAACCAGAGTTGGAAGTTTTTGATAAGAGTATGATAGATATGGCTTTAAGACTTCATAAGAAAGGTTTTATTCATAAGCCAATGCACTTCGATTTTGTAATGGGTGTTAATGGAGGTATTTCTGGAGATTTAAGAGACTTTATCTTTTTAAGAGGCAGTATTCCATCTGATGCCACTTATACAGTAGCAGGTATCGGCAGATTTGAATTTCCTTTAGCAGCAGCCGCAATTATTGACGGAGGACATGTAAGAGTTGGTTTTGAAGATAATGTGTTTATTTCAAAAGGTGTTTTAGCAAAATCTAATGGAGAATTAGTCGAGAAAGTAGTTAGAATTGCTAAGGAATTTGGAAGAGAGATAGCAACTCCAGACCAAGCTAGAGCTATTTTGGGTTTAAAACCTAGACAATAAACTATTAACCTAATACTTAACTTAATCAACTTTATTATGAAACAAGGGAATAAATATGGCCTACACAGGGTAATTGAGCCAAAAGGAGTACTACCTCAACCTGCAAACAGAATCGATAACAACATGGATGAAATCTATGATAATGAAATATTAATAGATGTTCAAACATTGAATATAGACTCTGCAAGTTTTACTCAAATAGAAGAGCAAGCAGGCGGAGATAAAGAGAAAATAGCTCAAATAATGTTTGATATTGTTGCTAAACAAGGTAAACATAGGAATCCTGTTACTGGTTCTGGCGGTATGTTATTAGGTACTGTAGAGAAAATAGGAGAGGCTTTAGAGGGTAAAATCGACCTTAAGGTAGGAGACAAGATAGCAACATTAGTATCTCTATCTTTAACACCATTAAGAATAGATAAAATTAAAGATATTCGCCCTGATATAGACCAGGTTGATATTGACGGGAAAGCAATCCTTTTTGAAAGTGGAATTTATGCAAAAATTCCTGCTGATATGCCTGAAACATTAGCATTATCTGCGTTGGATGTTGCAGGTGCTCCTGCACAAACAGCTAAACTAGTTAAACCTGGTGATACTGTTTTAATCATTGGTGCTGGTGGAAAGTCTGGTATGCTTTGTTGTTATGAGGCCAAAAAAAGAGCTGGAGTAACTGGTAAAGTTATTGGCTTATGTCATAGTGAAAGAAGCACTAAACGCCTTATGGATTTAGATTTGTGTGACTATGTTTTCTCTGCCGATGCAACTCAACCTGTTCCCATTCTCGAGAAATTAGAAGAGATAACTAAAGGAGAGATGTGCGATGTAACCATTAATAATGTTAATATTACTGACACAGAAATGACTAGTATTTTAGCAACTAAAGATGATGGTATTGTATACTTCTTCTCTATGGCAACAAGTTTTACAAAAGCAGCGTTAGGTGCAGAGGGAGTTGGTAAAGATGTAAATATGATTGTTGGAAACGGTTACACAAAAGGACATGCCGAAATTACACTTCAAATTCTCAGAGAATCTGAAAAACTAAGAAAAGTGTTTACTGAATTATATGCTTAATAAATTATTTAATTTTTAAATTTATAGATGAAAAAAGGGTGCAGATACGGAACTCATAGGGTGATTTCTCCTATTGGAACATTACCACAACCAGCCGATAGGTTGGATAATTCAATGGAACTATACGACAACGAAGTTTTGATTAGTGTTGACACATTGAATATTGACTCTGCTTCTTATACTCAGATTAAACAAGCTTGTGAATCTAATCCAGAAAAAATGAAGGAGATGATTTTAAGCATTGTTTCGCAAAGAGGAAAGATGCAAAATCCAGTTACTGGTTCCGGTGGAATGTTGATTGGAACAGTCAAAGCAATCGGGAATGATTATCCTAAAAATAGATTAAAGGTTGGAGATAAGGTAGCAACACTAGTATCTCTATCTTTGACTCCTTTAAAAATAAAATCTATAAAACACCTTTCACCTTCATCTGATCAAGTAGATGTAGAGGCAGAGGCTATTCTCTTTGAGAGTGGCCTCTTTGCCATCTTACCAAATGATATCCCAGAAAAATTAGCTTTGGCGGCATTAGATGTTGCTGGAGCACCTGCTCAAGTAGACAGATTAGTTACAGAAGGTGATATTGTTTGTATTATTGGAGGGGGCGGAAAGTCTGGAATTTTATGTTGTTATCAGGCAATGTTAAATGCTGGACCTTCTGGAAAAGTTATTGTTGTTGAATATTCTAAAGAGAACGCTCAAAGAATATCAGACTTAGGACTTGCTACTCATGTAATTATTGCTGACGCTACCAATGTTATGGATGTTTACAATAAGGTAATGGATATAACAGGAGGTAGAGGATGTGATGTGACAATTAACAATGTGAATGTTCCTTCTACAGAAATGACCTCAATTCTTATAACAAAGGGTCAAGGTTATGTATATTTTTTCTCTATGGCAACAAGCTTTACAAAGGCTGCTTTAGGAGCCGAAGGAGTAGGGAAAGATATTCATCTTATAGTAGGAAATGGGTATGCAAAAGGTCATGCAGATCTTACTCTGAATATTATCAGAGAATCTAAAGAGATTAGAGAGTTATTTGAAAAATTATATGTTTAATTATATACAATGATAAACAGAAGAAATATTTTATTTCCAAACGTTTCCGATGAACAATGGAATGACTGGAAATGGCAAGTTAAGAACAGAATAGAAAATCTGGAACAATTAAAACAATATATCTCTTTGACAAGCGAAGAGGAAGAGGGTGTAAAAGAGTCTCTTAAGACTTTAAGAATGGCAATAACACCATACTACTTAAGTATAATTGATCCTGACAATCCAAATTGCCCTATTAGAAAACAGGCTATCCCAACAGGCTTAGAGACTCATACAACAGCTGCAGACCTATTGGACCCTCTTCATGAAGATGAGGATTCTCCTGTACCAGGACTAACACACAGATATCCAGACAGAGTACTTTTATTGATTACCGATATGTGCTCAATGTATTGTAGACACTGTACTAGAAGAAGATTTGCTGGACAAAAAGACGATGAAACGCCTGTAGATTACATAGAAAAAGCTATTGAATATATTGCTAAAACACCTCAAGTTAGAGATGTTGTTCTTTCCGGTGGAGATGCTCTTATGGTTTCTAATGCTAAATTAGAAAAGATAATTCAAAAATTAAGAGCAATCCCTCACGTTGAAATTATTAGAATTGGGTCTAGAGTTCCTGTTGTTTGTCCTCAAAGAATTACAGACGAATTAGTGGAAATGATTAAAAAATACCATCCTATATGGTTAAATACTCATTTTAATCATCCAAATGAAATAACACCAGAATCTTCTGCTGCATGTGAAAAACTTGCAAATGCAGGTATTCCTTTAGGTAATCAATCTGTTCTTTTAAGGGGAGTTAATGACTGTGTTAGCATAATGAAAAGATTGGTTCATGGATTAGTAAAAATAAGAGTTCGTCCATATTACATATATCAATGTGACCTATCTATGGGCTTAGAACATTTTAGAACACCTGTTTCTAAAGGCATAGAGATTATAGAAGGGCTAAGAGGTCATACCTCTGGATATGCTGTTCCTACGTTTGTTGTGGATGCACCTGGAGGTGGAGGTAAAACCCCTGTTATGCCAAACTATGTAATTTCACAAGCTCCTGGAAAAGTAGTTTTAAGAAACTTTGAAGGCGTAATTACAACCTATACAGAACCTACAAACTATGTAAATTGTACCTGTGATGATTGTGAGGAAAAAACACCTATAGAGGGAGTTGCGGCACTACTCAAAGGAGATAATATGACAATAGAGCCTGCTGAATTATCTAGAAAAAAAAGATCACATAAAAACAATTAAAACATAAACTACATGCCTTTTATAGATAAGCTATTTAATTATAGAAGTTTATCAATTGTTGGGCTTGAGAAAAATAGTGGAAAAACCGAGTGTCTTAACTACATACTTAATCGTATTCCCTCAAATAAATACAAAATAGCAGTAAGTTCTATTGGTATTGACGGTGAGAGTCTAGATCAAGTTACCAAAACACACAAACCAGAAATTATTCTCAAGGAGGGCATCTATTTTACTACAAGCGAGAAGCATTATAAACAGAAAAGAGTATCTTCGGAAGTTTTAGATATTTCTAATCATTCAACATCTCTTGGTAGATTGATTACTGCTAAAACTCTATCTAAGGGAAAAGTATTGCTCTCTGGACCTGCCTCTTCTGCTATTTTTAGTAAATGGATAACTCAACAACATCAAAGGTATAATGTAGATTTGTGCATAGTTGACGGAGCTCTATCTAGATTAAGTATTGCATCTCCTGCTGTTAGTGAATCTATGATTCTTACAACAGGAGCTGCAGTTTCCATAAATATGAATGAGCTCATAAATAAAACTAGCTTTGTTGTAGATTTAATTAACTTACCCGTTGTAGAAGAGTTGAATATAAACAAAGCTATTAAACTAGATAGCGGCATCTATTTTTTAGAAAAAGATGGATCATTAACGGAGTCTAATATAAACTCAGCATTTAGCTCAGATTTTTTAGAGAAAGAGTATGATAGTAATTTTAAGGCTATTTATTTAACAGGAGCATTAACAGATAGATTTTTGAACAGATACATGCTTCAAGATAGATATAACCAAAAAGCAATTATTGTCAAGGATTTCACAAAAATATTTGTCAATAATAATACTTATAGCAGATTTGTTCAAAAAGGGGGAGTTATTAAGGTTTTACGTAGGAGTAACTTAATTGCTGTTTGTATAAATCCTATATCTCCTAATGGCTATAAACTAAACTCAGAAACACTATGTAACAGACTTTCTGAAAAAATTTTATTGCCGGTTTATAATGTAGTAAAAGATGAGAGTTAAATTTAAAAACATATTGAATTATAGTTGTGGGATACGCTTTATTTTTGAAAATTTAAAGTTATCATCTCCACTATCTACACATTTTTTTTTAGAATCTCCAATAATAACAGACGATTCTGAATTAAAAAATGAGTATAGCTATCTCTCTCAGTTTCTTGATCTTTTAAGGACCAATAGTAATTTTTTATCTCAATCAGAAGAGATATCCTCCTCTCTTTGCCATATTAAAGACATCCGAAACACTATAGATAGATTATCAAATGGGATTATTTTAGATGATATTGAGCTATATGAGATAAAAAATCTAACTCTTGTGACATTAAAAATACAAGAGATTCTTAGTAACTACAATCAGACTGCAATCATATTTCCCAACCTAAAAGATGTCTTATCAATTTTAGATCCCGAAAACAGAGGGATAAACTCTTTTTATATTTATACTGTCTATGACCATCAACTATCGGAATTAAGAAATAAACTTAATAGTTGTGATATTCAATATATTGACGAGATAAACTATAAAATAGCAATTATAGAAGAGAGAGTTAGAAAAGAGATTTGCAAAAAACTATACTTATTCACCAAAGACTTTTTAGATTCTTTACTGTGCAACTATAAATTAGATCTTTTATTAGCAAAAGCTAAACAAATTATCGAGCTTAATCTCTCTATTCCAATAATCTCCAATAATAGAGTTGAACACAAAGGTCTATTTAATCCAGAGGTCTCTTCAATTCTTAAAAAAGAGAATAAAACCTATCAACCTATTGATATAGAATTCAGTAATAGCTCTCCAAAATTGATTACAGGCTCAAATATGGGAGGTAAGAGTCTAACATTAAAGACTATAGCTTTATCTCAAATCATGTTTCAATTTGGTATGGGTGTTCCTTCTACTAGCTCACATATTTCTATTGTAGAAGACATTGTTTATATTCATGGAGATATAGAGAACTACAGTATGGGATTATCCTCATTTGCTGCAGAGATGAAGAGATTAGACAGTCTAATTAAAAAACTACCTACAGAACAAAATATACTAACACTAATAGATGAGCCAGCAAGAACAACAAACCCTTTAGAAGGCACTGCACTTGTCAGCTCTCTTATTAAGATTATATCAAATTATAGATGCTATTGCATAATTACAACTCACTATCATATCAAGAATATATTATGTGATAGAGTTAGAGTTGTTGGATTTGATAACGGACAGATGAATTACTCTCTCATTGATGATTCAGGCAAAGATATTCCAATGGAAGCATTAAAAATTGCAACTCACATAGGGATAGATAGTCAATGGATTAATATAGCATACAAGGAATTAGAAACAAACAATAATAATATATAATAATTATGCAAAGCAAATTAGATTTGGACTTCCAAAGAGTCGAACATGCCAGAAGTTTGGCCTCTGATATTGCAAATAGTGTTCAAAATTTTGCAGATAATTACACAACTGTCTCTGTTGAGAGAACTCTTTGTAGATTAATTGGTATTGATGGAGTTGATAGCAATGAAATACCACTACCAAATGTTGTTGTAGATAATCTAAAATCAAAAGGAGTATTAGCAGATGGTGTGCTCTTTTATATCGGCAATGCAGTTGTTAACTGCAAATTATCTCCTCAAGAGATTGCAACCCAAATCTCTTTAAATAAACTAGATATTACAAAACTACCTATTTCATCTACTCAGGATATAAATAATGCTTTAAGTCCTTATGTAATTGATAGTATATCAAAGATTAAACAAAATAGAGAGAGAAGAGAGACATATATAGAGAAATTGGGTGAAGGTCCCAAGCCATATCTCTATGTTATTGTTGCAACAGGTAATATTTATGAAGATGTTGTTCAAGCTCAAGCCGCTGCAAGACAAGGTGCAGATGTAATTGCTGTAATTAGAACAACAGGTCAATCACTTTTGGATTATGTCCCTTATGGTGCAACAACCGAAGGTTTCGGAGGTACATTTGCTACTCAAGAGAACTTTAGAATTATGCGAAATGCATTGGACCAAGTTGGAGAAGAGCTAGGAAGATATATCAGGCTTTGCAACTACTGCTCTGGGTTATGTATGCCAGAGATAGCTGTTATGGGGGCACTTGAAGGGTTAGATGTTATGCTAAATGATGCATTATATGGCATTTTGTTTAGAGATATTAATATGCAGCGTACTTTAGTAGATCAGTTTTTCTCTAGAGTTATAAATGGTTTTGCAGGAGTTATTATTAATACCGGAGAGGATAACTACCTAACAACAGCAGATGCTTACGAAGAGGCACATACTGTTTTAGCGTCCGATTTTATTAATGAGCAGTTAGCTCTTTTAGCTGGAATACCAGAAGAGCAGATGGGGCTAGGACATGCTTTTGAAATGGATCCAGAGCTTGAAAATGGATTTTTATACGAAATAGCTCAAGCTCAAATGACTAGAGAGATATTCCCAAAAGCACCTCTAAAATATATGCCACCAACTAAGTTTATGACAGGTAATATATTTAAGGGACATATTCAAGATGCTCTATTTAATATAATTGGTATTTGGACTAATCAAGGAATTCAACTATTAGGCATGCCTACGGAGGCAATTCACACTCCTTTTATGTCTGATAGGTATTTGGCTATCGAAAATGCTAAATATATATTTAACAATATGAAAAATATTGGAGATGAGATTGAGTATAAAGATGGCGGAATTATTAAATCTAGAGCAAAACAAGTTTTAGATAATTCAATAATTACTCTTGAAAAAATCTGTGATAAAGGGCTGTTTACCGCACTAGAGTTGGGTCTATTTGGCGATGTAAAAAGGTCTAGAACTGGAGGGAAAGGCTTAGATGGGGTGGTTGAAAAGAGTAACAACTACATAAATCCTTTTGTAAAATTAATGAAAAGAGAATCGTAATATGAGTGGAGGTTTATATTCAATGAATTCGCAAGAGTTTGACAAAACGTTAGATTTAACAAGTGTCAAACCATATGGAGATACCATGAACGATGGTAAAGTCCAACTTAGCTTTACTCTACCTGTTCCTGCAGGAGCAGAGGCAACCGAAGCAGCAAAATTATTAATTAAAAAAATGGGCCTAGAGAATCCTCAAGTAGTATTTTTCAAAGAGTTAACTCCTGGATTCACATTTTTTAATTGCTATGGAAGTTGTTCTCATAGTGTAGATTACTCAACAATATATGTTCCTAAAGTTGAAAGCAATGTAATGGACATGCATCAGACAGATGAATATATTAAAGATAATGTAGGGAGACCTCTTGTAGTAATTGGTGCAAGTACTGGCACTGATGCTCATACTGTGGGTATTGATGCCATAATGAATATGAAGGGCTACGCAGGTCATTACGGTCTTGAGCGATACGAAATGTTTGAAGCATATAACTTAGGATCTCAAGTATTAAATGAAGATTTTATTGCCAAAGCAATAGAGTTAAAAGCCGATGCTCTATTAGTATCACAAACAGTAACACAAAAAGATGTTCACATAAAAAATATGATTGAATTAGTAGAATTACTAGAGGCAGAGGGATTAAGAGAGAAAGTAATATTAATATGTGGTGGACCTAGAATATCTCACGAATTGGCTAAAGAGCTAGGCTATGATGCTGGATTTGGAATGAATAGCTATGCCGATGATGTTGGATCTTATATTGCACAAGAATTTGTAAAAAGAAATAGTTCCCAGAAATAATATAATTAATTTGTTATGGATAAAAATCAGATTAGAGAAGTTATTGCAAAAAGAGCAGCAAAAGAGCTTCATGATGGAGATGTTGTTAATTTAGGAATTGGACTACCTACATTAGTCCCAAACTATTTACCAAAAGGTATAAACGTAACTCTTCAATCAGAAAATGGATTATTGGGAATGGGTCCTGAACCAGAGAAAGGAACCGAAGATATAAATTTCACAAATGCAGGAGGTGGTTTTATTACATATTTCCCAGGAGCATCTTGTTTTGACTCCTCAATGTCTTTTTCAATAATTAGAGGTGGCCACGTGGATGTTACAATACTTGGAGCCTTGGAGGTAGATGAAAAAGGTAATTTAGCTAACTGGATGATTCCTGGTAAAAAAACCCCTGGAATGGGAGGTGCTATGGATTTAATTGTAGGAGCCAAAAGAGTTGTTCTTGCTATGGAACACACAGCAAAAGGAGCTCATAAGATTCTTTCTAATTGCAACTTGCCATTAACTGCTGCTTCTCAAGTAGATATGATTATTACCGAAATGGGAGTTATGAATATTACTAAAGATGGTATAGTTCTTACAGAAATCAATCCTGAATTTACAGTAGATCAAGTTCAAGAGGCAACTGGAGCTAAGCTAATTATTTCTGATAACCTTATCCCAATGGATATTTAATAAATCAAAATTATATTATTATTATGAAAGTATTTATTGTTGCAGCCAAAAGAACAGCCATAGGTAAATTTATGGGGTCACTCTCTGGAATAAATCCAGGAGAACTTGGTTCTATTGTAATTAAAAAAATAATTGAAGATACTCGTATTTCTCCAAATAAAATTGACTCTGTTATTGTCGGAAATATTCTTTCTGCTGGGCAGATGCAAGGAGTTGCTAGACAGTGTTCAATAAAAGCTGGCATCCCTGTAGAAGTTCCAGCATACTCTATCAATATGGTATGCGGTTCTGGAATGAAAGCTGTAATGAATGGATATGCCGATATAGTATCAGGAGCTGCAAAAGTTGTTATTGCAGGAGGGACTGAATCTATGTCTGGTTCTGGATTCATTCAAACAGGAGCTACAAGACAAGGGGTCAAAATGGGAAATATCACAATGGTAGATCATATGGTGTATGATGGTTTAACTGATGCCTTTAATAACTATCATATGGGTATTACTGCAGAAAATATTGCAGAAAAACACTCTATTTCTCGTGAAGAGCAAGATAGTTTTGCGTATAACTCACAAATTAAAGCTATTAATGCTGTAGATTCTGGAAAATTTGATACAGAAATTGTTCCTGTCTCTATAGTAACAAAAAAAGAGACTACTATTTTTGATAAAGACGAGTTTCCTAATAGAGGTACCTCTCCAGAAAAATTAGCAAAACTAAGGCCAGCATTTAAAAAAGATGGTACTGTAACAGCTGGTAATGCTTCTGGGGTTAACGATGGAGCCTCTTTTGTTATGCTAGCAAGTCAAGAAGCTGTTATTGAGTATAATCTGACTCCATTAGCAGAAATAGTTTCAATGGGACAGGGTGGAGTAGATCCTTCTGTAATGGGATTAGGTCCAGTTCCTGCTATCAGAAAAGCTCTTGAAAAGGCTCATATGAAGTTGAGTGATATCGACATTTTAGAATTAAACGAAGCATTTGCTGCACAATCTTTGGGCGTGATAAAAGAGCTTATGCAAGAACACTCTGTTAATGAAAGCTGGTTTGAACAAAGTTGTAATTTAAACGGAGGAGCTATTGCATTGGGGCATCCTATCGGAGCATCTGGTAATAGAATAATTGTTACTCTTGTACATCTTCTTAAGTCTAATAACAAGAAATATGGAATGGCCTCATTATGTATTGGCGGAGGTATGGGTACTGCATTAATAATTAAATCTGTATAATCAAGACATGAATTTTAACTTAGACAAAAAACAATCTCTTTTTAAACAAATGATTACAGAATTTGCCGATAAAGAGATTAAACCTATTGCGGCTGAAATTGATGAAAATGAACGTTTTCCTACAGAAAGTGTAGAGAAGATGGCTAAACTCGGTATTTTTGGAATTCCTGTTCCAACTCAATATGGTGGAGCTGGAGGAGATAATGTAATGTACTCTATAGCTGTAGAAGAGCTATCTAGAGTTTGCGGAACAACAGGAGTTATTGTATCGGCACATACATCCTTATGCGTTGCTCCAATTTTAGAACACGGAAACGAAGATCAAAAAAACAAATACTTACCTAAGCTATGCAGTGGTGAGTGGTTAGGTGCTTTTGGCCTAACTGAACCAAATGCAGGTACGGATGCTTCTGCTCAGCAAACTACCGCAGTTCCAGATGGTGACAACTATATATTAAATGGAAGCAAAATTTTCATTACAAATGCAGGATACGCTCATGTTTATATAATTTTTGCAATGACAGATAAATCACAAGGAGTTAGAGGTATAACTGCTTTTATAGTAGAAGAGGGTACTCCTGGTTTTTCTGTAGGGAAAAAAGAGCTAAAATTAGGAATCAGAGCTTCTGCAACTTGTGAGTTAATATTTGAAAACTGTATTATTCCAAAGGAAAATTTACTAGGTAAAGTTGGTGGTGGATTTAGCATTGCAATGAAAACTCTAGATGGAGGTAGAATCGGTATTGCAGCTCAAGCCTTAGGTATAGCTCAAGGAGCAATTGACGAAACAATTAAATATACAAAAGAGAGAAAACAGTTTGGTAAATCTATTTCGTTTTTCCAGAACACTCAATTCCAAATGGCCGATCTTTATACCAAAGTAGAAGCATCAAGGCTTCTTGTTAGGTCTGCGGCATTTAAAAAAGATAGTGGTGTTTCATATTCATGTGATGCTGCAATGGCCAAGTTATATGCATCTGAAACAGCTATGGAGGTAACAACAAAAGCTGTTCAGTTTCATGGAGGATATGGGTATACCAGAGAGTATCCTGTTGAAAGAATGATGAGAGATGCAAAAATAACAGAGATTTACGAAGGAACTTCAGAGGTTCAGAGAATGGTTATAGCAGCCAAAATGTTTAAGTAATAATTAATTGTTTTTTGACATGAAAATAGTTGTTTGTATAAAACAAGTTCCAGATACAACGGAGATTAAGATTAATCCTAAAACAGGAACTTTAATTAGAGAGGGAGTTCCTAGTATTATGAACCCTGATGATAAAAGTGGTCTAGAGGTAGCTCTCTCATTAAAAGACAAATATGGAGCATCTGTTACAGTAATTACAATGGGCCCTCCTCAAGCAGAGGCAATACTACTTGAGGCAATGGCAATGGGTGCAGATGATGCCATTTTATTAACAGATAGAAAATTTGCAGGAGCAGACACTTTAGCAACATCAAATGCCCTTGCTGGTGCATTGAGAAAAATGGAGTGGGATCTAATAATAGCAGGAAGACAAGCTATTGATGGAGATACAGCTCAAGTTGGACCTCAAATTGCAGAGCATCTGGACATACCTCAAATATCTTATGTTGTTGATATAGAAAAAGATATTCATAATAATACATTTGTAGTTAAAAAGCAGACCGAGGAGGGTTATCAGATACTCGAAGCTAACACACCACTACTTATAACAGTGCTTTCATCGGCTAACAAACCAAGATATATGTCTGTTAACGGCATAGTTACTGCCGTAGATAAAAAGATATGTGTTCTTGGAGCAGCAAATATAGAAGTTGATGAGGAGAAATTAGGTCTTAAAGGGTCTCCTACAAAAGTGCATAAAGCATTCTCTAAAGGGGTCAAAAGTGCAGGTGAAGTTTTTGAAGTTGAACCAGATGAGGCTGTAGGTATAATTATTTCGAGACTAAAAGAGAAGTATATAATTTAAATAATGATTATTATGGATTTATCTATATATAAAGATGTCTATGTTTTTGTAGAGCAGAGAGACGGAGTAATTCAATCGGTTGCTTTAGAGCTAATTGGAAAAGCTAGAGATTTAGCTGAATCTCTAGGACAACAAGTTATTGCAATATATCCAGGGCACAACATATCTCAAAAGGCTAATGAGTTAATTGAATATGGAGCAGATAAAGTAATTTGCATTGACTCTCCTCATTTAGAACACTATATAACAGAACAGTATACTCAGGCGGTATATCAAGCTATATTGGAGTTTAAGCCATCAATCGTTATGATTGGAGCTACATCAATAGGAAGAGATCTTGGTCCTAGACTATCTGCTAGACTCAATACAGGATTAACTGCAGATTGTACAAAATTGGAGATTTCAGAAGATCATAATCTCTTGATGACACGTCCTGCATTTGGAGGAAATCTAATGGCTACTATTGTTTGTAAAGAGCATAGACCACAGATGTCTACAGTAAGACCAGGGGTTATGACTAAAAGAGAGAAAGAGAGTGGAAGAAAAGGGGAGATAGTTAACTTCACACCACAGTTTGATAGCTCTAAATTTAAAGTTAAGTTAAGAGAGAGCATTAAAGAGAAAAAGAGTAAGACTGATATTACAGAGGCTAAGATACTTGTTTCTGGAGGTAGAGGAGTTGGTGCAAGTGGGTTTGAGTCTTTGAATAATCTTGCAAATACTCTTAATGCAGAGGTCTCTGCATCTAGAGCAATTGTTGATGCAGGTGTTCTTGATCATGATAGACAAGTAGGACAAACAGGTAAAACTGTGAGACCAGATCTATATTTTGCTCTTGGAATATCTGGCGCAATTCAGCACTTGGCTGGAATGGAAGAGTCGGAATATATTATTGCTATTAACAAAGATAAATATGCCCCAATTTTTCAAGTATCAGATTTAGGGATAGTTGGTGATGTTAATAAAATAGTGCCTCTTTTAACTGATAGACTAAAATCTGAATTAAATAAATAGAACCCTCTTTTAATTATGGGAGTAGATAAAAGAAAAATACTATTTGTCTGTTTAGGAAATATCTGCCGATCTCCTGCTGCGGAGGCTATCTTCAAAAAATTCATAGAAGAAAAGGGGTTAGAAGCCTATTTTGAGATAGATTCTGCAGGTTTGGACTCATACCATATAGGAGAGAAAGCAGACTTAAGAATGAGGGCTTATGCCTCAACCAGAGGGTACAATATTACATCTATTTCTAGACCAATTAATGATAAAGACTATCAATATTTTGATATGATTATAGGAATGGACAGAAGTAATGTTAGAGCTTTGCTAAGTAGGGCTCCATTAGAGTCACACAGAGACAAAATATTTTTGGTTACTGATTTTTCATCCAAAAAAGTATTTAAAGAGGTTCCTGACCCATATTATGGTGGTTTGGATGGTTTTGTTACTGTTGTGGATATTTTAGAAGATTCTCTCAAAGCTCTTTTAGAAAATATTTCACCATCCATAGAGCAATAGTAAATGAATAAAAAAGCAGATCAATTTAGATCTGCTTTTTTTATATTTAAAAGGCTATTTTTTCTTACTTATCTTAGAGATCAAATCTTTTGCCTTATCCAAAGCCATTTGAATATGAGGGAAAATATAATCTTCCCCAAATTCATCTATAAACCCACTCTTTTGCATTGAATCGTACACATTACTATTTACTCCAGATAACAATACAATTATTCTCTCCTTTTTAGATCTTTTTAAAAGGTTTCTAAGGTTATTCAGACCTGTAGAATCTATAAACGGAACATTTCTAAGTCTAATAATTCTAATATTGACTATTTTTTTGGCCGAGCTATCCAATTCATCTAACTTACTAGCCAATCCAAAGAAAAATGGGCCATCTATTTCATAAACTTCCACTCCTTTAGGTATTGTAAGATAATCAATGTCAGAAGGTAACATCTCTGTAGATTCCGAAGACTGAATGGAAGGTGACTCTATCAATTTTACAGAAGAGGTCTCCGATATTCGTTTTATAAATAGCACAATAGCCATTATAACACCAACCTCAATAGCAACGGTAAGATCTATAACTACTGTTAAAAAGAATGTAATTAGCAAAACAACCACATCATGCTTATCTCCCTTTAAAAGATATAAAAAAGTCTTCCACTCACTCATATTATAAGCAACAATAATCAATATTGCCGATAAAGTTGATAGAGGAATATAAACAGCATATGGCATTAAAAATAGAAAAATTAGTAGTAGAACCAGAGCATGAATAACTCCTGCAATGGGTGTTTTACCTCCATTGTTTATGTTTGCCATAGTTCTAGCAATAGCACCTGTTGCCGGAATACCACCAAATATTGGTGTAATTATATTTGTTATTCCCTGCCCAATAAGTTCTGTATTGGAATCATGCTTTTTACCAGTAACACCATCGGCAACCATTGCTGCCAAAAGAGACTCTATTGCACACAAAATTGCAATTGTAATGGCTGGTTGAAAAAGAGATCTAATAATTTCTATACTAATTTTTGGGGCCTCTGGCTTAGGTAGTGGGATACCACCAGCAAGCTCAGGGAATTTAGACCCAATAGTATAAAAATCTACACCCATAAATTTTGATAAAACTATAGAAACAAATGTTCCCACAATTATAGCTATTAGTGAGCCAGGGATCTTCTTGGTTATTTTTGGCCAATAAACAATAATCAAAAGAGAGAGCATTGCCAAAGCACTCTCCCAATAATTGATCGTATTAAAATACTTAACATACTCAATCCATTTGGGAATAAAATCGGAGGGCACGCTCTCCATTGTTAATCCAAAAAAGTCTTTTATTTGAGTAGAAAAGATAACAACAGCAATTCCACTTGTAAAACCAACAACAATCGGGTAGGGTATAAACTTAATTATATTACCTAGCTTGAATACTCCCATAAGAACTAGAATTACCCCAGCTATTATGGTTGAAATTATTAATCCTGATATTCCATATTGAGCAACAATTCCATATACAATCACAATAAATGCGCCTGTTGGCCCTCCTATAAGATATCTAGAACCACCTAATAATGAGGTTAAGAGACCAGCTACAATGGCTGTAATTAAACCTTGCTGAGGGGTAACACCACTAGCTATACCAAAAGCGATAGCCAATGGCAGCGCAATTATACCCACAATAACCCCAGCAATAAAATCTGAGATAAAAGTAGATCTCTTGTATTCTCTTTTAACAAATAGTTTAAAAAATTCCGGTTTATATGCCGAAAACCAAGACGCCTTCATGATTTTTTATTGATTTTTATTAAGAGGCGACAAATGTAACAAATAAATATCTACTTGACAATAAAAAGATTATCTATCATTTTAATCAACTCACAATTATCAATATTACAATCAATTACCAAAGATGGTTCTATCTTGTTCAGTACTATATCTTTTGATAGTCTTTTCTCTCCACCTCCAGTTATATTTAGCATAATAATAGACTCACTCTCTTGCGGATTATCTTTAAAATAGTCAATCATTCCAGCTAATGCAGCACCTGCTGCAGGGTGAATATCAATACCTTCTGCTTCTAAAAACAGATCACATGCACTTTTTAATTGATCATTTGTAACAGCTCTTATCTCTCCATTAGTATCACAAAGAGCATCATATAATCCTCCAGTTATAGAATATGGAGGTTTTCTATTTGAGAGAACTTTTGCATCAATTTGTAGAGCCTGTTCTCTAGCCTTCTCTTCTGATAAAAACACAATGTCTCTACTCTTGTTCCTCCAAGCATCATACATTGGAGTAAATGGAATATTTTGACTAGGAACTAACTTCATTTTCTTATTTCCGAATCTTCCATCTTCAATTAATCTAAGATTAGCCTCCCATGCAGCAATAGTTCCTGTACCACTACCTATGGCCTGAAAATAGATATCTGGAATCTGACCTATAAAATGAGTTGCAGACAGAACTGTTGTTCCCATACCATCTCTTCTAGCAACATTTTTAGCACCTCCCTCTTCAAAATAGTTCTCTCCGTTTGCAACTATTCTATTTGCTAAATCTATTGCATCAAAATAATCTGTTCCTGCAGCTGTTGCTACCAACTTAACACAATCTTTGATAACACAATCACTCCATAATGCATCAAGATTATCAAAAGGAACTACAATTAGCAGTGGAATATTATTCTCTGAACAAACTTTTGCAAAGGCCCTTGCAGTATTCCCTGCAGAAGCAACAACCATTACTTTTCCATCATTTTGGTTGTGACGAGCACATACACTATATGCTTCGGTCTCTTTGAAAGAACAAGTGGTCATATTTGCCCCAATCTCGGGCCAATAACCACTAAAACTTATATATAAATTTGGTAAATTAAGTTTGCTGGAGAGATGCTTACTTTTGTATGTTACTGTTGCCGATGAACCCACTAGTCGCTTATTAATTGGTAGCCAATCTTCATATTTATAAATTCCAAGAGAATTATCCTTAAAATCGATCTCTCTCTTTTCATAAATTGCTCTAATTAATGATGGTTTTGAATAATTAGGATCTGATAGCAACCATCCGCTATCTTCAAAAACAACTCCATTTGAGAGATTCTGTAATCTATAGTTGGTCATATTTATAGGTTATTATTTACTAACTGGGCAATGTCCATAGTTGGACCGCTATTTACTTGAGATAAGGTTTTATAACATAAAGGACAAGATGTTATTAATGCTAACTCTTTTCCGTTTTTAAGATTTTCTAGCGAATTATAGGCAATTTCATCTTTTTGGATAGTAGTTAAATGTGTAGAAGCCAATGAAGCACCACAACAAATACTCATAGACTTTGACTGCTGTGCCTCATTTAAGTGTGCAACTTTTAATATTAACTCTCTAGGCTGATCGTATATTTTTAACCCCCGTCCCAATTCACAAGGATCGTGATATACAACCTCTAAGGAGCTCTTTTTAACCTCTATCTTTTTACTTATAATCAAATTTAACATATATTGAGAATGGTGTAGTATCTCAATATTATTCATTGAATACTCCTCTCTGAACATCTTTAAACAGATAGGACAAGAGACAATTAAAGTTTTTGGAGATTTAGAAAGTATTATTTCACTATTAGCCCTTACAATATCCCTAAACCGCTCTATATCCCCAGATAGAAGTAGAGGACGGCCACAACATAGAGTCTCCTCTTTATCAATATGCAGATACTCAATCCCAGCCTTTGTCATTACACTTTCAAAAGATCTGTAAATAGAAGGCGTCAATTTTGTCATACAACCCGAATAATAGATTATATCATATCTCTTTTTACTATCTAATGTACTATTATTTTTATCTAAAATCTTAGACTCTGGCAACTCTAATTTAGAACTATTTAAATTCCGTTTAGACTGTTTGTAAAGCAATTTTAGGCGAGTAGAATCAATCTCAACCGGACAAGCCTCTACACATTTACCACACATTAAACAATCATCTACCAAAGATAAGTTAGTTTGGTTATGCTTAAATCTTAAATTCTTAATAATATATGCCGATGTGCTCTTGTATTTATCACCAGTGAAAGACATAGGACAAACATCTATACATATACCACAAGAAGAGCAAGAAAACAACTCAGCATCGGCATAACCTCCTTTATAAGAATTAGATCTAACACCAGAACGTCTTAATAAAATTAAAAATGCCTCTGTTGGGATATGCATATATCTAGAAAAAGGTAGCGCAAATAGAAAAATTGCTAGCGCAATTGAGTAACTCCACCATGCTGGCACTAACAATGAATTATAATTCACATAACCTGATAGTAAAGAGTTTATACCTTTGGTGAGAAAACTACCGCCGCTTATATTGGCAGTAAAGCTTTCTGCTAAAAGTCTTAATGGAAAAATTGCCCATAAAGAGAACATAGCAATTTTATCAGTTATAGGCAACTTGGTTGTTCTCTTCATCCCAACTGCTTTGGAATTAAATCTTTTTACAATTGCTAATAGAACACCACTTAAGACGATAAGTAAAAACAGATCCATCATAAAGAAGAAGAAACCTCCTCTAAGAGTCTGCTCTACCTCCATTACAAAATATCTAAAAAAAACAGGGTAATATATAAATGCGGTTCTATGAGGAGTATATAGCATAACTTCTATATGTCCAATAAATATTAACATAAACCACCCAAATGCAATACTTGAGTGCATATACCCTAACCAAAAATTCTTTTTAAAAATTTTTACATGAAGCAAAGTATCCTTAATTATAATCCAGATTGTTGTAAATATCTCAAAAGAGAATATATGAGAAAAAACCAACTTTCTCTCATCTGACGAAATCCTTTTAAATATCTTATATACAGAATAAATAATGTATATAAGAATAAAACTCATTGCTATACTGAATGGTAATACAAACCAATCAAATCCTAAAACGACTCTCTCTTTCACAACGCCTCCTCTTTTAAAAGATCCTTAATTGCTATAATCACACCTCTTGTATTTATCCCTCTTGGACAAACTAATGAGCACTTACCACATAAAACACATGAACTCAAAGACTCCTTAATACCAGCAATATCATCTCTCTCAATGGCTACTAATGCTCTTCTAAAACTACTACTACTATTATAAAAAGAGACAGAGCAAGAGGCAGAACAAGAGCCACAAGCAATACACTTGTTTATATCTGGAGAAACAACTGCCACTCGATTATATAGAGACCTATCTATACTATCTAAGTCAACAGTTTTGATTTTTATAATATTATATCCAAAATCCATCATTTATCTTCTTAAGAAAGAGTGAATAGATAGGGCTACCGAATCTGATTCTGTTAAGACTTCTGGAATAGTTTTTGGCCCATTGATACAGCCTGCTGTAAAAACACCCTCTGTTTTTGAATTAAGCAAATTATTAAATGAGGGCTCATTAGAAAAACCATCTGAGCTATTTATAGAGACAGATAGCTTATCAAAAAGAGAGAAATTTTCTTTGGTAGGAACTATGCCAGACATTAATATAGCATAGTCAGAGGTTAATTTAATCGGCTTAGAAGAGAGCGTATCCTCTGCCTTTACAACTATTTTGTTTTCAAAAGTCTCTGATATCTCCGAAACTCTACCTCTTATAAACTTGATATTATATTCCGATTGTGCTTTTAGATATAAATCTTCATATCCTCTACCAAACATTCTTAGATCCATATAAAAACAGTAAACATTTGCTTTTGGATAAAACTGTTTAATCTCAATAGCCTGCTTAACTGCTGTAACACAACAAACTTTTGAGCAGTGCATATTACCAGCCTTATGATCTCTTGAACCCACACAATGAATAAAAACAACAGTTGGATTATCTATATCAATAAACTTTGGATTATTTATAAAATTGTGTTCTAAATCTTTATTCGTTAACACGCCTTTGTAAAAGCCATATCCATACTCCTCTTTTTTAGATGCATCATATAACGAAAAACCTGTTGTCAATAATATCGATTTTCCCTTTAATCTTTTATTATTAGATAATAACAGATTAAAATGACCATTCTCCTTCTGTACATCCAAAACTGTAGAGTTAAGATTAATAGAGATATCACCACTTAGATTAGTTAAATTAGATACAACACTATATGAATCACTAAAATCTGGGAATAATTTATACCAATTTTTAATTTGCCCACCTAATACTTCTGTTTTTTCTATAATCGTAACTTTATGTCCAAGAGAATTTAGAGAAGAAGCGGCTTTTAAGCCAGCTGGCCCCCCTCCAATTATTATTGTATCATTCACCATTATATTGCTATTTTGTAGGTTATTAATCGCGAGTTAGTCTTTAGAATTTTTCTAAATCTTTAGAAATATTATCTGACATCTTATTTAATACTTTTACAAATGTAATCAGCTCTTCTTTAGATATATCTTTAATAATAGAGTCTGTAGACTCAACAGCAATTTCGGTAACCTTTTCCTTTATATCAATTGCTTTTTGAGTCAAATGAATCATATTTTGTCTACGATCTCTCTTATCAGCAACTCTTATCACCAATCCTTTTGTTTCAAGAGCATCAATTAACTTTGTAACAGAGTTTTTATCTTTTATTAAAATATCAGCAATTTGTTGCTGTGACAAAACACTAGTATCCCACAGAGTATCCATAACCAAAAACTGTTCAGGAGTCATGTTAAATCCGTGTTTATTGAATATCTTGTTTAAATACTGTTTAAACTGACAATGGACCAAATTTAGGAATACACCTACCTGTTTATTTAGTATCATATCTAATAGTATAAACGTTTACTATTGCAAATATATGCTTTTTTTAGTTGTTTTGTTAAAAATAATCGCATTAAATTACAAATTATTACATATGCTACTACTTACAATTATAGGGGCTATAATATTATTAATCAATATCTTTATATTAATTAAGATAATACTTCCTAAAAAAAATGGCTATGAATCTATTATAGATAGTCAAAAGGAGTTAATAAATCAAGGAGTTTTATATACCGAAAAATCTATAGAAAAATCTAGTCAAAATATTATCTCTTCTATGGATAGATCTATATATCACCTATCTAATATTCAAAAAGAGAGACTAGAGGCTTTAGAAAAGAGGGTTAAAGAACTAACAGAATCTACAGAAAAAAAATTAGAGACTATTAGAATTATAGTTGAAGAAAAATTGGAAAAGACACTAAATGAAAGACTAGGAAAATCATTTGAAACAGTTGGTAATCAATTAATAGAAGTACAAAAAGGGTTAGGAGAGATGCAAACTTTAGCGCAGGATGTGGGTGGACTAAAAAGAGTATTAAGTAATGTAAAAATGAGAGGAGGAATTGGGGAAGTTCAACTTAATATGCTACTAGAGAATATTTTAGCTCCAGATCAATACCAACGAAACGTTAAAACAAAAGAGGGTAGTAACGACATTGTTGAGTTTGCTATTAAACTACCTGGCCATAACGCAAAGAAAGATTGTATCTGGCTACCTGTAGATGCTAAATTTCCAAAAGAGTTCTATGAAAACCTTCAAGATTCATATGATTCAGGAGATATTTCTAGAATAGAGAAAGATCAGAAAAATCTAGAAAATGCCATAAAAATTATGTCTAAAGAGATATCAGAAAAGTACATATCGCCCCCAAATACCACAGATTTTGCTATTCTATTTTTACCATTCGAAGGCATTTATGCCGAAGTTGTTAGAAAGGCAGCTCTATTAGAAGAGATTCAACTTAGATACAAAGTAATTATAACAGGTCCAACAACATTTGCGGCCATACTCAATAGTTTACAGATGGGTTTTAGGACTCTAGCAATTGAAAAGCGCAGTAGTGAGGTTTGGGAAGTATTGGGAGTAGTTAAAAATGAGTTTAATAAGTTTGGAGATCTTCTTATTAAAGCCCAAAAAAATATACAAGGTGGGCTAGACGATATCGACAAATTAGTTGGAACTCGTACTCGTGCAATACAAAGAAGATTAAAAGAGGTGCAAGAGATTTCTGATACTCCAGAAATTGAATAACTATTTCAAAAAAAAGGGTTGTTTAAATAAGCTTAAATCTCAGTTAAACAACCCTTAAAATATAAGAATCTAAAACAAATCTTTATTTATGAGCGGTACTCATCCCAACTCTTAATTTGAATATCTTCAATTTTTAAAGAACAGAATCCTCTGATAAATGCAGATGCCAATCTTACATTAGTAATTAGTGGTATGTTATAGTCAACAGAGGCTCTTCTTATTTTGTATCCATTATCTAATTCGGTCTGAGTTAAATTCTTTGGGATATTGATAACTAGATCGATTTTCTTATTTTGAAGTAATTCGAGTGCTTGAGGAGACATACCGTGCTCACTAGGCCAATACACAAGAGTCGATGGTATGTCGTTCTCTTGTAAGAATCTGTGAGTACCTCCTGTGGCAAAAAGTTGATAACCGTTATCATAAAGCAATTTACAAGCATATAGCATATCTGTCTTTTGTTTAGCCGAACCAGAAGATATTAATATATTTTTCTTAGGGATCTTATAACCAACAGACAACATAGACTTTAATATTGCTTCGTTAAAGTCATCGCCAATACATCCAACCTCTCCTGTAGAAGCCATATCAACTCCCAAAACTGGATCTGCCTTTTGTAATCTAGAGAAAGAGAATTGCGACGCTTTGATTCCAACATAATCCAAATCAAAAGCACTCTTATTTGGAATATCGTATTGACTGCCGATCATTACCTTGGTAGCCAATTCTATCATATTAATTTTCAAGACTTTTGAAACAAAAGGAAAACTTCTTGAAGCTCTAAGATTACACTCAATAACCTTTATATCATTCTCTTTTGCCAAAAATTGAATATTAAAAGGGCCAGATATGTTTAACTCATGAGCAATTTTTCTAGCAATCTTCTTAATTCTTCTAAAAGTCTCTACATACAATTTCTGAGGAGGAAACTGAATTGTGGCATCTCCAGAGTGAACGCCAGCAAATTCAATATGTTCAGAGACAGAATATGCTACTATATTTCCATTATCGGCAACAGCATCCAACTCAATCTCTTTTGCATTCTCTATAAACTCAGAGACCACAACTGGATGTTTTTTTGAGACATTTGCTGCTAGAGTCAAAAATTGAACAAGTTCAGAATCGTTAGAACATACATTCATTGCTGCCCCAGACAAAACATATGATGGTCTAACTAATACAGGGAATCCTACAGTCTTAACAAAGTCATTTATATCATCCATACTAGAGAGCTCTCTCCATCTTGGTTGATCTATATTAAGTCTATCTAACATAGAGGAGAATTTGTGTCTATCCTCTGCATTATCTATACTTGATGCATTTGTTCCTAAAAGCTTAACATTAGCATTAAATAATTTTAATGCTAAATTATTTGGAATTTGACCACCCATCGAGACAATCACCCCATTAGGATCTTCAAATTCATAAATATCTAAAACTCTCTCAAAGGTCAACTCATCAAAATATAGCCTATCGCACATATCATAATCTGTAGAGACAGTCTCTGGATTATAATTTATCATTACACCTCTCCAACCACTATTTCTAATTGTTTGAAGAGCATTTACAGAGCACCAATCAAATTCTACAGAACTACCTATTCTATAAGCACCAGAGCCCAATACAATTATTGATTTTTGATCTCTCTCTGTCTCAATATCGTTATACTCTCCATTGTATGTTAAATAGAGATAGTTTGTTTGAGCTGGAAACTCAGCTGCTAAAGTATCTATCTGCTTAATAACCGGTACTACGCCCAGAGATTTTCTATATTTTCTAACCAAAAAAGCCGATATATCCAAATCTATTGAATCTTTATATAACAGACGACCAATTTGAAAATCGGAGAACCCTTGAGACTTAGCTCTCTTTAATAATTCTCTATTTATATCTTGTTCTGAATCAAATTTTGAGAGCTCTTTTGATGTAACTACTATGTTATATAGCTTATTTAAGAACCACTTATCAATCTTTGTTAGATCATGTATTTGATCTATAGAATATCCTTTTTGAAAAGCTTTAGATATTACAAATATTCTATTATCTGTTGGCTCTCTAAGTGCTTTATCTATATCATCAACCTTAATTTCTCTGTTAGCAACAAATCCATGAGCACCTTGTCCAATCATTCTCAAACCTTTTTGAATTGCCTCTTCAAAGCTTCTTCCAATGGACATAACCTCGCCAACACTCTTCATACTAGAGCCAATTTCTCTGGAAACTCCTTGGAATTTTGAAAGGTCCCATCTAGGAATTTTACATACAATATAATCTAAAGCAGGCTCAAAGAAAGCAGGTGTGTTTTTTGTCACAGAGTTTTGAAGGTCAAATAGACCATAACCCAAACCAAGCTTTGCAGCAACAAATGCAAGAGGGTAGCCTGTTGCTTTAGAAGCTAAAGCCGATGATCTGCTTAGTCTAGCATTTACCTCGATTACTCTATAATCCTCTGAATATGGGTCAAACGCATACTGAACATTACACTCTCCAACAATCCCAATATGTCTTACAATTTTTATTGCTAACTCTCTTAATAGATGAAATTCTCTATTTGTTAGAGTTTGAGAAGGAGCAACCACAATACTTTCGCCAGTATGTATTCCAAGAGGATCGAAGTTCTCCATATTACAAACTGTAATACAATTATCGAATCTATCTCTTACAACCTCATACTCTATCTCTTTCCAACCTTTTAATGACTTCTCTACCAAAACTTGAGGAGAGTAGGAGAATGCTCTCTCTGCTAGAGAAACTAACTCTTGTTCATTATCACAAAAACCACTACCTAACCCACCTAAAGCATAGGCAGCTCTAATTATAATAGGATAGCCTAGATCTTTAGCAGCTCTTTTTGCATCTTCTACAGTCTCTACTGCAAAACTCTTTATTGTTTTTACATTAATCTGATCTAGTTTTTTTACAAAAAGATCTCGATCTTCTGTATCCATAATAGCTCTAATTGGAGTCCCTAAAACCTGAAGATTGTATTTATCAAGAACACCACTTTTATAAAGCTCTACACCACAATTTAACGCTGTTTGACCTCCAAATGCCAATAAAATGCCTTGAGGACTCTCCTTTTTAATAACCTCTTCTACAAAAAATGGAGTTACTGGTAAAAAATATATTTTATCGGCAATACCCTCAGAAGTCTGAACTGTAGCAATATTTGGATTAATAAGAATAGTCTCAATTCCCTCTTCTCTCATAGCCTTTAGAGCTTGTGAACCAGAGTAGTCAAATTCACCTGCTTCTCCAATTTTGAGAGCACCAGAGCCTAGAAGAAGAACTTTTTTTATAGATATTTTTTCCATTTTATTATATTAGAGAAGATTAATAAAGTCATCAAATAAAAATTCGGTATCTGTAGGACCACTTGCTGCTTCTGGATGGAATTGACAGCTAAAAAATGGCTTAAATTTATGCCTTATTCCTTCGTTGGTCCCATCATTCATATTTATAAAAAGTGGCTCCCAATCTTGCCCTAAAGTTTTGGTATCTACAGCAAATCCATGATTTTGAGAAGTTATAAAACATCTATTACTCCCCTCCATTCTAACAGGCTGATTATGACTTCTATGTCCATATTTCAACTTATATGTTTTTGCTCCCGCAGCAATAGATAAAAGTTGATTACCCATACATATTCCAAAAATAGGTTTTACATCTTCTATCGCCTTCTTAATATTATTAACCGTTATTTGGCAATATGATGGATCGCCTGGGCCATTAGAAATAAACAGACCATCGTACTCTATTTTAGAAATGTCATAATCCCATGGTACTCTAATTACCTCAACACCTCTGTTTACAAGACATCTAATAATGTTATGTTTAACACCACAATCAACCAAAAGCACCTTTTTACTTCCAGAACCATATCTTATAACATCTTTACAACTAACAATAGCCACTTGATTCTCTTTATTAGGATCTTCAATGGGTTGATTGCTATTACAATCATTGATTTGAGGCCCAATCTCTATTCTACCAAGCATAGCGCCATTATCTCTTAATATTTTGGTTAGCTCTCTTGTATCTACTCCAAAGATGCCAGGAATTTTATGCTCTTTAAGCCATAAGTCCAGACTTTTATCGGCATTCCAATGGCTATAAGAAAATGAATAGTCACTAATAACCAATGCTCTAATATGAATTTTTTCGGATTCAAAGTGTTTTGATAATCCATCTATTATCTCATTTGATGGAACCCCATAATTACCTACTAAAGGATATGTTACACATAATATTTGTCCAGAATAGGACGGATCTGTTAGACTCTCTGGATAACCTACCATAGCAGTAGAAAAAACGACCTCGCCATCAATAGGCTGGTCGTATCCAAAAGAGAATCCATTAAACTTAATGCCATTTTCCAGACATAATGTTGCGGGATTGTAAGCTTGCATTCTTTGTTTTCTATTTAGAAATTAAATAAACTCGGCAAAATTAATAAAATCTACATACTTCTCATAAAAAACTTCCATAATTCTCCTTTTAAAACCTCCCATCTTTTCATGGTCAACATAGACATGTCAGATGTATAGTTAGTTAGAACTTTTCTGGCTTGATCCACCTCTCCATTTTTAATAAGCTCTAGTGCTCTATTCTCAATTATAGGGGCTGTTTCAAAAATAAAATCCTCTAATCTCAAAATCTCTGGCTCAACAATTTTTCTTGTTTTGTCCCAATTTATTGTTGCGACTCTGTTTGTCTCTCTAAATGACCAAATAGCTGCATCTTCTCTGTATCTGTGTTGCCCACAAACATTAAATGACTCAGGGAGTGACAATATTCCAGAGTATATAGGAAATCTTGGGCTTTGAGCAGGATTATCAAAAGAAAAATAAGCTACACCTCCAATCTCATCTGGCAACCAATCTCTTAATTGAATAATATGTGAGTATGAGCACTGAATAACTGCTACACCTCTTACTCTCTTTGTAATACCAGGACTTAACTTATTTAAAAGAGCCCTCATATCATTGGTCATAAAATTAGATATTGGCTTAACAATCTCTTTATACTCTCCCTTTTCTCTATCTCTTCTTGTAACCTCTACCCATAAATCCTTTGTTTGATCCCACTCAGTTCCATCATAGGTCTCTCTATATAGAGCCATAATATCTCTAACAGAGACTAAAGCATCTGGCTTAATACTAAAGGGGAGCTCTTCCATATCATAAGATAGATTCAATGAAGGAGCTAATCTACTGAAAATAAAGAACTCTCTAATAGAAAATGGTTTACTTCCATAATTTATTTTCCAAAAAACAAACTCCTCTTTTCCATCCCAAAGACCAAGATTTTTAACTCTCTCTTTTATATCCTTACTATACAGAAAGTTATTATTATCATTAAAATCTACCTTTGCTATCCTAGGAATATTTGCCGATACTCCAACATGATCATCTGGAATTCTCTGAGCAACCCAAATTGCAGATGGCTTACCAGGACCCGAACCAAATATCTCCAATTGCCACACCTCATTTTTATCTGCAATGGTCAAACACTCTCCGCTATCGGCATAACCATAATTTTCTGCTAATTTACCTATCAATAAAACGGCATCTCTTGCTGTAGAGCATCTTTG
>WPCG01014762.1_pt1 | contig 28853 bp, 23 predicted proteins | sample 5403311 | NCBI WGS metagenome assembly WPCG01 (sample SAMN12869467, study PRJNA574797) | sludge metagenome | isolation source: wastewater treatment of Control | place: China:Beijing | collected 2019-05-17
AGGGGAGCGCCGGAGCGGGCGAGGCCGCGCGGATGGCCGAGGCGTGGCTCCTCGCGAAGGGGGCGAAGGTCGCCCGAAAGAGCATTCCGCTCACTGCGGAGGGGCGCGCCGCCGCCCCCGGATGGAGCGAATGTCCGGTGCTCGAGGTCGAGAAGGGAGCGTCGCTCGTCATCCCCTTCATGAAGCCGCTCGACGAGTGCGCCGCTCTGATCGATCTTCCGAAGGCCAAGAGCGTCCCCGCCGACCGACCGGAACTTCGCGTCGAGGTCGTCGTTTTCGCGGAGCCGAAGGTCCGCGACGCCTCCGCGCAGCTCGGCTCGATGGGCTCGGCCCTCGGCGGATCGTCGGGGAACAAGCTCGTACAGGTCGTGCTCGCCGACGGCGTCTTTTCTCTCGCCGACGCCTCGCTCGACGCCTTCGACATCATCTACACGGAGGGGACGGACGCGGACGGAAAGACGGGCGTGACCGCCTCGGTGGAGGGCGTCTTCGGGCGCATCCCCGGCGGGCGCGTCCTCGACACGCGGGACTTCCGTCCGGTGCGGGAACTCATCCGCCTCTCCGCCGGGAGGAGGAAGCTCTGCGAGTACGTCGGGGAGCTCGACGGGGAAACGCCGCTCACGGACCGGATGCACACGGTCGGCGCCCTGCTCCCCGATCTGCCGGAGGAGGCCGCCGCGCGCCTCGAAGAGCGCTGGAAGGCGCAGGGGAGCGATCGCGTCCCCGCGCACCTCTCCGTCGCCCGCTGGTACACGCGCAGCAGGCTGTACGCTTTTCTGGCCGCCTCGACGAAGCACGAGCGCGACCTCGCCGGTCGATTGGGCGTAACGCTCGACAGGTCGGGCAGGCCGCGAATGCTGCTGCTCACCCTCGAACGCGACGCCTCCGCGCCCGAAGGGGTCCGCGCGACGATCGACCTGCGCGATGTCCACCCGGACGTCCGGGGGGAGGAGGATGCGGCGGTGGCGTTCCGCATCGTCGACGGCATCTTCCTCGCGGACCTTGAGGCGGCGGTCCTCTCCGGAAAGGGCGTCTTCCAGCTCTGGCGGGGCGCGGACCTCGTCGTCCTCCCCCCGAAGGGGAGGGAGCGGAAAACGCTGCTTGAGAGCATGAAGAAGGCCGGGCTCCGCCCTGAACTGGCCAAAAAGCTGGAAGGCGGAACCTCGGTCACCCTCTTCCCGGTCGCCTCGCCCGTCGTCAAGGGCAAGCCGCTCGTCGCGTGGCTCGACATCGACCCCGTCACCTACGAGACCACATCCGCCTTCGAGAGCGGGGAGAGAGGCGCCTTCGCCGCGGACGTCATCATCCAGGCGCTCGTCCCCGACGGCGCGGGGCTCTTCCTCGGCTTCATGGTCGGCGTCGACGCGGCCGTCTGGAGCGTCGCCGCCTTCACCCTCGAAGGCGGCAGCTACGAGTCCGTCCTCGAACGGGCGGAGGCGTACGCCTCCGGGATCGCGGAGCGGTTCGACAAGATCGGCGAAGCCCCGTCGTTGGGGCCGATCGGTCTGGGGAGCGATTTGAAGCCGAACTTCTCTCTCGCCGGATGGACCGTCTCGAAGGGGGACGGCGTCTCCTACAACCCGTGGGACGGCTACAAGGGGTTCGTCTCGGGGTACAACGCGGGGGTGGCGACCTACTTCGCCAATGCGCGCAAAAAGAAGTGACGGGGGCTACTTCCGCAGCATTTCGAGCATGAGCAGCGCGCCGCCGACGCAGAGGAGGACGTCGGCGGCGTTCATATGGAGGGGACCCGTCCGGAACCAGTCGACCACGTACCCGTGGAGCAGCCTGTCCGCCATGTTCCCCGCCGCGCCCGCGAAGAGGAGCCCCCACGCGGGGGAGCGGCGGAAAGCGGGAAGCGCCCTGTGCATCGCGACGAGCAGGAAGAGCCCCGCGACGCTCAGCAACAGCGCCGCGCCGGGGACGGAGCGGAGAAGAGAGAACGCGGCGCCCCGGTTGAAGTGGAGGGCGAGGGCGAAAAATTCGCTCCCCGCATGGAGCATCGGAGGGGGAAGCGTCCGAAGGGCCCATTCCTTGGAGAGCGCGTCCGCGAGAAACCCGGCGGCGAAGAGAAGAAACGGCGCGAGGCGGCTCATGTCTTGCTCCGGTCGGGGAGGCTTTTGAAGCCGGGCGTTCGCGGCATCATCTCCGCTACGCGAGGAAGCAGTCAGGCGAGTCGCGTTCGTCGCAGTTGGCGTCGAAGATCTCCGCGAACTTTCCGGAAATTCGCCTGAACGCGTTCAGCACCTTCGGGTCGAAGTGCTCCGGGCGCACCCTCCCGTCTCCTTCGAGGAGAATGCCGACCGCCGTCTCGTGCGACATCGCGGGCTTGTACGACCGGGACGACCGGAGCGCGTCGTAGATGTCCGCGATGGTGGCCACCCGTCCCTCCCATGGAATCTCCGTACCGCGCAGTCCGCGGGGGTAGCCGCTGCCGTCCCATTTTTCGTGGTGCGTCAGGCAGATGTTCCTCGCCATCTGCAGCCACGCCGCGTCGCCGAGGATATCGGCTCCCCACTGAGGATGGCGCTTGATCTGGTCGAACTCGTTCGTGTCGAGCGCCCCCGGTTTCACCAGGATGCCGTACGGAATCCGCAGCTTGCCGATGTCGTGCAGCCGGGCGAAGAGGGCGATGTCCTCCTGCTCTCCCGCGTCCCTGCCGATCTCGCGCGCGAGGATTCTGCAGTACTCGCCGATGCGCGCGATATGCGCCTCCGTCTCGTCGTGGTAAATTCCGGTGACGAACTGGAGCTTCTCCGCGAGGTAGGCGTAGGACGCCTTCAGTTCGCGGCGCATCTTCTCTCCGTGGACCAGCCCGCCGAGGAAGGAAGCCACCGGGGTGAGCGTTTCGATGAGGAACGAGTCCCGCCGCATCGGCCGCTCGAAGGCGACTTCGAGCACGCCCTCCTCTTCGCCCGCCTGGAAGAGGGGAATCAGCAGTTCGCTTTTCACCGAAGGGTGCACCGGGCGTGCGGTGGGGTGCGCGCGGACGTCCTCCACCCAGACGGGCGAACGGGAGAGAATGCTCTCCGAGGCGGCGATTCCGTCCTTCGCGACGACGAAGTTCGTGAGCTCTCCGTTGTAGCCGCTCCACGCCGTCAGGCGGAAGCTGTCCCCCTCCACGGAGGAGATGAGGACGCCGAAGGCCTTCACGTCCCTTCGCAGCGTATCCAGCGTGGAGGAGATCGCGGCGTCGACGTCCTGGTTGCGGGCGAAGGCGCGCGAGAACTCCAGGGTGCGCTCCCACAGGGCTTCCCTGCTGATGAGCTGGTTGTTCACCTGCTCCAGCTCCTGGTTCATCGCTTCCGTCTCCTCGTTGAACGCGGTCAGCTCCTCCTGCTGACGGAGGATGACCTCGAAAAGATTGCGGAGATCGCGGATGAAGGAGTTCGTCTCCCGGACGAACGTCTCCTTGAAATCGGAAAAACGCTTCGTGAGCGAGAAAAGCGTCTCGGCGCCCCGCAGCGGATCTCTCGCGTCGATCTGCGAAAGACGGTCGCCCATCTCGTCGGCGAGATTCGCGATGTCCGCGATGCTTTTGTAGACGCCTTTGTTCCAAAGCGCCCAGAGGAGCAGGATGACGACGAAGGCGAAGAGGAAGAGCGCCGTGGCGACCGCGAGCCCGGAGAGCGAAGAGACTATGAGCGTCGCAAGCGGATAGGCCATGGTGAACGTGAACCCGTAGGGAAGGCGCTCCTGGCGCATCATCACGCGGGACCCCTGGTGCGAAAGGGTCATCGCCCATCGCCGGTCGGGTATTTTTTTCCTGAGGATGAACCCTCGCGCCTTCAGGTGCTCCGAGAGCGCGGGGGTTTCCTTCGTCGCGCCCATCCACACTATCTGCCCCAGACTGTCGGATATCACCGGGAGGAGCGCATGGTCGCCGAAGACGTTCAGCTCGTTCATGTCGAGGCGGACGGCGGCGAAGACCCGTTTCCCCTGAATGGTGCGCACCCCGGAGAGGAGGCTGCGGCCGTAGATGTCGAGCAGGTCGTTCACGACCCACTCGTCGGTCAGCAGCTCGTCCGGGAGCAGCATCCCGTCCGGGAGCCACCCTTTTATACCGCGCTCAACGGTGTTTCCGTCAAGAACCGCCGCCACGAGGACGTCGCGTCCCGCGTCGCGCATATCCGCGCCGCCGACGATGGCGCGCAATCCCTCCTCGCGCTGCGCCACTTGCTTCTCGAGCAGCAACGAGGCCACCTGGAGCACGTTTTCTCCGTGGCGTGCGAATTCGTCGAGCCGCGAGCGTACTCTCAGGTACAAGGTGGTCGCCGCCTGAAGGAGGAAAATGAGGAGGAAGCTGAGGACGACGGCCGAAAAGAACGTCCCGATGGAGAAAGTGAATTTTCTGCTCATAATTCCTCCCGCCGCGGGCGAGAAGATGTAAGCGCCCGCCGGAGAGAATCGGGATCGTCGTCGGAAATTCTGACCCATCGTCCCGAACGAAGGATGAAGACGGCTCCGGCATGCTGCAAGTCGCCGTTTTCATCGACGGGGATCTCTCCCCCGGTGGTGCGGACGCTCGTCAACCCCGCGAGGGCGTCCCCGATGGCCCGCCTGTCGGACGAGCCCGCGTTCCGGATCGCTTCGTCGAGCATGGCGACCGTGTCGTACCCCATCGCCAGGATGAGCGGAGGAATGGGGGATGCGTACGTCTCTTCGACGAAACGGAGGAAGTCGTGTTCCTGGTCGTCCCACCCCGGATGAGTGAACGAAGCTGTGACGACGCCCTCGCCGAGCGAGCCGGCGAGCAGATGCGTCCTGTGCGAGACGGCCCAGTTGGAGGCGAAGACTGGAAGGTCGGGCAGGCGGAGACGAAGCTCGCGCATCGCGACGGCGGCCAGCCAGTCCGGAAGGACGAGGAGCATGGCGTCGACTCCCTTGCCGATGCGCTCGAAATCTTCGATATGCTTGTTCAGGTTGCCGCTGAAGACCATCGTTCTGCGCGGGGGAACGCCGAGCTGCGATTCGAAGTCGCGGATGAACTCCTGCACGTGCGATGCGGCGAATCCGCTGACGACCACCGAGTAGGAGGAGACGCCCAGATGTTTCGCCGCGAGCCCGAGTTCCTTGCCCCCGCTCCGGGGCCGCGCCCTGAAGACGAAGTCGTCGGCGCGCGCGAGCGACGTGCCCGAGGCCAGGGAGAGGAAGGGAATGCCGTGACGCCTTGAGGAATCCGCAAGAAGAGAGGCGAACGGCGCGTTGATGCCTCCGACGATCGCGACGGAGCCGCGTGCGGCGGCATGTTCGATGGATTCGTAAATATCCTGATCGGTTTCTCTGAAGGGAAGGAAGCGGTATTCCGAGGAACGGGAGTTGAAGAATTCCATGGCGAGCACGACCGACTGAAGAGCCTGTTGCGACACCACGGCGCCCGCGAGGTCGCGTTCGTCGTAGAACAGGGTCACCGGGACCGTGAACGGCCTGCGTGCATACAGGAAACCTGCGATGAAAATGATTGTGACCGCCGATATGGCGATCTTCCAAACACTTTTTTTCACAAAACAGCCCTCCAAGGCGACATGTCTTTTTAGGTCCGAAAGCTCCAAGAGCCTGGTTTTTCTATATGTAACAAAGATGTATCGAACGACGCGGAGATTATACCAATATTTTCGTCTTGTGAAAATCATTTTCTGTTGACAAATATCGGGGGAGCGGCATTGTGTTCTTCCACGGAAAAAACGTCTCGTTCATCGCCGGCGTCTTCACGCTTCCGAGAAAGAGATTCCGGTTGTTCCGAAGGGTGTTTTTATACTATACTCTGTACGCGCCTTTTCTCCGCAGAATGTGGAATCGGACGGGGTCGCAAGGACGAACGTTTTACGGTTGCGAGCCGTGGAGCTCGTGTTGGAAGGGGAGTTCTCGATGATCATTCGTTTCGAGCCGGAGGGGACGCCCGGGGCCTTTGGGCGCATGCTCTCGGAGCTGGCCGCTCGCGAGGAGGTCGGGTCGTTGTTCGCGCTCTCCTGCGAGAAGAACGGATTCGTTCCCGAACTGGTGGACGGGGCGCTTCGCTCATGCCCGAAACCGGTCTTCGGCGGCGTCTTTCCCGGGGTTGTCTTCGAAGGCGAGCTCTTTTCGCGGGGGACCGTGATGGTCGGCTTTCCCTCTCCGGCCAGGGTTGTCGGCGTCGAAAACATCGACGCGGAGGAAACGCGCTACGAAGAAACGCTCGAACGCGAGGCGGTCTTCGCCGGAGGTCCGCGAAGCGTCTGCTTCGTCTTCGTCGACGGCATGTCGCGGCGGATTTCGGCGTTCACCGAGGCGCTGTTCAACGCGTTCGGTCCTTCGCTCAACTACGTCGGGGGCGGCGCCGGGGCCCTCTCCGACCGGAAGCCGTGCCTCTTCACTCCCGACGGTCTGATCGAGGACGGCGCGGTCGTCGTCTTCACCGACATCCCCGGCGGCGTCGGCGCGGCGCACGGATGGAGTCCGGTCTCCGCGCCGATCAATGTCACCGGATCGCGGTTGAACGTGATCGACACGCTCAACTGGGAGCCCGCCTTCGAGGTGTATCGAAGGGTGGTGGAGCCGCACTCGGGGCGCTCGTTCGGTTCCGAGAAGTTCTTCGACCTGGCGAAGGGGTATCCCCTGGGAATAAGGAGATTGGACGCGGAATTCGTCGTGCGGGATCCTCTGATGAACGTCGACGGCTCGCTCGTCTGCGTCGGCGAGGTTCCGGAGGGATCGTTCGTCTCCGTGCTCCGCGGCGACGCGGAATCGCTTCTGAAGGGGGCCGTCCGCGCGAAGGAGATCGCGCGTGAATCGTTCCCGGAGGACGCGGCGCCGCGTGCGCTTTTCCTTGCGGACTGCGTCTCCAGGGCGCTCTTCCTGGAGGACGGCTTCGCGCGCGAACTTGCCGCCCTCGCGGGTCCGACGCCGATGTTCGGGGCGCTCACGGTCGGCGAGATCGCCAACAACGGGCGGGAATATCTGGAGTTCTTCAACAAGACGGCCGCGGTGGCGATACTGGGGGAATGACGCCATGCCGGATTCCGTCGCGCATCGGGATCTCCTCTACGAGACGGCCATCTCCATCGGGGTGGCGCCGGATCTTCGCGGAATGCTCCGCACCGTCCTTCAAGGAATGGCGAGGCGCTTCGGCTGCATCCTCGCCGCGGTCGTCCAGGCCGATCTTTCCTCCGGCGACGAGGGGCTTTTCCGTACGGAACACATCGTCCCGAAGGCCCTCGCCGGCAGCGAGGAGTATGCCTCCATGCTGGAGCGCCTCCCCGAACTTCTGCTCGACGGGGGGCGGCCGCGTCTCCTGATCGAGGAGAACGGTTCGTTCCGCTACGTCTTCCGCATCGCCGGTTTCGGCTTTCTGCTGCTTGTCCGCAGCCGTCCGTTTGACGAGCGGTTCCTGCTCGATTTCGAGCCGATTCTCGGGATGCTCGGCGGGGCGTGCAGCGTCGGCTTCGAGATGGAGCGCAGGATCGCCGCGGAACAGGAACTGCGCAGCCGCTCGGAGCTTCAGCGCCTTCTTATCGACCTCTCGCTCGACTTCATCAATCTTCCTCTGGGGCGCCTCGATCCCTCCATCGAAAAGGCTCTGGGAGATATGGGCCGCTTCGTCCGCGCGGACAGGGCGTACCTCTTCGCCTACGACTTCGAGCGCGGCGTGATGAGCAACACGCACGAGTGGTGCGGCCCCGGGATCGAGCCGTTCATCGAAGAGCTTCAGGATGTTCCCAACGCGGGCTTTCCCGACTGGGTCCACTCGCACAGGCACGGCGCAGCGGTCCATATCCCCGATGTCGGCGCTCTCCCGCAGGGGCCGCTCCGCGATATTCTCTCCTCTCAGGGAATACGGTCGCTGGTTACCCTGCCGCTGGGCGAAGGCGACGGCTGCCTGGGGTACGTCGGGTTCGACGCCGTCGCCAACCGCCGCGTCTGGACGCCGGACGACATCATGCTTCTCCGCGTCTTCGCGCAGCTGCTGATGAACGCGGAACTGCGCCGCCGCCGCGAGATCGAGATTCTTGAGGCGCACAAGGAGATCGACATGGCGTACCGCAGGCTCCAGCAGAGCGCCGAGAAGATCAACAGCCTCGCTCTCGAGGCCCAGTCGGCGAACATCGCCAAGAGCCGCTTTCTGGCGATCATGAGCCACGAGCTGCGCACGCCGCTCAACGCCGTCCTCGGTATGGCGGCGCTGCTTCGCGAGACCCGCCTGGACGAGGCGCAGCTCGCCCGCCTCGCCGTCGTCGAGAAGGCCGGGACCGATCTGCTCCGCATCATCGACGATATTCTCGACTTTTCGAAGGTCGACGACATCTCCTTCGAAAAGATCGAGTTTCCGCTCCGCAATATCTTCGACAACGCCCCCTTCGCGAAAAGGGAGGCGCTTTTCGGGAAGTTCGTCGCGCCCTCGTGGAAGATCGCGCCCGACGTACCGGAGCGCATCGTCGGCGACCCTTTGCGCATTTCGCGCGTCTTCAACAACATCGTCGGCAACGCGATCAAATTCACCCCCTCCGGCGAAATCGCCGTCTCGGTCGACGTCGTCCGGTCGGGAGGGCGTTTTTTGCGCTTCACCGTCCGCGACACCGGCGTCGGCATGTCCCCCGAACAGATGGAGCAACTTTTCGAGCCGTTCGTCCAGGGGGATACCTCCGGGACGAGGCGCTACGGGGGAACGGGGCTCGGGCTCCCTCTTTCGAAGAAGATCGTCGAATCGATGGGAGGGACGTTCTCCGCGAAGAGCGCCCTCGGCGAGGGGAGCGTGTTCGAATTCACCGTGCCGCTGGAGCTTCCCCCGGCATCCTCGCCCGGCCGACGAACGTCGTCGTCCGCCTCGCTCTCCGGCGTCCGCGTGCTCCTCGCCGAGGACGAGGCCGTCAGCCGCGCGCTTCTGCAACGGATTCTGGAGAACTTGAAGGCCTCGGTCTCGTTGGCCCGCAACGGTGCGGAGGCCGTCCGGGCGGTGGAGGAGGGAGCGTTCGACTGTGTGCTGATGGACGTCAACATGCCGGTCATGGGAGGGCACGAGGCTGCGGGCATTCTGCGGCGGATGCGCCCCGGACTCCCCATCCTGGCCCTCTCCGCCGACGAAGAAAAGAACGCCAAGGCCCCCGCCCTCGCCGCCGGGATGAACGGTTTCCTCTCCAAGCCTGTCGACCCGGACGCGCTCGCCGCGGCCGTCGCCGGACTTGTCCGGGAAGCGTGCGCCCCTCCCGGGCCCGATGCGGCGCGCCCCTGCGTCGACTTCGGAGCGGGGCTTCGAAGCACCGGAGGGGATGCGGCCTTCTACGAGAAAATGCTTTCCAAATTCCGCGCGTCGTACGCGACCGCCGACAGGGAGATAGCGGAGGCGCTCGCCGACGGAGACGCGGTCGAAGCGCGCCGGATTGCGCACAGCGTCAAGGGCGTCGCCGGCAGTTTGGGCGCGACGGAGCTTCAGGAGCGCGCCGCCGCTTTGGAGCGTGCGGTCGCTGACGAGGCGGAACCCGCGGAAGCCCTCGCCGGCTTCGGCGACGCCCTTGCCGACGCCCTGGAGGCCATCGGAAAGCGCCTTCCGGCGGAGGACGCTCCCGCCGTCGCCGCGCCCTCGGACGGAAGACCTCCCGCCGTCCTTTTCGACGAACTGGAGGCCGCGCTCGTCGCCAGAAAACCGAAGCCCGCCAAAGAGAGTCTTGCCGCGCTCTCGGCCCTCTTTCCCGCGGGGGAGAACGCCGAAGCGGTGGACCGAGTGAAGCGCTTTGTGGACAAGTACCGTTTTTCCGAGGCGCTCGCCGCGCTGAAGGAGTCCGCGCTGCGAAGGACCGCGGAAAAGCGGGGAGAATAAGGAACGAACAGGAGGCGGAGCGATGAGCGGAGAAACTCGGCGCACGGTGCTGGTGGTCGACGACACCGAGGCGAACGTGGACATTCTGGTGGAGGCGCTTTCGGACGAGTACGACGTCGCGGTGGCCATGGACGGGCCGTCGGCTCTCGACGCCGTCGCGCACGAGCCTCCGGACCTCGTGCTGCTGGACATCATGATGCCGGGCATGGACGGGTACGAGGTCTGCTCCCGCCTCAAAGAGGACGGGCGCGACGAGCTTCCGGTGCTCTTCATCACCGCCCTGGGGGACATGGCGAGCAAGGCGAAGGCCTTCGAGGCGGGAGGGGTGGACTACATCACCAAACCCTTCGAGATTCAGGAGGTGAAGGCCAGGGTGCGCACGCATCTCTCGCTTCTGGAGGCCCGGCGGAAAATACGGAGGCACAACGACGAGCTCGAAGAGAAGGTCCGGGAGCGCACCCGCGAACTGCGGAAGACGCAGGACGTCACGCTGGAGAGCCTCGCCCTCCTCGCCGAGTACAGAGACCTGGAGACCGGCGAGCATATCCGCCGCACGCAGCTCTACGTCCGGCTACTCGTCTCGGAACTCCGCAGGGAGGGCGGCCCGCTCGCCGAACTTCTCGACAGAGAGACCGCCGAGCTGCTCTGGATCTCCGCGCCGCTCCACGACATCGGCAAGGTGGGCATCCCCGACAGCATCCTGCTCAAGCCGGCCAAGCTCGACAAGGGCGAGTTCGAGATCATGAAGCGGCACACCGTCATCGGGCACGACACGCTGCTCCGCGCCGAGAAGAAGCTCGGAAGCAACTCCTTCCTCCGGGTGGCGCGGGAGATCGCGTACAGCCACCACGAGAAGTGGGACGGCAGCGGCTACCCCCGGGGACTCTCGGGGGACGACATCCCTCTTTCGGGACGGCTGATGGCGCTCGCCGACGTGTACGACGCGCTCGTCAGCCGCCGCGCCTACAAGGCTCCCTTCCCCAAAACGAAGGCCGCGGCCATCATTCTCGAAGGGAAGGGGACTCACTTCGATCCCCGCCTCGTGGACATCTTCGAGCGGCGCTACGACGCTTTCAAACGGATCTCCGACCGGTTCGCCGACAAGGAGATCGAGGACGACTCCATCGAAGCGAGGATCGAGAGCATTCTGCGGCATCCGTAACGCTGGAACATGCTTGACCGGAAATCAAAAATGAGCTATATTCTTTTTAAGAATGAGAAAGAAGTGCCGATTTCAAGATTCGGCGAAGGCGGGAGTGTGGGGAGTGTGAATGCGAAACTTACGGAGGTCGAGCGCCGAGGACTCGCCTCGCTCGATTCCGGTCCCTCCGGCGCGGGGAAGGACGGGGAATGAGGCTTTATTGGAAGGTCGTTCTGGTCTCTCTGCTCCCTCTGGTGATCGCGCTCGGGCTCGGCTTTCTGAATCTGGAGGGGCTGCTCGGCTTCCAGCGCTCGGCGCGGAAGGCTTCGGACGAACTCAAAATGACGGTGCTCCGTTCGCGCCTTCGCGACTTCCGCGAGGATCGCGAGCGGAAAGCGCGCATTCTCTCGGAGGCGCCCGATACGGAAAGCGCCATCCTGGAGCGCGACACGCATTTTCTCGTGGAGCGCGGGAAGCTCTTTCTGGACCCCCTCCGCGCCTCGAGAATCATTTTCGTCGATACAGACGGAGTCGTTCTTGCGCGCGCACACGCTCCCGGCCGCTTCGGCGACGACCTGAGCGCGCATCCTGCCGTTGTGCTCGCGCTCAAGGGCGTCAACGACAACGGATTTTTCGAAGTCGACGGCGAGCTGCTGCTGCTCCGTGTCGCGCCCGTCCGCCTGAACGGAGAGCGGATCATCGGCGCGATCGGCGTCGGCGCTTTGGCGACTCCCGAGCTTCTGGCCTACTTCGTGGAAGGAGCCGGGATCGGTATCGAATGGGAGGTCGAGGGCTTTCCCGCCGTCTCCAGCGGCCCGCACGACGGAAACAGGCGGACGGTGGAGTTCGCTCCCCGTTTCGTCGAGGGCAGTATTCCCATGAAACGATTCGTCGCCGTGTTTACCGAGGATGAAGTTGCGCACACTCTCGAAGCCTTCCGTCAAAAACTTCTCGGGACGCTGTTTTTCCTTGTGATGCTTCTGCCCGCGGGTCTCTTCCTGCTGTTGCGCCGCTACCTCCGCCCCTTCTCGCTGCTCGTGGAGGACGTGACGCTGCTCTCCGGAACCCGGGAGGACTTCTTCGAACTGCGCAGAAGGCTGTCGCACGACTACCCGGACAGCAACCACGAGGTCTCCGTGATCGCGCGCGCCCTCTCCAAAATGATGGAGCGCGTCCAGGAGACGATCACGCTGCTCGAATGGACCTCGCGCACCGACCCGCTCACCAGAATCAGCAACCGGCTCCACCTCGACAGCGTGCTCGAACAGGAGATGGACGCATCCGCGAAGACGGGGTCGCCGCTCTCGGTGCTCATCTTCGACCTGGACCATTTCAAACAGGTGAACGACGACTTCGGCCACCAGGCGGGGGACAAGGTGCTCCGCCGTACCGGCGAGCTGCTGAAGAGCCTCGTTCCGGTCGGTCTCGTCGGCCGGTGGGGGGGCGAGGAGTTCCTCGCCGTCCTTCCCGGCGCGGGCGAAGAGGAGGCCGCCGAGTTCGGCGAGCGCGTCCGCGAGGCCGTGGAAAACGAGCCGTTCCCCATCGGCCGTCGCGTGACCATCAGCGCCGGAGTCGCCCGGATCATCCCCGGCGATACGCCCGGCTCGCTGGTCGGCCGCGCGGACAAAGGGCTCTACGAGGCCAAGGCGATCGGCCGCAACAAGGTCGTGCTTCGCAGGGGCTGAGCCCTACAGAACCCCTTCCAGCGCGTTCTTCGGACAGAGCAGGTGGTTGTAGCTGCTTGTGATGTGCTCCTTCATCGCGGCCTCGGCGGCCTTCGCGTCGCGCGCGGCGAGCGCGTCCACCACGCGCCGGTGCTCGAGATAGCTCAGCCGCTCCGTGTCGTAGTTCGACTCCAGGCAGTAGAAGCTCATGAAGAAGAGGACGTAGAGGTTCGACCGCCAGTAGAGCTGACGGAGATACAGCTCCATGTACGGGTTGCCGCATGCGCCGGCGATCATCATGTGGAACGACTCGTTCAGCTCCGCGTATTCCCCCTTCTTGTTCGCCCTGAACGTCTCCTCCTCGCGCTCGTTGATCCGGCGCAGCTCGACCAGCGCGCTCTCCGGCATGGACGCCGCGCAGAGCATCGCCGCCTTGCTCTCCAGCACTCCCCGCATGAAGAAGACGTTTTCTATGTCCTTCGGCGTCAGGAAGGGGATCTGATACCCCCTCGTCCCCTCCGTCTTCGCCAGAAAACCTGTGGACGCCAGTCTTCCCAGCGCCTCTCTGACGGGCGTTCTGCTCATCCCGAGGATCTTGGCGAGCGACGTCTCCAGCAGACGGTCTCCCGGTTTGAAACGATGCGACGCGATCAGCCGGACGATCTCCCGTCCGGCCTTCTCGGTCGCGTTGACGTTGATGTTTTCGTTTTCCATGAAGCACCTCGCAATTTTCTCTTTTCCCTTACGAAGGGACTCTGAAAGTGTAGCAGATATCCGATGAAGATGCATTCTTCCGGGTGTCTTTAGAAAAAAACTCTTGACAAATCGGAGCGGAGAGATAATGATTATACAATAACGTATCCATAAAAGAATCCAAAAAACGGGAGGTGAACGAGGGAGTAAAAGCGGGCGTCATCTTGGGTACTTCAAAAAACAAGGAGGTCATCGTCCACATGGAAGAACGGAAAGCACGTGAAATATCGCTCCAAGGCGCACTCATGATTTTCGGAACCATTCTCGCGATCATCGTCGTCGGCAGGCTCGTCTTCACGTTCGACGTCGCGCTGCTTCTGATGTTCATCGGTATGTTCACCACCTTCACGTACGTCTACGTCTACAAGTTCACCTGGCGCGACCTTTTCGAGGGGGGCGTCGTTCCCATGATCGCCCGCGCGTCGGGCGCCATCATGATCCTGCTCACCGTCGGCCCGCTCATCGCGTCGTGGATGCTCGCGGGCACCATCCCCTATCTGATCTACACCGGACTTCAGATCCTCAGCCCGAATACCTTCCTGATGGCGGCGTTCGTCATCTGCGCCCTCTCGTCTACGATGACGGGAACCTCCTGGGGCACCGCCGCCACCTTCGGCGTGGCCTTCATGGGCATCGCGCAGGGCCTCGGCGTGCCCCTTCCGGCGGCTGCGGGCGCGGTGGTCGCGGGCGCGTACTTCGGCGACAAGCTCAGCCCCGTCTCCGACACCACGGTCCTCGCCGCGGCGGTCGCGGAGGTCGACGTGGTGGACCACATCCGCTCCATGCTCTGGACCACGGTTCCCGCCTTCGTCGTCAGCCTCGGCATCTACGGCTACGTCGGCTCGCAGGCCTCCGGTCAAATCGACCTCGGCAGCGTGAACGAAATCCTCGCCGGTATCTCGAAGACCTTCAAAATGACGCCGCTCGTGCTCGTTCCGCCGCTTGCCGTCCTCGTCCTCGCCTACCGCCGCTTCCCGACGCTTCCGGTGCTCTGGATCGCCGTCGCGCTCGCCGTGCCGCTGGCCATGATGCAGGGGTACGACCTGAAGGAGATCATGCGCGCGATGGCCGCCGGCCCGAAGATCGTCACCGAGGTGGCCGCCCTCGACAAGCTCCTCAGCAGAGGCGGGCTCGCCTTCATGACGGGGTCCGTGGTCGTGGTCTTCTTCGCGTACATCTTCGCCGGGCAGCTTGAGTACACCGGCACCTTCCGCCGCATCTGCACCTCCCTGAAGGAGGGCTTCATCGGCGCCAGCAAGGGGCGCTTCGTCCTCTCCGCCTCCCTCTCCGGCATCCTCACCGGACTGGGCACCGGCAACTCCTACCTCAGCGAGATCGTCCCGGGCACGATGTACAAAGACCTCGCCGACGAGATGAACATCTCCCGCCGCGTGCTCTCCCGCACGCTCGAGGACTCCGGCACCGTCGTCGTCCCGATGATCCCCTGGTCCGCCGCGGGAATCTACATGTCCTCGGTATTGGGCGTCGCGGTCTTCGACTATGTTCCCTGGGCGTTCCTCTGCTGGATGGGCTTCCTGACCGCCTGGTTCTACGGTTTCACCGGAATCGCCATCTGGCCCTCCGACAAGAAGGCCGACGCGTAGCGCAACGTCCCGGAGAGAGGATCTTCGCGCGAATCGCGCGCGGGACCTCTCTCCTTTTCTCATGACGCCGCGCCGCCTTCGGGCCGGGCGCGGGAAAGGAGATACCTCGATGCTCTTGATACGAAACGCCGATCTCTACTCCCCCGAACCTCTCGGCCTCAGCGATCTGCTGATCGCAGGGGAGAGGGTGCTCGCCGTCCGTCCCGCCGGCGAGATCGCTTCCGCGCCGTTCGCCGCCTTCGACGACTGCCTTCGGGTGATCGACGCGGGAGGTTCCATGGTCTCCCCCGGCATCGTCGACCGCCACGTCCACTTCAACGGTGCGGGCGGCGAGGGCGGTCCGGTCCACCGGACGCCGCCGCTCCAGCTCTCCTCGTTCATCAAGGCGGGCGTCACCTCCGCGGTCGGCCTGCTGGGTACCGACGGCGTCGCCCGTTCGCTTCCCGAGCTGCTGATGAAGGCCAGGGGGCTGGAGGAGGAGGGGATCTCGACGTGGATCCTCACCGGAAGTTACGGCCTCCCGTCGCCGACGCTCACCGGGAGCGTCCAGCGCGATCTCTGCCTGATCGACAAGGTGATCGGGCTGAAGCTCGCCGTCTCCGACCACCGGAGTTCGCACCCCTCCGTCGAGGAGATTCGTCGTTCCGTCTCGGACGCCCGCACCGGGGGCATCCTCTCAGGCAAGGTCGGCTGCCTCTGCGTCCACATGGGCAACGAGAAGGACGGGCTCGAACCGCTGCTTCGCGCCATCGAGGGAACGGACATCCCGATCTCCCAGTTCGCTCCCACGCACATCTCGCGCACCGAAGCGCTGCTGGAGCAGTCGGTGGAGTTCGGACGGCGCGGCGGTTACCTCGACATCACCGCCGAGGTCGGCAGGAAGCCGCTCTTCGGCAGGGGGACCTCCGGTGTTGTCGACAAACTCCTTTCCGGCGGCGTCCCCCCGGAAAACATCACCATCAGTTCGGACGGCAACGGCTCCATGGCGACCTTCGACGAGAGAGGCGGGGTGACCGGCCTGATCGTGGCGCCGCTCGACTCGGTCCTCGAATCGATCGCGGAGATGCTGCGCGAAGGCGCGCTCCCCCGCGAACAGGTCCTCTCCTTCGTCACGTCGAACCCGGCCGACCACCTCAAGCTCCCTCGCAAGGGGCGGCTCAGGCCCGGCTACGACGGCGATCTCATCGTGCTCGACGGTGACTTCCGCCTGCGGACGGTCGTCGCCAAGGGAAGGGTGCTGATGGACGAAGGCGAGGTCGTCGTCAAAGGAACCTTCGAGTAGCGCGTCTCTGAAAAGAGAGGAGAGGGGAGCGCCGCACCGCTTGGCGTTCCCTCTTTGTTTTCTCATTTTTGACAAGTGCGTACCATTCATGTACACTTTCTTCAACGACGGATTTTCCCGTTTCCGACGACGTGCGGTTCGTATGGAACCCGGTTTTCGAGAGGATTTTAAGAGTTTTCAGGGAGGTGCGTGTCATGAAAAGAGTATCGCTGGTTCTCTCATTGCTTGCGCTGTCGCTGTTCGCGTCCTGCGCTCCTGCCGCGCTCGTCGAGCTGAAGCCGGGCGCGGACGAACTCAAGAGGATGAGCGTCTTCTTGAGCAACTTCACCGAGGTCGGCTTCTTCGAGATAGAGGACGTCTCCTGGCTGACGGGGGACGACCTGGTCTACTTCGGCATCCGCCACAACTACATCAACAACTTCAAGAGCCGGATCCGCCCCTGCAAGGTGAAGAACTGCCCCTACGGGTCGATGACCATCGAGGCGAAGTGGGTGGCGGAGTCGGTGAAGAAGTACTTCGACATCGACTTCAAGCATCACGACGACGCGGAGGAACCGTTGAAGGCGCACTACGACGGCAAGCTCTACCACTTCGACGGATCCGACGGCGACGTCGTTTACTACGCGCAGGTGCAGACGGTCGCCCGCGACGGGAACCTCTTCCACTTCAAGGGACACCTGTACAACATCGCGAACAAGAAGGAGATCCCCGCCCTCTTCCGCGCCACGGCGAAAGCCCACACGTTCGGCGGAAAGAGGACCTGGGCGCTGCTCTCGATCGAGACCGTCTGGAACTGAACCAACCGCGCCTGAAAGCGGAGCATGAAAAAGGAGGAGCCTTCGCGGCTCCTCCTTCGTTGTTTCCGTGCGTTTCGGTTCTTACTTTGCGATTTTCAGCGAGCCGACAAGCGCCTGAAGGGCGGCCGCGTTCTTCTGGTCCGCGCCCTCGTCTCCGAAGGAGACCATGATGCCGAGCGAGTCGCCTTCGGCGTTCAGGATGCTGATGCTCACGAAGGCGTTCGCGCCGTCGGACTTGCCGGTTCCCTCGAGGGCGAAGATCTGGATGCCGTTGATGTCGTGCTCGGTGTCTTCGCCGAGTTCGATGTCGGTCAGGACTTCGCCGACGACCTGCTCGACGAGGTCCATGGCGCCGTCGAGTCCCGCTTCGCTGTTCGTTTCGCCGAAGAAGATGACCATGTCGTTGCCGGGGGAGACGAACATCGTGCCGAGCTTGGAGTCGGAAGCCTGCCACGAATCGGGAAGCGTGAACTCGATCCCCGCCTTCGGCAGGGCGTAGGTTCCGGCGAACGCCGGGATGGAAGCGAAAAGGGCGAGGGCGACGACGGCTGCTGCTGCGAAAAGCTTTTTCATAGTACGGTGAATCCTCCTTAAGAAAAGTAATTTAGTGTGTTGCATTCTCCGTAATGGAAATTGAGAAAACAAGATGTCGGCTCCTTGCAATGTTTTCCCCCTTTCAAGAAAATAAATAAAAAATACATGCGCTTTTGCAAAATTTTTTACAAAAAAAGCGGCTACTACACATAAAAGCGCGATGTAAATGGAAGAATAGCACCCGGAGCGAACTTTGGCAAGAAAAACTTTCGTTACATACGAAAAAAATACACGGAAAATCCCGGCTTGACAAACCGCTTTTCGAAGGGTATCGTTTTATTGTCGACAAACGACATAAAAACGATACCATCCACAAGGCGGTGACAAAATGTTGCTCTTTCCGGCTTCAGAGTATGCGGAACGCCTCGCGAAAACGAAGGAACGAATGCACGAGCACGGAGTGGAAGTGCTGATCGTCTCCCACCCCGCCAACATGAACTACCTTACCGGGTACGACGGCTGGTCTTTCTACGTCCACCAGGGGCTGATCGTCTCGCTCGACTGCGACGAGCCGATCTGGTTCGGGCGCGAGCAGGACGGCAACGCCGCGCGCATCCTCACCTCCCTCAAAGAGGAGAACATCAAGGGCTATCCCGACCACTACGTCATGTCCAAGCTGCGCCACCCGATGCAGTTCGTCGCGGACATCCTCCGCGAACGCGGGTGGGATGCCCGGCACGTCGGCGTGGAGATGGAGGGGTACTACTTCACCGCCGAGGGCTTTCAGACGCTCCGGCGCGAGCTTCCGAAGGCCGTCGTGAAGGACGGGACGCTCGTGGTGAACCTCGTCCGCAGGATCAAATCGGCGCGCGAGATCGAGTACGTCCGGCAGGCGGCGCGCATCGCCGAGAACGTCATGAAGACGGCGCTCGACGTGATCGCCCCCGGAGTCCGCGAGAACGACGCTGCCGCCGAGGTCTACAAGGCGCAGATCGCGGGCACGCCGGAGTTCGGCGGCGACTACACCTCGCTCTGCCCGATCATGCCGTCGGCCGAGCGCACCTCGTCGGCACACCTCACCTGGTGCGCCGACCGGAAGTACCGGCAAGGCGACATCGTTCTTCTCGAACTCGCCGGGGCTCGCCACCACTATCACTGCCCCATCTCCCGAACGCTCTTCCTCGGGGGTCCGCCCGCGGAACTCCGCAAGATCGCCGACGCCGTCGTCAAGGGCCTCAACGAGACGGTCGCCTTCATCCGCCCGGGCGTGACGGCGGAGGCGGTGGAGGAGAAGTGGAGGGAGTCCATTGCCGGGACGGGCGTGCACAAGCCGTCGCGCGTCGGGTACTCCTTCGGCCTGAACTATCCGCCCGACTGGGGCGAGCAGACGCTCAGCCTCCGGCCGGCGGACGCGACCATCCTCCAGCCGGGGATGTGCATCCACTTCATGCCGGGCATCTGGCTGAAGGATTTCGGCTTCGAGTGCAGCGAGCCGCTCGTCGTCACCGAGAACGGCTGCGAACTCTTCCTTAACTTCGAGCGTAAGCTCTTCGTGAAATGATAGAATGAGAGAAAAGGTACCCTGCACCACGAAAGAGAGAACAAGCGGGGAGCGGTGATCTCCTCCCCGGGAAACGGAGAGAGCGCCATGGAAAACGTCGTCTTCGAACGGGATACTTTGAGCGAACGGGTCGCCGACTTCATCCGGCGGCAGATACTCTATATGGACGTCTTCAAGGACGGCGACCATATTCTGGAGACCGAGATCGCCGACCACCTGCAGGTGAGCAGGGCCACGGTCCGCGAAGCCCTCAAGGACCTGGAGACGCAGGGGATCGTCGAGATCATCCCTCGCAAGGGGACGTACGTCGCGGCCTTCGACCACAAGGACATGATCGAGATCCTCGAACTTCGCTGCATGTGCGAAACCTATATCTTCGAGACGGTCGTGAACGAGAACCTGCTCGACGCGCGCGACTTCGCCGTTCTCGAATCGATCATCGACGAGATGGTCCAGGTGTCCCGTTCGGCCGAGGAAAGCGAGCTGACCAAGTCGATCGCCTTTACCACGAAGGACCTGGAGTTCCACGGCTACATCTGGAAGAAATCCGGCCGGCGCTGGTTCTGCAAGGTGCTCTCGGACAACTACTACAGGCTGCGGCTGGCCATGATGCAGGACATGATCCTCGAACGGGACATGGAGAAGTCGGCCACGATGCACTACGATATTCTGAACGCGCTCCGGGAGAAGGACCTGGACGCGGCGAGAAACTACCTTCGCAGACACATTCTCTCGCTCCACGGCAGCGAAACGCTCGCCTGACGACGGGCCTGCCGACGGCGGGCTTTTTTTTCCGGCGGAGAGCGTGTCGACAAAAAAATGACGACATTAAAAGGAGGCGCTTCAAGGATGTTCAAGGCGAAACACCTCAGGGAGATTCAGGCGTTCATGGAGAAGACGGGGATTCCGGGAAGAGACGGGTGGGAGCTGCCCACCTCGAAGAAGAACTTCCCCGACGGGGCGAACTACCGCATCGAGATCGCCGGAGTGGAGCGCTACTCCAACATGGTCGCCATGGTGGACGAGGCGAAGAAGCGCAAACTGCCGATCCACAGGGCCATCTGCACGGTGAGCGGCTCGACCTACTGCGACTTCGACGAGCTGAAGAACATGGCGAAGCTTGCGTACGACGAGCGGATCGAGATGATCATGGTGGTCGGCCACCGCAAGGCGTGGGACGTCGGCTCCAAGGAGATGGGGTACCCCGAAGGCGGCCCGCAGGGGCCGAGGCACAGGGGGTCCGACAGCATGGCCTACTGGGTGGAGGACATGATGCGCAACGTGGAGGCGGGAGTCCGCGGCTTCCTCGTCTACGACGAAGGGGCGCTGAAGCTGGTGAACCAGATGCGCGCCGAGGGCTTCCTCCCGAAGGAGACCATCTTCAAGTGGTCCGTCTTCGGCGGCCAGTGCAGCCCCGCCGGGGCGAAGCTCCTCCGGGAGCTGGGGGCCGACACGATGAACCCGATCTCCGACGTCTCGCTCCCGATCCTTTCCAGCATCCGCAGCACCGTCGATATGCCGCTCGACGTGTACATGATCATCGTCGACTCCTTCGGCGGCATGTTCCGCGCCTACGACGCGCCCGAGATCGTCCGCGTGGCCTCCCCCGTCTACTTCAAGATCGAGCCGGGAACCTCCGAGGGCGACATCTACAAGCCGTGGGTGACCGACTCGTGGCACGACGAGTTCATCCGCGCCAAGGTGAAGATCGCCGCGACCCTCCGCGAGATCATGGAACGCCGCGCCCCCGAACTGAAGCTCTCCGACCAGGGGCCCGCCGACCTTCGTCTGCCCGTCGTCGACTGACATCCATCGAACAGCCCGGGAGTATCCGCTTCCCGGGCTGTTTTACCTTCGGCCTCCGGGCCGCGCCCGTTCACCTGAAGGGAGGATCCGCCATTGAAGAAACTCGAATTGAAGGGACTCGAAAAGATCGACGCCGTGCTGACATGGCTCGAGGAACGGATTCTGGTGTTCAGCATTCTCTTTATGGCGGTCATACTGATCGCCAACGTGATCTCGCGCAACTTCTTCAACTCCAGCATCAACGCCTCCGAGGAGATCAGCCAGTTTCTCGTGGTGCTGGCGACCTTCCTGGGGACAAGCTACGCAGCCAGGAAAGGGCTCCACATCCGCATGTCCATCCTGAACGACTTCCTGAAGGGGAAGCCGCAGAAGCTGCTCGCTCTCTTCGTCTCGCTGGCCACGGCCGTCATCATGTTCTACCTCTCGTGGCTCGCCTTCCGCTACGTGCGCAGGGTCGGGACGCTCCACCGCGTCAGCCCCATCCTCCAGGTTCCCCTCCACTACATCTGGTCGGTGGTTCCCGTCGGCTTCGTCCTCACCGGCGTGCAGTACCTCCTGACCTTCGCCAGGAACCTGACGAGCGCCGAGGTCTGGGTCTCCTATTACGTGAAGGACGAGAACGCGGAGCCCGAGGCGGCTCCGGCGGAGGGGGGAAACTGAGATGCTCCTCATGATGATCGGCGTCATGTGCTTCTTTCTTATTCTGGGCTTCCCGATGATCATCCCCCTGATCATCGCCCCCATAGCGGTGGCCGCGGTCTACTACCCGGCGCTCGACCCCATGAACCTCGTCCAGCAGATGCTCGTCGGCGTCCGGCCGCTCTCGCTGGTCGCCGTCCCGATGTTCATCTTCGCCGCGGACGTCATCTCCACCGGCCAGGTGGCGCGGCGGCTCATCGACTTCGTCATGGCCTTCTTCGGCCACACGCGCGGCGGTCTCGCCGTCACCACCACGGCGGCGTGCACCTTCTTCGGCGCGGTCTCCGGCTCCACGCAGGCCACGGTCGTCGCCATCGGCGGCACGATGCGCCCCTACCTGCTCCGCGACGGGTACGACGACTCGTTCTCCATCGCGCTCATCATCAACGCGGCGGGGATCGCGCTGCTCATCCCTCCGAGCATCTCGATGATCATCTACGGCGTGGTCACCGGAAGCTCCGTCGGCGAGCTCTTCATCGCCGGCATCGGCCCGGGAGTGCTCGTCTTCCTCCTCTTCTCGGCCTATTGCAGCTTCGCGGCCCGGAAGATGGACATCGTCCGCACGCCGAAGGCCTCGCTCTCCGAGCGACTGAAGGCGCTGCGGAAGGCCGTCGTTCCCATCGGCTTCCCGCTGATCATCCTCGGCGGCATCTACTCCGGAAAGTTCAGCCCGACCGAGGCGGCGGCGGTCGCCGTTCTTTACGCAGTGGTCGTGGAGATCTTCCTCTACCGGCACATCGGTTGGAGGGACCTCTACCGGATCGCGCTCTCCACCGGCATCGTCACCGCCGTCGTCTTCATCCTCGTGGCCGTCGGCGCCTCCTTTTCGTGGCTCGTCGGCTACGCGCGCATCCCCGAGGCCATCCTCCCGCCCCTCCTGGGGGAGAGCCCCTCCATGATCAAGCTGCTTCTCGTCATCGCGGCCTCCTACTTCATCGGCTGCATGTTCGTCGACTCCATCGTGGTCATCATGATCCTCGCGCCCATCTTCCACCCGATCGCGACGAGGCTGGGCATCGACCCGATCCTCATCGGCGTGCTCGTCACCATGCAGGCGGCCATCGGGGCGGTGACGCCCCCCTTCGGCTGCAACATCTTCACCGCGATGGCGGTCTTCAGAAGGCCGTATGCGGACGTCGTCAGGCGCGTTATGCCCTTCCTCGCGCTCTACATCCTGGCGACGCTCGTCGTCATCTTCTTCCCCTCGCTCTCCCTCTTCCTGAGGGACATGGCGTTCCGGTAGGCTTCGGAACGACGGGACGAAAGGGGGCGTTCGCTGAAAACATGTCAGATGAAGGGCGCGGCGAAGCTGGTGTCTCGACGCCGCCGAGCGCGCATGATTTCGACGCCTCAAGAGGCGTCCGGTTCAGGAAACGCTGTACGGAAGCAACGTGTTCTCAATCTGAAGGAGGTGCCTGCAGGAATGAAACGGTTCGGAAAAATCGCGGCTGTGGCGCTGGTGTTGGTCTTCGTCATCGGGATACTCTCCCCCGCCGTGGCGAAGGAGCAGTGGAAGTTCGCCATCGAGGAGATCGCGGGAAGCGTCCAGGACGAGTTCGCGCAGTTCTTTAAGAAGAAGATCACGGAGAAGCTCGACGTCGATATCGAAATCTACCCCGTGGGCGTCCTCGGAGACAGCGAGGACCTGACGGAGCAGACCATGAACGGCGTGCTCCAGTTCACCATGGCATCCCCCGGACACCTGGGAACCTTCATCCCGGTGGTCCGCGTCTTCTCCCTCCCCTTCATCTGGTCCGACAAGATGGAGGTCAACAAGGAGGTCATGAAGAACAGCGTCGCCATCTACAGCCTTCTCGAGAAGGAATACGAGAAGCACAACCTGAAGCTCCTCGGCGTCTTCCCGGAGGGGTGGCAGGTGTGGACCGCCAACAAGCCGCTGCGCGCGCCCGACGACTTCAAGAACTTCAGGATGCGCATCATGGGCGACCCGCTCCTCGCCGAGATCTACAAATCCTACGGCGCGAACGCGGTCCAGATTCCGTACCCCGATCTCTACTCCGCGCTCCAGCTCAAGCTCGCCGACGGCAACATCCAGCCCTACTTCGCCCACGAGGAGATGAAGTTCTACGAGCAGCAGGACTACTTCATCGACATCCGCGAGATGCCCTTCGTCGCCACGTTCGTCGTCAGCCTGCCCTGGTTCCAGGGGCTTCCCGACGGGCGGAAGAAGCTCATCGAGGAGGTCTCGAAGGAGACCATCGACTTCGTCTTCGACATGCAGGAGAAGATGAACGAGGAGCGGCTGCGGAAGATGCTCGAGATCAAGCCCTCCCTCCAGGTGATCACTCCCACCGCCGAGGAGCGCGAAGTCTTCAAGAAGCTCTCCCTTCCCGTGCGCGACACCTATCTCAAGATGGCCGAGCCCTACGGCAAGGACGTCCTGGACACCCTCGTCAAGGAGCTCGAGGAGGCCGAGAAGAAGTTCGCGAAGTAGAAAGCAGGCGGGGCGGGGGCTCGCTCTCCCGCCCCTTCGTGAATGGAAGAATTGGAGGCGGACACCGATGTACTTTGAAGTTGCCGAGTTTCACGAACGACTGAAGAAGACGAAAGAGAGCATGCTGCGGCACAAGATCGAGGTCCTCGTGGTGAGCGACCCCGCGAATATGAACTACCTCACGGGATACGACGGATGGTCCTTCTACGTCCACCAGGGGCTCGTGGTCGCCCTCGACCGGGACGAGCCGCTCTGGTGGGGGCGCGGAATGGACGGCAACGGGGCGAAGCTCACCACCTGGCTGAAGCACGACAGCATCCGCCCGTACGAGGACGACTACGTCCAAAACGTCTTCAAGCACCCGATGAGCTTCGTCGCGGACCTGATCAGGGAGCACGGCTGGGAGCGCAAGACCCTCGGCGTCGAGATGGACAACTACTGGTTCACGGGAAAGTGCCTGGAGACGCTGGCCGAGGAGCTTCCCGCCATGGAGATCGCGGACGCCACCTCCCTTGTGAACTGGGTGCGGGTGATCAAGTCGCCCACGGAGATCGCGTACATGAAGCAGGCCTCGAAGGTCTGCGAGCACGTGATGCGCACCGCGATCGACTCCATCAAGGTCGGCGCGCCCGAGAGCTCCGCGGCGGCGAACGTCTACCACGCCTGCATCACCGGCACGCCGGAGTTCACGGGCGACCACCCCGCCATCTTCCCCATCATGCCGTCGAACGAGCGGACCTCCTGCGCCCACCTCGGCTGGGACCCCGAGCGGACCTACGCCCCCGGCGACCTCGTGCTGCTGGAGCTGTGCGGCGTGCGCTTCCGCTACCACTGCCCGCTGTCGAGGACCGTCTACATCGGTACGCCGCACGAGAAGCTGCGGAAGGTGGCCGACACCGTCCTCAAGGGCGTGGAGGAGACGCTCGCCTTCATCAAGCCCGGCGTGGTCGCCGAGGAGGTCGAGGCGCGCTGGCGGAAGTCCATCGAGGGCTCCGGCGTGGTCAAGCCGTCGCGGCTGGGGTACTCCATCGGGGCGAACTACGTCCCCGACTGGGGCGAGCACACGCTGAGCCTCCGCCCCGGCGACAAGACCGTGCTCATACCCGGGATGACCATCCACCTCATGCCCGGCATCTGGCAGGACGACTTCGGCTTCGAGAACAGCGAGCCCTTCCTCGTCACCGAGACCGGGTGCGAGACGCTCTGCTCGTTCCCCCGGCAGATATTCATCCGCTGAGGCGACCGTCATGGCGACCATCGGTCCCGAAACGCAGCGGCTCGCCAGGGAGCTCGTCGAACTGCGGCGGGAGTTCCACGCCCGTCCGGAACTCGGCTTCCAGGAGCGTTGGAGCGCCTCGCGGATAGCGGGCTACCTCCGTGAGCTGGGGCTCGACGTCCGCGAGGGCGTCGCGGAGACGGGCGTCACGGCCCTGCTCGAAGGGAGCGGCCCCGGCCGAACGCTGCTGCTGCGCGCCGATATGGACGCGCTCCCTCTGCAGGAGCTGACCGGCCTCCCCTTCGCCTCGCTCAACGACGGCGTGATGCACGCCTGCGGGCACGACGCGCACATGGCCGTCCTCCTCGTCGCCGCGAAGGCGCTCTGCGGAATGCGCGACCGGTTCGCCGGGAGAATCCGCTTCGTCTTCCAGCCCAACGAGGAGGTCGCGGGGGCGCGCCGGATGATCGACGAGGGGCGGCTGCTCGACGACCCTCCCGTGGACGGCGCGATCGCCCTCCACGTCTGGAGCGGCATCTCCTCGGGGAAGATCTCCATCCAGCCCGGGCCGGTCATGGCGGCCATGGACGAGTTCAGGGTCGTCATCCGAGGGAAGGGCGGGCACACGGGCGCGCCGCACAAGGCAGTCGACCCCGTGCTCGCCGCGGCGAACTTCATCTTCGCCGCGCAGATGATCCAGACCCGCGAGGTGGACGTCCTCTCGCCGACCCTCGTCATGTTCGGCGCCGTCCATGCGGGCGGGCAGGCCTCGAACATCGTCCCGGAGAAGGTCGAACTCGCCGGAACGGTCCGCTACCTCTACGAGGGCGGACCCGAGAGTCCGGAGCGCCCGTTGCAGCGTTTCGAGCGCATTCTCGCCGGAATCTCCGCCGCCTCGGGGACGGAGTACGATCTTGAATGGATCCCCAGCAACCCGTGTCTCGTCAACGACCCCGCGATGGCGGCGGTCGTGCGGGAGGCGGCCGTCTCCATCGTCGGCGAGGAAAACGTCGTCCCCTTTGTCTGCACCGCCGGGGAGGACTTCGCCGAGTTCGCGCGTTCCGTCCCGTCGGCGTTCGCCTTCGTCGGCACGGGGAACGCGGCGAAGGGGACCGACTACCCGCAGCACCACCCGAAGTTCGACGTCGACGAGGAGGCGCTTCCCGCGGCGGCGGAGCTCTTCGTCCGCTCCGTGCTCGCCTTCCTCGCGAAGTGAGCGCGTCGTCGACGGACTCTACAGGAAAGGAGCGAGCGCGACACATGAAGAAACAACCGGTCCACCCCGCGTCGGCCCCCGTTCCCGCGGGGGCGTACACGCCGGGACTTATTGCGGGCGGCTTCGTCTTCGTCAGCGGCCAGACCGCCGAAAGGCCCGGCAGCAGCGAACTCGTCGAGGGCGGCGTCCGCGAGCAGACGAAACAGGTGATGGAGAACATCGAGGGAATCCTGGAGGCCGCCGGATGCTCCATGGACGATGTGGTGAAGGTGACGGCCCATCTTGCGGACGTCCGCGACTTCGACGGGTATAATGAGGTGTACAGGGAGTTCTTTTCGACGCCCTACCCCGTCCGCACCACGGTCCAGAGCGTCATTCCGGGCGGCTCGCTCGTGGAGATCGACGTCGTCGCGCTCCACCCGGAAAGGAAAGGGCTCTGATGGAGGAGCGGGAGGAACGGACGCGCGTGCGTTTTCCGAACGCTTCCGATGTGTGGGAGGCGCGGCAGCGGATCGCCCCGTACATCCGGAGGACGCCGCTTGTCTTCTCGCACCGGCTCTCCGAAATTTCGGGCGCGGAGGTGTACCTGAAGCTCGAAAACCTTCAGGAGGTGGGCGCCTTCAAGATACGCGGCGCCGCCAACAGGGTGCTCTCGCTCTCCGAGGAGGAGCGGCGCAGGGGCGTGACCACCTACTCCACCGGGAACCACGCGCAGGCCGTCGCCTGCATTTCGGGAAGGCTCGGAGTGCGCGCCGTGGTCTGCGTCTCCGACCGGGTGCCGAAGGCCAAGCTGGACGCCATCCGGCGGTGGGGCGCGGAGCTGCGCATCGCGGGCTCCAGCCAGGACGACGCGGAGGCGGAGTGCCGCAGGCTTTCGGCCGCCGAGGGGCTCGTGATCGTGGACCCCTTCGACGACCCGTTCGTCATCTCCGGGCAGGGGACCATCGGTCTCGAACTGCTGGAGGACCTCCCCGATGTGGACACGCTCCTCGTCCCGGTGTCGGGCGGAGGACTCGTCTCGGGGATCTCGCTCGCCGTAAAGGCGAACAGGCCAGACGTCCCGATAGTCGGCCTCTCGATGGAGCGGGGGGCCGTGATGCACGCAAGCCTTCAGGCGGGGCGTCCGGTGACGCTCCCCGAGTCGGACACGCTGGCCGACAGCCTGCTCGGCGGCATCGGGGCGGAGAACCGCTACACCTTCGAGCTGGTGAAGCGGCACGTGGAGCGCATCGTCCTCCTCCCCGAGGCGTCGATCGCGCGCGGGATGGCCTTCATGCTCCGCCGTCAGGGGATGATGGTGGAGGGCGCGGCGGCGACCGGCCCCGGCGCGCTGCTCTCGGGCGCGGTCTCCCTCCCGGAGGGCTCGAAGGCCGCAGTGGTGATCACAGGGAACAACGTCGACCCGGACGCGTTTTTGAACGCGGTGAAGAGCGTCCGCGGCGACTGAATATCAACCCCCGACGCGGGGAAAGGAGAATACAGCATGGCGAAGAAAAAAGGACGTCTCGATCTGATCAACATGAAGAAGAACGGGGAACAGATGACGTGGGTGACCGCCTACGACTTCCCGATGGCGAGCTTCGCGGAGGCCGCCGGAATGGACATGATCCTCGTCGGCGACTCGCTGGGAATGATCACGCTGGGCTACCAGGGGACCATTCCCGTCACGATGGAGGACTGCATCAGCCACTGCAAGGCCGTGCGCCGGGGCGCGCCGAACACCTTCGTCATGGGCGACATGCCGTTCGGCTCGTACCAGGTCTCGGACGCCGACGCAGTGGCGAACGCGGTGCGCTTCCTGAAGGAAGCGGACATGGACGCCATCAAGCTGGAGGGCGGCGTGCGCGTCAAGTCGCGCATCCGGGCCATCGCGGACGCCGGAATCCTGGTGTGCGGCCACATCGGCCTCACGCCGCAGAGTTCGGGCCCCCTGGGCGGATTCAAGGCGCAGGGGCTGGACACCGAGTCCGCGCGGTACGTCATCGAGGACGCGCTCGCGGTGGAGGAGTCGGGAGCGTTCGCGCTGCTCGTCGAGGCCGTGCCGCCGGAGCTGACGCAGTTTCTGGCGAAGAAGCTCACCATCCCCGTGTACTCGATCGGGGCGGGCGGCCCGTGCGACGGACAGCTGTTGATCTGCGGCGACATGATCGGGATGTTCCAGGCGTTCACGCCGAAGTTCGTCAAGGTGTACGCGAACGTGGCGGAGATCGTCACGAACGCGTTCAAGGAGTACGTGGACGACGTGCGCACCGGGAAGTTCCCCGGCGACGAGCACTGCTACCACGTGCGGAAGGGCATGGAGGAGGAGTACGCCGCCATGCTCAAGGAGTACGAG
>WPCG01161191.1_pt1 | contig 28834 bp, 26 predicted proteins | sample 5403311 | NCBI WGS metagenome assembly WPCG01 (sample SAMN12869467, study PRJNA574797) | sludge metagenome | isolation source: wastewater treatment of Control | place: China:Beijing | collected 2019-05-17
GCGGATTGCGTCCACAGACACCGGGTTTGACCCCGAATCTGTGTCTCGTTGCAAGCTACAATCATTGTCTCTGAAGAGTTATATAGGTTCTCATTCAGCGGCAACAACCCCTGCAACCATCCTCTCTGGGACCCGGCATCAAAGATACCGGATCCCGGGAACTGCTGCCATATCCAAAGCAGCTGTCCCCACACGGGCATGTCACCACCAGACCGGTTTCCCGGCAAGGTGGCCGGGTAAAGCGAATCGTTGGGAGAATTGTTCCCGGATTCGTTGCACCCCGTTGCCCTGCGACCTAATTAGATACGCAGAAGTCCCATTTATACCCTCCCTTTTGATCACCAGAAAACAGGCATTCAGACCGATGCCCGACCCCCGGAATACCACAAACCGGGGAGATAGCTCCCGAACATACCAGTCCGGGAGGCGATCGCGCAGAGAATTCCATCAGATACCAGCCGGATCGCGCGGCAGGTACGAATGATTGCGCAGCCAAAGGAGGGCACACCCCGCTTTCGCCCGCATCTGAAAAAAAGCATTATAGAGGATGAAATAAAAAAGACTGCTCTCTAGTGATCGATCAGGGAGAGGCAGAAGATACCATGACAAACAGCCAGAAGCAGGGTAAGACACAGGCAATCTCGCTGCATATCGTTTCCGAATGGGAAACAGAGGAGATCGTCAACCTTTATCGTGTCGCCGGATGGTGGGAGAAGAACTCGGATAAGGCAAAGATCCCGGCCCTTATCAGGGGAAGCCACCGCTTTGTCGTGGCAGTCGATGAGATCACAGGTACAGCAGTTGGCATGGGAAGAACCATCTCGGATGGTGTCTCGGATGCATATATACAGGATGTCGTTGTCCGGAAAGAGTACAGGAGATGTTATATCGGCTTCCAGATCATCCGTTTTCTCACAGAACTCTGCGCGGAAGACGGGATAACATGGGTAGGACTCATATCAGAGCCGGGCACAATGCCATTTTATAAAAAAATCGGTTTCCAACCGATGGAACAATATGTACCGATGATCTACAGGAAGATGATATCAGATGCTCTCCCTGAATGATTTTTCTCCGATAACACTCGAAAACAAGGACATCATCGAGAAGTTTTTCCGCCGGTATCCACAGGTGCACAGCGATAACACCATCATCACGATGCTCACCTGGAATCACTATGCGCACTACCACTATGCCATACTGAATAACTCCCTCATCATCATGACGATCGTTGATGGGGAACGAACCTTCAGACCCCCAATAGGAGAAGAGGATGACGCACTCCTCTCAGATCTCCTCTGCCTTGCCTTTGAGGAGGGAGGGAGCACCCCGTTCCAGATGCTGGACGAGGCGGGGCGCAACTGGTTTCTACGCCTCCACCCGGATATTCCCCTCTATGAAGAACCTGAATTTGCAGACTACGTCTACCTCTCAACAGACCTTGCAGGCCTCCCCGGCAAAAAATACCTGACCATCCGAGGCCATCTCAATAAATTCAACCGCACCACGGATTTCACAGTTGAAGCGATCCGGTCAGAGTCCATTGCGGAGATCTATGAGTTTCTCGAGAAGTGGTGCGAATGGAAACAGTGTGATGAGTATCCATTCCTTGCCTATGAGAAAGATGCTGTCCTCTATGCCGTCCGCCACTATGATGAACTGAACTGCCAGGGCATCCTCATTCGAACCGAACAGGGAATCGGCGCAATTGCGATCTGGGGCCATCAGAACGATGATACCATTGTCGTGCATTACGAAAAGGCACTTCCGGGATATGAGGGGATCTACAAGGCGATCAATATGCAGACGGCAAAAGCCGTCCAGTCAAGGTACAGGTTCATCAACCGTGAGTCTGATATGGGCGAACCGGGCCTCCGTGAGGCAAAAAGGCGATATCACCCCCACCATATGGCACCAGTCTGGTCAGTCCGGAGAGCGGATATGGATGCCCGAAGAGAGCGGTTCTGCAGATAAAATATCCAGATAAGACCGGCCAGGATTATGCAGGAATTCAGTACTATTCCGGCATATGCCACTCTGCCTCACAAGTAGATACACAAACGGATCGAACCGCTAAGGTGAGTGGTGCTTTTGACTTGAAACAGAACTTCTGGTTTTATCTGATGGCACTCGAAAAATAGTATGACGTGTTCAGGATCACTATTCGAATGCAAGCTGAAGATAAGCTGAGAACATTCGATAAGGAAATACAGAGACACTTCGCCGAAAAAATCTGAAAATTGTCGGAAAACCCGGATATACATGGAAAACCTCTCAGAGGCTCTCTTCATGGATTATGGGAACTCTATTTTGAAAGAAGATTCAGGATACTCTATTGTATTGATCTTGAAAGAAAAGAAGTAGTAATAGAAGCGATATGGCACAAGGATGATTTTTAAATACCCAATTCCTCTGCCAATTCCTCAAAATCCCTGGATGTAGTTTCTTTTCTCATTCCATTATTAATTTGATCCATCAGGTCGGCATTAGAGAGAATCTCTATTGTCCGTTTCATGGATTCGTATTCATCAAGAGAGATTGTTATCCACTCTGATGAATGCGTTCCATGCACAGTTTGTGGACTCATTGTCTGAGAAATTTATCAATGTATGATAATAATGATTTGGTTCACTGCTACACTCGCATCTCTTTGTATAGGCGCGAAAGAAAAAAAATGAGGATTATTTGCTCTCGACTTTTGTCATCTCGACGGTGAAGCCCCGGATCGTCCGGTCCTTCATAATCTCGATGATTTCATGGATCCGGTCTGCCGGAACATCCACGTAGGAGAAACGCTCAAAGATCTCGATTGCACCGATGGATCGTCCGGGAAGCCCGGTCTCACCGGCTATTGCACCGACGATATCCTTTGCCCGGATCTGATTGTCACGGCCGATAGAGATCCGTATCCGTGCCATTCCCGGCTCAATTAAACCGCCCTCATTCTCATAGCTCTTGGTTTCGGTATCCCGGCCACCAAGGTGGATCTTCATAAGGGCTGTTGCGATCTCGATACAGGTGATGCCTTCCTCAAGTGCCTGCTCGATATAGGGGATGTAACGCTCACCAAGACCAGTCGCATTCACTTCTTTAACCTTCTCGATAAGGAGGCGTGCCTGCGACTCCTCCACATCCGAGGTGGACGGGATCGGGATTCGGGTGATCTTCACCTTGGCAAACCGCTGAATCTCCCGGAGCTTGTAGATCTCTTTTGGAGCGACAAAGGAGATGGATGTACCCGCCCTTCCTGCACGGGCAGTCCTTCCAATCCGGTGGATATAGTACTCCACATCCTGCGGAACATCATAATTGAAGACGCAATCAATCTCGCTGATATCAAGCCCACGTGCTGCAACATCGGTTGCCACCAGGATATCGATTGAACCCTTCCTGAACTTGCCCATGACGCGATCGCGCTGGGTCTGTTTCATATCCCCATGGAGCGCGTCGGCAAAGTAGCCCCGTGCCTGAAGGCGCGAAGTGACGTCATCGACTGCACGCTTGGTGTTGCAGAAGACCATCGCCAGATCCGGGTTATAGATATCAACCAGTTTACAGAGGACATCCAGCTTCTCGCGTTCCTTGACCTCAAGATAACACTGTTCAATCTGGGGAACCGTCATCTCACCGTGAACGACCTTGATGAACTTCGGATCCTTCTGGTATCTCTTCGAGAGATCGAGGATTGCCGGGGGCATCGTCGCAGAGAAGAGGAGTGTCTGCCTCTTTCCGGGAGTCATCTTGAGAATCCGGGCGATATCATCCCTGAAGCCCATGTCGAGCATCTGGTCTGCCTCGTCAAGGACTGCAAACCGTACTTTGTCAAGAGAGAGAGTTTTCCGCTCAAGATGATCCATAATCCGCCCCGGAGTCCCGATGACAATCTGGGCACCTGCGCGGAGGGCGCGGAACTGCCGCTCTATCGGCTGGCCGCCATAGACGGGGACAATAGCGAGACCCTTTTTGAATTTACCAAAGCGTGAGAACTCTTCTGCAATCTGGATAGCCAACTCGCGGGTAGGTGCAAGAACAAGCACCTGGATATCCCGGCTTCCTGCATCGATCATCTCGATGAGTGGGATTCCAAATGCGGCTGTCTTGCCAGTTCCCGTCTGTGCCTGCCCTGTTATGTCATTTCCTTCAAGAATTGCGGGGATCGCCATCTTCTGGATGGGGGTCGCCTCCTCAAAGCCCATATCCGCTACGGCCTTCAGGAGGTCTTCGGATATTGAAAAATCAGAAAATTTTTGTGATTCAACCATTCTCTAGTATGTTGTTCTCTGAGGACTTAGCATCTTGGGTCAGGACCATGAGAGACGAAGAGAAAACACTGGGTTTTGAGGAGAAAATTCAATAAAAAAGTGACAGGGGAAACCTGTCTTGTTTTAGTCCCGGTTCTTTATCGGATGGAGCAGGAAGAAGGCTATCACCACACCGATCAATGCCAGCACCACGATGTAGGGGAAGACACCGATATATCCGCCGGTAGATGCCCTGATGAAACCGGCAAGCTGGGGGCCTGCGATTGCACCGGCACCATATGCCAGGAAGACCAGGCCATAGCACCGCGGATAATCGCAGGTGCCGAAGTACCGTGCGGTTGCCGTTGGCGCTATTGCCAGCCACCCGCCGAGACATCCCCAGAGTACACAGAACGCCACAATATAGGTGATCTGAGAGGGAATCTGCCAGAGCATCAGCGAGGCAGCGGCAATCAGCAGGAACGAGAGAACCGCTGCATTCCTGGGCCTGAGCAGATCGGTCAGCCAGCCAAAGGCAGGCCTGCCACCCCCATTGAAGATCGCAAATACCCCAACGAGCGCTGTTGCAAGTACCGGCGTAATGCCGACAACCTCAACCCCCACCGGCTGGGCGATGGATATTGCCATTAAGCCTGCAAGGCACCCGATGAAGTAGCAGATCCAGAGACCATAGAAGGTCGGCGTCCTGATCATCCTGGAACGGTCACACTCACAGGTTTCTGATGCTGCCGATGCCGGAGGAGTCCAGCCATGCGGCGTCCATCCCGTTTCAGGGAACTTAAGCGGCATCGAGCAGATCAGGATGATGATCAGGAATGCTGCACCGAAGATCCTGAAGGTATCCATAACCCCGACCATGGGGATGAGGAGGCCTGCAATGTTTGCCGATATGAAGGCCGAGAAGCCAAACCCAAGCAGCGCAAGACCAACAGCAAATCCCCTGCGATCAGGGAACCAGCGGGTGGCAAGGGCTACAGGAACACCATAGGCTATACCGACACCCGCACCACCGATCACCCCGTAGACGAGATAGAGCATCTCCACTGAGGTTGCAGCCGATGCAAGCAGCCAGCCAAGGGCGGTGAGCAGGCCGCCAACGATCGTCGTCTTTCTCGGACCCCACTCATCGATATATCTCCCGGTAAGCGGCATCGCTATTGCGAAGGCGGCCAGGAAGATGGAGAAGGGCAGCAGCACTTCACTGGCAGTAACCGCCTTTCCAAGCTCGCTCGCGAAGTACTCTGTCAGGGGTGTCACAAAGACACTCCAGGCATAGATACTCCCAAGACAGATGTTGATGATCAGGCCGAGCAGTACAAAGATCCAGCGCCCTCTTTCAAGAGGAAGCCCGAATATGTGTGTCTCTTTCATGATGAAACCCGGTGTATCCTTAGATAAAGGAGAGGGAAGGGTTATTCTTCCAGGGTGGAGATGTCACCCGGGTCGATTCCCATCTCCTGTGCTTTCAAGACACGGCGCATGATCTTTCCGCTCCTCGTCTTTGGCAGAGAGGGGACGAAGTCGATCTCAGAGGGCATTGCGATCGGCCCGATGCTCATCCTCACATGATAGATGAGCTCGTTCTTCAGCTTCTCGCTTGGCTCATACCCAAGCCTGAGGATGACAAATGCCTTGATCGCCTGCCCTTTCATCGCATCAGGTTTGCCGATGACAGCAGATTCCGCGACCGCCTCATGGGAGACGAGGGCGCTCTCAACTTCAGCGGTTCCGATATTGTGCCCTGCAACGATGATGATGTCGTCAGATCGGCCCAGCACCATGATGTAGCCGTCCTTGTCCTTCACGGCGAGATCACCTGCCGTATAGAAGGGCTCAATCGTGGACCAGTACTGGCGGTACCGCTCATCATTCTTATGAACCGTCCTCATCATCGAAGGCCACGGCTCCTTGATGACGAGCAGCCCACCGACATTAGGCGGAGTGGGGTTGCCATCCTTGTCAACGACATCAACCTCTACACCAGGGATCGGCCGCCCGGCAAACCCGGGTTTCATCGGCTCACCGACGAGGGTTGTGATCATGTGCATCCCGGTCTCGGTCTGCCACCAGGTATCCAGGATCGGGCAGACAGATTTGCCGATGACACGGTGGTACCACTCAAACGCCTCGGGGTTGAGCGGCTCTCCGACCGATCCAATGATCCTGAGCGAGTCCAGGTTTGCCTTGTTCGGCCATTCCTCACCGAACTTCATGAACATCCGAATCGCCGTCGGTGCGGTATAGAAGATCGTAACACCGAACTCTTCGATGATCTTCCACCAGATACTCGGATCAGGATAATCCGGCACGGTCTCCGTGATCAGGATGGTTGCACCTGCTGCAAGCGGTCCGTAGACGATGTAGCTGTGCCCGGTGATCCAGCCCGGATCGGCGGTACACCAGTGGACATCATTCGCTTTTAAATCGAAGATGTACTTTGTGGTGTAATAGGTCCCGACCATGTATCCGCCGGTCGTGTGGACGATACCTTTTGGCTGGCCGGTGGTCCCTGAGGTATAGAGGATGAAGAGCGGATCTTCAGCATCCATGACTTCGGGTTCACATTCCTTGCCAGCCCCATTCAGGAGCTCGTAGTAGTCGATCTCCATCTCGGAGATGAGTTCGACCTGGGGCCTCGTCCGCCTGACGACGACGATCTTCTCGACACTCGGGGCATTGACAACCGCATCCCCGACGATCGATTTCAGGGGGACGTGTTTGCCACGGCGATACCCGACATCGGCGGTGATGACAACCTTTGCCGATGCATCGCGGATACGGGTATTCAGGGCTGCTGCCCCAAAGCCTCCATAGACGATACTGTGTACTGCACCGATGCGGGCACAGGCGAGCATCGCAATGATATGCTCGGGGATGAGGGGCATGTAGATACAGACGGTGTCGCCTTTTTTGATGCCCAGGTTCTTCAGGGCATTTGCACACCTCTGCACCTCCCGGTGGAGCTGGCGGTAGGTGAATACCCTCTCCTGCTCCTCTTCCTCACCACGCCAGATCAGCGCAACCTTGTTTCTGAGCTCGCTGTTGACGTGCCTGTCAAGGCAGTTGAATGTGATATTCGTCTTCGCATTGACAAACCATTTTGCATAGGGGTGTTTCCACTCCTTAACGGCATCCCATGGCTTGAACCAGCTGAGTTCTTTTGCAATACCATCCCAGAAGCCATCGGGATCTTTCAGATAGCGATTGTACGCCGTCTCCCAGTCCCCGATATTCGAATTCTCCCTGTAGGAGGAATCGGGCTTATAGGTCTTAGCTTCGAGTTTTACATCGAAAGATTCGGACATAATCTTCTCCTCCATGCAGAATACTGCATGGAACCACAGAACCCAAAAGGCCCTTATGCAGTGCTTTACATACACAAATTGGATCACACCATAGATAAATCTTATATTTGCTGAACACCTATGCACTGCATAAGCAGAGAGATACCATAAAAGGAGATTATGGAGAATGACAGGGCAATCGGGGGAAATGATCCAGATCAAGGAGTTATTGAAGAGAAATCCACGCGGGATGAGCATAACAGAGATCTCTTCTGCACTGCATCTCCACAGAAATACTGCCGCTAAATACCTTGACACGCTTAAGCTGAGGGGGGATGTCGACAGAAAAGAGATCGGGACCGCACGAAATTATTTTCTTGTACAGAGAATTCCTGTCTCTTCGCTGCTCGCCTACTGGCCAGCCCCGTTGATCATCTGCGATCTTCGCCTGAACACAGTGATGGTAACAGAGGGGATACTCTCACTCCTTGGGTGCTCACTGGATGTGATGTATGGCGTTTTAATCGATGAGATCCCGATCTCATTGTTTAAAGATCCCCGGATACGGGAGATCTGCCATAATGCCGTCTCTGGGGAGACAGAGACGCATACGTTCAGGGCAACCATACGAAAGAAGGAGATGCGCATCCGGATCCAGGGGATTCCGGTCGTCTTTGATACCGGACGGGATGGAGCGGCACTCGCCTTCTTTGATGAAACAGGTCACCAGTCCACCTCAAGGGAACTTGATCAGCTGAAACAGCAGTATGCAGCTCTTAAGACCGGACAGAGAGAATACATCGCCCATCTGGACAACAAGCTCCGTATCACCTACATCAATGCCCCATTCGCAGCCCGCACCCAGAGGAGCGGGAAACAGGCAGAGGGCCTCCCCTTCACCTCACTCTTCCCGGCACAGATCCTTCATGAAATAGAGGAGCTCCTTCCTGAGATTACAATAGCCAACCAATCGGCTTCAGCTGATCTGATGATGATCCGAAACGATGGAACCGTCGGCCGCGAACAATGGGATCTCCGGGCCATCTTTGATGAGCAGGGGGGGATCGCCGCATACCATGCAACAGGCAGGGACATCACCGAGCTCTACCGGTGCAGGGAGCAGCTTGAGCAGTACCATAAGAATTTTGAGGAGCTCATCGAGGACAGAACCCGATCCCTCCAGGAGGCAAACAGGATGCTTATGGCAACAATTCGGGAGAAAGAGGAGCTTGAACGGGAACTGCTCTTCATCCAGTTTGCCTTCGATCACGCCTCGGATTCGATCCTTATCCTCAATGAGGAAGGCCGGATCATCAGGGCAAATCAGACAGCTTCAACCCTCCTTGGCTACACCACTGAAGAACTCCAGGCACTTCATGTCGAAACAATCAACCCGTCAATCACGAAGAGCATCTGGAAGGAGATGTGGGCAGATGGATATCCAGGCAAAAGGATGCGGACCCGCTCCATACACCGGATGCGGAACGGCAGGATCCTGCATGTCGATGTCTCGCGGACCTTTGTCCGATTCCTTGATCAGATGTACTTCTGTTCGATTGCCCGGCCGCTGGAGGAGAAGGACGGCAATGGAGATCAGACGATCCCATCACATTCATAAAGCCACGGGATGAGACTAACTGGAAAAAGTGGGATATGAGAGATGTTTGAGAAGACACTGATTCCGGTTGCATATGGAGAGAGGCCGGATGAGCTGAGAAAGATCGGTAATTTACTCAAAAGCCTCGGCTCTGAATCGATCTGCCTCTTCCATGTGAGTGACTCCGACTCATTCTTCGGGGGATCGGATCTCTCATGGCTGATGCTTTTAAAGGAGGCACTCGAGGAGATTGGGCTCTCTGTTGAGATTCGGACAGGAAGCGATCATATCGCATCATCTATTGCAGAGGCGGCACTTCTGGAAGGTGCAGATGAGATCTACCTGAAGGCAAAACGTCGCTGGCAGCTCCGCTCAATACTCCTTGGAAGCGTATCACGGGATCTCCTCAGGCTTGCTGATACCCCCGTCTTCGTCCATAAGATCCGGCCACTTCTGCCGGGAGAGGGAGAGGGGACGATCACCCGTGATGATCTGATCGTTCTCTATGCAACCGACTTTGACGAGGCATCCAACCGGCCACTGCCCTTTGTAATGCAGTTCCAGGGTGCATGGTGCCATATCCTTCATGTCCGGGGAAGACGGGCAGATCCGAGATCCGAGGAGAGAAGACGTTCTGAGGTGAAAGAGAAACTCTCCACACTTCTCGAGGAGCTTCGCCCCTATTATGGGCGGGTAACCTCGGAACAGCGGATCGGCAATACCGCTCATGAGGTTCTTTTTGTATCAGATCAGATAAAGGCCGATGTGATCGTCCTTGGCAGAAGCAGGCCCGCATTCCTCTCATCACCGATGGGCGATACGGCTGAGCGGATCGTCACCGGATCGAAGGCATCCATCTTTCTTGTACCATAAGGGTGATTGGATATGAATCGGGCATATTTCAGAAAGGAAACAGTCTTTCTCCTCTCTTCAGGGATCATTTTCCTCTTTATTATCGGCGGGGTATTGCAGCCGGAACTTCTGGATATAGCAGCATCTGCCATCCATGCAGGAATTCTCGACAACTTCAGCTGGCTCTACCTGATATCTGCATTCTTCTTCCTTATATTTGTTATTTCCATTGCATTATCGAAGTATGGAACAATCAGGCTCGGCTATGATGCCGAACGGCCGCAGTATACCTTCTTCGGCTGGGTTGCGATGCTCTTTGCAGCCGGGATGGGGATCGGTCTCCTGTTCTGGGGGGTTTCAGAGCCACTTGTGCATTTCCTCACACCCCCTCCGTTTCTTGAACCGCTCTCCCCCGAATCAGCAGCTTTTGCGATGCGGTATGCATTCTTCCACTGGGGCATCCATCCATGGGCGATCTATACCGTCGTCAGCCTCTCGATTGCATACTTCTCATTCCGACGGGGTATGCCTGCCCTGATCAGCTCCTGCTTCTATCCGGTGCTCGGGGATCGGATCTATGGGATGCCGGGAAAGATCGTTGATGTGCTGGCAGTCTTTGCCACTGTCTTTGGAACTGCGACATCGCTTGGATTTGGCGCCCTCCAGATCCATGCCGGTTTCTCACACCTCTACGGCATCTCGTCTGCGATCCCGGTTACCATCGGGATCATCATAATCGCAACCGCCCTCTTCATGGCTTCAGCCATCCTCGGAGTGGAGAAAGGCGTTCAGGTACTCTCAAAATTCAATATTCTCCTTGCGATCGTTCTTCTCAGCGTCATCCTCATCCTCGGATCAACCCCCTATATCCTGAATATCTTCTCCTCAACGCTCGGCGGATACATCAACAATGTCATCGACCTGAGCCTCCAGGCTTATCCCTTTGAAGGATATCAATGGAGCCGCGACTGGACGGTCTTCTACTGGGCATGGTGGATCTCATGGTCACCGTTTGTCGGGCTCTTCATCGCCCGGATCTCACGGGGCCGGACGATCCGGGAGTTTGTCCTGACGGTCCTGACGGTGCCGACCCTTTTTACCTTCATCTGGTTCTCGGTCTTTGGGGGATCAGCCCTCTACCTCCAGCTGAACAGAGGCGTCGATCTTGCATCTGTTGCCGGAGAGGATGTATCGCTTGCGCTCTTTGTCTTCTTTGAACACTACCCGCTTGCCGGAGTCCTCTCCCTGATTGCCATTATGCTCCTCTCGATCTTCTTTATCACCTCGGCGGACTCGGCAACGGTTGTCCTTGGCTCCCTCACCACCGGCGGAAGCCTGGCAGTACCCCTCTATAAGAAAGTGATCTGGGGACTCTCGCTCTCTGCGGTTGCGATCACCCTCCTCCTGACAGGGGGACTTGATGCCCTCCAGAAGATGGCGATCACCGCCGCATTCCCCTTCATGATAGTGATGATCATCCTCTGCTACACGCTCTGGATCGGGCTTTCGCAGGAAGAGTCGTTACAAGAAGAGGAGAATTAGAAGAGGCCTTTCTCCACTCATTATTCTTCGCGTTCATTTTCAGAAGAGCCCTTTCTCTTCCCTTCGGGAACTCCGGGAGAGGGAGTTTCTGCCTCGGGAGAAGGTGTGGAGGCATCAGGGGATTCATCCATCTCAAGAGAAGATTCATCCGGAGCGGAGATTCCGGTATCGCGTTCAGGTGACGCCGGACTCAGTGGCTCAGATCCCTCCCCGGCGGATGGAGTATCAAAGAGTTCAAGGGGTTCATCCATCTCAAAGGAGATGTCGTCAACAGAGGGGATGCCATCGTCATCTTCGAAGGGAGTTGTCTCCGGGGTTTCTGTCATGGCATCATCAGGAGATGGCTCAGGTGATTCATCCGCTTCAGTCGGAATATCAGCAGCAGAGATGGACGCTTCCTCAGGCATCTCTTCCGGAGCGATTCCGGGAGTTTCGTCAGATGCATCAGCCGGGATTTCAGGAGTTTCGGCATCAGCATAGCCGGGGGCAGCCTCATCAGATGAGCCGGGCTCAGGATATGATTCTTCGAAGACAGGAGTACCTGACAGGATAGATTCGATTGTTCCTGTTTCTGCAATATCGAAATCTGTCTCTCCGATACCGGCTGGACCGCCCTCAGTGAGGCGCTTTGACTCGATCTGTTTCTGGATCCTCTGGATGGTTTTATCAAGAGGACCCTTCTCCTCGCCGATTAAGGCATTCAGGGGCTCAAGTGAGAGTTCACCAAGATCAACCAATGCATACTCGGCCTTCTTCCGGACCATGATATGCTCGTCAGAGAGGAGGGGGATAAGTGCACCGACGGCGGCGGAACCGCCAATATGGGAGATCGTCTTGATCGCCTCGATCCGCTCCTCAAGGGTCCCTGATTGAAGCGTATCAACAATCGGCTGGATGGCACATGCACCCATCTTCTCGATATCAAACCAGCGGTTCTCTGAGATGAGGAAACAGACCTCTTCCTCCTCTGTCTCAGGTTTCCAGCCGATTGAGGTGAGGGCACTTGAGATACTCTTGTTCCGGAAACCTCCCGCATCCCTCATCGCACTGACAAGGTGCTCCTGGGGGGTGCCGTCCGGATCTTTCAGGGCGGTGAGTGCTGCCTCGGCGATACGGGTGTCGTTATCGTCAAGAGCGCTCATGAGTGCTTCCACAGCAGAGCTGTCATTGATATATCCAAGGGCACGGGCTGCAACCAGCCTCACCTCCTCGTCACGGTCATGGAGTGCCCGCTTCAGTGTCGGCACCACCTCACCGCTGCCAATGTAGCCGAGAGCCTCGACGATGATCGCCCTGACTTCCGTATCCTGTTCGGTCTCAAAAGCCCTCTGGAGGCTATCAAAACCTTTCTTTGCACCGATACGCCCGAGGTTCCGTGCCGCTATCGCACGGACGACAGAGCTCTCATCATATAATGCATCAAGGAGCGGTTCGACTGCTACCTCGCGCATCTCACCGATCACCTCTTCTGCAAGCGCCCTGATCTCGGGAGATTCGCCCTTGATTGCTTTTAAGAGCTCCTCGATTGCCGGCCTTCCCATGACCGTGAGCTTCATTGCTGCTGCAAACTGGACATTGCGATTGCTGTCTTTCAGCCCCTGGATGAGAGTATGGACATCCTGCTCTCCACCGCTCTGATCATACAGCTCTTTATCATCTTTCTTCAGCTTGGGAATGCCTTTTGGCTTTGGCACAGCCCCTCCCAGCTGTTCTGCCCATGCACTCCTCCAGAGAGCAAGTGATTCCCTTTTCCGGATCATCTGGAGTGCAAAGATCCTGATACCCTGATCGGGATCTCCTAGTGCCGGACGGATGGCAGCAGTTGCTTCATCCTCGCTCATCCTGCCGAGTGTATCGAGGGCTGTCAGTTTCTGGAGGCGTGAACCGCCAACGACCATCTCGGCAAGGGGGCGGAGTGCGGGGTACCCGACACGTGCAAGCGCCTTGGCAATAGCAACCCGCATCTCCTCAGAGGGATCCTCAAGGAACTTCATCAGGATCGGGACGACATCCTGATCTTCCATCTTCCCAAGGGTGGCTGCGGCATTGGTGCGTATCCGCATGAAGGTATGATTCAATGCGCCAGCGAGCACCGGGAGAGCCGGATACCGGATCTTTACCAGGGCATCGGAGGCTGCGGTAATGATCCGGTAGTGATCGTGTCCCAGTAGAGTGACGAGCATGCGAATGACGTCATCATCCATGTAGCCACCAAGGGCTGTAACAGCGGCAATCTGGACATCAGGTTCATCATCCCTGATGCAGCCCATCAGGGGTTCTTTGGCTTCGGGATCTGCAATCTCTCCGAGCGATTCGATCGCGGCAACCTTCACCGAGGCAATGGGATCGTGGAGAGCCCGGATGAGCGGGGGAATAGCCCGCTCCCGGTAGAGCCGCAGGGCATAGCAGGCAGAGATACGGATATTGGTATCGCGATCAGAGAGAGAGGCGACAAGCTTATCAAAATTATCCTTCTCTTCGGGCTCTTCCTCCTCTTCTTCCTTCTTTGGAATGGGTAGAGGTTCTGGAGCGGGGTCGGCTTTAACCGAACTCTCTGTCAGGGCGACATCATCCTCGGCCTCCTTCTTCGGTTTGATCTCAACCTCATCACCCATCGGGACGCGGGGGCCGATATCCCCATACATCTTCCTGAGCGCCTCATTGAGGCCTTTGAGGATGATATCATTGACTTCGAGATCCTTTTTGGCCGCTTCCGGAACAGGAGCCGGCTTTTCGGTAACCTGAAACGGCTTCTGCGGAACCTGTTTCCTGAACTCTTCCTGCGCCTTTACCGATGCCGCGAGTTCTTCGGCATACTTTTTCTTTGAGAGATCCGGTGCCGGAGGTTTGATAGCCTCTTCACGAACTGCCGGCTGGGGCTTCCCCGACTGTTTTCGCACCTTGTTGAAGCTTTCACGTGCCTTGAGGGAAGCAGCAAGTTCATCGTTATACTTCCTGCTGTCGACCGGCTTTGCATGTGAATCTGCCATCAACTGCTTGTTCTTCTTCTCAATCTCGGCAAGTGCGTTCCGTGCCACTTTTGCAAGGCCTGGATCAGATGATGCTGCCACCTGGCGGAGTGCATGGATTGCTGTTGGCCCGATATTCCTGAGTGTCTCGGTTGCACCTGCACGAACCGCAGAGTGAGTCTCCCTGAGTGCATTGATCAGTGCCGGAATTGCGTTCTTTCCCATACCAGCAAGCCCGGCCCAGTCCTCCCGGGCGAGGAGAGACATGACCCGCTGTTGATCGTTCTTTGGTTTCCAGCCCATCCGCTGGAGACCCCAGCTCGCTTCCATGCGGATAAGGGGATAGCGGGCATTGAGGCACTTTTCAAGTGTGGTTTCAGCCTCAGGACCGCCAATCTCGGCTATTGCCGCAACAACATCGCCGACGATCAGGGGATCCGGATCGCCGAGATATCGATGGAGGACAAGCAACATCTCGGGATTTTTTGATTTTCCAAGGGCCTTGATGACAGCACGCCTGGTCGGCTGATCTCCATCTTTAAGTGTACGGAGGAGGATTGGTGTGCCTGCCTTCCCGATATGGACCAGTTCATTCCACTTCTTTCTGACATAGAGGTACTGTGCCCTTTCTTTTGGAGTATCAGGAACGAGATCGCGACGTTCAAGAATGGATGCGGATTCGGCTGCCACATCCGTATCCCGGTCAAAGAGCCCGGATAAGATAATATCGAACCCCTCCTTTCCAAGAGTGTCGGCGGTGGCAATAGCCGCCTGCCTGAGATCCGGATCTTTTCTCCTTGAGAGTGAATGGATGGTGAAGAGGTCAGGTTTCCCTTCGGATATGATATATTTCCTCAGTATAGTCCGGATATTTTCCGGGGAGACCAGGATAAACCTGACGATCGCCTCGGGATCGTCTGCAAGCATGAAGTAGACTTCACGCACGAGCTGCGTCTGTTCGGTTGGGGATATGAGTTCCGAGAGGGTGACAGCGAGGTGTTTGTATGCTTCACCTCCAAAGGCTGCGAGTACAGATACTGCTTCAAGTTTTACTTCGGGATCATCCTGATTGATCATTGCGGAGATCCGATCGAATTTTCCCCTTTCCGCGAGGTTCTGAATATTTACTCCAAAAAGGCGGTTGAATACCATATGTGAGCTGCTCCCCGGGATGCCTTCACGGTACAGTTGATCCTCATCATTGATATATACATAGATGCCCGGCAGGGATGGAGAAGAAACTCCCATGATTGCTCCCGGTTCCTGCACGAGGGATGAGGGGAATCCGCCCCAATCCTTACATTTTCAGAGAGATGCCTGATCCAGGCCCCCTGCAGGGACGAGGAAAGATCTATATACACATAATCCCTAAAGAGAAGATGATGGATGAATGGGTATCTGCCTGGCTCAGAAGAGAGCGGGAGAAGGGAGTGAAATGCCTTGAGATCAAGTACATCTCAGGTAAACCCTATGTCTACCATTCAACAAGCAGATATGATCGCACCACCAAATCCCCCCGGAAAGTGAGTAGCTATATCGGGAGACTGACTGAGGAGGAGGGCCTGATCCCAAAAGGTGCGAAGAAGAGGCAGGAGAGGAAGGCAGTTACGTGGATCGTGGAACCTTCAGATGCTCCCATTCAGCACATCCCCTTGGAAGCAGACGAGGGTTACCCGGACGCTACATCTCCGGATGAGCCACTTCAGGAAGAAGAGGCACTTCTTTTAAGCCTGAAAGAAGCGTTCCCGGAATGCGGGCAGGAGATCTATGCAGCACTCATTCCAATAACTGGCCATAAACCCCCGGTTGCGAGCGGAACCGAATCTTCCGGACAGGGCATCCGGGCATCCCCTGTTCCCATATCCGGCGTACCCTGCCAGGTTCGTTCACTCATCGGCAGTAATACAGGCGGGCAGCAGGCGATCTTTTCTTTTCTCTCAACAGGTGCCCGCCGGATCGCCTATCCATTCACTCTGGCAGGCACTCCCACTGATCCACTCAGGATATATGGAGCCATCCTCATCATCGAGGAAGATTCAGGCATCCCCATTATGGTACAGAGATTGCCGGAACCGCCCTGTGATCTCTCCGTGGTTGCCCTGACAGTGCTTTCAGTGGCGATGCGTGAAGCGGAGCCGCACGAGATAATCCTCCTCATCAATCCGGAGGAGATGATGCAGATGGGCGGTTGTGGGAATGCTGATTGTGATGAGCTCACCCCGTTGCTGGAGAGTGGATTACCATTTATTTATCCCCTGCCCTATGAGAGCAGCAGGTATGACAGCCCCACCTATCTCACCGATCATTTCACATGGGGAGATCGCCTTATCTTATCCGGATCCGACGAGTCCGGCGGTCTGATGACATATCTCTTCAAGGATGTCAGATCTGCGGGCGAGGAGGCTGAAGAGCTCAATTCTTCTGCTGAAATGGGATTGATCGATCGTCCCATCCTGAGAAGCCAGTTGAGACGGGCAGGCAGACGGCTGATTTTGAGTTCAATGAGAGCGGATGCGAGGGAGATCTTTGATCTCGCGTCCCGGGTGGATCAGATACACCTCTCAGTCGGGATAATCCGGGAGCTGATGGAGAGGGATCTCCCAATGGCAGCAAGTGGAGAGATGGATGATGGTGCAATCACGGGATCGCTCTTTCTCAGCCTGCTTGCAGCCAATCTCTCACAGACGAGCAAGGTTGGGGGCGGGGAGACAGAAAACCGGATTGACGCACCCGAGGATCCTGAATCAGGCCTTCTGTGATATACCCTAATACAAAATACGCCATAGGGAGCATGCACCCCTGGACCTACCCGATCAGGCTTTTCATTGCTTCTCCAAGCCGCCGGATGCCTTCAATTATAGAGTCAGGATCTGCATTTGAGTAATTCAGCCTCAGCGAGCCGGAGCCACCACCATCGGTATAGAAAGGATTCCCCGGAACAAATGCCACCTTCTTCCGGATCGCGAGTTCAAAGAGATCGATCGATGAGATGCCATCCGGCAGGGTTGCCCAAAGGAACATACCGCCGTCCGGGCGGGTGAACGTGACCTCCTGCGGGAAGAACTCCTCCATTGCTTTCACCATGCAATCCCGCTGCTTTCGATATGAGTCCCGGATCAGCCGGAGATGGGATTCGATATCATGGGAGGCCAGAAACTGGTGAATGATCAGCTGGCTTAAGTAATTTGAATGGAGGTCTGAGGCCTGTTTCGCGGTGATGAGCTTTTCATATATCTCCGGCGGTGCAGCAATCCAGCCCATTCGCATCCCCGGAGCGATAATTTTTGAGAATGAACCCAGGATTATACCATTCTCCGGAAGGAACTGGTGTACAAGGGGGAGATCGTCTCCCCTGAACCTGAGTTCTCCATATGCATCATCTTCTATGAAGAGAGTGTCGGTGCCTGAGAGTATATCCCCGACTTCCCGGCGCTTTTCATCTGAGTATGTGATGCCTGAGGGGTTCTGGAAATTGGGAACCCCATAGAAGATCTGTGGCGAGTATCTCCTGACAATCTCCTCGAGGCAGGCGATATCAGGCCCGTCCAATTCGAGCCCGACAGGGTGAAATTGAGGTTCATAGAGTGAAAATGCCTGAATTGCACCGAGGTATCCGGGCTTCTCGATGGCAACAGGGCTTTTTTTGTCGATACAGATCTTTCCTATGAGATCGAGGGATTGCTGGGATCCATTTGTTATAAGGATATTTTTCGGTGGAATGGATAGCCCGGCACGTTTCTGGTATCGTTCAGATATCCATTCCCTGAGGGGAAGATAGCCTTCTGTTGTTGAGTACTGGAGAGCCTCTGTGGGTTTTTCTGTCAGTACATCGATCGCAGCCTCTTTGATGGCATCTACTGGAAAGAGAGCGGGATTTGGAAGTCCGCCCGCAAAGGAGATGATGGATCTGTCTTCCGTTACCCTGAGGATCTCCCTGATGAATGACCGGGGCGTCTTCCCCATCCGGGCCGCAAATCTATACGCCATTGTATGCCTGAATAAGTATTATTCGTGATAGACGATAGATTCATTGTCTATCTTTTAGAAATACCTGAATTGAAACTCCGTTTTCTCATGCATGACTCCACATATTACCTTGATTACCACCCCCACACAGGAAGAATCGGAACACCTTGACAGCCTCCTCTGGGAGGTGCTCTGGAAACCTCTTGGACTTCCACGGACATTCCGCGAATTCGCCAGAACCGGGGGAGGAGAGATTATGGAGAGTGGAGAAATCTGCCATGAATATGAATGTGTTGTCATGAAAGACGGAGTTGTGACCGGCGGTCTTGTCGCCATTTTTGGTTCTTCATCCAAGTGTGAGATCCGCCATATTGCAGTACTCCCGGAAGAGCAGGATAAGGGGTGTGGCACGATGCTCATTGAAGCCCTGGTTGCATATGCGTCCGGTAAAGGGTTCCAGGCTATCCATACAATCGCAAGGAATACCTCGGTGCCATTCTTTCTGAAGGCGGGATTTGCCTGCGGGAAAGGGAATGTGCCCGATCACCCGATCTTTTTGCAGCATGGGATCTCCTTTGTGATGATGGAACGGAGACTCTGAGGCGAATTACTCCGTGAATTAACCCTTTTTTAACGATTAGGAGAGGGAAAAAAAAGGATCCTTCAGGATTATACCCCGACGATGACCGGCTCGTCGCTATCCATATTATCAGGGTGGATCTCATCTTTGCTCAGGATGGCGAGTGCGAGTATTGCAAGCGAGATCAGGAAGATCACCAGGAAGACGAGATCAAAGCCCGTGGAAACGGCATCGATAACGAGATCCTTTGGAGAGGATGTGGTGACATTACGGTATTTCCCGACTGACACGATCGCCTGGATGAAGAGCATGCTGACAAAGGAGATCCCAAGGGTCATCGGGCCGAACCGCTCGACATTGAGGAGGCTTGATACCATGCCGTGCCTGTCCCGGGATGCCATGCCCATAATCATGTTTGTGCCCGGAGATACCAGGAATCCAAGCCCAAATCCAAGGACAGCCAGAGAGAGGACAATATACGAGATTGAGATATCGGTCGAGAAGATGATGAACATCAGGTATCCGAGAGAGACGATTAAAGCACCGAGGATACAGAGTCTCCGGTTGCCATACCTGTTGATCAATATCCCCGAGAGGATGCCGCTTACCATCAACGCACCTGAGAGTGCAGTGAGGATGATCCCGCTCCGTGATGGATCGAGGCCGCGGACGATCTCAAGGAAGAACGGAAGGATGTAGTTGACGCCCGCAAAGAGGAAATATGTCAGGGCAAGCATCAGGTTGGCAATGAGGAAGTTGCGTTTTGTGAAGAGCCTGAAATCGATGAGGGGATCTGGTATCCTGAGTTCATGGAAGAGGAGAGAAATCAGGGCTATAGCTGAAATAGCTGCTGCACCAAGGATATGCGGATTGGTCCACCCAACCGATGCCCCCTGGCTTACGGCATAGATCAAAAAGCCGATCCCGATAAAGACCAGGACTGCACCGAGGCGATCAAAGGCAGAGAGCGTCTTCAGTGCAGGAGGTGTTGCCGGGATGGAGTACATGCCAAGCAGGATCGCGAGGCATCCTACCGGGAGATTGATATAAAAGATCCAGTTCCAGGAGAGGTACTGGGTCAGCATCCCCCCCATGACAGGACCGACTGCTGCCCCGAGTGCAGCAAACATCGTGATCAGCCCAAGGGCCTTTCCTTTCATCTTCATCGGGAAGAATGCCGCAACAAGAGCCGGCGCAATCGATACGATCATCGCCCCCCCGATTGCCTGGATGATGCGGGATCCGATCAGGATGCCATATGAGTTGAAGAGTTCAGGGAAGAAACCGCAGGCAAAAGAGCCGAGGGTAAAGATGAAAAATCCGGTGATGAAGACGATCTTAAAGCCGATCCGATCTGCGAGTTTTCCAAAGATGAGGACACAGCCCGTCAGGACGAGGAGGTAGATCGTCGCGACCCAGCTCACTGACGTCATCGGTAGAGAGAAGATCTCTGAGATCGTCGGGAGAGCGATATTGACGATGGTGCCGTCAAGAGCCGACATGAACGTTGCAAGGGAGATGGAGATGAGAAGGAGGGTATAATTTGGTACTGATGCATCTTTGGTCCTGATCTGCATACCCATTTCTTGCTATTCACCGGGGATAATCGTTCCGATAATCCCTGCATCTCCAAAATCCACCTACAGAGGAGATACATTTGTTTTTATTAATATGTAAACAGCCTTTTGATAAGGGATTGCATAATATTTATAAAGAAGTAAATCCAGTAACACGTATGAGCCAGAGCGGATTACAACAGGATATCTACAGCCGTGAATATGGAAAATCAGGATCTCAATTGAGCTTTCGTGGAACAGGAAAACCCGACATCTATAGCCGTGAGTATGTGAGGGGTGGGGATTTTGGGAAACAGGCTCCTGTGCATGTTTCCTACATGCACACAGCAGATAGACCGGTCACGCAGAGCACCCCAAAAGAGAATGTGGTGCAGAAGAATGAGGCTATAACCCATACCGAACCGCAGCCTTCAATCTTTGACAAAATATCCCGGTTCCTGCACGGTGCCCTCGGACAGAAGTAGCGGGAAGAGATGAACACCTGAGCCGGGTGTTCCTGTGAGGAACAGCCAGATTCCTTCTTTTTCTGTCTGATCGGAATACTTTCGCCCTCCGGGCGTGTACCCTTATTAAATACAAGAGCATTCTGGTATACGAATGCGTGGAAAAGACCATATCGCCATCAGTACAGGGAGTGCTCTCCTTCTTGCAGCTCCATGGCTGCTCATCCATCCGGTGGCAGTAGCGATCTTCACCGCAGGGGTGATCATCGGATCACTCCTCCCCGATACCGATGCAACAGATTCAAAACTCCATTACATGGATGGTATCGCACGCGTCTTCAGCCTCATCATGCGGCCGATCGTCATCCCGATAACAAAGCTGGTGTACAGGGTTCTCGAAAAACCCTTTAACTCCGCTCACCGTGGCTCGATGCATACGCTGCCGGGAGTGGTTGTGTATACCCTGATCCTCACCCTCCTGATCGGATCCGTCCTCTATCTCATGGGATTCTGGAACATCATCATCGGTTTCTTCTTCCTCGGACTCTTTACCGGAGGGATCTTCCATCTCCTTGAAGACTGCTGCACCCGGAGCGGGCTGATGCCATTCAAGCCATTCAGTGATAAAAAATATGCAGGCAGCATCAATACCGGAAGCAGGATTGATATACGGCCGGGGTTCTATGCAACGGTTTTGATCTTTGTTGCCGCCGGGGTGGTGGTTGCCGGGATCACCTATGCGATCAGCCAGCCTGTACTAATCGCCATCTCCCTCTGCCTCTTTCTGATCATCTGGGTGCTGATCCTGAGGCTCTCACGGGTGTAGGCGGGTGAACGGCAGGGGTGATCCCATCCGTTTCCGGAGAGTGATAAACTCCAATACTGGCTGATTCTGTCATCTTGTTGAATCACCGTTAACTGGTGTATCAAAAGATGGCAAGGAGATATATATACGGAGACAGAATGTAGCCACATGCGAAAGCCGGTCCGATGTAAAGGTTGCATCATCGGCATACTCGGCGGCCTGCTCTGGGCATTATTTTCCTATGGCTTTATCGGATCCGTCGACTGGACAGGAGCAGTGATCTTCGCCATTCTGCTCACCATCGTCAGTGTGATCATTGCACACTGGCATCTCTGCCAGATCCGGTGATCCGGGATCTTCCGGTATCGTTTTGGGCATGGTGATCTGTGTTTCACTTTCACCCTCCACCCCTTTCATTTCTTATGCCTGTTTCACCATCCTTGATCCAGATGGTACCGCACTTCATCCTCTCTGACCAGACCCTCTTTACAAACCCGGAACTCTTTGAGTTTGATTATATGCCGGATCAGGTGCTCTTCAGGGAAAGCCAGCTTGCGGAGCTCGCATTTCGGATCCGCCAGGGACAGGAGGAGGCGTCTTTGGTACATGTTATCTGCCGGGGACCATCCGGGTGCGGGAAGACAACAAGTGTAAAGCATCTCTTCAGGGAGATTGAGGAGGAGACAGACGGAATCGTGCCGATCTACCTGAACTGCCAGACCGATCAGACACCGTTTGCTATCTATTACGGAATCTATGCCCGGTTGTTCGGGAAGAAGCCACCCAGAACGGGTATTCGGGCAGAAAAGCTTGTGAGTGCGATCGCACAGGCTGTTCCTGACAGAACCAGTATCCTTCTCATCTGTCTTGATGATGTCCAGCACCTCGTGCAGCATGATGCTGTGGGTGAGGTCCTCTCCTCGCTTTTCAGGCTGCACCTGGACTTCCCGGAGTGCAAAATCACTGTGATCACGACCACGAGTGATATGCAGCTGGACTTCTCGAGGATAGTTGATCTGCCCGTCTCTTCAACTATCTGCTCCGAGGAGATCCCGTTTCCCCCCTACACGGCAGAGGAGATCGGGGAGATCCTCTTCCTCCGGGTGCGGGAGGGGGTTCTGCCCGGCGTGATCTCATCAGGTGTGCTGGATCAGATCGTCAGCAAGACGGAGATGGCAGGCGATCTCAGGATCGGCCTCGATCTCCTGAAAAGGTCGGTTTTGAAAGCTGAACACGAGGGGAGAGGGGCGGTGCTCAGGGAGGATATTCTCCTTGCCTATGGAGATGCCCGGCTGCTGCACCTGAAGAAGAAGGTACAGGGGCTGTCTGAAGAGGAACGTGCCATCCTCCTCCGGGTCCACCTGCTGGAAGAGAGAGGCGGCGGGGGCCTGATCTCAGGTGAGCTGTATGGCAATCTGATCGAAGAAGAGGAGATTGCATATTCGATCTTCATGGATCGTCTTGAAAATCTGGCAGATCTCGGGCTTATCGATCTCAGGGTCAGGCAGGCGAGGGGGAAGACAGACGTGATTGTGCCGAGGTACAGCAGGGAGGAGGTGGAGGGGATCTGCAAATTCTGAGAGCGGGTTGCTCACAGCTTGAAAGCCGGAGCAGAATCAAAGAGCTTCCGGTAGAGCGAGTTGAAGAGCGAGATATACTCTTCTGCCCTGTCTGTCGAGAGGTACCGCCGCTTATCCCCCTCATGTTCCTCGATGATGTAGCTCTTCTCCATGAGAAATGCCAGATACTCCTGTCCGGTCTTTGAGTTCAGGTCACACCGGTTGATGATGCCGGTGAATGACTGCGGCTTTCTGCAGAAGACCAGGATCTCCCAGTAGATCTCGTATGCTGTCCGCCGTCCGGTCATTCTGAGGCCTCCCGGATCATCATCCATCATTCTCCAGTGTTTGTTTCAGGAGAGCTGCCGAGTGATCGATCTCATCGATCCGCTCGTCCCAGACTTTTGCGAACCGATGGAAGTAGATCGAGGAGATCAGGCTGACAATCGCTATTGCTGTTGTGATGAGGAGGGAAGGCAGGAGCAGGATCCCCGGGCCGATTGTGAAGGTGAGGCTGGTTGAGGTGAGCTGGAAGAACTCAAGGCTCGCAAGGGTTCCAAGGAGGAAGATGCTGGCGCTGCCGAGCATGCAGACATAGATCATCCGGTTGATGGTTGCATGGTTATCCCGGTAATGGGAGAGCATCCTGACGATAAGGCGGGTGAGATCCTCATCCGGGATATCGGATTCCAGAGGTACAGCCCGGAGCTGTGCGTTTGTTTTTCGCTCCTTTCTCTTCTCCTTCTCGAGACCCTTCAGATCATCCTGTATCTCCTCGACACCCTCAAGGATTCTCGCACTTGTAATTATCCATGAGAATCCGATGAGCATCGCAGAGACGGCAACGAAGAGGACAACCGGGGAGTAGATCAGGTACAGATCAGTTGTGAATGTCTCATACATCGAGACCACCTCCATTACAACAACCGTCAGCCCAAAGGCCATCAGGAGTGCTGCGAAGGCGATGTTTAGGACCGATACGCGGAAGAAGTGTCCGACTTCGCTTTTGAATCGTTTGAATGCTGTTTTTTCCATAGTGGCATTCACCAGCTTATTGGTATATGGGCGGCCTTCAAATAAAAGGCATGAAACTAAGATACGTATCAACAGTCAGGTGCAGATGATTAAGCTGGAGATGCTGGTGAAGAGATCCCCCCCATCTGTTCTTCCTCCTTAAAAAAAGAGAGGCAGAAAGCTCAATTGATACAGAAGATGAAACCAGCCGAAAGAGACCGGGAAAGAATCTTTCGCAGCCATTTTCTCCATGTCTCCTTTTTGGAGAGGTTTTTATACTAAAGTGATAGTATCAGACATGAGCCCTCCAGGAGGAATTGTGAATGAAGAAGAACCATATCATCCTCGGTATATTAGTCACCATAATCGTTGCAATATTCATCTATGATAGTTTGTTTCCTTCACCGCTATTAGCCCAACTCTTCACCACCCTACTCTGGATCACGGCTATATTCTTCATCCTGAGCATTCTGCTTGACAGTTTGATCAGGAGAAAGATCACTGACTCACGTTCCCGGTATACTGCAACCAAGCTGATATCGTTCATTGAACTTGTCCTGATACTTGCCATAATTGCGTTGATCTGGGTAACCGATATTCAGGCACTCATGGTCTTCTTCGGCATCATTGGTGCAGGTATTGCTATTGCACTTCAGGATTTGTTTAAAAATTTCGCGGGGAGCCTGACGATCCTGCTCACCGGCACATATTCAGTCGGTGATCGGATCGAGATTGATGGAAGATATGGCGATGTCATGGATATAGGGATCATGAACACGACCATGATGGAGATCAGGGAGTGGGTTGCCGGCGATCAGGCAACCGGACGCCTGATCATCATTCCAAACGGGAAGATGTTAACGCAATCTGTTCAGAACTTCACCCGCGATCACAGTTTCCTCTGGGATGAGATACAGATCCCGGTAACAAACGAAAGTGACTGGAAACGGGCAATTACGATCCTCACCAGTATCGCCGAGGAGGAGACAAGCGGGATCTCGCAGATTGCTGAGAAGGAGATCGAGAGGATTGGAGAGAAATTTTACCTCCCGAAGAAGGATATATCTCCTGCTGTTTATATTACCCAGACTGATAACTGGATTCTCCTCTCAGTCCGGTTTGTAACCTATGCCCGGGAACGCCGTGCAGTACGGTCGCGGTTGAACCGCCTCATCATCGAGGCATTTGAAGGGGAGCAGAATATAGAGATTGCATCTGAGACCATGAGTGTTCAATTAACAGATCAGACCTGAGCCTCAGGATAGAGGAGGGGATGAAAGAGTTTCCTCCTGAGAGAAATACTGGCAATCTTCAGCCGTGAGGGTGGATGTTAATCCGTCACTGTTAATCCTTCACTGTAACTCCGCCGAATGCGACAAAACCGGTGATGATGAGATCCGGCTGGCCTGAGCTGCCCTGAAAAGAGCCGCCTGCTGCCCCATCTCCCCCGACACGCGGCCGCCGCCGCTCATCTTCTGCACCGCCGAGGACCGGGAGCACGGTCATCCTGACATTCCAGCCTTCAGGTACCCGGATCTCTGTTCCGCCAAAGAGGGTGAAGACCTGGATCTCGGCAGGCGGATCATGGACCTGTGCATCCCGGAGATCGAGTTCTGCACCACCGAAGATGGCGAGCATTTCTCCGCCCCGGAATGCCTTTGAGGAGTTCCGGCTCTCGACACCGCCGAGGATTGCCATCATCTCGACCTTGTCTGTGACCCGCTCCCGGATAGACGGGCGCCTGATCCGGTTGAAGATGAAGCCAAGCCCCACAGCGATGATGATCACCGGGAGGATTACATCAGGCGAGGCATGCCCGAGGAGAACGAGCTGGATTGTGCCGAAGATGACAATCAGGATGAGGGGGCCTGATACTGAGCGAAAGCCGCTTTTAATCAGTGCAATAAGTGCGAAGAGGACGATGAGCGAGGGGGCATAGACGAGGAGCTGCCCGGTGTCATAGATGCCGGCTGCCCTGAGGAGGAGGAGCACACCCAGTATGAGGAGGATTGTGCCGATGATGATCTGGTAGGAGATGCGTTTCATGGATATCACCTGAAGTATCTGCTCTGTAGCTATTGAAGAGGATTGTAGGAGCGGGAGGATAAAAAGATGGAGGGTGGGAGGTGCTGGATGTGAGGATTTTCTGTTGGGAGAAAAGAACTCTTTGAATGATTCAGGCTGCACCAATCGACAGTCAACCGGGTTTCAAAGCATTCCTCATCTCAAGTACTTAACCTCGATTTGGATCTACAATTGTTGTTTAATCCCTTTAAAATGTTCCATAAGAACTGGGATGTCTGAATGGGCTGTTTCCCATACAATTACCAGACTTACACCAAAATAATGGTGTATGAGTTTATCCCGCATTCCTGAGATGAAACGCCACGGAATTTCAGGATATTGCTCTTTAATCGATTTTGGAAGGTTTTTCACAGCTTCCCCAACAATTTCCAGATTTCTGATGACGGCATCCTGAGTTTTTAAATCCTGAAGAAAGGACTCATACGTCATATCTCTTGTATAGTCCCTGATTTTCCCGGTTGCCTGTAGAATATCATCACACAATAAATGGATATCCATCTCTTCACGCATACGCAACCTCGGATGTTATCCGGTCACGGATGAGTGGTTTCAGTGCATCCGGCGTCACAAGATCGACAGGAGCTTCCAGATGATCTGACAGGAACTCCTCAAGCTCAAGAAAAGTGAAGAAACCAACAGGTTGTGAGAACTCAACAAGAATGTCGATATCACTTGAATCAATCTGCTCTCCACGTGCGACTGATCCAAAGATTCCAATCCGGATTACATGAAAGCGGCTCCTGATCTCACCTTTGAGCTGTTGAAGGATTGCCAGCGCTTCATCACGGGATCTCATAGGGAATGTTATCCGGGCTTCTAAGTATTAAGGGTATCACAGGGGAGCAGATCCCATTTGCAACAAACACATGAACAAGACCCATCACCTTTCATCCAATATCTAACAGGAATATCAGATAGCCGGGAGGTGAGAAGAATCTCCAGCCGAAGATCGTCTCGTAGAATGCTTTTGCACGCCCCACCCAATCGGCTGCGATATCGATATGGACAATGGTTGGCATAAAAGGTGATCTTTACCTGATCGGAGATGAGGTTCCTGGAGGCTGATCGATGGATGACGTACTATGATGTGGAGGTCCCTCACCACAGGCACTGGAAGAAACTTTAAAATTTTAAGGGTTACCAATAATTATTTATTGCAAACAATCTACACTATATACAAAAGACGGGAGAGGAGGGAGAAATACGATGGAGAGAGTGAAGAAAACCGATACATTGGAAGAGGCTGCCGGGAATACAAATAATAGCCCCCCGATACTCTCACAGGATGAAGAGATGTATCTTGATGAGCCCTATGGCGGCCTTTTTGGAGATACGGCCATCGCAAAGGTAGTCGAAGAGCTGGTTGCCGATCCAACAATGGATTACCGGCCAAAATATCTCGCTGATATCACCGGGAAGTCCGAGGCATCGATCTATCTTATCCTCAAAAAACTGATGAAACTCGGGCTCATCGAGAAGAGTGTCGAGGGGAAGCATCCAGTCTACAGAGTACGGGTGGAGTCGAAGAAGTTTGCCGCACTCTCCTTCCTTGCATATGCAATGCTGGATGATCGGGATGGAACAGGCTGCATGGATATGGCAGTTGCCGATTATTACAACTCAAGGCTCAGGGAAGAGTACGAGCCAAAGGCGATTGCCACCTCGGATGGGTGGAAAACAGGGCAGGGCATCATCACAGACGATGATTCTGAGGAGAGGAGAAGGAGACATACCCTCATCTCCGTGATTGTATGATAGCCAGGGAGAAAAGCAGATTCGGCAGGAGGAAGAGATGACTGAGAAGAAGAGAAGAGAAGAATTGAGAGGGGAGAGGGTAAACGGGGAGACCCTGAAAGAAGATAAAAGACATACCAGTGATGGCGGAACAACACTCGATCTCAGCAGGCTCTACACATTCAATCAGGAGGATCCGGGTATCGATATCTCATCAACTGCATATTCAAATCTCGCCTACGTGCAGGCCAGCCACAGAGATATCTCAATAGATTTCCTGCAGATGCCCGGAATCAGGGGAGAGGATGGCAGAATGAAGATCAAAGGCACCCGGATCTTTATGTCGCACTCAGCAGCCCAGAAACTCGCATCAGCAATCTCGGAGATCCTTGAAAAGCTCCATTCTGAAGGAAGAATGGAGGCATATACTCCTCAGAAGGAACAGGATGGGGAGCGTTGAGAGGAGGGAGGGACAAGAGAAATACGAGCCGAATCCATTGCAGAATGGAGATTTTGATCTGGAGAAAGAATCTCCTGAATTTATCATTCTCTCATCAGAAGAGGG
>WPCG01081011.1_pt1 | contig 28802 bp, 27 predicted proteins | sample 5403311 | NCBI WGS metagenome assembly WPCG01 (sample SAMN12869467, study PRJNA574797) | sludge metagenome | isolation source: wastewater treatment of Control | place: China:Beijing | collected 2019-05-17
TCCACCACCTCCGGCTCCACGGCGATCAGGTCGTCGATGCCCAGCCGCTCGGCGATGGGGCCGGTGATGAAGCGGTTGGTGGCGGTGATGATCAGCAGGGTATCGCCGCGGCTGCGGTGGCGGGCCACCAGCTCCTCGCCCCTGGGCAGGATATGCGGCTCGATCTTGCTGGCCATGAACTGCTGGTGCCAGGCGGCCAGCTGCTCGGGGCTGTTATCGGCCAGCGGCTTCAGGGCGATGGCGAGGTAGGCGAGGATATCCAGGGTGCCGGCCTCGTAGGCGGCCATATGCTGGTCATTGGCCTCGCGGTAGGCCACCGGGTCCACGGCGCCCTGCTCGAGCAGGAACTCCCCCCAGGCGTGATCGCTGTCGGTCGACAGCAGCGTGTTGTCCAGGTCGAAGATGGCCAGGCTCACGATGACTCCCATGAGTTAGAAAAATGAGATGTGCACGTCGGGTCGAAAGCCGGCGATTATCGCAGAAGCCGACGCCGGCTGCGACCCGGGCCGGCGGCTTGGCCGCAAGGCGTATTGATGCGCTTCATCGGCTTGTGGAAGAATGTCGTCAATACTGGTTTCTACAAGGTGAAGTCCGTGATCGACGCTGACGGCTTTCGCCCCAACGTTGGCATCATCATCGCCAACGAGCAGGGGCAGCTGCTCTGGGCGCGTCGTGTAGGGCAGAATGCGTGGCAGTTTCCCCAGGGAGGCATCAAGGCGAACGAGACACCGAAACAGGCACTTTTTCGCGAACTGTTCGAGGAGATCGGCCTGACCGCCGACGACGTCGAGATTCTTGCCTGCACCCGGGGTTGGCTACGCTACCGCCTGCCGCGACGCATGATTCGTACCAACTCGAGGCCGGTCTGTATCGGCCAGAAGCAGAAGTGGTTCCTGCTGCGCATACGCTGCCAGGAGAGCCAGATCTGCATGGATGGCACCCCCAAGCCGGAGTTCGACGGCTGGCGCTGGGTCAGCTACTGGTACCCCCTGGGTCAGGTGGTACCCTTCAAGCGTGAGGTCTACCGGCGTGCGCTCAGGGAGCTCTCGCCCCGGGCCCAGCGGCTGGCCCTGGGGCACGGCTGAACGACCGGGGCCGAGCACCAGGGCCGGCGGCGAGGAACCTCGCGCCGGCCAGGCAGTCACGATAATAATTCACCAGAATGGAAGACGGCACGCCCATGCTCGAGGTCCTGCGCCGCATCACACAGGAAGTTACCGGGGCCCGCAGCCTGGACGCGGCGCTTGCCACCATGGTGCGGCGCATCCGCAAGGCCATGGAGACCGACGTCTGCTCCTTCTACCTCTACGACGAGGAGATCGAGCGGCTGGTGCTGATGGAGACCATCGGCCTGCGCACCCAGGCGGTGGGCCGCGTGGCGCTGCCGGTGGGCGAGGGGCTGGTGGGCCTGGTGGCCAGCCGTGAGGAGCCCCTCAACCTCGAAGATGCCCAGGCGCATCCGCAGTTCCGCTACTTCGAAGCGACCGGCGAGGAGCGCTACTCCAGTTTCCTTGGCGTGCCCATCATCCATCAGCGCCGCATGCTCGGCGTGCTGGTGGTGCAGCAGGCCGAGAAGCGCCGCTACGGCGAGGAGGACGAGGCCTTCCTGGTGACCATGGCGGCTCAGCTTGCCGGCGTGCTGGCCCATGCGCTGGCCACCGGCAACCTGACCCGCCCGAGCCTGCAGGGGCAGGTGCAGTTCAAGGGGGTGGCCGCCTCCCCGGGCATGGCCATCGGCGAGGCGGTGGTGATCGCCCCGCCCGCCGACCTGGATCGCGTCCCCGACTTGATTCCCACCGACGTCGACTACGAGATCACCCGCCTCAAGGAGGCGATCGGCCGCGTGCGCGAGGAGCTGCGTGCCGCCGCCGAGCGCCTGGCCAACCGGGTCTCGGCCCAGGAGCTGGCGCTCTTCGAGGTCTACCAGCAGATGCTCAGCGAGGCGGCGCTCTCCCAGGAGGTGGAGAAGCGCATCCGCGAGGGGCAGTGGGCGCCCGGCGCCCTGGCCGACGTGGTCAAGCGCCACGTCCAGTACCTGGAGCGGGTCGACGACGACTACCTGCGCGAGCGCTCCGCCGACGTGCGTGACCTGGGGCGCCGCGTGCTGGCGCACCTGCAGGAGGAGACCCCCCAGACCCCGGAGGTCTTCCCCGAGAGCACCATCCTGGTCGGCGACGAGATCAGCGTGGCGCTGCTCGGCGAGGTGCCCCGGGAAAAGCTGGCCGGCCTGGTCTCGGTGCGCGGCTCCAGCACCTCCCACGTGGCGATTCTCGCCCGGGCCATGGGCATTCCCACTGTGCTCGGCATGGTCGACCTGCCGCTGCCGAGGCTCTCCGGCGCCCGGGTGATCCTGGATGGCCACCGCGGGCGGCTCTTCGTGCGCCCCGGCGAGGAGCGGATCACCCACTACCAGGCCATGATCGACGAGGAGCGGGCCCTGGCCGAGGTGCTCGAGCACGAGCAGGACCTGCCCAGCCGCACCCCGGACGGCCACGATATGCCGCTGATGGTCAACACCGGCCTTGCCGTGGATGCCGTGGCTTCCCTCAAGAATCGCATCAGCGGAGTGGGGCTCTACCGCACCGAGGTGCCCTTCATGGTCACCGAGCGCTTCCCCGGGGAGCAGGAGCAGACCCGGCTCTACCGGGACCAGCTCGAGAGCTTCGCGCCGCTGCCGGTGGTGATGCGCACCCTGGATATCGGCGGCGACAAGGACCTGCCCTACTTCCCCATCGAGGAGGCCAACCCCTTCCTCGGCTGGCGGGGTATCCGCGTGACCCTCGACCACCCCGAGGTGCTGATGGTGCAGCTGCGCGCCATGCTGCGCGCCTCCCAGGGCATGGGCAATCTCCAGGTGCTGCTGCCCATGATCACCAACGTCGACGAGGTCGACGACGCCCTCAAGCTGCTCGATCGCGCCATCGTCGAGCTCGACGAGGAGGGGGTGAAGGTCTCGCGTCCGCGGGTCGGGGTGATGATCGAGGTGCCGGCGACCCTCTACCAGCTGGATGCCCTGGCCCGGCGCGCCGACTTCTTCTCGGTGGGCAGCAACGACCTGACCCAGTACCTGCTGGCGGTGGATCGCAACAATCCCCGGGTCGCCGACCTCTACGACGCCTGCCATCCGGCGGTGCTCTCCGCCCTGGCGACCCTGGCGCGAGAGTCGCGACGGCTCAAGATGCCGATCTCGGTGTGTGGCGAGCTGGCCGGCGACCCGGCCGGTGCCCTGCTGCTGATGGGCATGGGCTTCGACGCCCTCTCCATGAACGCCCCCAGCCTGCCCAAGGTGCGCGCCGCCATTCGCCGCGTGCCGCTGCAGAGCGCCCGGGAGCTGGTGGAGGAGACCCTGCGTCTCGATACCCCCGGCGAGGTTCGCCGTCATCTGGGCAACCGCCTGGACGGCTGGGACCTGGCTCACCTGCTGCCGCCGCGGGATTGACGGCGAGCGCGCTTCGCGCTTGTGAGGAGTGAGTCGTGAGCGCCCTTCGGGCTTGTGAGCGCTTCGCTTGTGAGGAGTGAATAGTTGCTCCTCACCCCTCACCCCTCACCCCTCACCCCTCACGCACAGCTTGCTCTCCCCCAGCGCCACTCCACGCGGCCCGAAGCGTCGCTCGCCGATCTCGATATGCCCGCTGGCATGCCAGCTCACCCAGGTCATGGCCCGGGTGCCGTAGTGCTCTCCCACGATAAAGGCGGAGGAGAGCATGCGCTCCATCTCCACTCCCACGCCGGTCTGCGGCAGCTGTTCGTCATCGGCCCGGCGCGGGTCGGCCATGGCCGCCAGGGCATCCTCGGGCCAGCGGCCGTGGCGCAGGCTGGCGGCGAGCCCCTGGCGCACCTCGATCAGCTTCGGCCAGGGGGTATTGAGGCTGGCATTGGAGAGGCCGTGTAGGCCCGGCGAGACCTCCCGCAGGGTGACGCCGTCGAGCCCACGGTGCAGATGCCAGAGCCGTTCGCCGTCGCCGGCCAGCAGGTTGAAGCCGGCGTAGCGTTCGGCCTCGCCCATGGCCAGGCGGTCGAGCCAGGCGGGCAGGTCGGGGCAGGTGAGGGCGTGGTGGACCAGCTCCCCGCGGCTGGGGGCGCCGTCGGGCACCCGGAGGCGCGGCTCGCGGACGTTGGTCACCGCGGCGAGGCGACCCCGGCGATGCACGGCCAGCCAGCTGCCGCCGGCCTCCAGGTCGCGGCCGCCCAGGATGTCGGGGGAGGCGTCCCAGGGGGCCAGGGGGGCAGCAGGGCGGGCGTGGAACTCGTCGCGGTTGGCGACCAGTCGCAGCGGCCATTCGCTGCCGGGGCGATGGTCAAAGGTGATCAGGCACATGCGGGCAGCTTAGCGGCTTCGCCGTGGCCGGGGAAGCGCCCGGCCGTTGGTGCGTGGCGCCATGACAGCGGGCCGCGCCCGGCGTACACTCGTGCGTCAATCTCGTGACTTGGCCAGGGATGACAATGCGAGTCGATAACGGCCGCCAGCGGCGGCTTCCCGTTCCACTGCGCTGGGCGCTGCTGATCCAGCTAGCCTTGCTGCTGGCCGGCCTCGCCCTGCTGGCGCTGGGCGCCGGCCCCGGCTGGCTGTTGCTGCTGTTGGCGCTGTCGCTTGGCAGTGTCGCCGTGGCGGCCTTGGCTCTCCCGGCCGAGCCTCCGGTGCGCCTGACGCCCGCCGCCGGCCCGCGGCTGCCGACGCCTGCCGCGGCGTCGCCCGCGCCTACCGGAAGCGGCGATGAGCAGCTGCGCCGTCGCCTGCAGAGCCTGGAGGAGGATCTGGTCCGCTGCGACCAGCGCGTCGGCCGCCTGGCCGCCGGACGGGCCCGCGCCCGTGAGGAGTCGCGGCTCAAGTCCGACTACCTGACCCTGCTGGGCCGGGAGCTGAGCCCCCTGCGGGAGCAGGTGGAGGCGCTGCTGCAGGAGCCCGCCGATGCCGCGCCCGGCAGCCGGTGCGCCACTCTCGAAGAGCTGCGCGACCGCCTGGGGGATCTCGAGGTGCTGCTCGAGGGGATCGCCGGTTCGGAGCCGCCCCCCGCCGCTGCTGCCCCCGCCGCTGCTCCGGCGCCGCCCGTGCGGCGGGGCAGGCGCCTGCTGATCGTCGACGACGGCCCCGTCAACCTGATGCTGGCCCGGCAGGTGCTGGAGCGCGAGGGTTACGAGGTGCGGACCGCCACTTCCGGCGCCGAGGCGCTGGCCTGCCTGGAGCAGGTGCCCTTCGACCTGGTGCTGATGGATATCTTCATGCCCGGCATGGATGGCGTGGAGACCAGCCGCCGCTGGCGCGACGTGGAGATCGAACGCTACCCCGGCAAGCGCAGCGTCCTGGTGGCCCTGACCGCCAACGCCAGCGCCGAGGACCGCAAGCGCTTCGTCGCCGCGGGCCTCGACGACTACCTGGCCAAGCCCTACCGCCCCCAGCAGCTGATCGACCTGGTCAACCGCTGGCTGCCCCCGTCCCGTGAGGAAGTCCCCTACCCATGAGCATGCTGCCCATCCTTCTTGGCTACCTGGCGCTGGGCGCCGCCGCCGGCACCATGGCCGGCCTGTTCGGCGTCGGCGGTGGCCTGATCATCGTCCCCGCCCTGGTGTTTGCCTTCGGCCTGCAGGGGGTGGCCCCGGAGGTCACCATGCATCTGGCGGTGGGCACGTCCCTTGCCACCATCGTGGTGACCGGTGCCTCCTCCGCCTGGGCGCACTACCAGAAGGGCAGCATCCATCGCGAGTGGTTCCTGGCCCTGCTGCCCGGGCTGCTGCTGGGCGCCATCGGCGGTGTCTTCGTGGCGGGAGCGCTCTCCGGCGGCGTGCTGGGCACCCTGTTCGGCCTCTTCGTGCTGGCGGTGGCCGTGCGCATGGTGCTCGACCGCGGCCCGGTGCCCGGCAGCGTGGCGCCTGGCCGCGGCGGCATGGCGGTTGCCGGCGGCGTGATCGGCGGCGTCTCGGCGCTGTTCGGCATCGGGGGCGGCACCCTCTGCGTGCCCTGGCTGACCCGCTGCGGCGCCGAGATGACCCGGGCCGTGGGCACCTCTGCCGCCTGCGGCATTCCCATCGCCCTGTTCGGCGCCGCCACCTTCGCCGTGGTCGGCTGGGGCAATGCCCAGCTGCCCGCCGGCGCCACCGGCTTCGTGATGTGGCCCGCCTTCCTCGGCATCGTGCTGGCCAGCGTTCCCTTTGCCCGCCTGGGCGCGCGCCTGGCCCACCGTCTGCCTGCCCGGGTGCTCAAGCTCGCCTTCGCCGCGCTGCTGACCCTGGTCGGCCTGCGTTTTCTTCTGTAGGAGCCCCCATGCTGAACTACCCCGACATCGACCCGGTTGCCATTTCCCTGGGTCCCTTCCAGGTCCACTGGTATGGCCTGATGTACGTGATCGGCTTCGTGGCCGCCTGGTTCCTGGGGCGCCGCCGCGCCGCGCGCATCGGCCTCACCCATGACGACATCGGCGACCTGCTCTTCTACTGCGCCATTGGCGTCGTGGTGGGCGGCCGGCTCGGCTATGCGCTCTTCTACGGCCTGGGCCAGTGGGCCGGCGATCCGCTGTGGATCCTGCGGGTCTGGGACGGCGGCATGAGCTTCCACGGCGGCCTCGCCGGCGTGCTGCTCGCCTCCTGGTGGTTCGCCCGCAAGAAGGGGCTGGCCTACTTTACCCTGACCGACTTCGTCGCCCCCCTGGTGCCCATCGGCCTCGGCGCCGGGCGCATCGGCAACTTCATCAACCGCGAGCTGCCGGGCCGCGTCACCGAGCTGCCCTGGGGCATGCCGTTCCCGGGCCTCGGGCCCGAGCCGCGCCACCCCTCGGCGCTCTACGAAGCGGTGCTGGAAGGGGCGGTGCTCTTCGTGGTGCTCTGGTTCGTCTCCGCGAAACCCCGCGCCCGCGGCCTGGTCTCAGGGCTCTTCCTCACCCTCTATGGGGTCTTCCGCTTTGCGGTGGAGTTCGTACGCCTGCCCGACGCCCATATCGGCTTTATCGCCTTCGGCTGGGTGACCATGGGCATGCTCCTGACCCTGCCGATGATCATCGCCGGCCTGGCGCTGATCGCCTGGTCGCGCAGGCAGCCGGTGGATGCAAAAGTATGAGTGGTGAGTGGTGAGTGGTGAGTGGTGAGAGGTGAATCGTGAGTGGTGCTTAGTAACGATGAGTGAGGCTGGAGGTGGAGTATGCGACTAACACCGGAGCAGGTTGCCATCATCAAGCAGGCTGCCGTTGAAGTTTTCGGTGATAAGGTCATCGTGAAGCTCTTCGGGTCACGTCTGGATGACGCCGTGCGGGGCGGAGACATTGATCTGCTGGTGGAAAGCTCTGACGTCATCGAGAACAGGATGGAGAAGATGCTGACCTTGACGGCGCGTCTGCAGCTTCGCCTCGGTGATCAGCCGATTGATATCCTCGTGGTCGATCCATCCACGCCCTTGAACCCCGTGCATCGCCATGCCATTCAGACAGGTCAAGCGCTATGACTGATGACTCGCAGCCGCTGCTTCCCATTGATCGTTTTCTCTGGACCCTCGATATCGTTGAGCGTGAGGGGAGGCACCTTCGCTATAGCTGGAAAAGCCTGTTCGCCAGCGGGAGTAATCTCGGGGCCGACTGGGTCGCTTCTCTCGAGCAGCACCCAGAGGAGGCGATAAGGCTCGAGGCCTTTGTATCGCGCTTCAGTCGAATGCATGACACCATTGCCGATAAGCTGATTCCGCGCTGGCTGCAGAGCCTTGCCGAGCGCACCGGCAGCCAGATCGAGAACCTGAATCGTGCTGAGCGGCTGGGCGTATTGGAAAGCACGGAGCAGTGGCTGGCTGCCCGCAAGCTTCGTAACCAGCTGGTTCACGAGTATATGCAGGACCCTAATGCCTTTGCCGCCGCGCTGGCCGCGGCTAGGGAGTACTCCCTGATGTTGATGGCGACCTACAATCGTATACGTGGCTATGCCGAACGGCGCATGGCTCTTGAAGCGGAGCTGCCAGAGCCTCTGGTACTGCCCAATCAGAATCCCCAACGGTAGGTGGGCCAGACCCCGAAAGTCATCGCCGAATAAATTCGGCTCCTACACAAGCACACTGCCTCCGCCCCGTAGGAGCCCGATTTATCGGGCGATTCCATCGCGCAGCGATGGCGGGGTCGGTGGTCTCCTCCATCTCGAATAAATTCGGCTCCGACAGGGCGGTTGCATTAGCCCATCACCGTGGGAGCCCGATTTATCGGTGGTCCGACACGTCGGCGATCCGCCCATCGCTGGCCTGGCGGCGATCCGGTAGAATCCTGCCCCTGCACACACTTGCCAGAGAACGCCGTGACCGACCCGACCCTTCCCGCCCTCGAACAGCCCTATCTCGACCTGATGCGCCAGGTGCTCGACCACGGCGTGGAGCGCTCCGACCGCACCGGAGTGGGCACCCGCTCGATCTTCGGCCACCAGATGCGTTTCGACCTGGCCCGCGGCTTTCCGCTCGTGACCACCAAGAAGCTGCACACCCGCTCGATCTTCCATGAACTGCTGTGGTTCCTGGCCGGCGATACCAACATCGCCTACCTCAAGGAGAACGGCGTCAGCATCTGGGACGAGTGGGCCGACGAGAAGGGCGATCTCGGCCCCGTCTACGGCTACCAGTGGCGCAGCTGGCCCGACCCCCGCGGCGGCCACGTCGACCAGATCGCCGGGCTGATGAAGCAGATCCGCGAGAACCCCCAGTCCCGGCGGCTGATCGTCTCCGCCTGGAACCCGGCGCTGGTGGATGAGATGGCCCTGCCGCCCTGCCACTGCCTGTTCCAGTTCTACGTGGCCGAGGGGCGACTCTCCTGTCAGCTCTACCAGCGCAGCGCCGACATCTTCCTGGGCGTGCCCTTCAATATCGCCAGCTACGCCCTGCTGACCCGGATGATCGCCCAGGTGGCGGGCCTCGAGCCGGGGGAGTTCATCCACACCCTGGGGGATGCTCACCTCTACCTGAACCACCTGGAGCAGGCCGAGCTGCAGCTCTCACGCACCCCGCGCCCGGCGCCGCGCCTGGTGCTCGACCCCGAGGTAAAGGACCTCTTCGACTTCCGCTTCGAGCATATCGCCATCGAGGGCTACGACCCCCACCCCCATATCAAGGCCGCCGTGGCCGTATAAGCAGGAGAGGCCGTATGACCGACGAGACCCTGATCCCCATCGCCATGATCGCCGCCATGGCGAAGAACCGCGTGATCGGCGTGGACAACCAGCTGCCCTGGTACCTGCCCGAGGACCTCAAGTTCTTCAAGCGCATGACCCAGGCCAAGCCCTTGGTGATGGGGCGCAAGACCTTCCAGTCCATCGGTCGCCCGCTGCCCGGGCGGCTCAATATCGTGGTGACCCGCGACACCGACTTCCACCACGATGGCGTGCGCGTCTGCCACGACCTGGCTTCTGCCCTGGCCCTGGCCGATCAGCAGGCCACCATCGATGGCGTCGAGGAGATCATGGTGATGGGCGGCGCCGAGATCTATGCTCAGGCCCTGGAGCACGCCAGCCGCCTCTACCTCACCGAGGTCGATATCGAGGTGGAGGGCGACGCCCGCTTCCCCGAACTCGACATGGACGAGTGGGAAGAGGCGCAGCGCGTGCCGGGAACCCCGAGCGAAGGCCAGCCCGCCTACGACTTCGTGGAGTATCGCCGTCGCTAGATGATATTTGTCATGGGGCAGCATCTGGCACAGACTGGCCGGTAAGGCCTCGCTGTCTGGCTCATGCGTGGAGGAGAACGGTTTGATCGAGGAACGCTCAATTCGCCTGCTGGATGCCCTGGAGGGGCGCACCGATACCCTGCTCGGCCTGCTGCAGCGGGAGCGCGACGCGCGCCTGAGCCTGGAGCAGCGCCTGGCCGAGCTGGAGGCCGCCCACGCTGCTGCCACCACCGATGATGTAGGAGCCCGACTTGTCGGGCGATCGGCGGGGGGCGCCGACGCCGGTGCCAAATCGCCGATGTGTCGGACCACGGATAAATCCGGCTCCTACAATGCCGCGGCTGCCGCCGACGCCGCCGCGACCACCGACGCCCCATCCCCCCAGGCGCTGCTCGCCGAGTGGTACCAGCGCTACCCAGGCGCCTTCTTCAAGGGCCACACCCGCCCGCTCAAGGTAGGCATCCACGAGGAGTTGGCCGAGCAGGAGCCCTGGCCCGAGAAGCTGGTGCGCCGGGCTCTCGCCTGCTACGTCAACCTGCCCCGCTATCTCAAGGCGGTGCGCGAGGGGGCCGAGCGGATCGGCCTGGACGGCCAGCCCGCCGGCCAGGTGGATGCCAAGGCCGCCGAGCACGCCAGGAAGAAGCTGGAGCGCCTCCAGGCCGAAGGCCGCGGCAAGGGTGGCGCGGTGCCGGGCCAGCCTCGGCGCGCCGCTGGCAAGGGCAAGCCCGGCCGTGGCAAGGCAGCGGGCCGGGGAGCCGCCGGCAAGGGGCCGGCAAGCAAGGCACCCGCTGCCCAGGTGGCGCCCGGCGCCGAGCCCCCCCAGCCCGCCCGGTCGGCCCCCGCCACCATGGAGGAGAAGCTGGCGGCGCTGGTCGCCAAGCACCGCCAGCAGTGAGCCCGCGGGCCTCGTGACCGCTTGTCCTGGCCCCGCCTGCCCGGCATGATGTACCGCGTTGCCCCGCGCAGCTGGGCGACTCGCTACGCAGAGGAAAGTTCCGCCGGAAGGGTGCAGCCTGAAGGGAAACAGTGTTTTTTCTTGTTGCGTTCCCCCGGTTCCCGGTATAGAGTTCTTCTTGCGAGCATTGGACTATAACAAGGCTTCGCCTAGGCATGCCGCCGCGCCGCCGCTTCCCGGGAAGGGAACCGGCCCGCCAGAGAAGAGCAGGCCAGGCAAGCCGGCTGCAGCGACCGCCCCGCGGTCTGCAGGTAAACGATCGAAACAGACTGCTAGTCAAAGGAACCAATGATGAAAAAGACTCTGTTAGCGACTGCTATCGCCGGCGCCCTGGGCGTCTCCGCTGCCGCCCAGGCCGCTACCGTCTACGACCAGGACGGCACCAAGCTTGAGCTCTACGGCCGCATCGCGCTGGGCGTTCAGGGCGGTGGCCAAGACGCTCCTCGTCTGGAAGCAGATGAAAACGGCGAGCTACAACAAACTGGTCAGATCAAGACCAGCGGCTCCGAGTTCCGCGACGTGCTCTCGCGCTTCGGCCTGCGCGGTACCCAGCGCATCAGCGACGACCTGACCGCCTTCGGTAACTTCGAGCTGCGCCCGCAGCTGGACGAAGTCAACGACGACAGTCCCACCGTGCGTAACAGCTACCTGGGCCTGCGCAGCAACACCTTCGGTACCGTTCAGGCGGGTAACTTCGACAACTTCTACCTGGACACCGTGGCTGCCCCCTTTGATGTTTACATCGATCAGGGCCTCGAGCTGACCGGCGGTGGCTTCCAGGGTCGCGGCGACTCCCTGGGCTACATCTCCCCGAACCTGGAAGGCTTCCAGGTCTACCTGATGGGCAAGCACTACTCCGGTAACGGCGCTGTAGTTGGCTCCGAGGGCAGCAACTCCTCCACCATCAACACCGCCGGTGGCGCCGTCTACGAAGTCGACGCCCTGCGCCTGGCCCTGGGTTACACTCAGGACCGCGAGAGCGCCGGTGGCAGCGGTGAGAACGTCTACGGTGGCTCCGCCTCCTACGAGTTCATGCCCGGCTTCTCCGGTCGTCTGGCCTACGAGTACCAGTCCGAGCGTGAAGACAAGATCGGCGTTGGCATGACCTACGCCATCAACGAGTGGTCCTTCAACCTGGACTACTACCGCATCGAGTCCCAGGGCGACCTGAAGGCTGCTCAGCAGGATCGTGGCGACAGCACCAGCCGCAACGCCTGGGCCGCCGGCGCCTACTACGCGGTCTCCAGCAACTTCGACCTCTTCGCCGAAGTCTACGAGGCCGATCAGGACACCATCGTTGATCGCGACAGCTCCCTGAGCGATGTTGGTGATAACCTGCGCGACGTCCGCGACAACGTCTTCTGGCTGGTCGGCGCTCGCTACCACTTCTAAGCGGCGACACGCCTCTGGAAGCAGCGAAAGCGCACAGCAGTACACAGAAGCCGGCCCTCAGGGGCCGGCTTTCTTGTGTGCGGGCATGCAGGAAAGCCAGCTGCCGGTCCTCTCGTCCCCTTTGTCACTTCCCCTGTGCTCCCTTCTCCGGGGCGCCCCTCTCCGGCCGATATCCTGCCAGGCGTTCTCCTGCCGGGTTTACCATCACGAAAAGCCCCGGCGCATGGCCGGGGCGAAGGGATCGCAACGCTGCGGGGAACCGCTCAGAAGTCGTAGCGCACCATGCCCTGGAGGCGCAGGGCGTCGCCGTCGCGGCCGTCGGCCACCTTGCGGGTGTGGTAGCCCGCCTCGATGCCGTAGCTGACCCGCTCCATGGGCGACCAGATGTAGTTGAGGTGAACCGCCTCGAAGCGCTCGTTGGCGCCCTCCACGCCGGCAAGCTCCGCCTCCAGGGCGTCGTCCAGGTCGGCTCTGGAGATGCCGTAGCCGAGGTTGATGGCGCCGGGGCCGGCGGTCAGGCTCATGCCGACGTTGGCGCCCCAGGCCTCGATGGTCTCGATGCGCTCGCCGTCCCAGTAGCCCGGGGCGGAGGGGTTGTTCTGCAGGTATTCGCCGATGCCGTCGCCCCAGGTGAGGGCGCCGCGCAGGGTCAGGCGGTCGGTGGCCGGGTAACGGGCGGCGACATTGAAGCCATAGCCGGTGGCGGTGTCGTCCATGCCCTCGCCATCGTCCACCTCCAGCTGGCGTAGCATGGCGGCGGCTGAGTAGTGCAGGCCGGCGGCCTGGTTCTGGTAGCGCAGGGTCAGGTCGGGCAGGCCGGTCTTGGCGTTGTCCTCGGCGGCATAGCCGCCGCGCTCGGGGTTGAAGCCCTTGGCCACGGTGTCGGTGTAGTCCTCGGGATCCGGGTTCTCCAGGGCGACGTGCCAGTTCTGCCAGGAGTAGCGCAGCTGCGCCTTGCGGCCGATCTTGCTCTGGCCTGGCTGGGGGGCGAGATCCACGGTGGGGGTCATGCCCAGCAGGCTGCCGAAGTTGGTCCAGGTCTTGCCCGCCAGGATGCCGTTCCAGCTGCCGAAGGCGTGGCGCAGGCGCAGGTCGCCGCCGTCAGGGGTGTTGTCGAACCAGTCCACCTCGATCTGGGTGCGCAGCTGGCTGCCGCCGGCCGGCGTCACCGTCCTGAAGCCGATACGGCTCTCGTAGGCGTGCATGGTGGTGTGCCCGTCGCTGCCCGGCTGGCCGTCGATCAGGATGCGCGGCCGAGCGGCCAGCCCACCCAGGTCGTTGTCCACGTCATAGATCATGTCCAGCTTGGCAAAGCCGTAGATCGTGGCGGTGGTGTCGCCCGCCTCGAACTCGAAGGCGTGGGCCGCCGAGGCAACGGCGAGCGCCAGGGCGCTGGTGGAGAGGAGCAGGGTGTGCTTGACGCTGGGTCGGGCTTTCATCGGGCATCTTCCTTCTGCGGGTTCGCCACTGGGTGGGCGGGTCTCGAAACCAGTGGAATCATGCTATCCAGTTGCCGGTGGTGAGCCCATGGCCCGCGGCCACTAAAAGCTTGATGCAAATCAAGAGTCAGAAAAGTTGCAATGCTGGGCGATAAAAACCAGCAATTCTTGCTGCGTATTAAGTTAACAGCAGATTAATGCCATGATTCAGATCAGCTGATGTTGCTTGGCGATGACGCCGCCACAACAAAAGGCCCCGGCGCATGGCCGGGGCGAAGAGATCGAATTTCTGCTTGTACTGGAACCGCTTGAAAGGGTGGCGGCGCATCCCGCGCCGCCACGGGCCGGGCTCAGAAGTTGTACTGCACCATGCCCTGGACGCGCACGGCATCGCCGTCGCGGCCATCTGCAACTTCGCGGGTGTGGTAGCCCACTTCCACGCCGTAGGTGACGTTGCGGATCGGCGACCAGATATAGTTCAGGTGCACGGCCTCGAAGGTCTCGTTGGCGCCATCGGCTCCGGGCACGTTGGCGTTGCGGGCATCATCCAGATCGGCGGTGGCGATACCGTAGCCCAGGGTCATATTGCCGGGGCCCGCTGCCACGCTGACGCTGGCTGCGCCGCCGGTGGCCTTGATGGTCTCCAGGGAGCCGGTGGCCGGATCAACGTAGGCCGGGGCGCTCGGGTTGCCCTCCAGGTAGCCGCCGATGCCGTCGCCGTGGGTCACGCCGCCGCGGATGGTGACATCCGGGGTGACCTTGGCACTGGCCTCCAGGGCCAGGCCCCAGCCGGTGGCGGAGTCGCTGCTCACACCTACATCGTCGTAGCGGACCTGGCGCAGCAGGGCGGAGGCGGCGTAGTTGAAGTCGCCGGCGCTGCCCTGGTAGCGGGCGGTCAGGTCGGGCAGGCGCGTCTTGTGGGTATCTGCAGCTGTTGGGGTGCCGTCAAACTCATCGGTAACTTTTCCACCAAGGCTATCCGGGTCTTCCAGGGCCACGGAGAAGCCGTCGACGGTATAGCGCAGCTGGGCCTGGCGGGCGGCGTTGCCGATACCCGGGGTCGGCGTGAAATCGATGGTGGGGTGCATGGCCAGGAAGCCGCCGAAGTTGGTCCAGGTCTGGCCGGCCAGGATGCCGTTCCACTCGCCGTAGCCGTGGCGCAGGCGGAAGGAGCCGCCGCCGCCGCCGTAGAAGTCGCCCTCGATCATGGTCTTCAGCTCGCTGCCGCCCGCCGGGGTGGAGGTGGTGAAGCCCAGGCGGCTCTGGTAGGCGTGCATGGTGGTATGACCGGTGGAGCTGGGCTCGCCGCTGAGGCTGATGGCGGGGCGGCTGACGGCATTGCCCAGCTTATCATCGACGTCATAGATCAGGTCGAGCTTGGCGTAGCCGTAGATATTGGCGGTGGTGTCCCCTGCCTCGATGGTATAGGCCTGAGCGGCGCCGGAAACGGCCAGGGCCAGGGCGGAGGCGGTGAAGATCGATGCGTTCTTTTTGATTGACACGTGCTGTTCCTTGTTATGCGTATGGCGCCATTCAAGGGCGCTCTATTGTGGTTATTGGTGCTTTCTCGCAGATACGCTTACGTAAACGTCATCACCTGATCGGCGTAGGAGATGGCTTACGCACCGTAGGAAATTATCCAGCCCTACCGTTGATGACAATCACGCGACGGCCAAATTGGACGAAAGGAGTAGGCGGCGGGAGGAACTTTTTCTGCTCCGACGGGGTGGTGAGTCTTGGAGATTGCCCCTGCCGTGGCATGATGGACTAAGCTGACTCAGGTCAATAAAGCCATACCAAGCTGCCAAGGATGCGCGCATGACCACCACCCAAGATCCCCAGCGCCGGCCGGGTGAGCTGCACTGCGAGGGCTGCTCGCTCCACTCGTCCTGCATGACCCGCACGCTCTCCCAGGGGGCCCTGGAGGCCTTCGACGAGATCATCCAGCAGCCGCAGCCGCTCAAGCGCGGCCAGGCGCTGGTGCAGCAGGGGCAGCCCTTTCGCAGCCTCTACCTGGTGCGCACCGGCAGCTTCAAGCAGGTGATGCGCCAGGCCGGGCGCCAGGACGAGCAGGTGGTGCACTTCTTCCTGCCCAGCGAGGCGGTGGGGCTCGAGGCGATCGGCGAGATGCACTGTCCCGCCTCGGTGGTGGCCCTCGAGACTTCCTTCGTCTGCGAGCTGCCCTTCGAGGAGTTCGAGGCCCTGGCCCAGCGCCACGAGTCGCTGCGCGGCGAGCTGATGCGCAGCATGAGCCGGGAGCTGCGCGGCGATCAGCGCCAGTTCTGCCTGCTCTCCGGGCGCACCGCCGAACAGCGCCTGGCGGGCTTCCTGCTGGGGCTCTCTCAGCGCTTCCACCTCCGGGGCTACTCCCGCTACCGCTTCCAGCTGGCCATGTCTCGGGCCGATATCGGCAGCCATCTTGGCCTGGCCCTGGAGACGGTGAGCCGGGTGATGGGGCGCTTCCAGCGTCAGGGGCTGATCAGGGTGGCCGGGCGCGAGCTGACCATCCGCTCCCTGGAGGGGCTGGAGGCCCTGGGGGAGGACCCTTAGCCACGCTGCGTGATGGCAGGGTTGAAGACGCGGCTGCGTGAGCAGCGGCCACTGCTGGCGCTGTTCGACCGTCTGATGATTTTCGATGCCGAGGGGCGCCCGGTGGCCGACTGGCCCCCCCCTTCCCCGAGGGGGGCATATCGGGGGAGGAGCCTACTTTCGGAGACGAGCCGGCGCGAGGCGATCGAGTCCCAGGAGTCGCAGAAAGCCTTCCTCAGCCGGCGCGGCTTTGGGCGGCGGCTGGAGACGGCCTGTGAGTTCTCCCGGCGTCGGACGGACCATTCGCTGGCGCTGGTGATGCTCGACCTCGACCACTTCAAGGCGGTCAACGACAGCGCCGGCCACGCGGTGGGCGATGAGCTGCTGCAGCGGGTGGCCGAGGCGCTGGAGGAGGCGGTGCGGGACGGAGACGCCGTGGCGCGCCTGGGGGGCGACGAGTTCGCCGTGCTCCTGGCCGGCGCCTCTTCCCAGGTGGCCCTGGAGGTGGCCGAGCGGGTGCGGGAGCGGCTGGCCGCCCTCGACTTCGCCCACGGCGACCGGCGCTTCCGGATCAGTGCCAGCATCGGGGTCGCCATGTTCGAAGGCGACGATGATGACCGGACCCTGATGGCCCGGGCCGACAGGGCCAGCTACCAGGCCAAGCGCAGCGGGCGCAACCGGGTGGTGATGGCCCGGGAGGCGCCCGCCGACCTGCCGCAAAGCTGATGGGGGCTTACGCCAGGAAGGAGATCAGCACGCCGCCGCCGGCCAGCAGGGCCACCACCGCCCAGGCGGGCAGCTTCCAGACGCTGAGCAGCAAGAAGCCGGTCAGCGCCAGGGCGAACTCCCGGGGGCCGAGGATGGCACTGGTCCAGACCGGGTGGTAGAGAGCCGCCCCCAGGATCCCCACCACGGCGGCGTTGGCGCCGCGCATCAGTGCCTGGGCGCTGTCCCAGCGGCGGAAGCGCTCCCAGTGGGGCAGTACCGCCACCAGCAGCAGCATGCCCGGCAGGAAGATCATGGCCAGGGCCAGGGCGGCCGTGAGCAGGCCGCCGCCCAGGGGGGCCATCACGGCACCCCCAATCACGGAACCCAAGTAGGCGGCGAAGGTGAACAGCGGGCCGGGCACCGCCTGGGCGGCGCCGTAGCCCGCCAGGAAGTCGTCGGGGCCGACCCAGCCGGACTGCACCACCTCCGCCTCCAGCAGCGGCAGCACCACGTGGCCGCCGCCGAACACCAGGGCGCCGGCGCGGTAGAAGGCGTCCATCACCGCAAGCGTCGCCGAGGGGGTGGCCCAGGCCAGCAGCGGCAGGCCGACCAGCAGCGCCACGAAGGCCGCGCCCGCCAGGAACCCGGCTCGGGGGGAAACCGGCAGCGTCAGCGGGTGCACCTCCGCCTCGGCGTGGGTACGGCAGAGCACCATGCCGGCCAGGGCGCCGATGACGATGGCGGCCACCTGGCCCAGGGGGCCACTGACCAGCACCACGGTGAAGACCGCGGCCAGGGCGATGCCGGCGCGCTGCCGGTCGGGGCAGAGGCTGCGCGCCATGCCCCACACCGCGTGGGCGACGATGGCCACCGCGGTGACCTTGAGGCCATGGATGATGCCCTGGCTGAGCGGGCCCTCGAGCAGGGCGGCGCCCAGGGCGAAGAGCACCAGCAGGATGGCCGAGGGGAGGGTGAAGGCCGCCCAGGCCGCCAGTGCCCCCCAAGGGCCGCCGCGCAGCAGCCCCAGGGCGAAGCCCACCTGGCTGCTGGCGGGGCCGGGGAGGAACTGGCAGAGGGCCACCAGGTCGGCGTAGGCCTTTTCGGTGAGCCAGCGGCGGCGCTCCACGAACTCGGTGCGGAAGTAGCCGAGGTGGGCGATGGGGCCGCCGAAGGAGGTCAGGCCGAGCAGCAGGAAGGCGTGAAAGACCTCCCGGACGCGGCCCCGGGTGGCGGGGGTGTCGGACATGGGGTGAGCTCCTGAAACCGTCTGCAGGCCTGCCACCCTGGGCAAGGCAGATGACAGCATCATGACAGCGGAGCCTGCCGGTGCCCAGGCGGCAAAAAGAACGGCCACCGCGGCGAGATGCCGGGTGGCCGTCATGAATTCGGTGGCGCCCCCTTCAGGATTCGAACCTGAGACCTTCCCCTTAGGAGGGGGACGCTCTATCCAGCTGAGCTAAGGGGGCAGCGCGGGGCGCATTATAGGGAAAGTCGGCGCCGAGATAAACCGCAGGCGTCGAGGAGCGGGGCTGCGTAACCTTGCCGCACCGTTGGCCTCGGCCGTTCGTTGCCAGCCCCTGCAAGCGTATAGTAGGCCCCGCTTCATTTTCCTGTCCCGGACCTCCCCATGCTCAAGCGCCTGCTTCCCCTGTTGATTCTCGCCCTCGGCATCGCCGGTTTCATGGCCCTGCGCCTGACCCGCCCCGAGCCGCCCCCGGCCCAGCCCGAGGAGCGCAGCTGGCGGGTGGAGGCGCTGACGGTGGCCCCCGCCGAACGGGTGCCGGTGCTGCCGCTCTTCGGCGAGCTGGTGGCGCCGGAGCGGGTGCGCCTGGTGGCGCCAGTCGCCGCCCGGGTGGCCGAGCGCCCGGTGCGCGACGGCCAGCGGGTGGAGGCGGGCGAGCTGCTGGTGGCCCTGGATGACGCCGACCTGCTGCCGCCGCTCCATCAGGCCGCGGCGGAGGTGGCCGACCTGGAGGCCCAGGTAGAGAACGAGCGCATCCGCCACGCCAACGACCGCACTGCCCTGGCCCGGGAAAGGGAGATCCTCGCCAGTGCCAACCGCCAGCTGGAGCGCAACAGCTCCCTGGCCCAGCGCAACCTGGCCTCCCAGACCGACCTGGATAACGCCCGGGACGCGGTGGCCCGGGCCCAGCTCAGCGTGACCACCCGGGAGAGCGCGGTGGCCGAGCATCCGTCGCGGCTGGCCAGCCTGGAGGCGCGGCTGGCCCGCGCCCGTGCCGCCCTGGCCAGCGCCCGGCGTGACGCCGAGCGGGGCCGGGTGGTGGCGCCCTTCGACGGGGTGGTCAGCGAGGTGCAGGTGGCGCCGGGGGACCAGGTGGCGGCCCGGGCGGCGCTGCTTTCGCTCTACCCGGTGGGGGGGCTGGAGCTGCGCGCCCGGGTGCCGAGCCGCTTCCAGAACGAGCTCGCCGAGAGCCTGGCCCGGGGCGAGGCCCTGTCAGCCGTGGCCGAGGAGGGGGGGCAGCGCTTCTTGCTGTCGCGGCTGGCCGGCGACAGCGACCCTTCCGGCACCGAGGCGATCCTGACCCTTGAGGGGGAGGCCGGCGGGCTGCGCCCCGGGGCCCTGGTGGCGGTGCTGCTCAAGCGCCCCACGGTGGCCGATGCCCTGGCGGTGCCCTTTAGCGCCCTGCACGGCAGCGACCTGCTCTATCGCATCGATGAGGCGTCGCGGCTGGAGCGAGCGCGGGTGGAGCGGCTGGGCGAGACCCTGGGGCCCGACGGCGAGCGCTGGTTGCTGGTGCGTGCGGCCGGGCAGGGCGAAGGGCTTGCCGAGGGGGATAGGGTGATCGCCACCCACCTGCCCAACGCCATGCAGGGGCTCAGGGTCGAGGTCGCTGAAGAGATGGCCGAGGAGCCGACCCCATGAGGCGGCGCGGCGGGGTGATTGGCTTCTTCGTCCACCACAAGGTGGCCGCCAACCTGGTGATGCTGGTGATGCTGCTGGCGGGAGCGCTTGGCATCGCGCGCATGAACATCCAGTTCTTCCCCACCTTCGCCCTGGACGTGGTCAGCGTGCGGGTGGTGTGGTCCGGGGCCTCCGCGGAGGATATCGAGCAGGGCATCACCAACCCCCTGGAGCAGCGCCTGCGCAGCCTCGACGGCCTCAAGCGCATGACCTCCACCTCCGCCCAGGGCATCGCCAATATCACCCTGGAGTTCCAGGAGGGCTCGGACCCGGTGCTGGCCCTGGACGACGTGCGCCAGCAGGTGGACAGCTTTACCAACCTGCCGGCGGACGCCGAGGCCCCGGAGGTGTCGCGGCTGGCCCGCTATGAGCCGGTGGCCCGGCTGCTGGTCCACGGCGACCTGGCCCCGGCGGAGCTGCGCCAGCTGGCCCAGCGGTTCGAGGACGAGCTGCTGCTGGCCGGCATCGACCGGGTGGAGATCACCGGTCTGCCGGCCCAGCAGATCAGCATCGAGGTGCCGGCGGAGCGCCTCCAGGGCCTGGGGCTCTCCCTCGGCGATATCGCCGCCCGGGTGGAGGGTATGTCCCGTGACCTGCCGGCGGGGCTGCTGGGCCAGCGCGATAGCGCCCGGGAGCTGCGCTCCCTCGAGCAGCGTCGCGACGCCCTGGGCTTCGAGAGCCTGCCGATCCTCAGCGGCGACCGGGTGCAGCTGCGCCTGGGCGATATCGCGGTGATCCGCCAGGAGCCCCGGGAGGGGCAGGTGGAGCTCGCCTACCGCGGCCAGCCGGCGGCGGAGCTGATCCTGCAGCGCGCCGAGGCGGGCAACTCCCTGGCCGCGGCCCGGGTGCTGGCGGGCTGGGTGGAGGAGACCCGGCCGACCCTGCCGCCGGGGGTAGAGATGAAGGTTTACGATGAGTCCTGGCAGCTGATCGACGACCGCATCTCGCTGCTGCTGGTCAACGGCGCCAGCGGCCTGCTGCTGGTGGTTATCCTGCTCTACTTCTTCCTGCCGGCCCGGGTGGCGCTGTGGGTGGCCATCGGCATTCCCACCGCCTTCATGGCGGCCCTGGGCGTGTTCTGGGGCATCGGTGGCTCCATCAACATGATGTCGCTGTTCGCGCTGATCATGGCGCTGGGGGTGATCGTCGATGACGCCATCGTGGTGGGGGAGGACGCCGACGCCCACTACCGGGCCGGGGAAGCGCCGCGCCACGCCTCGGCGGGGGCGGCCCGACGCATGCTGTGGCCGGTGGTGGCCTCGTCGCTGACCACGGTGGCGGCCTTCATGCCGCTCCTGATGGTGGGTGGGGTGATCGGCAACATCCTCGGCGATATCCCGGTGATCATGATCTGCGTGCTGATCGCCTCGCTGCTGGAGTGCTTCGTGGTGCTGCCGGCCCACCTGCGCAACGCCTTCGTGCCGAGCGGGAAGGGGAAGTCCGGCCAGGAGCAGGCGCAGCGCCCGCGCGGCATCTCCCGGCTGCGGGAGGGCTTCGAGGCGCGCTTCGATGCCTTCCGCCAGGGCCCCTTCCGGCGCTTCTCGGCGCTGACCCTGCGCCATCGCGGCGCCACCGTGGCCGCGGCCCTGGCCGTGACCCTGGTCACCGCGGGGCTGCTGGCCGGCGGGCGCATGGGCTTCAACTTCTTCCCGGCGCCGGAGTCCAGCGTGGTCTACGCCAACGCCGGCTTCGTGGCCGGCACCGACCGCGCCCGGGTGGCCGAGTTTATCGACCACCTGCAGGCGACCCTGGAGGAGACCGACGAGGCGCTGGGGGGCGGCCTGGTCCGGGTGGCGGTATCGCGCTACGGCACCACCCTGGAGGGGGGCTCCCCCGGGCGCACCGCCGATGACGTGGGTTCGCTGATGATCGAACTGATCTCGCCGGATCACCGGGAGGTGCGCAACGCCGCCTTTATCCGCGCCTGGCGGGAGCGCATCCGGGAGCCGGCGGGGCTGGAGTCGCTCAATATCAACGAGCGCGCCGCCGGCCCGCCCGGGCGCGACGTCAACGTGCGCCTGACCGGAGAGGATGCGCTGTCGCTGCGCCTGGCCGCCGATACCCTGGCCCAGGCCATGGCGGGGCTACCCGGGGTGCTCGATACCGAGGACGACATGCCCTGGGGTCGCGAGCAGCTGGTCTATCGGGTCAACGCCTACGGCGAGGCCCTGGGCCTGACCACCGCCGAGCTGGGGCGCCAGCTGCGCACCGCCTTCGACGGCCAGATCGTGCAGATTCACCAGGCCGGGGCCGATGAGGTCGAGGTGCGGGTGCAGCTGCCCCGGGCACAGCGCGAGCGGCTGGCCACCCTGGAGTCCCTGGCGGTGAGCCTCCCCGATGGCCGCCAGGTGCCGCTGGCACAGGTGATGGCCCTGGACCACCGCCAGGGCTTCGAGGCGCTGCGCCACGCCGATGGCCAGCTGGCGGTGGAGGTCACCGCCGAGCTCGACACCTCGGTGACCTCGGCGGAGCAGGTGCTGGAGAGCCTCTCTGCCGAGCTGCTGCCCTCCCTGGCCCGGGAGCACCACCTGCACTACAGCTTCGAGGGGCGCGCCGCCGACCAGCGCGAGACCCTGGCCGACATGCGCCTGGGCCTGATGGTGGGGGTGGCGCTGATGTACGGGGTGCTGACCTGGGTGTTCGCCTCCTGGAGCCTGCCGCTGATCGTCATGGCGATCATCCCCTTCTCCCTGGTGGGAGCGCTGCTGGGCCACTGGGCCCTGGGCATCGACCTGACGATTCTCTCGCTGTTCGGCCTCTTCGGGCTCTCCGGCATCGTGGTCAACAACGCCATCATCCTGGTGAGCTTCTATCGGGAGCAGCGTGAGCGAGGACTCGCCATCGACGAGGCGCTCAACGAGGCGGTGGTGCAGCGGGTGAGGGCGGTGCTGCTCACCTCCCTGACCACCATCGGCGGGCTTCTGCCGCTGCTCTTCGAGACCTCTCTGCAGGCGCAGTTCCTGATTCCCATGGCCACCTCCATCGCCTTTGGCCTCGGCGGCTCCACCTTCCTGGTGCTGCTGGTCACCCCGGCGCTGCTCTCCTGGCTGGAGCACGGCCGGGAGCGGCTGGCTCGGCGGCGGGCAGTGACAGCCCCGGGCGCGGAGGGCTAGGCTGGAGCCTCGACCAGCCAAGCGCAGGAGGGGAGGCAGACCATGGACGTTGGCGACTATCGGGCCCATGACGCCCTGGGGCTGGCGGCGCTGATTCGCGCCGGCGAGGTGAGCCGGGACGAGGTGCTGGCTGCCGCCTGCACGGCGATCGAGGCGGACAACCCCGCCCTCGGGGCGGTGGTGCGCACCCGCTTTGAGCGCGCCGCCGAGGAGGCACGCGCCCTGGACGCCGGCGCCCCCTTCGCCGGGGTGCCCACCCTGACCAAGGACCTGCTGATGGCCATTGGCGGCGAGCCGCTGGCCTTCGGCAGCGCGGCAATGGCCGAGTGGCGTGCCCCCGAGGACTCGAGCCTGGTCCGGCGCGTTCGCGAGGCCGGCTTCGCGATTCTCGGCCAGACCGCCACCCCGGAGCTGGGGCTGATGGGCATCACCGAGCCGAAGGCCTTTCCCCATCCGGTCAACCCCTGGGCGCCGACCCACTCCCCGGGGGGCTCCAGCGGCGGGTCGGCCGCGGCGGTGGCCGGCGGCCTGGTGCCCCTGGCCCTGGCCGGCGACGGCGGCGGTTCCATCCGCATCCCCGCGAGCCACTGCGGCCTCTTCGGCCTCAAGCCCTCCCGTGGCAGGGTGCCCCTGGGCCCCATGTTCGGCGAGGTATGGCAGGGGGCGGTGGTGGAGCACGCCCTGACCCGCAGCGTGCGCGACAGCGCCGCTCTGCTCGACGCCATCAACGGCATGGACGAGGGGAGCCCCTGGCCGCTGCCCCGGGAGGCGGGCTTCCTGGCGGCGCTGGAGCGCCCGCCCGAGGGGCTGCGGGTGGCGGTCTCCCTGGGCGAGCCCCTGGGGGCGCCCCTGGGCACCCGCCTGGACCCCGAGGTGCGCCTGGCGGTGGAGCAGGCCGCCGCGCGCCTGGAGGGGCTGGGCCATCAGGTGGAGTGGGCCGACCCGCCGGTAGACGGCGAGGCCCTGGCCGACAGCTACCTCACCCTCTATCTTGGCCACCTGGCGGCGGATCTCGCCTGGATCAGCGAGCAGACCGGCGTGCCGGTGGCCCGGCTTGCCCTGGAGCCCTCTACGCGCGCCATCGGCCGCCTGGGGCGCTGCCTGCCGGCCCGGGACTACGAGAGCGCCAAGCGCTACTGGAACCGGGCGGCCCGGGAGATGGCGGCCTTCCATCGCCGCTTCGATATGCTCCTGATGCCGGTGGCCGCCACCCCGGCCCCCCGACGCGGTGAGCTCTACCCCTCGGCGGCTCGGGAGCGGCTGATGTCACTGCTGGCCATTCCCGGCAGCGCCCACCTGGCGCTCAGGGCGGGGATGCTCAAGCGCCTGGCGGCGGACTCGCTGCGCCGCACTCCCTACACCCAGCTGGCCAACCTCACCGGCCAGCCGGCCATGTCGCTGCCGCTGCATATCACCCCCGAGGGGCTGCCGGTGGGCGTCCAGGTGCTCGGCCCCATGGGCGACGAGAAGCGCCTGCTGGCCCTGGCCGCCCGGCTCGAGGCCGAGGTGGCCTGGGGCCGCCATCTGCCCCGGCCGCCAAGCCGTTAAGTTCAGGTAGAATGCCCGCCGACTTTGCCGACGTGTGCCCCATGCCCAAGACTCCCGAGACCCCGACACCCTCTGCGTCGTTCCTGTCCGCCGCGGGCGATCGCCACTTCGACGGCCTGGCCGACAAGTTCGCCGCCAGCCTCTACGGCGGCGTGCGGGGTGAGCTGCGCCTGGCGCTGCTCGACCAGCTGCTGCCGGAAATGCTCGAGCTTCACGGCCAGCCGCTGCTCGACGTGGGCGGCGGCCTGGGGCAGCTGGCGGGCTGGTTCGCCGAGCGCGGCCACGCCGTGACCCTGGCCGAGCCCTCCGGCGAGATGCTGGCCCGGGCCGGCGACTTCCTCGAGGGGCAAGAGGTCCGCCTGATCCAGGCCCCGCTCCAGGCGCTGCCCGAGCAGGCGCCGGGCCCCTGGTCGCTGATCGCCTGCCATGCGGTGCTGGAGTGGCTGGGCGATCCGCGCGCGGCCCTCGCTACCCTGGCGGGCCTGCTGGCCCCCGGCGGGCAGCTCTCGCTAATGGTCTTCAACCGCGACGCCCTGCGCTTCTCCAACGTGGTGAAGGGCAACCTGGAAAAGGCCCTGGCCGATCGCCTGGAGGGCAGGGGCGATCGCCTGCGCCTGACGCCGATCTCGCCGCTGACCCATGCCCAGGTCGAGGCCTGGAGCGCCGAGTGCGGGCTTGCGATCCGCGGCGTGGCCGGCATCCGCATCTTCAACGACTACCTGCGCCAGCCGCCGCAGAGCGACGCCGACCGCGAGGCGCTGCTGGCCCTGGAGCGCCGCTACTGCCGGGTCGATCCCCACTGGCGCCTGGGGCGCTACCTGCTCTACACCCTGGTGCGCCCCGCCACCTCTCCCGAGACCCGGCCCCCTTTGCCAGACACAGACAAGGAGTCCCAAGCGTGACCCACGAGACTTCGGCGCCCGCTCCGGGCGCTGCCCAGACGCCCACCTGCCAGCTGCTGGCGCGCCAGGCGGCCGACTACCGCGGCTGGTGGTGGGTGGCCCCGCCCCGGGACCCTTGGCTGGAGTCGGGGCAGGGCGTGGCCATCAGCGCCGATCTGGCGGTGCGCGCGGCCTGGCAGGCCGCCGGGCGTCCCGCGCACTCTCCCTTCCAGCCTCTGCCCCTCGACCCCCAGCCGGCCGGCGATGAAGAGGCGCCGAAGGGGGCCGTGCTGTTCTGGCCCAAGAGCCATGCCCTGGGGGAGTGGTGGCTGCTGTGGCTCTGCGCGACCCTGCCCGAGGGCACGCCGCTGCAGCTGGTGGGGGAGAACCAGGGGGGCATCAAACGGGTGCTCAAGGTGCTGGCGGCGCTGGGGCTTGGCTGTCGCAAGCTCGACAGCGCCCGGCGCTGCTCGCTCTTCGAGACGCGGCTGGGCCCCGTGGGGATCGACCCGGACGCATCCTGGACGGCCTTCGAAGTCGAGCCGGACGGCGAGCGCCTGCTTCTAGCCAGCCATCCCGGGGTCTTCGGCCACGGCAAGCTCGACGATGGCACCCGGCTGCTGCTGGAGACTCTGCGCGGGGCGCTGCCGGCAGGCGATGTTTTAGATATGGGCTGCGGCGACGGCATCCTGGCCGCCTGGCTGGCGCGCCGCGGGGCGGCGGTCACGGCGGTGGACGTCAACGCCTTCGCGGTGGAGGCGACCCGGCGGACCCTGGCGGCCAACGGCCTGGCCGGCGAGGCTTTGTCTGGAGAAGCCCTGTCTGGAGAAACGCTGGAAAGCGACGTCTACTCGGCGCTGGCGGGGCGCACCTTCGATACCATCGTCAGCAACCCGCCCTTCCACCAGGAGCGGGCCATCGACTATGGCCCCGCGGCGCGGCTGATCCTCGAGGCGCCGGCGCACCTCAGGCCCGGCGGCCAGCTGCTCCTGGTGGCCAATGCCTTCCTGCCCTATCCGGACCTCCTCGAGCGCGCCTTCGGCGGCTTCGAGATCCTCGCCGACGATCGACGCTTCCGGGTCTACCGGGCCGTCAGACGCTGATCAGGCGACACGCTCGTGGTGCTGGGTCATGTCGCCGCGGCCGGCAAGCAGGCCTTCGACGGAGATGTCCTCATCGAGCTCATCCCAGTGCAGGCCCTTGCCGGAATAGCTGATGCGGCACTGGGCTCTTTCGGCCGGGCTGGCATGCAGGAGGCGCGGAAACCAGGCCAGCGGAATCCCGAGCGTTCTGCCATCATCGAGCTCGACCCACATGGTGTAGTCGTCAAAACTGACGGTCTTGGCGGAAATGCTCATTCCAGGCCCTCTCGATCTCATCACGATGCGCTTCCACCAGCTGCATGAGCTGTGAAAGCTGCTTTCGATTGTAGCCGGCACTGCTGGCGATGGCGACCTGAGGCTCAAGCCAGATTTTGGCCTCACCATCGCCGCTTTCTGCATGAATATGGATCGGCTCCAGCGGGTTTCCCTCGTTCGAATAAAAGAAGAAACGAATCCCTTTGTAGCGAAAAACAACCGGCATGGCAGAGTTCCTATCCTTGAGGATCATGATAGGCGATCTCGGTGATCACGTAGGTGGTCTCCCCGCCCGGTGCGGCCACCGTCACCTCCTCGTCCAGGGGCTTGCCGAGCAGCGCCTTGGCCAGGGGCGAGTCGACGCTGATCCAGCGCTTCGTCGGCTCGATCTCGTCGTGTCCGACGATGCGAATTCTCATCTCCTCGCCGTCTTCGTCCTCCAGGGTCACGAAGGCGCCGAAGTACACCTTGCCGGTGTCCGCCGGCAGGCGATCCACCACCGTCAGCTCGTCGAGCCGCTTGGTCAGGTAGCGGATCCGGGCGATCACCCGGTTGAGCTCCTTCTTGTTGTAGGTGTAGTCGGCGTTCTCCGAACGGTCGCCCAGGGCGGCGGCCTCGCCCACCTTGGCGGAGAGTGCCGGGCGCTTGACCCGGGAGAGGTGGTCGAGGATGCCGCGCAGCCGCTCGGCGCCCTCGGCGGTGATCAGATGGCTCTTGGGTTCCTGGCGCGGGTCCTTGGCTGGGTCGCGCCAGCGGGTCATGTTGCGGCCTTTCATGGGGTACCTCGATGATAGGGCTCTGGCGGAGAACATACGCCAAGCGGGGCGCAGGGCCAAGGAGTGAGGAATGAAGGGTGAGGGGGGGAGGGAGTGAGGGGTGGCGAGTCATTCAAACGTTCGTTACATTGCCAGGGCGACCCCCAACAACCACAACACCCCGCAAAGGAGTTTCGCCATGTTTCGACGTCGTCTGCTGAGCACTGCCAAGGGCTTGAGCCTGAGCCTGGGGCTGAGTCTTGGCCTCGCCGCCCTGCCGCTGGCCGCGGCTCACGCCTGGGAAAACCGGGTCGAGGGCATGAAGAACCAGTGGGAGCGCCTGATCACCGAGCAGGCGGAGGGCCAGCGCAGCGGCGGCCTGAGATCCCTTGCCGGCCAGGCCGAACGGCTGGTGGCCGAGCACCCCGACCAGGCCATGCCGCTGGTGTGGCAGGGCATCATCGAGGCCTCCTATGCCAGGGAGCGCAGCGGCTTGGGGGCACTCTCCAGCGCGCGCAGCGCCCGTGATGCCCTGGAGCGCGCCATCGAGCTCGACCCCGACGGTGCCAACGGCTCCGCCTACGTGACCCTGGGTGCCCTCTACGACCGCGCGCCGGGCCGCCCGGTGGGCTTCGGCAACAGCGACACCGCCGAGCGGATGTTCCAGCGTGCGCTCTCCATTCGTCCCGACGGTATCGACGTCAACTTCTACTACGCCGCCTTCCTGGAGGACGAGGGGCGCATCGACGAGGCCCGGGAGCACGCCCGCCGCGCCGTGGAGGGCCAAGCCCGCCCCGACCGCGAAGCCTCCGACGAGGCCCTGCGCGAGGAGGCCCGGGAGCTGCTCGGCCGGCTCTGAGCCGCCGGCAGGAGCGGGGCGCCGGGTTGGCATCCGCGCCCCCGGTCACGATAATGGGCCCTTTTACGCGACCGGAGAGCGCCATGAGTGACTCCCCCGAGGCCCCGAGCCTCGCCGCGGCGCCCTTTACCCGTGCCGACGTGGAGCTGGTGGAGCGCCGCTGCCTGCACCAGGGCTTCTTCCGCCTGGAGGCGCTGCAGCTTCGCCACCGCCTCTTCGAGGGCGGCTGGAGCGGCACCATGACCCGCGAGGTGCACCGTCGCCACGACGCCGTGGGCGTGCTGCTCTACGACGTGGAGCGCGACGCCGTGGTGCTGGTGGAGCAGTTCCGCGCCGGTGCCCTGGAGGATCCCGACTCCCCCTGGAAGCTCGAGGTGGTCGCCGGCCTGGTGGAGGAGGGCGAGTCCCCCGCCGAGGTGGCCCGTCGCGAGGCCATGGAGGAGGCGGGCGCCCGGGTGGAGACGCTGATTCCGCTGCATGCCTACTACCCGAGCCCCGGCGCCTGCGACGAGCGGGTCAGCCTCTTCTGCGGCCTGCTGGACAGCGAGGGACTCGGCGGCGTGCACGGCCTGGACGAGGAGCACGAAGATATCCGCGTGCATGTGCTACCGTTTGCCAGGGCCTGGGAACTCCTGCAGGCCGGAAGACTCGACAATGCCATGTGTCTGATCGCCCTCTACTGGCTGGCGGGTGAGCGGGCATCACTGAGAGCGAGGAGATAGTTTGGG
>WPCG01006056.1_pt1 | contig 28641 bp, 29 predicted proteins | sample 5403311 | NCBI WGS metagenome assembly WPCG01 (sample SAMN12869467, study PRJNA574797) | sludge metagenome | isolation source: wastewater treatment of Control | place: China:Beijing | collected 2019-05-17
TTATGCTCCTGCAGCCAGTCAAGAGCGGCCTCCGTATCGCCCGCTTCCAACGCAGCCATCAGCGCCCCGATCTCGAACGGGGTGTCCTCAAGGAACTCCGCGACGATCGCCCGCACCAGCGATTCATCGCCGCCCAGTAGGCGCAGCAGCTCCGGCCTGTTCCAGACGGCGTCCGCTCCCCGCGTCTCTCCGTCTTTTCCAGGAGGATCCGCGATGATCGCCGACTTCGGCAGCCAGCGTCTCAACACCCCGACCAGCGCGCTCCGCGAGACGGGCTTCGCGATGTGGTCGTTCATTCCCGCCTCAAGACACTTCAAGCGATCCCCGCTCATGGCGTGCGCCGTCATGGCGACGACGACGGTCGCCCCGGCCGCGCCTTTCATCCGGCGTATCCGCCGCGTCGCTTCGTACCCGTCCATCTTCGGCATCTGACAGTCCATCAGCACGAGGTCGTAGGGGGCTCGTTCCAGCGCGGCAACCGCCTCCTCGCCGTCGTGGGCGGTATCCGCGCACAGCCCCAGCGTCTTCAGCAGACCGAGCGCCACCGCACGGTTCACCGCGTTGTCCTCGACAAGAAGAATGCGGACTTTCTCCGCATCGAAGCGCGCGAAAACGTCCTCCGCGGGGTTGTGAACGTCGTCCCGCCGCACTCCTTCGGCCTGCTTCTCCATGAGGACGGTGCACCAGAAGAGCGACCCTTTTCCCTCCTCGCTCGTCGCGCCGATGGAGCCGCCCATCATCTCCGCGAGCTGCTTGGATATCGCGAGGCCGAGCCCCGTGCCCCCGTACTGCCTCGTGGAGGAGGCGTCCACCTGGCTGAATTTCTCGAAGAGCGCGGGCAGCTTGTCCGAGGGAATGCCGATGCCGGTGTCGCGCACCTCGAAGCGCAGCAGCGCGTAGTGTTCGCTCTCTCCGTGGAGCGAGCACTTCACGGAGACTTTCCCCTCGCGGGTGAACTTGATCGCGTTCCCCGCGAGATTGGTCAGAATCTGGCGGAGACGTCCGGGGTCTCCCCGCAGGAAGAGCGGCACTTCGGGCGCGATATCGCAGCGGAACGCAAGCCCCTTCTTCCCGGCGTTCGAGCCCATCGCCGCGCACAAGTCGTCCAGCAGCGCGGAGAGATCGTAGTTCTGCGTCCGCAGATCCAGCTTCCCCGCTTCCACCTTCGAGAAGTCGAGAATGTCGTTGAGGATGTCCAGCAGCGCCTCCGCGCTCGTGCGGATGGTCTCGGCGCAGCGGCGCTGTTCCACATCCAGCGGAGCGTCCAGAAGGAGCTCCGTCATCCCCAGAACGCCGTTCATGGGCGTGCGTATCTCGTGGCTCATATTCGCCAGAAACTCGCTTTTCGCTCTGCTCGCCGCTTCCGCCCTCCGCGCCATCTCCTCGGCCCGGGAGGTGGATTCGGAAAGAAGACGATTGCCCTCCAGAAGCCGCGCCTCGGCCTGTTTGCGGTCGGTGACGTCCGTCTGCGACCCCGCCATGCGGACGGGCCTGCCGTGCTCGTCCCGTATCGCCTCGCCCCGAGCGCGAATCCAGCGGATGCTCCCGTCTTTGTGAAGCATCCGGAACTCCAGGTCGTACAGCTTCTCCGTTCCCTCCAGATACCGCTTCACGTAGGCGATCACGCCGGGTTTGTCCTCGGGGTGAATGAAGCTCTCGAAAGTCTCGTACACGTTCGGCAGCTCGTCGTCCCGGTACCCCAGCTGCTCCTTCCACTTCGCCGAGAGAAAGAGGCTGTTGTTCGTCAGGTCCCAGTCCCAGATGCCGTCGTTGCTTCCCCGCACCGCAAGAACGAACTGCTCGCTCTTTTCGCGAAGCGCCTTCTCCGCGGCCCGTTTTCGCACGACCGTCCGCGCCAGCAGCAGCAGGGCCAGCGACTGGAGAAGAATCGCCGCGAGGGAAAGCCCGACGATCCATCGGTTTCTCGTCCGCAGCGCCTCCTGGGCGGCAACCGCTTCCGTCTGGTCGATGATCATGGAGAAGAGTATGCCGTCGCCGTCGATGGAGACCGGATAGGAGTGGGACTGGATAAAACGCACCGAGCCGTCCGCCAGCCGATGCCGGAATGTGAACGTATTCCGTTCCATCGTGCGCGCTCTTTCGAGCGTTTCGTCGATCTCTTCGGGAGAAAAGAAGGTGTTGATCTTCCCGATGTGCATCCCGCGAAGGTCGGGGTAGCCGTAGAAGTTCCGCGCGGAGTTGTTCGCGTCGAGGATAACCCCCGTTCTCGAAGAGACAACGAGCATCGGGGTGCTGTGACGGAGAAAGAGGTCGTAGTCGATGAAGGCCCCCTTCCACGCGGAGGGAGTCTGAGCGTGGACGGGGACGAGCGCAAGGAAGAGCAGCAGGATTACGAAGAGTCCCGCCGTTGCGAAGCGCCTCCGGTCGGAAGAACGAAGGAGCGGCCGCCGCTTCATAGTCCGTCCCGCGCGTCCGCCTTCCCGTGCGTCGCGCGCCCTCCCGCGATGGTGCAGCGCACGCCTGCGGAGAACAGCTCGTCCCCCGAGAGGCCGCGCAGATCCCTGTCGAGGACGACCACGTCTGCGAGACACCCCGCTTCGAGGCGTCCGGCGTCGCTTCTGCCGACCGCTTTGTACGGGTTCGACGTGAAGAGCGGAAGCGCCTCTTCGACGGTCAGCCGTTCCTCGGGCGAGAGCGGCGTTCCGCCGTCCTTCCCGCGCCGTTCGACGAGCGCCCATAACGAGTGCATCGGGTTGACCGACTCGACGGGGGCGTCGCTGGAGGCGGAGAGCGGCCCGCACTCGTTGAGGATGGAGCGCCACCGGTAGGTCCACTCCATCCGTTCCGGGCCGAGGCGCAGCGGCGCCATGGCCATGTCGCTGGGGATGAACGAAGGCTGAATGTCGCAGAAGAGCCCCAGTTCGGCGAGACGACGGCGCTGCTCCGGGCGGCAGACGATGAGGTGGTTGATCCTGTCCTTCAGCGCGGCGGGGCCGAACTCCTCGTCGACCTTCCCGATGCAGTCGAGCGCCTGATCGAGCGCCCGGTCGCCGATGGCGTGGAGGAGCGTCTGAATCCCCTTCCCGCGCGCGGCGCGGAGCATTCCGAGGACCTGCTCGTCCGTCCAGTTCAGTCGTCCGGCCTGGGCTGGGTCGTCCGCGTACGGGGCGGTAAGCGCGGCGGTGCGTCCGCCGAGGCTGCCGTCGAGGAAGATCTTGAGCCCCTGGTAGCGTATCCAGTCCCCGCCGAAGCCGGAGGGCATGACGGGGTAGGGGAGAGCGTCGTGGTAGGTGAAGACGCGCACCGGCAGCTCTCCCCGGCGGCGAAGCTCGTCGTAGAGCGAGAGGTCCTCCTCCATGCCGTAGTCGTCCGCGCCGCACGGGTGAACGCAGGTGACGCCCGCGGAGGCCAGTTCGAAGCACGCTGCTTTGAGCGCCTCCCGGAGCCCCTCGCGGGAGAAGACGCTCCGCTCCATCGCGCGGAGAGCGGGGATGGCGTCGCGCTCTTCGAGGACGCCGTCCCCGCTGTCGAGCTCGACGAGGGCGAGCGCCCGGCTGTTCGCGACGTTGACGTGCGTGCAGACGCGCTGGAGCAGCACGGGGTGCGGAATGCCGAGCGCGTCCAGATCGGCCTTCGTCACGGAGCGCCCCTCCGGCCAGAGCGTCTCGTTGTAGTTCCACCCGCGGATCCAGCGGTCGGAAGGGGTGACCCGCGCCTCTTCGCGGACCAGTTCGAGGACCTCGGCGAGCGACGTCGCCCCCCCGAGGTCGAGCAGCGTCTTCTGTTTGGCCCAGGTGGTCAGATGGAGGTGCGCGTCGGTGAAGCCGGGAAGGACCGCCTCGCCCGACAGCCGAAGCTCGCGGCGTTCCGACGGCGCGCCCGCGCGGACGCTCTCCTCCGGGCCGGCCGCTGCGATTCGCTCGCCCTCTATATGCAGCGCATGCCCCCGGACGAACGTTGTTCCCGTCCAGAGGGTTCCTCCGGTGATGAGCAGACTGTTCATGGGCGCCTCCTCGCGTAGGTTTGAAGCTATTATAGCCGATGGAAGACGCCGTACCACGCCGATACGGATTTTGCCTTCCGACATATTTGCAAGTCGCTCGCAAATATGGTATTCTCTCCCCATGGATAGATGCGATGCACTCACAACCCTGCGCAGACACAGAATATCGGTCACGGAACAGCGGAGACGCATTCTCGCGGAGATTCACTCTCTGGAAGGGACGTTCACCGCCGCTTCTTTGAAGGAGTCCGGCTCGTTGGAGGGAATCGACGAGGCGACGATTTTCCGCACCGTCGCTCTCTTTCTGGAGCGGGGGGTGATTCGCTCGGTCGGCGACTCGGAACGAGGGCAGGTCTTCGAGAAAAACTGCGAGCACAACCCTGCGCACGGTCACTTCCGCTGCACCGTCTGCGGGACGTGGAGCTGCCTCCCTCCCTTCTCGGCGAAGGAGAAAAGGGGGCTCCTCTCACTGCTTCCGGACGCATATGCGGCGGAAAGCGTCTCCGTCGTGTTTCAGGGGGTCTGTCCCCGCTGCTCCGGTTGAAAGGGGGCGTCGGAAGGAGAGAGAAACTCCTGTCCGAAAAATGAAGGAGGGTGTACGTATGAAAAAGATCTTTGCAACAGCGCTTCTGGCGACGCTCGTTCTCGCGTCGGTCGCGGCGGCGGAACCGGTAGCGGTCTTCGTCTCCATTCTGCCGCAGAAATATTTCGTCGAGCAGATCGGCGGAGAGCGGGCGGCCGTCTCGGCGATGGTGGAGAAGGGGCGCGACCCGCACGTTTTCGAGCCGCTTCCCGCGCAGATGGAGGGGCTGTCGAAGGCGAAGGCGTACTTCGCCGTAGGGCTCCCGTTCGAGGAGACGTTGCTTCCCCGAGCGACGAGCTTGAACCCCGGGCTGAAGGTCTTCCGCATCGACGAGGGGATCGACAAGATCGCCGGCTCCTGCGATCACGACCATCATCACGGACATACGGAAGAAAAACACGACCACAAGCACGATCATGAACACAAGAACGAGAAGCACGACCATCATGCGCACCACCACGAGGGCGCCGACCCGCACGTCTGGAACGGCCCCCGAGAAGCGATCCAAATGTCGGGAAAGATCCTCGAAGGACTGATCGAAATCGACCCCGACGGCAGGGAGGAATACACGAGGCGGCACGCCGCCTTCGTCGAGCGCGTGAAGACGATGGACGCGGAGTTCAGTCGGCTCTTCCGGGGGAAGATGGGCGCTTCGTTCCTGGTCTTCCACCCCGCATGGGCCTACTTCGCCAGAAGCTACGGCCTCGTCGAGGTAGCCATCGAGACGGACGGCAAAGAACCCAAGGCCGCCGACCTGGCGAACATCATCTCCGAGGCAAAGGAACGTGGCGTCAAGGCAATCTTCATCTCGCCGCAGTTCTCGAAGCGAAGCGCCGAGATCATCGCTCGGGCCATAGGCGCGACGGTCGAGACGGTCAACCCCCTCGCCGAGGAGTGGGAGGAGAATCTCCGCGCCGTCGCGAACGCCATAGCGGAGGCGGCGAAGTAGCGCCTCCCGTCCTCCGCGGACCGACCGGCGCGAGCCGGTTCTTTCTTCAGCCTGCGGGCGGAAACCGGATGTTCCGCCCGCAGCGTTTTTTTCGGCGTTTCTGCAGTGCGACCTTCAGGTCCGCACCCCCGGGGGACACCCCTACCCACACAAAACAGCGAGGAACCGTACAAAAAGAGGGGCTTTACAAAAACCTTTGGGAAAAGCGGGAAAAGAGCAGGGGGTGGAAAATAGAAAGAAGGGCCATAATTTAATTTCAGAGGGGGGATAGCGCAGGCCCCATCCGCCTCGAGCATTCGATCTTACAGGAGCTTGGGAGACCGGCTCCGTGTCGGCGCGTCGGACGGTTCTCTATGTGCGCGCCATTGGCTCTAACACCCCCGCGCGGGTGGCTCAGTTTTGCCGTGATTTGCATATTACTCAACTTTTATCATTTGCTCTTCTCTGTTTTTATAAAGATGCTTCTTAAGCTTTTCTATTCCAAAGGGTTTCCCATGAGCAGGATATATAGTCTTGACATTTTCTTTAATAAGCCTTTCCCAGTTATGATAATATTTTTTTAAATCATCAATAATTACAACACAATATCTTGTGCCCAAAAGCTGTAGCATATTGGCAGCGGCATCGCCCACAAAGCATATTCCATCATCAAGCACTAACGAAATGGAGTCATCGGTATGTCCAGGAGTATAAAGAATTTTTCCGGGAATATTGATCCCTATTGACTTTAATGGCGTTTCCTCATTAATGACAATATCGTTATCGTGTACTTTATAAGGGGGAAAAGTAAAGGTCCACTTCTTATTGAATTTTTTCACTAGTTTTATCATGCCGCCTACCTTGCCATTAACATATTTACTCTTGGACAGGTCATCCTTTCCACTTTGCAGATGAGGTATCGCTTTGGCATGCATAATGATTCTGCAGGAAGGATTGTGAGTTTTTATTTCGTTCAGCAGTCCCGAATGATCGTCGTGGTGATGAGTTAATAAAACATAAACTATATCATCTATTTTAATATTTAAAGCTTCCAATCTTTCATGGAATAACTTTTTATGCTTTTCGTACCCCGTATCAATAAGCATATATTTATTTTCAATCGGCAAAATATAGCACATTGTCTCATTCAAATCAAGTTTAACTATTTGCATCTTGCCTTTTCTCCTTTTTTGATGCAACCGCCTTCTTATCCTCCTGTTCGATTTTCCTATCAATCCACTCTTCGGGAACTGCTAGAGATCGCAAACAGCAGGATAAATTGCAGACTGCTCCTTTTCTAATTCTCTATAGCCATCCTTTAACCGTTTTCTTACAACCTCAATATACGGATAGTTAATAGCATTTACGGGACAGTTGTGATAACACTCCGCACACAGTATGCAATCCCTTTTATCCCGAACCATTTTAACCATTCCATCCGAATAATCAAACATATTTACAGGGCAGGCCGATATACATTTTTTACATTTAATACATTTCCGCGTGTCAATTGATACTTCTTTAAACTTCTTATGAAAAAACTCCTGGCTAAATGCAGTAAACAGTATTCTTTCAGGCAGTCTGGAATACGCAAACGATTTACTTTCATCGGTGATTTTCTCATATTGCCGCCCTGCTATTTGAACAACCCTTTCAACAGCCTCGGCTATCAGGCTTTCCTCGAATTGCCCCGGCTTCCTTTCGTTGATTACATTGGACAATGTTTGGGTCAATGTATGCTTCGCAGCTATTTTGACACCTAAAATAGATTTTCGATTCCTCCTTTTTAGATATCTCGCCATCTCTTCTAGCGCTATACTGCTATGCACGCCTCCATAGGTTATAAATGGAACGGCCAAATACCCATACTTGCCTCCGGCTTCAGGAAGCTGTTCAATTAATCGCAATACATTTTTCTCCACATGCCCGGCATAGACGGGACCTCCGATAAAAAGGACATCGTGTTCTTTTATTTCTTCCGCCAAACACCGCCGTGTATGGCGGCCCTGCAGATAGCTTGAATTTTTGGTGATATTGATAAGCTGAACTCCGACGCCTTTGCGTTCCAACTCTTTTTTAAAAATCTGCGATACGCTTAAGGTATGTCCTGACGGACTAAATACTATAATAGCCACCTTCATATTGGCTGCCGCCCTTCGCTATGTAATTATTTCGATACAACACATTCCGCTTTACCGGAATATAAATATTCCCGCATTTTGCCAATTAAACCCTGGGCAAATGCTCTTCAGCGATAGTTACAAATCCCAATAATCCTTGAATTTGTTCTTGGCTTAACCCTTTCAAATACCCGATTATTTTTTCATTCAACTCTTTGTGAAACGCTTTATGATTCTCATATGCTATTTGCCCCATCTCGGTTAACTTGAAATATACCTCCTTCTTGTTTGTCTCTTTTTTATATTTTTCTACCAGTTTTTTCTGTATTAGCTTTTGAGCAACCTGCGTTACCGCTCCATTTGTTATATCCAATCTGCGTGATAGGCCCGAGGCATTTATCTCTTCATCTATCCCTATAGCATCAATAAAGTGAATTTCCGATTGATGCAATTGCTGATCTGTTCCAAAGCTCCTCGGTTTTCTATCGTTCAGATTAATCCTATATTGAATTACGTTTATTTTTTCAATTATCTTATAAAGCTCATCCATTCCGGTTCCTCTCGCAGCTTGAAGTATTATCGAAGTCGAAATTTTTCTGTCTGCCTATTATTCTTTAGTAACTAAAATATATCACAAGGATAAAACTCCGTCAATATGTTTTTGTATGCATATGTGCCCTCCGCGGGCTCTTCGTGCTACGGCGAGCGTACCCGCGGAGGGCGCTCGCGCTCGCGAAGGGAATGTTGGAGCACTCCAGCGCCAAACTCTTCTCGTTAGGGACTTTTTTCGTTCCGATCAATGTTTGCACAAAACCTCCGGACGCATTTATCCGGGCGTCGTTCTTTTACTTCGCCTCCCCCCGCCGTGCAAAAAATCGTTCCGGAGGATTGACAAATTTTTTTTGCGCCGTATTATGTTAGATAAAGCTAACTACACATCCGACATATGGAGGACCTCATGCACATCATGCAGACGTTCATGGCGTTGCTGAAGAGCCGCAACGCCGACGATTTCGTCGAGTTCGTATTCGCTTTCTTCGCCGCTCCCGTCGTGCGCGGGGTGAAGTGCGGCAGTCTGGTCAACATACGCCGGAACGGCGAGGAGATTCGACATGTCTGGAGGCGGCGAAGAAACGAGCTGCTCGCGCGCTACGGCCTCGAAGCCGCGGAGCTGCCTTCGCCCTCGTCCGGAGGAGGAGCGTTCCGGACGGACGCGGTGCTGCTGCTTGTCTACGAGCGGCGGCTTCTTGAGAGGACGCTTTTTTCGGAGGAGGCCCTTTCGATCCTGCTCCCTCTGGGGTACGGCGGGGAAGGGCGTTCCGTCGCTTCTTTCATACAACGTCTGAAAATGCGCTTCGACGAAGGGTTTCCCCACGAGATCGGGCTGTTTCTGGGGTACCCCCCGCACGACGTCAGGGGCTTCATGGCAGATGGCGGACGGGGCGCGATCGCTTCCGGCTACTGGAAGGTGTACGCCAACGTCGCGGAGGCCATGAAAACCTTCGGCGCGTTCAGGCGCGCCGAACAAGACGCGGCTCTGGAACTTGTCCTTCGCTTCGGGGCGATGGAGTTGGGGGCATAACGTCAAGAGAATCGAAATACCTTCTCGTCGGCGGCGTCCGCGGCGCCATTTCACGGCGGTGCACGGCGCGCGACCGATGCGATCGGCTCATACACATTTTCCAAGGAGGGGTTGCACATGTCCAAAGTGCTCGTCGTCTACTGGTCGGGGACGGGGAATACGGAGAAGATGGCGGAAGAGATCGCCAAAGGAGCGATTTCGGCGGGAGCGGAAGTCGTATGCAAGAACGTGGCGAACAGTTCCGTCGCGGAGCTCGCCGGGTACGACGTCGTGGCTTTCGGTTCGCCGTCCATGGGGGCCGAGGTGATCGAAGAGACGGAGATGGAGCCGTTCTTCTCCGAGGCCGAGAAAGCTCTCGGCGGAAAGAAGGTCGCCATCTTCGGATCCTACGGCTGGGGCGACGGAGAGTGGTTGCGCTCATGGGCGGGACGGTGCACGACGGCCGGCGCCGTTCTGTTGGACGACGGCCTCGCCGTCCACGAAACGCCGGACGAAACGGCGCTCGCGCAGTGCGCGGCTTACGGTGAAAAGCTGGCGGGGTTTTAGCGGGGGAGGTTCGCCGAAAGCGGGAATGTGCGCTTCGTGCGCGGCGGGGAGCTTTTTTTCGCTCCCCGCTTTCTCGTGCTGTTGCGGCGCTCGCTCCGATGCGCTCTCCGGACGGTTTTTCGTCCCTTCGTGAAGCGAGGAAAAGGCCGTGCGTACACGGGGCGAACGCCGGTGGTATTCGCTCTTCGGGGAGCGCTTCCGGATTTCGATTCCAAGTCCCGATACCTCGCGAAGAGAGTGAAAACAGCGGCGTTTTCGGGAACTTGAAACGCGGTTGACAAAACGAACGTGCTATGTTTTACTTCATTCGTGTTACGAATCCGATCGGGTTGGTAGATCTTGATTGAGGAGCGTCGGCGCGCGGCGCTCCTGCGTGCAGTGTGTTTCACGGCCCGAATCGAACGGCCGAATATGTTGGACCCCCTTTATGGGGAAATTCCAAGGAGGCACGAAACGAAATGCGTAAACTGGTTGCAATAGGCGCGACGCTGGCGCTTCTGTCGTTCGCCGGAACGGCGTTCTCTCACGAACTCATCTTGAAGCCTATGAAGATGTCCGCCGCCGAGAAGGAGACCGTGGCTCTGGAAGTTCATTCGGCGCATGCGTTCATCGTGGCCGAAGAGGCCGAGGACATCAGCGCGATGAAGGCGGGCGTTTTCTCGGGCGGGAAAGTGCTGCCCATACAGCTCGAACGGAACGAAGCGGAGCTTCGGATCGACTCGAAATTCGTCGTTCCCCATGCGGGCGCGGTGCTCGTCGTATGCGAGAAGCTTCCCCTTCCTTACGGAAGAACCAACGAGGGCGGAAAGCTCGGAACCCGCAAAGAACTCGAAGCCCGGGGGCTGAAAGTGGCGTCCGTGAACAAGTACGACAAGTTCGCCAAGGCCATCGTGAACGCCGCTCCCGGAGACGCGAATTTCGCCGAGATCGCGGGGCAGGAGCTCGAGATCGTTCCGGTGACGAATCCGGCCGAAGTCAAGCCGGGAGATTTCATGACCTTCAAGGCGCTGTTCAAGGGGCGTCCCGTGTCCGGCCCCGTCTGGGCCACCTACGACGGCTTTTCGCCCGACGAGAATACGTACGCGTACTACACCGAAGGCGGCGCCTCGGACGGAACCTTCCGCGTGAAAATCACCGCGCCCGGGCTCTGGATCGTTCGGACGACCAGAACCGACGAGGGCAAGGACGGCGAGTACGACAGCCGTATCCTGCGCTCCGTTCTGACGTTCGAGGTGAAGTAGGACGAGAAAACGCCGCCCTCTTCGGCGGCGCGCGGTCAAGGCCTCCGGAAGCCGCTCCGGCTCCCGGAGCCTTTTCTTTCGAAAGGAAAAAAGATGAGACGCGTTCTCTTGCTGTTGTTTTCACTTGCGATTACTCTCGGCGCTCTCGAAGAGGCCGACGCGCACGGCGTGGGGTATATCCCGTCGGAAAAACCTCCCGTCGCTCTTGAGTTTTATTATTCCACCGGAGAGCCCATGTCGTTCACGAAGGCGGATGTGTTCGCGCCCGGCGATGCGAAAGGCGCCTTCCAGTCGGGGAGAACCGACGAGAAGGGGCGCTTCGCCTTCGTCCCGGACGGGGAGGGCGAGTGGCGCGTCGTGGTGACGGACGACGAGGGGCATAGAGCCGAAGCGGTCGTCGCCGCGACGGGAAAGGAAGACGGCGTTGCGGCTCCGGCCGCCGCGACCGTCTCGGGGAGCGGGCCCGCCGCTCCGCTCGACACTTCGAGGAACGCTCTTCTCGGCGTCAGCCTGATCTTCAACATCGCCGCGGCGACGACGCTCTATCGAGCGAGGAGGCGGAAGCATGCACATCAGTGACGGCGTGCTCTCCACGCAGGTGCTGGCGGCGGGGTGGGCCGTGGCCGCGGCCGGAACGGCGATCGGTCTCAAGAAACTCGATCCGGAGCGGATCGTTCCGGTGGCCGTCTTTTCGTCCGCCTTTTTCCTGGCCTCGCTCGTCCACGTCAAGATCGGCCCCAGTTCCACGCATCTCTCGCTCATCGCTCTTTCCGGGCTTGCGCTCGGCTGGGCCGTCTTTCCCGCCGTCCTCACGGCGCTGCTTCTGCAAGCGCTGCTCTTTCAGTTCGGCGGCATCCTCTCCCTCGGTCCCAACTGCGTCAACATCGCCGTGCCGGCTCTTCTGACGCACCTGCTCTTCGGCAGGGCGACGCGGAGCGCCAACCCGCTCGTCGCAGGGAGCGCGGCCTTTTCGGCGGGGACCGCGGCGGTGCTTCTCTGCGCGGCGCAGGTCGCGCTCTTTCTCGGTCTCTCGAACGACGCGCTGACGGGGACGGCGAAGATCGTCTTCGCCGCGCACATTCCTCTCGCCCTGATCGAGGGCGCGGTCACCGTGCTCGTCGTCGCCTTCCTGCGCAAGGCGGCGCCGGATCTGCTGAGAGGAGTCGAGAAGAGCTGAAACTTCCGGAGTTCCGCCTATTTTTCGAGAACGGCGAAGTCTCCGTGCTCGACATGTTCGACCCCCGGGCGCGGATTCTTTCCGCCCTGGGGGTCGCCCTCGTCGTCGCCGCCCGGAACGAGATCCCCCCCCTTCTGCTCGCCGGAGCGGGGGCGGCGCTGCTCGCGGCGCTCGATAGGCGGAACGGGGCGGACGGGACGATCGCTTCCTTGAAGAGCGTCAATCTCTTCGCCCTCTTCCTCTGGATCACCCTTCCTCTCACCGGAGGCGGAGGCGTGCCCTCTCCGGAGGGGACGCGCCTCGCCATTCTCCTCACGATGAAGATCAACATACTGACCGTCGTCTTCCTCCGCATGGTCGTCGCGCTCGATCCCGGGGCCCTCGGGGCGTCCCTGAGAAAGCTGGGGGTTCCGTCCGCTCTGACGAGCCTCTTTCTTCTGACCTTCCGACAGATCATGATTCTCGGAGAACGCTTCGCCTCCAGCCTTAGGGCGGCCTCTCTCCGCGCCCCGGAGAGAAAAGGCCTGAAAGCCTTCGGCGTCTACGCGGCGATTCTCGGGAGCGCCCTGATCCACGGCGCGGACAGAGCGGAGCGATCCCGCAGGGCGATGCTCTGCCGGGGCGGCATCGCCGGATTCGCCTCTGCGCGTGCGCTGCGCTGGTCTTTCAAAGATTCGCTTCTGCTGTGCGGCTCCCTCTCCTTCGCGGGGCTTATTCTATGGATGTGAGGAGATATCGACGATGTCCGTTCTCGAAGTTCGCAACCTGCGGTACGCATACCCCGACGGAACGCCCGCTCTGGAGGGCGTGAATCTGGCGCTGGAGCCGGGAGAGAAGACCGCCCTCGTGGGCGCCAACGGCTCGGGAAAATCCACGCTGCTGCTCCATCTCACAGGCTGTCTCGGTCCGGATTCGGGGGAGATTCTGCTGGACGGACGCCCGCTCGGCGACGACGTCGACCGCGCGCGGCGAATGGTGGGGATGATGTTTCAGGAACCCGACGACCAGCTCTTCATGCCCTCGGTCCTGGAGGACGTCGCCTTCGCGCCGAGGGCATCGGGAACACCCCCCCGCGAGGCCGCCGAAAAAGCGGCGGAGATGCTCGAACGCCTCGGAATCTCCCATCTGGCTTCCAGGCCGCCGCACCGCCTCTCGGGGGGAGAGAAGCGCATGGTCGCCCTCGCCGGAATACTCGTCTCCGACCCCGAAGTGCTGGTGCTGGACGAACCGTCGGCGTCTCTCGACCCGCGCTCCCGCCGGATGATCATAGCGACGCTGCAACGCATGAAACTGCCGATGATCCTCGCCACGCACGACCTCGACATGGCCATGGACGTCTGCTCGACGGCGACGATCCTGGCGCACGGGAAGAGCGTGCTTCGGGGCGCGCTGCCCGAACTCTTCCATCGCGAGGAAACGCTGGAGCGCTGGGGTCTTGAACTCCCCCTCTCAATCCGTCCCGGCGAAAGCTCCGAAGAACGGCGCGAGGGAGAAAAGACGATCCTCTCCGCGTGACCGCGGGGCGCCGGTTCCCGGTATTCTACGGATAGATATAGTCGCGCTCGGGCTCCAACCCCCTTTCAACGCCGGAGACGACGATACGCGGCTCTTTCTCGCCCTCGTACTCGCCGACGCGCACCGTCCCCTTCACCGCGACCCACGTTCCCTCCTCCAGCGTCGACGCACCCTCGTATTCGCACACCGGGCCGAAGGGGACGACATCCGCGGCACAACACCACATCAGAAGGCGGGCGAGGATGAACTGATTCTCCTCAAGCTCGACGGATTCTCTGAAGACGAACCCCTCGATGCGGATAGGGACTCCCTCGTAGCGATCCGCGTCGGAGTGCAGCAGCGCGACGAGGGGGTAGAAATCCTCGCTTCGCACGATGATCGCGCCTCCTTCCATCGTCGGTTCGAACGGCGGACGCGACGCGACGGCGCTCCATTTATCGAAGGCGAACTGCTCGCTCTCCGGCAGACCGCGCAAACTCTCTTCGAAAAACTCCGACGCCGGATCTCCGAGCGAAGAGGCGAATGAAAAGTCGGAGACGGCGAGCGGGGCGGAGGAACGAAGCAGCAGAAGCGCCGGAATCGCGAGCACGAGGGCGTGCGCGGCCCGATGCCGGTAGCGGGGCTGCCGAACGCGGAAAAGCCCCGCCGCCGTCCAGCAGAAAAGAACCGCCGCCGCGAAAAGAAGAAAGGGCTTCGTCCGCGGAACGACGTAGTGCAGGTAGGTTCCGTCGAACACGGAGACGAGCATCGCGACGGCCGGTGCGAACATCGAGAGACATTCCAAAACGATCTGCGAATTGAAGTTTCCTGCGCGCATTGCTTTTCCCCCCTCAATAGACGTACCGGAGCGTCAGAAGAACGGCGGCGGCCAGCGCCGCTCCTCCGACGCCGGTGACCCCGTACAGCATCGCCGTGCAGAAGCACGCGACGAAGACCGTCGTCGCCAGCTTGACGATGAAAGTCTTCGAAAATCCCGCCGAGAGCATCAGGACGTTTTTCACATCCATCATCGGGCCGAAGATCAGAAACGCCATGGTCGCCGCGGGGGGAATTTTGAGCGCGAATCCGGCGGCGACGGCGGCGTCCGAGGAGGAGCACAGAGAGAGCAGAAACGCCGTCGCCATCATGACCAGCACGGGACCGGCAAGCCCCCTCCCGGGGTGCGCGGAGAACAGCCCGGCCCCGAAGGTGTGAATACACGCGGAAAAAAGCGCGCCGAACACGAGGTACTTCGCCACGCCGAAGAATTCCGCCCGAGCGTGTCCGGCGAACAGAAGCAGTCCGTCGACCGCTTTCGGCCTCGGGCCGACCGGCTGCGGGGAGCCGCAGTCGCACGTCGCGAGATCGAAGCGCTTCAGCAGCGCTTCGAAGCCCGAGGGGAACAGTTCGAAGAAGAGGCCGATCATGACCGCCGCGACGATGCCGAGCGCGGCTCGCGCGAAGACGACGCGCGAATCGCCGTTGAAGGCGTAATAAGTCGACAGCAGCGCCACGGGGTTGATAATCGGCGACGCCGTCAGAAAGATCGCCGCCGTCGAAACGGGAACACCTTTTCTCAGAAGCCCGCGAAAGACGGGGATGGAGGCGCAGTCGCAGACGGGAAGGCAGAACCCCGCCAGAAGGGCGGCGAGCGTCCCCGGGCCGAAGCGACGCGGGAAGATGCGCCGGATCAGCTCGCCGGAGACGAACAGCTGGATCGCCGACGAAAGCAGCGTGCCGAGGATCAAAAAGGGCACGGCCTGCAAGAGAATGCCCAGAAAGACGACGAGCAGCCTCTTGAACGGAGGTTGTGAAAGATCGAAAAAAAACGCCCCTCCGGCGGCGAGCGCGAGACTTCCGAAAAAGAGGGCGTACGCGCGCAAAGCGTGAGAAGGTCCGGCTCGCCGGACCCGCGCAAGGATCTCCCCGACGGCTTCCGAATCGAACACGGGGACTCCGGGATTGAACCCGCGCGCGATCCGCGTCGCGGCGGCGATCGTCTCTCTCCCGCCGCGCGCCGCCACGACGTCGCAGTTGGCCAGCTGCTCGGGCATGGCCTCTCCGGTTCTTCCCAACAGCCTCTCCAGCGCGTCGGCGTCGACCGCGTGCACGACCCCCGCGATCCGGCAGAGCGCGCGAAGCGGCGGATCGGAGAGCATCGACTGCAGCGCCCCCAGCGGAACGACGCCGTTCCACTCGACCCAGACCTCGTCGACGTCGCCCTTGCCCAGACGCTCGGCGATTCGCCGCGCGATTTCTTCCGGATCGCGCTCCAGCTCCCTTTTGGGGAACTCCATCGCGCCGGACGAGGGAAGCGGAAGCAGCGCATCCTCCCCGGATTCGAACTGAAGAACGAGCGGCCGAACGCCCTCCGCGAGCCGTCGCCGCAGAACGCCGTTCAGCAACCGCGTCTTCCCGGCGTCGAGAAAACCGGTCGCCACGTAGACGGGCGTACGGGAAGTCATCGCTCCTCCTCGAAGAGCCGGAGCAGCTCCGCCTCGTCCAGCCCGCGTCCGACGACGTCGAGCGCGTCGCCGGGCGCTTCGCAGGGCGATATTCGAAGTTCACCCGGAAGATACTGAACCTCCAGATACCCTTCGGTTCCCCGGACGATCCCCTTGGCCCGCAGAATCTCCCCGCATGCGCACCGCTCCATGCGGGCGATCCGCCGCCGCAGCTCTTCGGCGTCGAAGACCTTCTCCGTCCGTATCGTCAGCGTCGAAAAGGCGTCTCCCGCACGAGGAGGGGAGAGACGCGGGCCTTTCGGAAGCGCTTCGTCGTCCGGCTCCCTCGCTTCCGGACGAGCGCGGCGCGACGAAAGCAGCCCGTCGCCGGAGAGACAGTCCCAGCTTTCCGACAGAATTTCGGCGCGCGGATTGAGCCTCCGAACGATCTCGCGGGCGCGCTCCGTCTTTTCAGGAGCGCCCTCCGTGCGGCTGAACACGACGACGTGCGCGCAGGCTATCTGGTCCTCGAAAAAGTCGCCGAAGTTATCCAGATACGTTGCGCACCGCCGAACGTCCACGACGGCGATCTTCTTGCGCACCTTGGCGATCCGACCGATCCGTTCGTCGGCGAACACCTTCGCGATATCCGAGAGCCTGGCGACGCCGGAAGGCTCGATGATCAGCGCCTCCGGAGCGAACGCCGACGAGATCGTCCCGACGGCCCGAACGAAGTCGCCCGAAAGGCTGCAACAGATGCACCCCGACGAGATCTCGCGGACTTCGAATCCGCCCGTGCGCAGCAGCGCGGCGTCGATCCCCGCCTCGCCGAAGTCGTTCTCGATCAGCGCGACGCGAACGTCGCGAAAGCATTCGTCGAGCAGCTTCCGGATGAGCGTCGTCTTCCCCGCCCCCAGAAAGCCCGAAACAATGTACGTTTTCATCTTCGGCATGGTCGTTCTCCTTCGCGTTTTTCGCGTTTCGATGACGGGTAGAGTAGCATATTTGCAAGCGGCTTGCAAATTATGCGCAAAAACCTGTAGTCGAGGGCTTGGTTGACTTTCTCCGGCCTTCTTGGTATTCTTCCATATGTTTTATATATCTAACTAAAGGAGCGCGAGCACACACAAGCAAGAATCGCACTGTACGGATTCTCCGTCGTGTCGGTGCGACTCGTTGCGAAGGAGGTGAAACAATGCTGGAAACCAACGGTTTGAATTTCAACTACGGAGAGCGGTCGATTCTCCGTGAAATATCTTTTTCCGCGGCGCGCGGCAGGATAATCTCTCTGATCGGGCCGAACGGCTCCGGAAAGTCCACGCTCCTCAGATGCCTCTGCGGCCTACTTCCCGTAAAAAAGAACAGCGTCCTTCTCTTCGACAAACCTCTTGAAAAATATGCTCCTCGAGAACTCTCGCAGTGCATCGCCTTCCTTCCTCAGGCGCAGGAGAAGCTTTCGTCCATCTCCGTGTACGAGCTTGTCGGCATGGGGAGGACTCCGTACCATCGATCGGGCTGGTTTTTCACGAAGGAGGATCGCCGGAAAATCGACTGGGCCATCGAGTACATGCGCCTGGAGCCGCTCGCCCACCGTCCGGTGGAGATGCTCTCCGGAGGGGAGCGGCAGAGGGTCTGGATCGCCATGGTGCTGGCCCAGGATACGCCGATCATTCTTCTCGATGAACCGGTAACCTACATGGATATGAGGTTCCAGTGGGATCTGCTGTGCGTCCTCGGGGATCTGCGGGACCGCTTTCGGAAGACGATCATCTCGGTCTTTCACGACATCAACCACGCGCTGGAAATTTCCGACCGGGTCTATCTTCTCAAGGACGGCCGAATTTACGCCGCGGGCGCTTCGGAGGAGGTTATCACCGAACAGTCGATCCGCGACGTCTTCGAAATCGGAACCCACGTATGCAGATTCAAGAAGTGCCGGAGGCCCGTCGTGGTTCCCTTCGGCATCCGCGGCTCGGCGGAAGAAGAAGCGACGGTTATCGCAGGGGATGAGCCTTGTCCCGTCCATATTCTTTCTTAAGGAGGCTTTTCGAACGGAATGATCGGAAAAAATCGAAGAATGACCGCGGCGGGAGTTCTTGCGCTGGCGCTGCTTTGGGGCGCGTTTCTCGGAGGAAGCGCGGAGGCCGCGAAAGAGGGGACCGGAAGAACGGTCGTCGATCATCTGGGGCGCAGCGTCGAAATTCCCGCGACGCCGCGAAGGATTCTGGCGCTGAACCCCAACATGATGGAGTTCCTCTACATCCTTGGCTACAGTCCCGTCGGAAAGGTCGAGGAGTACGAGATACGCGCGGAAGGGACGGCGCTCCCCGGCGTGGGACGGCAGAACACTGTCAACGTGGAGGCGGTCTACGGACTGAAACCCGATCTGATCTTCGGCAACGTCGGGCACATGGCCCCGATCATGAGCGTTCTGGAGCAAACGGGCGCGGCGATCGTCGCCCTGGACGCGAAACGCAGCGACGACGCGCTGCTCGGCGTGTTGCACATAATGGCCGAAGCGCTCGGAAGAGAGGACGCGGCAGCGGAGTACAAGGCCTTGTTCGACTCCGTCGTCGAAGAGGGCAAACGCGCGGTGCGCGAAAAGCATCCGGACATTCGCAGCATGGTGATTCTTCAGGGCGGAGTGGAGAGCGTGCTCGCCTTCATGCCCGGAAACTTCCACAGCGACCTTGTCGGAAGGCTCGGACTCCGGAACATCGTCCCAACCGACTTTTCCAGGGCCAGCAAGGAGATTCCCTCCGCTATCGCTTTCGATCTGGAGACCATCGTCGCCGAAGACCCCGACGTCATCTTCATCCGAACCGCGGGCAGGGGAGGCGGAAGCACTCTTGAAAGACTGCGAAACGATCCGGCATGGAGCGGTTTGAAGGCTGTGAGGGAAAAGCGCGTCGTTACCATGCCGGGGAAGATCAACCCGGGAAGAATAGAGCTTCACCTGGCTGTGCGATGGATAGCGGATCAACTCTGCTCCGCAGAGGCGAAGTGACCGGACGAAGGCCCCGAGAGAGCGTCGATCCGTTAGGAGAGCGCTCCGGGAAAGCAGCGCGCGTGAGGGAAAAACGACTGTTCGTTCTTGTGTGCGCGGCGCTCGCGGCCTTCGCCGTGTGCATCGCGGGGGTCGCCGCCGGAACCCTCTCCTTCGGTCCCGCCGAGATATGGAGCGGGATTCGGGGCGTCAGTTCCGAGCCGCTGGCGAATCAGATCATCCGCAACATTCGTCTGCCGCGCATCCTCACCGGGCTTTTCGCCGGAATGAACCTCGCGGTGGCGGGCGCGTTGCTGCAGGGAATTCTGAGGAACCCCCTGACCTCGCCCCACATCATCGGCGTGAACGCGGGAGCGGGCTTCATGGCGGTGATCGTGATGATCGCGCTTCCGGGGAGAGTCGAGTGGATTCCTCCCGGCGCCTTCGCCGGCGCGCTGCTGGCGGCCCTGCTCGTTTACGGCCTCTCGCTGGCCGCGCGCAGCGGCGAGACTGTCAGGATCATTCTGGCGGGCGTGGCCGTGTCCGCCTTGTTGAGCGCCCTGACCTCCGGTCTGATGTTCTTGAACAGCGACCAACTGGAGGTAACCTACGGCTGGCTCCTGGGAAGCCTCTCGGGAAGAGGGTGGAGCTATTTCAATCTCCTGTGGCCATATTCTCTTGCCGGAATCGCCGCCGGGGTCGCTCTCGCTCCGAAAGTCAACCTCTTTTCGCTGGGGGACGAGATCGGAAGCAGCTTGGGCCTGCGCGTTCCCCTTTATAGAGTCGTTCTGCTCGTCGTCGCCTCCGTTCTGGCGGGGAGCGCGGTCAGCGTCGCCGGAACCATCGGTTTCGTGGGGCTTATGGCGCCCCATCTGGCCCGGCTTATGGTGGGCAACGACTACAGGTACTCGCTGATTTTGAGCGCAATGCTCGGCGGCATTCTCCTCGCCGTCTCGGACACGCTCGCCAGAACCCTCTTCCAGCCGGTGGAACTCTCCGTCGGCATCGTCACGGCCGTCCTCGGAGCCCCCTTCTTCCTCTTTCTCCTTTTTACGAAGAGATAGGAGAACGTCTCCAAGGACGGAACATCACTACAACGGAAAGGTGATACGAATGCCCGATTTTCTTGTGCATACCTCGATCAACGCACGGCGCTACATTATGGATCATCTCAAAGAGCGGCTTCAGGAGTTCGAACGAAGTACGGGAGAACGCGTCCTTCTGAAAAACCCCGGTAACGATCACTCGAAAAGCTGGCTGCTCGAAAGCATCGAAAGCCGCGAACTTCCCGACGTCGCGCTTTCTCACGCGAGCGACTTCTCGGTTCTGGACGAAGGGAGCCGGTACGGTCTTTTCGCATCGACACGCGCATGGTCCGGTACTCCGGCGCTCCATCCGGAATCGGCGCCTTTTCACGACCCTTCGGGAATTTTCCATCCCGTCTTCATCGTTCCCATGGTCCCCATCTACAACGGAAAGAGTGTTCAGGGGGCCGAGCTGCGGCGCTCTTGGGCCGACCTCTTCGAGAACGATCGAAAGGTGCTCTTCCCGGACAAGGACACCCCGATAAGCAAGGCCGTTCTGGCGTATCTGCACAAAACATGGCCCGCGGAGTATCCTGCGTTCCGTGAACGGCTCTCCTTCGGCGGTTCTCCGGTGGAGGTCCTTCAGGCCGTGGGGAACGGAGAGTTCCACATGGGCATTTCGAACGTCTCCTTCTCCATGATGGCGAAGCAGCGGAATATCGAGATCGACGCTCCCTCCGAGGGCGCCGTCGCGCTCCCGCAGGTGCTGGTATGGAGCGCGCAGGCCTCGCCCGAACTCACCGCCCTGCACGATCTGTTGATGGAGGAAAAGCTTCAGCGCTACCTGGAGGAGCAGGGCTTCTGGGCGACGGCGGACATCCCCGAGGACGAGCGTATGCCCGTCGCCAGGTGGAAGAGCGTGTGGGCCGGATGGGACGACTTTTTCGCCGGACTGCGCGCTCTTGAGGAAGGAGAACGCGTCCATGCATAAGCCCTCTCTCTTCTACTCCATGCTGTCGCCGATCTACCCCCTTCTCGTGCAGCAGTTCGTCGACGACTACTCCCTGGAGCGGGGCATCGCGCTGGACATAGGGACCGGCCCCGGATTTCTGGGGACGGAACTCGCGAAAATCACCGACATGACCGTCTACTTCGTGGATCTGAGCGAGGACGCCCTCCGGGCGGCGAAAGAACGCTTCGATACCTCCGAGACGGACAACGAAGCGCATTTCGTACAGGCGGATGTGCGCGCCCTCCCCTTCGAAAACGACTTCGCCGATTTCATCATGAGCAGGGGGTCCCTTTGGTTCTGGGAAGAGCCGGAAAAAGGGCTCGCCGATATCTACCGCGTGCTGAAGCCGGGGGGAATCGCCGTAATCGGCGGAGGGCTGGGAAGGTATATCCCTCAGTCCATGCGGAAGCGCCTCGTCGCGGCGAACAGAGAGCGAATGAAGACATCCGGTGAAAAACGCCCGTGCTTCGAGGACTTCTCGCGGATGATTCGCTCCGCCCTGCTGGACAAAGCCGGCGTGGATTCATTCAGGCTGATCTCCGAGGACGACGAGGGCAAGAGCGGCAAATGGGTGGAAATTCACAAGAGAGCGTAGATCGACCGAAAGGAGATGCGGCCATGATTTCAAGAATCACTTTCGCGGGAGGAAAAGAGAAGGCGTTCGTATTGCTGCTCATGCTCTCGCTTCTCATGTGCGGGTTCGGGGCGCGCAGCGCCGAGGCCTCGTGGAATGAAATCGATCATGCGGGGTACGATGTGTCCATTCCCGAGAATCCCGAACGGATACTCGCGCTGAATCCCCTTCTGATGGAAGGGCTCTTCGCTCTGGGGCTCTCCCCCGTCGGCAAGGTGGACGAATACGGAATCAGAAAAGAAGGGATCGGGCTTCCCTCCGTGGGGTCGCAGCCGAACGTCGACATCGAATCCGTGTATACGCTGAATCCCTCGCTGGTCATCGGCCATATACGCTTTCACGGCGCTATCGCCCGGACGCTCCGGCAGGACGGCGTGGCCGTCTACCTGGTCGATCCGGGGAAGATGGGGAACAACCCGATGCTGGACTCCGTGATGTTTTTAGGGCGGCTTCTCCGGCGCGAAGACGCTGCTCGAAGTTACGCCGATTCGATACACAACCTCGCCCGAAAGCTCAAGGAGAGAATTTTCTCCGAAACGGACATCCGAAGCGGCGTCGTCATCCAGGACGGAGACAGGATAGCCGCGGCGCAGAACGCCACCTCCTACGGTTCCGTTCTGACCGCTCTCGGCATAGCGAATATCGTTCCCGACGATATCCCGGGCTCGAACAAAGAAAATTTCATCGCATTCGACATCGAAACCATCATCGCATCGGATCCGGATGTCGTTTTCATCGTCGCCTCCAGCAACAACGCCGAGCAGAACAGAGCGGCCGTTGAAAAATACATGAGAGATTCAAAATGGTCCGGACTGAAGGCCGTACGCACCAAGCGGGTGTTGACGCTCCCGTTCAAGGCGAACCCCGGACGGGCGACCGCCGAGGAGATGCTTCGCATCGCGGCGGAAACCCTTCTGAAGAACGAGTAGAGTTCCGTCCGTCGCATTCAAAACATTTCGAAAGGATTGACCGCCGATGAAAGTCGTCACCGTATCGGGACCTCCGTCTTCCGGCAAGACGGCCGTCATTTTGAAGACCGTTCAGGAGCTGCGAGGAAAGGGGCTCTCCATCGGGGCCGTCAAGTTCGACTGCCTGAGCACCGACGACCGGAAGCGCTACGAGAGCTGCGGCGTCGTCGCGCGGACCGGCCTCTCGGGAAGCCTCTGCCCGGACCACTTCTTCGTCAGCAACGTCGAGGAGTGCGTGGCCTGGGGAACGAAAAACGCCTTCGACATTCTCTTCATCGAGAGCGCCGGACTGTGCAACCGGTGTTCTCCGCACATCCAGGACATCGCCGCCGTCTGCGTCATCGACAACCTCAGCGGAGTGAACACTCCGAAGAAAGTCGGCCCCATGCTGAAGCTGGCGGATGTCGTGGCGATCACGAAGGGAGATATCGTCTCCCAGGCGGAACGGGAGATCTTCGCGTTGAAGGTGCGGCAGGCCAACCCGGGCGGCGTCGTGCTGCACGTGAGCGGTATCACGGGGCAGGGAGCATGCGAACTCGCCTCCCTGGTGATGGAGAGCGGAGAGATCGACTCTGTCTCCGGCAGAAGCCTCCGCTTCTCCATGCCGTCGGCCCTCTGCTCGTACTGCCTGGGCGAAACCCGCATCGGCAAAGAGCATCAGATGGGGAACGTCCGAAAAATCAGTCTGGAGTGAGACAATGAAAACAACGGAAAGCACGACGAACGAACATATCCGGACCATGCGCCTTGAAAGGCTTTTCACAGAACACCCCTTCGCGAAGGATTTTTTCGACGCCAACAGTCTTCCCCGCGCGAATCCGGGGATCACCGTCGAGGAGTACGTCTTCGCCATGAGTCCCGTCTTCCTCGAGGACATCGGTTTTGAACGAGAGGGGCTGATAGATCGGCTCGCCGCATTCATCGAACGGATGCGCGACGTGCAGGAGGGGCCGAAGTTCTCGGTCCGAAAAATCACGGTGCTCGGCGGCAAGGACAAGAGCGGCGCGCCGGAGAGCATCGTCCTGGACATGCACGTCGGAGAAATTCTCTGCATCGTCGGCCCCACAGGATCGGGAAAGAGCCGCCTTCTTGCCGACATCGAATGGATGGCCCAAGGGGACACCCCCACCGGCAGGAGGATTCTGCTCGACGGAGCCCCCCCGTCGAGCACGTGGCGCTTCTCTTTTGAGCATAAACTGGTGGCGCAGCTCTCCCAGAACATGAACTTCGTGATGGATATCAGCGCAGCCGAATTCATCGCGATGCACGCGGAAAGTCGAATGGTCCCCGATGCGGAAGCAAAGGTGCGAGCCATCATCGAACAGGCCAACCTTCTCGCCGGAGAACCCTTCGCACCCGACACCCCCGTAACGGCGCTCAGCGGAGGACAATCCAGAGCGCTGATGATCGCCGACACCGCCTTCCTGAGCACCTCGCCCATCATCCTGATCGACGAAATCGAAAACGCGGGGATCAATAGGAAGAAGGCTATGGAACTCCTCGTCGGAAGAGAGAAGATCGTCCTCGTCGCCACTCACGACCCGCTGCTCGCCCTCATGGGTTCCAGGAGAATCGTCATAAAGAACGGCGGCATCTGCAAGATCATCCATACGACCGGTCAGGAGAGAGAGCAGATGAAGACGCTCGAAAAGATCGACGAGATTCTTCTGGGGTACAGAGAACGCCTCCGCAACGGAGAAACACTCGACGAGGAAAGCGACGTCGAAAACCCTCGCGAACACGTTTTTTCTTGACAACGTTTCTCGGCAGGCGTATAGTATCCGCGCAGTCACTTAATCAAGGAGGTCGCCGATGCAACGATCGGAAAAAGCCGCCAGGATTTTCAAAGTGCTCTCCGTGGAGACGAGGGTTCGCATGATCGAGCTGCTCAAGAGCCGCTCGCTCTGCGTCAACGCGCTCGCCCGCGAGCTTGGAATCACCGCGGCGGCGGTCTCCCAGCACCTGCGCGTGCTGCGCGACGCGGATCTCGTGGTCGCGGACAAACAGGGGTACTTCGTGCATTACGCGCTCAACCGCGCCACGTTGGCGGCGTGGAGCGACCTTGTCGACGAGGTGCTCGGCGCCGCGCCGACGGAGAAAACGTCCTCGCGATAGGCGGGGGATATCTTCTCTTTTTTTGCGCTTCAATGCGCGTTCCCGCGCATATACTTAAATAAATGGAGGTTGTGCCAATGTGCGACAAGAGCTGCTGCTGCCAAAAACCGGAGAATCTTGCCGGAAAGCCCGGAGAGTGCACCCCGGAGCAGATTCGGAAGTGCCACGGCGATTCCGGGGAGCATCCGTGCGACTGCGGGGAATCCTCGAAGGACAATGGCTAACGGAGAGACATTCGCCATCGAAGCGCGCGGCCTCGCCAAGCGCTTCGACGGCGTGGAGGCCGTCGCGGGAATAGATTTCGAGGTACGTTCCGGCGAGCTGTTCGGCTTTCTCGGCCCCAACGGCGCGGGCAAGACCACGACGATCAACATGTTCACCGGTCTTGCGCGCCCCGATTCGGGCTCGATCTCGCTGGGCGGCGTGGACTGCACGAAGACCCCCCGCGCGGCCCAACGCCTCGTCGGCGTGGTCCCCGACGAGAGCAACCTCTATCCGGAGCTGACCGGCTTCGAGAACCTGACGTTCTGCGCGTCGCTGTACGGAATGCGGAAGGCGGAGCGCAGCGCCAGGGCGTCGGAGCTGCTGGACGCGTTCGGACTGACGAAGGCCGCGGGGCGCAGGTTCGGCGGTTATTCGAAGGGGATGAAGCGCAAACTGACCATCGCGGCGGGGATCATCCACAGGCCGCAAATCCTCTTTCTGGACGAGCCGACCACGGGCATCGACGTCGCCAGCGCCAGACAGGTGCGGCAGCTTGTCGCCGGTCTGCACGCGCAGGGGACGACCATCTTCCTCACCACGCACTACATCGAGGAGGCCGAACGGCTCTGCGACCGGATCGCATTTCTGGTGAACGGCCGCATCCGCACCATCGACACGGTCGCCAACCTGGTACAGCCGCTGCGCGAGAAGCACGCGGCGGAGATCGCCTGCTCGCCGGCCCCGGAGGAGGTACGGAGTTCGCTCTCCGCGGACTTCCCGGAGGCCGCCTTCACCTACCCGGAAGACGGGAAAATCCACGTCGAAAGCGCGGGACCGATCCGCATCGGCGCTTTGGTCCGCCGCCTCGAGGAAAGGGGCGTGGAGGTCTTCGAAGCCAAAAGGCTCGTTCCTTCGCTCGAGGACGTCTTCGTGCGGATCACCGGTATCGAGGCCGAAACGATGCGCGAAGGCGCCGGAAAGAACGGGGGGAAAAAGCCGTGAACCAGTGGATCGCGTTCTGGAACATTCTGCTCAAGGATATGCGCACGTACTACATGAAGCCGCCCAACATCAGCTGGGGGCTGCTCTTTCCGCTCGCCTGGACCGGTATGTTCTTCATCCGGTCGGGGAGCGGCCTGGAGAGCATTCCCGCGCTGCTTCCGGGGGTGGTCGCGCTCTCCATCCTCTTCGGCTCCACCTCGGTGCTCGCGGTGACGGTGACGTTCGAGAAGAAGAATCGCTCCTTCGAGCGCCTGCTGCTGGCGCCCATCTCCTTCGAGCTGCTGATGCTAGCGAAGACGTCCGGGGCCATTCTCTTCGGCGTGCTGAACGCCTTCGTCCCGGTGCTCATGGCGAGCTTCGTCGCGGACTTTCCGCCGATCGACTGGAGAGCGTTCGTTCCGGCTGTCGTGCTGCTGTCGACCGCGTCGACGTTTCTGGGGCTCTTCATCGCGGTGGCGGTCAGCGAGGTCTTCGAGGCGCAGACGTTTTCCAACTTCTTCCGCTTCCCGATGATCTTCCTCTGCGGACTCTTTTTCCCCATAGAGAGGCTGCCCGTCTTCTTGCGCCCGCTCTCCTACGCGCTCCCTCCGACGTACGGAGTGGACATGCTCAGGGGGGCCGTCGGCGGCGTCCACGCCATGCCGTACCTCCTGAACCTCGCCGCGCTCTGCGTCTTCTGCGCGGGGCTCTTCGCCCTCAGCCTGCGGACCATCCGGAGGAGCTGGATAGCGTAGCGCGCCGCGTCGGGCGATCCCGGAAAACTGAAACGCTTCCCGCTTCTTTCGGGAACACCCATACGGCGTCGCACGGAAACTGTCGGCATGCAGGCCGAATCTCCGCGCGACGCCGTTCTTTTGTACCGCCTCGCCCGACGTTGAGAAAATCTCCCCCATTCTACATTAAGATGATTTTTTCACAGTCCCGTCGCAGCTTCTCTTGACATAAAGTTAGATAAGACTTACACTGACGCTCGTTCGAGTTAGATTACATAAACATCGGAGGTTGCGCAGTGCGTCGGTTGTCGTATTTCCTGGTTCCTCTTCTTCTGCTCCTTCTCTGGCAGGCGGGGTCCGTCCTCGCCTGGTGGAATCCGTTCCTCCTTCCCTCGCCGCGGGCGGTCGGTACCACGTTTCTCTCTCTGCTGCTGAACGGGACGCTGCTCCGGCATCTTCAGGCGAGCCTCGGGCGCGTTCTCGCGGGGACGGGGCTCGCCTTCGCGGCGGGCTTTCCTCTCGGCGTGCTCTTCGGCCTCTTCCCGCGCGCGACGGCCCCGTTCCTTCCGGTTCTGGACTTCTTCCGGCACACGCCGCCGCTGGCGCTGATTCCGCTGCTCATCCTCTGGCTGGGGATCGGGGAGGCGTCCAAGATCACGGTGATTTTGCTGGCCTCGTTCTTCCCGGTTTTTCTGAACACCATCGGCGGCGTCGCGGCGTGCGACGGAAAGCTCCTCGAGGTGGGCAGGTCCTTCGGCCTCTCGCGGGCGGCGATCTTCAGGACGATTCTTCTTCCGTCGATCTTTCCGCACGTCCTCACGGGCGCGCGTCTCGCCCTCGGGTTCGGCTTCCGGGCGCTTATCGGCGCGGAGTTGGTGGCGGCGGCCTCGGGGCTGGGATATCTGATCCACGACGCGGAGATGCTTTCGCGCTCCGACGCGGTGATCGTCGGGATACTCGCCATCGGCATACTGGGGAGCCTGCTTGATCATATCGTGCTGCGGGCGAGTAACCGGATAGCGCCTTGGGCGCTGCAGGAGGACGAATTCCATGGACGCTCTTGAGGTACGGAATCTCCGGAAAGAGTACGCGATGAACGGATGCGGTTTCGCCGCGTTGAAGGGGGTCTCCCTCTCCATTCCGGCGGGGACGTTCGCCGTCTTCGTCGGAAAGAGCGGCTGCGGCAAGACGACGTTGCTGCGGCTGGTCGCCGGACTGGAAGAGCCGACGGAGGGCACGGTGGGCGTGCGCGGAGGGGGCGCCTCGCTGAGAACGGGGATCGTCTTTCAGGAGCCCCGTCTCTTCCCGTGGCTGACGGTGGAGGAGAACATCGCCTTCCCGTACCGGGGGAGGGGGAAGAAGCCCCCGGAGGAAACGCTTGCCTCCCTGATCGAGAGCCTCGGCCTGACGCCCTTCCGGCACGCGCGTCCGAGCCAGATATCCGGAGGAATGGCGCAGCGGGCCTCCCTGGGGCGGACGCTGCTCTACGACCCGGATACGATTCTGATGGACGAGCCCTTTTCGGCGCTGGACTACTTCACCCGCGCCGCGCTGCGGGACGACCTGCTGCGCCTCCGGCGCGAGCGGAAAAAAACGGTGCTCTTCGTGACGCACGACGTGGACGAGGCGCTCTGCCTCGGACAGAGAATTTATGTGATGGATAAAGGGGAGGTGGTACGGACGTTCGATGTGGAAGACGACTATCCAAGAGACGTCTCGTCGATGGACGGGCTGAAACGTGAGATTTTGGACGCGATCGGCAACGGAAAAGGTTGCGGCGCGCATCTTCATAAGGGGGAAGCACAATGAAAAGACTGGTTCTTGCGTTCATGGCGTTCGCGCTGCTCTTCGCGTTCGGCGCGGATATTTCGGCGGCGGCGGATATCAAGGAACTCAACATCAC
>WPCG01017638.1_pt1 | contig 28442 bp, 28 predicted proteins | sample 5403311 | NCBI WGS metagenome assembly WPCG01 (sample SAMN12869467, study PRJNA574797) | sludge metagenome | isolation source: wastewater treatment of Control | place: China:Beijing | collected 2019-05-17
CGTGCATCTGGGCTCGCGCTCGCTGCCGCTCGGCCTGCAGGCGGCCGGTCCGGCAGCAGACGAGGGCGTGTTCGTCAAGCTGGCCGCGGGCGACCGGCTGTGCCTGTTCTCCGACGGTGTCAGCGAAATCGCCAACGCTGCCGGCGAGGCTCTGGGTGAGGAGGCTGCGGCAAGGATGCTGCAGCAATGCGGCGGCGATCCCGCCGCCTTCGTTGCCGCCCTGGTCGGCTACCAGGGCCACGACCGTTTTCGCGACGACCTCACCATCGCCGCGCTGGAGATCTGAGGACGCGCGCCGCTCAGGTCTCGTCGCCGCCCACCCATTTCGGCACCGCCGGCGGCCGGTAGGCGGCAAAACGCTGCAGCAGTGCCACCGGATCGCTGTCCACGATGACCATCTCGCGGTGTACCGGACGGACGAATTCCTCCGCTGCCGCATGGTCGAGGAAGCCGACCAGGCGATCGTAATAGCCTGCGGCATTGAGCAGGCCGCAGGGTTTGCCGTGGAAGCCGAGCTGCGCCCAGGTCCACACCTCGAAGATCTCCTCGAAGGTGCCGATGCCGCCCGGCAGGGCGACGAAACCGTCGGCCAGCTCGGCCATCAGCATCTTGCGTGCATGCATCGATGGTGTGACGTGCAGCTCGGTGAGCCCGGCGTGAGCGAGCTCCTTGCGCATCAGCGCCTGCGGGATCACCCCCACCGCTTCGCCGCCGAGGCGCAGGATCTCGTCGGCGACCGTTCCCATGATGCCTACGCTGGCACCGCCGTACACCAGGCGGATGTCGCGCGCCACCATCGCCTGCGCAAGGGCGCGCGCCGCATCGGCGTAGGCGGGCTGGCGCCCGCTGGCGGAACCGCAATACACGCACAGGCTGCGCAGTGGAGTGGAGGTAGGGCTGTCGTTCATGCGGGGCTCGTTTCAGTAAAGCGTGTTGCGGATGCGCTCGGGCAGTTCGGCATCGTAACGCGCGCCACCCACTTCGCCGTTGCTGAGTGCTGCGAGGATGGCGCCCGGGGTCGGCACCGGAGGGCGCTGGGCGATGGGTGACCACAGCGCCGCACGGTGGATCGCCCGCGCGCACTGGAAGAACACCGTGTCGACGCTGATCTCGAGCACACACCGGGGCTGTGCTCCACCCACGGCAAAGCGCTCCAGCAGCGACGGAGTGGCGAGGATGCGCGCGCGGCCGTTGACCCGCAAGGTTTCGCCGACGCCGGGAATCAGGAACAGCAGGGCCACGCGCGGATCGGCAAGCAGGTTGCGCAGGCTGTCGATGCGGTTGTTGCCGCGGCGTTCGGGCAGCAGCAGGGTGCGCTCGTCGGCAACGGCGACGAACCCGGGTGCATCGCCGCGCGGCGAGACGTCGAGCCCGTCCGGCCCCGCAGTGGCCAGCAGCGCGAAGGGCGAGGCGGCAATCATCTGCTGGTAGAGCGGATGCAGCCAGGATACCTCCTTGCGCCGCGAAGCCTCCGCCACCGGGTCAAAAAGTGCCTCAAGCGCCGCCAGGGTGTCGATCACCCGTTCGCTCATTGCCCCGTCCTCCATCGTTTCGTGCCTGCGCGGTCGCGCACCTTACAGCCAGCGCGGCGTGCGGTGACAGTAGGCAAGATAGGCAGCGCCGAACCGTTCCGCCAGCGCACGCTCCTCGGGAAGGATCTGGAAGCGCGTCACGTAGGCCCAGAACGCGCAGGGGCCGAGCCACACCAGGACGGCATCGAGGCGGATGGCGAAGGCCACCAGCAGCAACAGCAGACTGAGGTACATGGGGTTGCGCGACCAGCGGTACACCCCGCCGGTCACCAGCAGGCGCGCGCGCCGCGGATCGAGCGGGTTGATGGTGGTGCGCGCGCGGTAGAACACTGCCATCGCCGCCAGCGCCAGCGCGGCGCTGAGCAGCGACAGGGCAACGCCGGCCACCATGTGCGCGCTGCTCGCATCCATGATCACTCCGGCCTGCCAGGCATAGGCCTGCATCGCCGCGCCGACGATGGCCGTGAGCACCGGTGCCGGCACCTTTGCGTCCAGTGCGCTGAGCACGCGCCGCCCGGGGGCGGAGTGCAGCATCGTCTTCACGTCATCGGCCATCGCTGCTCCGGCTCCGGCACTGCTCCATTACCCAATGAACGCATTTTCTTCAGCTGATCTTCCGGGAGATCTCGGCCAGCCGCAGCTTCATGGCCTCGTCGACCTCGGCGGGCTGGATCTTGGAAATGATGCTGCGCAGGACGCGGATCTCGTTCTGGTCGATGACGCCATCCCGCTCTGCAATCGCCATGATCTTGCCCAGCTCCTCGGCGTCCAGTTTGCCGTCGTTGCTGAAACACTGAATGGAGCGAAACGACATCTCCAGATAATCCCTGCTTTCGCGCATCTTGCGTTCTCCACCTGAGTTTGAAAATGCCGGCGGTCGCCGGCTTGTTTGAAGCAATCGGCATAAGCGTAGCGTGCGCCATTCATCCGGACAAGCAATTGCGCGCGGACGGGGCGCACAGAGCCGGCCGATCCCCTGCGAGTACCTCGGCTGTCCGGCTGCGTCGTTGAACGATGAACTCGGCGGAGACGGAAGCTGCGTTCCGCCATGGTGCGCAGAGGTGGGGCAGCAAGTCGTCAGGAAGCCGGTCAGTAGACGATGGTGATCACCGCGAGAGTGCCAATGAGCGCAGAGGCCAGCACGATCTGTCCTGCGCGCAGCGCCTTCTCTTCACTAAGCTCGAGTTTTCGCCCGAGCAGCCGGCCGAGGACATAAGCCGCCAGATCGCCAATCGAAATGATTACAGCAAGGGCCAGGTCACCCATGTGGTTGTTGCGGCTCGCTGGCCGTGTCTGATGAATGGTGACGATTGATGATGATGACGTCGGCGTTTGCGGGACTGTAGCGCATCAATGGGCCCGCCGGAGCCGTGTGTTTGCGCTACCGCTCCTCGCTTCAGCTCTTGCAGTGGGCACGCAGCCAGGCAGTGGCTTCGTGGGCGGGGAGGGGGCGGCTGAAATGGTAGCCCTGCAGTTCGTCGCAGCCGAGTTCGGCGAGGCGGGCGACCTGGACGGCGGTTTCGACGCCTTCGGCGACCACCGAGAGGCCGAGGTTGTGGGCCAGCGATACGGCGGCGGTGACGATGGCGGCGTCGTTGGCGTCGTGTTCGATGTCGGAGACGAAGGAGCGGTCGATCTTCAGGCGGTCGAGGGGGAAGAGCTTGAGGTAGGACAGTGAGGAGTAGCCGGTGCCGAAGTCGTCGATGGACAGGTTCACGCCAAGGCGCTTGAGGTTGGCGAGCACGGCGATGGCGTTTTCGGGTTCCTCCATCACCGCGCTTTCAGTGATCTCCAGTTCCAGCAGCCCGGCAGGGATGTCGGCAACTGCGAGGGCGCTGCTGACGCCTTCGGCGAGGCCGCTGTGCATGAGCTGGCGGGTAGACAGGTTGACCGACATGCGCAGCGCCGGCAGGCCGGCGTCGCGCCAGTGGCGGGCCTGCAGGCAGGCGGTGCGCAGTACCCAATAGCCGAGTTCGACGATCAGGCCGGTTTCCTCGGCGAGGGGGATGAAGCGCGCCGGGGAGATCAGGCCGTCGTCGGGGTGGCGCCAACGCAGCAGCGCTTCGACGCCGCACACCTGGCCGCTGGCGGCCTCTATCTGCGGTTGGTACCAGAGCTCGAATTGTTCGAGCTGGAGGGCGCGGCGCAGCTTGCGTTCGAGATCCAGGCGGGCGGTGGCGCTGAGGTTCATCTCCTCGGCGTAGAACTGGTAGTTGGCGCGTCCCAGTGCCTTGGCGTGGTACATCGCGGTGTCGGCATTGCGCAGCAGGGTGGCGGCGTCCTCGCCGTCTTCGGGGAACAGGGCGATGCCGATGGAGGGGGTGGTGTGCAGCTCGCTGCCGCCGATGAGGTAGGGGGCGGAGAGCGCTTCAAGGATCTTCACGGCGACGTGGGCGGCGTCGCTGCTGCCACCAATGGCCTGGACGACGACGACGAACTCGTCGCCGCCCTGACGGGCGACGATGTCCACTTCGCGGACGTTGCCGCGCAGGCGGTCGGCGACGTCGACCAGCAGCGCGTCACCGACATGATGGCCGAGGGAGTCGTTGATGTGCTTGAAGCGGTCGAGGTCAAGGAAGAGCACGGCGAGGCCGTGGTGGTTGCGCCGCGAGTCGGCAAGCGACTGCTCGAGGCGGGCGTCGAGCCAGAGGCGGTTGGCCAGCCCGGTGAGCATGTCGTGGTGGGCGAGGTGTTCGATCTCCGCGGCGGCGCGCTTGTGTTCGGTGATGTCGGTGTAGATGGTGACGAAACCGCCGTCCGGCAGCGGTTGGCCCTGGATGTGCAGCACGGTGCCGTCCGGGCGGGTGCGCTCGAACTGGTGGGATTCGGGATGGCGGGCGCGGTCGAGCAGCTGGGCGACGATCTGCTCGGTGTCGCCGGGGCCGTATTCGCCGCGCTCGGCGTTGTAGCGCATCAGCGTCTCGAGGGTGGGGAGGCCGTCGGCGAAGAGCTCGTCGGGGAATTCGAGCAGGCGCTTGAGCGCTTCGTTGCAGGCTACCAGGCGCAGATCGCGGTCGAACAGCGAGACCCCGCCGGGGATGTTGTCGATGATGGTCTGCAGGGTGGCGTTCTTGCGTGCCAGCTCTTCCTGCGCCAGGCGGTGCTCGGTGATGTCGGTATAGGTGGTGATGAAACCGGCGACGCGGCCATCGACGAACAGCGGTTCGCCGGAGACCAGATGGGTGCGGCCATTGGGGCGGGTGCGCTCGAAGCGGTGGGGCTTGAACTGCAGCGCCAGCTCGCGGCGTACGCGGATGTGCTCCTTGGGGTCGCCGGGTCCGTACTCGCCGGCCTGCGCCGGCACCATGATGAGGTCGTCGAAGCTGACCCCGCGGTAGAGCAGCGTCGGCGGCAGGCCGAGGACCTCGCCGAAGCCCTGGTTCCAGTACTGCAGGTGGAGGGTTTCGTCGAACACGCTGATGCCCTGCGGCAGGTGATTGAGCACCGCGGCAAGGTAGGCGCGCTGGCGTTCGAGATCGCGGGCGATCTGCTGCTGGTTGGTGACATCCTGCACGGTGCCGACCACGCGCAGGGGACGGCCGTCGACGCTGAGTTCGACGCGGTAGCGATTGTGGAAGTGGCGCACCTTGCCGTCGCCGGACACCGCACGGTAGGCGAATTCGCCGCCACGGGTGTTGAGATAGGCGCTGGCGAGGGTGTCGGCGACATGCTGGCGGTCTTCGGGGTGGACGCGTTCGAGGAACAGCTCGCGCGAGGGTTCGGCATCGGATGGCAGGCCGAGGAGCATGCGGGTGCGCTCCGACCACCACAGTTCGCCGGTTTCGAGATTGCGTTCCCAGCCGCCGAGTTCGGCGACCTCCAGGGTTTCGAGGAGGTCGTTGCGCAGTTGTTCGAGTTCGCGCCGCGAGCTGAGCTCATGGTTGAGGCGCTCGCGGGTGCTGCGGCGCTGCTGCCGCCAGATGCGCCCGAGGGCGACGGCGGTGCCGAGCAGCAGCAGCAGGCTGGCCGCGGCGGCGCCGAAGATGTGCCGCCGCGGCTGTTCGAGCACTTCGTCGACGTCGATCTTGCTGAGCAGTACCCAGTTGCAGCCGTCGACGCGTGCGAGTGCGCCGAAGACCTGCGAGCCGGGGCGCTGGTCACTGCCCTCGCCGCTGAAGCGGTTGTCGAAGGCGTGCGCCCAGACCTTGCCGGCGTTGCCGGATTCGAAGACCTGCGGCAGCTCCATCATGGGGGCGAGGCGGCTGGGCAGTTGCAGCACGAGGCTGTCGCGCTGTTCCTCGAAGAGCAGGTTCTCGCCGCTGTAGCTGCGTCGCGGCCAGCCATGCAGCAGCGGTATCAGGTAGCGTGAGGGGTCGACGCGCAGCACCACCGTGTCGATGTGCCAGGATTCGCCGACCAGCGGTACCGGGACCACCAGGTCGAGGTAGATCGCGCCGTCGTCGTCGCGTTGCAGGGCGGTGAGCGCAGGGGCGCCGGTGATGCGGGTGTGTTCGATGACGCTGGTGGTGTGGGGAGAAATGCGGTGGGCGGTACCGAGCGCCATCACCGTCCCGCCGCTGCGGCTGAGGACCAGTACGGCGGTGTAGTCGAAGGCGTCGAGGTAGCTGTGCAGCCAGTAGCGCAGCTCTGCATTCACCACGCCGTTGCCGACCTGTCCGCTGACGCTGGCGTCGAGGCGCAGCAGGGCGGCGCGGTTGCGGCGCAGGACTTCGCCGTCGCCGAGGCGTTCGTTGCGCCAGCGGCCGACGTCCTGGGCGAGCAGGCGGGCCATCGACTGCAGTTCGGAATGCGTGCTCGCCTGCACCACGGCGAGTTGCTGCTGATAATAGGCGACGTAGGCGAGCGCGATGGCGCTCGCCACAATCAGGAAGACGGCGACGAACTGCAGGGTGAAGGGGTCTGCCTTGCGTGTGAACATGCCTCGCCCGGGTTCGTCGGGCTACGGCCCCGGCCGCTGGCCCTTCATGATGGATGAAAGCGCTTGCGCCCGATTCTGACAGTCGCCTGTGCTGCTTACAATAGTGCGTCGCAACGATACGGCACCGTACGGGCTTGCCTGCGCGCCCAAGGGGGTCGAAAATGCGGGTTCAAGAAAACCACACCCAATGCGAGGAGATCCATCAATGACCCATCACATCACCGTATCCTTCGGTGCCAATCGTGAGTACGAACTGGTCGTGCACGATGCCGACACCGCCGGCATGGCCAAGGACCAGGCGCGCGCCTGGCTGGCCAAGGAATTCGAGGTGCTCGAATGCACGCCATCCAACCCGATGGGCAAGGTGCTGGTGCTGGACATGATCCTCAACGTCGCCAAGTATGCCGGCGAGGAGCGCTTCAAGACCCCCGGACAGTGGGCACAGCAGTTTGCCGGTGCGGTGGCGGTGGCGCTGGAGCGTCCGGCGATCCGCGTCGACGTCGCCGGCTTCCTGGTCGGCTGAAGCACGGTCGGGCAGCAGTGAATGCGGGGGCCTGCGGGCCCCCGCTTGTCTTTGTTCAGTGCCGGCCGAGGCGGTAGACCGCCATGCTGGCGAGGAAGTTGGGCTCCTCCAGCACCAGCTTGCCGTCGTCGAAGGCCAGGCGTTCGCGGATGGCGATGCCGTCGCGTTCGCACAGGGCTTCGAAGTCGGCGATGGTGAAGAAGCGCACGTTGGGGGTGTCGAACCACTGGTGCGGCAGACTCTCCGAAACCGGCATGTGGCCGTTGAGGATGCTCTGGCGGTGACGCCAGTAGCCGAAGTTGGGGAAGCTCACCACCGCCTCGCGGCCTACCCGCAGCATCTCCGCGAGGATGCCCTGGGTGTTGTGCATGGCCTGCAGCGACAGGCTCATGATGACGTGGTCGAAGAAGCCGTCCTCGAAGCCGGCGAGGCCCTTGTCCATGTCGATCTGGATAACATCCACACCGTTTTCCATGCACGCCAGCAGCTTCTCGGGGTCGTTCTCGACACCGTAACCGAGCACCTGGCGCACCTCGATCAGGTGGCGCAACAGGCTGCCGTCGCCGCAGCCCAGGTCGAGCACCTTCTCGCCGGGTTCGATCCACTGGGCGATGACCTCGTAGTCGTAGCGATAGCTCATGCGTGCACCTCGATGCGGTCGAACCAGCGCCCGAGCACGGCGTGGTATTGCGGTTCGTCGAGCAGGAAGGAATCGTGCCCGGCGGCGCAGTCGATTTCTGCGTAGCTCACCCGGCGCCGGTTGTGCAGCAGGGCGTAGACGATCTCGCGCGAGCGCGCGGGGGCAAAGCGCCAGTCGGTGGTGAAGGACACCACGAGGAACTCCGCGCGCGCCGCGGCCAGCGCCGCCGGCAGCTTGCCGCCATGGGCGAAGGCGGGGTCGTAGTAGTCGAGCGCCTTGGTGGTGAGCAGGTAGGTGTTGGCGTCGAAGTAGCCGGCGAACTTGTCGCCCTGGTAGCGCAGGTAGGACTCGATCTCGAACTCGACGTCGTAGCTGTATACCGCCTTGCCGTGGCGCAGGCTGCGGCCGAACTTCTCCGCCATGGCGTCATCGGAGAGATAGGTGATGTGGCCGACCATGAGCGCCAGCTTGAGGCCGAGAGCCGGCACCACGCCGTGGTCGTAGTAGTGGCCGCCGTGGAAGTCGGGATCGCTGAGGATGGCCTGGCGGGCGACCTCGTTGAAGGCGATGTTCTGCGCGGTGAGCTTCGGCGCCGAGGCAATTACCGCGGCGTGGCGCACGCGCTCCGGGTATTGCAGGGTCCACGACAGCGCCTGCATGCCGCCGAGGCTGCCGCCGATCACCGCGGCGAGGCGCTCGATGCCGAGGCGGTCCATCAGCCGCGCCTGGGCATCCACCCAGTCCTCCACGGTGACGAAGGGGAAGTCCGCCCCCCAGCGCCGCCCGGTGGCCGGGTTGATGGCGTTGGGGCCGCTGCTGCCGTAGCAGCCGCCGAGGTTGTTGACGCCGATGACGAAGAACTTGCGCGTATCGACGGGTTTTCCAGGGCCGACGAGGTTGTCCCACCAGCCGGTTGTGGCGGGGTCGCCGGCATAGGTGCCGGCGACGTGGTGCGAGCCGGACAGCGCGTGGCATACCAGCACGGCGTTGTCGCGCGCGGCGTTGAGTTCGCCGTAGGTCTCGTAAACCAGTTCGTAGTCTTCCAGGCAGCCGCCGCTGCGCAGGGCCAGCGCTTCCTGGAAGCGCGCGCGCTGCGGCACGACGATGCCGACGGATTGGGGTTGGATCATGATCTGCCGTTGAAAAACGAAAAGCCCAGCCGGCTGGAAAACGCGGACTGGGCTGCCCTCGCTTTAGCCGGATTTGTTGAGCGCCCGCAAGCTGTGAATCAAATCGGCGCTATAGGGGATGAAACTTAGCCCCGCGGGGGGGAAAAGTCAAATTCCAGCCGCAGCGGCACTTCAGCCGGCGAGGCGTTCGACGGCCTCGCGCACGCGCACCGGCTCGTCCATCCTGAGGATGCGCTGTACCTTCGGGGCCAGTTCGCCGACGTCGGCGCGCAGCACCTGCTGCTTGATCTCCAGCACGTTGGCCGGGTGCATGGAGAAGTGGCGCAGACCCATGCCCAGCAGCAGCAGGGTGTAGGCCGGATCGCCGGCCATCTCGCCGCACACCGATACCGGCAGGCCATAGCGCGCGCCGGCCTGGATGGTCGCGCCGATGAGCTTGAGCACCGCCGGATGGAGGGGATCGTAGAGGTGCACGACGGCTTCGTTGGCGCGGTCGATGGCCAGCGTGTACTGGATGAGGTCATTGGTGCCGATCGACAGGAAGGACAGCCGGCGGACGAACATGCCCAGCGCCAGAGCCGCTGCGGGGACCTCGACCATGCCGCCGATCTCCACGCTTTCGTCGAACTTGACCCGTTCGGCACGCAGCTCGGCCTTGGCGCGGTCGACCAGCGCCAGGGTCTGGTCGATCTCGTGGGCATGGGCCAGCATCGGCACCATGATGCGCAGCTTGCCATGCGCCGAGGCGCGCAGCAGGGCGCGCAGCTGGGTGCGGAACATCTTCGGCTCGGCGAGCGAATAGCGCACCGCGCGCAGCCCGAGGGCTGGATTCGGCTCGACCCGGGTGTTGCCGTTGAGGGCCTTGTCGGCGCCGACGTCGAAGGTACGGATGGTCACCGGGCGCTTGCCCATGGTCTTCAGCACGCTGCGGTAGGCTTCGTACTGTTCATCCTCGTCGGGCAGGCTGTCGCGGCCGATGAAGAGGAATTCGGTACGGTACAGGCCGACACCGTCAGCGTTGACCGCACGCGCTGCGGCGATGTCCTTGGGGCCTTCGATGTTGACCAGCAGGTCGATGCGCTCGCCGCACAGCGTGTTCGCCGGGGTGTCCTTGAGGCGCTTCAGCTTCGAGCGCTCAAGCTCCAGCTCGGTGCGGCGCAGGCGGTACTCCTCGACGATGTGCTCGTCGGGGGCGACGATCACCACCCCGCGGGTGCCGTCGACGATGACCAGTTCGTCGTCTTCAAGCACGTCGCGGATGTGATGCAGGCCGACTACCGCAGGGATGCCCAGGCTGCGTGCGACGATGGCGGTGTGGCTGGTGGGGCCGCCGACGTCGGTGACGAAACCGGCGATGTTGTGGTCGCGGAAGCCGATGGTGTCGGCCGGCGAGAGGTCGTGGGCGACGACGATGGTGCCAAGCCCGTCACGGCGCTTCGCCGGCAGGCGCCCGGGGTGGCCGAGCAGCACCTTCACCAGACGCTCGACGACCTGCACGACGTCGGCCTGGCGCTCGCGCAGGTAGGGATCCTCGATCTGCTGGAACTGCTCGACGAGGTGCTCCATCTGCTGCACCAGCGCCCATTCGGCGTTGCAGCGGCGGGTGCTGACCAGCTCGCGGGCGGCGTCGACCAGCATCGGGTCGGCGAGCAGCATGATCTGCAGATCCACGAAGGCGCCCAGTTCGCTGTGCGCCTGACCGCCGCTGGCCGCCGCCTTGAGGCCGATGAGCTCGCCGTGCACGGTGGCGACGGCGTCGTCGAGGCGGTAGAGCTCCTCGGCGATGTACTTCTGCGCCACGTGGTAATGGTTGACCTCCAGCAGGGCATGGGAGATCAGGTGCACATGGCCGATGGCAATGCCCTGGGAGACGGCGAGACCGTGGATGGTGAAGGCCATGACCCTATTCCTCTTCGCCGAAGCGGTCGGCGATCAGCGCGACGACGGCGGCCAGCGCCTCGTCGGCATCGGGTCCGGCGGTCTCGACGGTGACCGTGGAGCCGCGCGCCGCGGCCAGCATCATCACCCCCATGATGCTCTTGGCGTTGACGCGGCGGCCATTGCGCTCCAGCCACACTTCGGCAGTGAAGGCGCTGGCGGTCTGGGTGAGTTTGGCCGAGGCGCGTGCATGCAGGCCGAGCTTGTTGATGATGGGGGCTTCCGCGGTGGGCATGGTCGGGGGGCTCACTTGAGATGCAGCACGCCGTCGCAGCCGCCGGAGATGGCGCGCTGGACGAGAGTGCTCATGTCCTTGTCACGATAGGTCAGCACACGCAGCAGCATGGGCAGGTTCACCCCGGTGATGCCTTCAACCCGCCCCGGATCGAGCAGCTTGGTGGCGATGTTGGCGGGGGTGGCGCCGTAGATGTCGGTCAGTACCAGCACTCCGCGGCCACTGTCGGCCCACGCCACCATCTGCCGTGCCGAGGGCAGCAGGTCGAGAGGGTCGTCCTGCGCCGAGACGCCCAGTTGCAGCACCTGCTGCGGACGCTTGTTGAGGACGTGGCAGGCACACTGCAGCAGCGCTTCGCCGAGGGTGCCGTGGGTGATGAGGAAGATGCCGATCATGAGAGTGGTCTGTACACGTCGGTCGATTGTAGCCGAAGCACAGCGACCTGCTCATGCCGCACTGCGCCATGCTTTTTGCGCCTGCCGGGGGCTATGATCGTCCTCTGCCGTGCGCCTGTCGCGCCGGCCGTGCGGAGCCCGAACTTGGAACCCCTGCTCGTCATCGCCGTGCTTGCCGTTTGTGTGGTGCTGCTGTTCGACTACACCAACGGTTTTCACGATGCCGCCAACGTCGTTGCCACGGTGATCGCTTCGCGGGCGATGACGCCGGCGCGCGCGGTGGTGCTGGTGGCCACCTTCGAGTTTCTTGGCCCCTTGCTTGCCGGTACCGCGGTGGCCAATACCATCGGCGGCTTCGTCGATCTTGGCGAACTGCCCGCCGAGCTGTCGCTGGGGGTGCTGCTGTGCGGGCTCCTCGGCGCCATCGGCTGGAACCTGCTGACCTGGTGGTGGGGCATTCCGTCGTCGTCCTCGCACGCCCTGGTGGGCGGCCTGATCGGCGCGGTGGTCGCTGCCGTGGGCGCCGGCCACGTGGTCTGGGGCTTCGAGGCGTGGCTCGCCGGCGGCTCGCCCAGCGGAGTCAGCAAGGTGCTGCTGGCGCTGGTGCTGTCGCCCCTGCTCGGCTTTGCCGTCGGCTATCTCATCCACCGCCTGCTGTCCTTCCTGCTGCGCGCCGCGCGTCCGGCGTTCAACCGCCGCCTGCGTGCGGCGCAGTACTTCACCACTGCCGGACTGGCCTTCTCGCACGGCGCCAACGACGCCCAGAAGAGCATGGGCATCCTCACCCTGGTGCTGCTGCTCGGCGGCTTCATCCCCGCTTTCGAAGTCCCCTTCTGGGTGGTGCTGGCCTGCGCCACGGCGATGACCCTGGGCATCCTCTCCGGCGGCTGGCGTATCGTGCGCACGCTGGGCTTCGCGGTGTACAAGGTGCGTCCGCTGCACGCGCTGGACTCGCAGCTGACCTCGGCGGCGGTCATCCTCTCCGCCTCCATCGCCGGCGCCCCGGTATCCACCAGCCATGTCGTGGCCAGCTCCATCATGGGCATCGGCGCCTCCGAGCACCCGCGCCGGGTGCGCTGGGGCAAGGCCGGCGAGATCGCCGCCACCTGGGCGATCACCATCCCCGCGTCGGCTGCCGCCGGCGCCCTGCTGCTGCTGCTGTTGCGCCCCCTGTTCGAATGAGAGCCGCATCATGAGCGATACCCCGCCATCCATCGTCCACCGCATCCTCGACCGCGTCTTTCCCAAGGCCCCGGACTTTCACCGCCTGCTTGCCGAACAGGCCGACCAGGTGGTGCATACCGTGACCCTGCTGGTGCGCTTCATGGAAACCGCCGACCCGGCCACCGCCAAGCAGATCAAGAAGGACGAACACACCGCCGACACCATCAAGGTGCGCAACATCCACACCCTCAACGAAGCCTTCTCCACCCCCTTCGACCGCGAGGACATCTACCGCGCCATCATGGACCTCGACGAGGTGGTGAATTACTGCAAGAGCACGGTCAACGAGATGGACGTGCTGGGCATCGGCCCCGACGTCTTCATGCACGACATGGCGCGCTGCCTGCACGAGGGCGTGATGGCCCTGGCGGCGGGCTTCGCGCGCCTCAGGACCACCCCCGAAGCTGCCGCCGGCGACGCCGACATCGCCCGCAAGGCCGAGCGCCGGGTGGAGAAGCTCTACCGCCGCGCGCTCGCCGAGCTCTTCCAGGGCGAGGACTACCTCAACATGTTCAAGCGCCGCGAGATCTACCGCCACCTCTCCAACGCCGCCGACCGCATGGCCCACGGCGCCAACACCCTGCACGACATCGTCGTGAAGAGCTGCTGAGCAGGGCTGCCGGCTGCGAGATTCAGCCGCCTTCGAGCAGCGTGCGCACGGAGTCGAGCAGACCGTCGGCCACCGCGTGACCGTTGCGCGACTCCCGCAGGGCCAGATGCCAGCCGGCGATGGCTGTCTGCAGTGACCGGGTGCAGTTCGCCCGCTCGATGAGCACCTGTGTTTCCTGCGCCAGGAGGCCGAGGTGACGATGAGCGCTGTCCCTCATCAGTGTGCGGATGGCATCGAGGCGTTCGACCGACAGGGGCGCGGCAGCAGGTCGTGCCAGCACCGTCGCTGCGAGCGGGCCAGGGTCGGCCGCTGCGGGTTCCCCTTCCTGCCCGGCGATGACCAGGCCTTGGGTACGCAGTGCTGCAATCAGCTCCTGAAACCTCTCGTGGCCGATCAGTGCCGCGAGTTCCCCATCGCAGCGCTGGCCGTCGACAAGAACCAGCAGCTGGCGCTGCCGCGGGGTCAGCACCGTATTGCGGCTGGTCAGCTGGTCGCGACCGGCGGAGGTCTTGCGGTGGATGTTGCGGGTGTCGAGCGGTGCGGCGAAGGTGCGGGCCGTCATGGCGTGCGAGGCATCCTGTGGGGAGACGGAAGGCGGCAATCTGCACAGGCGTTGTTACATCCGTTCGACCACGACCGGGGCAGGTGCCACCGGCCACCTGCGCGCTCGCCGATTTCCGCCCCTGCAGGCCATGCCATTGGTCTTAACTTCCTAGATGAATGCTCCCCGAATAGTCCGTTCGGATCATTGCAGGCCTGCAAGGGGAGGGGAGAGCTGCAATCTGAAGCCTGTACAAAGATCATCCCGATCGCAATCCGGATGGAGGCGGTCGTCCCTCGATGAACATAGTCAGTGCAGTTCTTCTTCCCCAGGAGACACCATGAGCAGCCCTTTTCACCCAGATAACGATCTCACCATCAATCCATCAGGCAATCCGACCATTGCCGACCTGATCGAGCAGCGCAAGCTGAGCCGCCGCGGTTTTCTCAAGGGCACCTTCAGCGCAACCGCAATTGCCGCTCTCGGTGGCTCGACGCTGGCCGACAGCCTGACCAATCTCGCCCATGCCGCGCCGGCGCCGATCGGTGGCATCGGCTTTACCCCGGTGCCCGCCAACATCGCACCGATGACGGACGCCATCACCGTGCCCCCGGGCTACACTGCCCGTGTGCTGGTCTCGTGGGGCGATTCGCTCACCAATGCGCCGCATTGGGATCCGTCAACGCCGATGACAGAGGCCGTCCAGCTGCATACCTACGGCGCCCACACCGACGGCATGCACTATTTCCCCTTCCCCAGCACCGGTGCCGGCGGCATTGCCAATACCCGCGGCCTGCTGGTGGCCAACCACGAGTATCTGGATCCCGGGCTGGTACACAACACCACCACCTACAGCACGGATTCGATCACCCTGGACTGGGTGAATACCCAGCTTGCGGCACATGGCGTCAGCGTGGTCGAGATCCAGGAGCGCAACGGCGCGTTTGCCGTGCGTCGCCCTTCCGCCTTCAACCGCCGCATCACCGGCAGGACGCCGTGCGCGGTGACCGGTCCGGCGGCCGGCCATGCGCTTCTGCGCACCGCTGCGGACGCTTCCGGCACGCAGGTGCTCGGTACGCTCAACAACTGTGCCCACGGTTACACCCCCTGGGGCACCTACCTGACCTGTGAAGAGAACTTCAACGGCTACTTCGGCACCTCAAGTGCTGCCATTGCCGCGGCTCCGCTGACGGCCCACGAGCGCCGCTATGGCTTGGCGGAAGGGGGCTTCGGCTATCGCTGGCACGAAGCCGAAGCGCGCTTCGACTTCCGCGCCACCCCTAATGAGCCCAACCGTTTCGGCTGGGTGGTCGAAATCGATCCGTGGAATCCCAACAGCACGCCTATGAAGCGCACCGCGCTGGGCCGCTTCAAGCACGAAAGCGCCGGCGTTGTGGTGGGAGCCGATAACAAGGTGGCGGTGTACATGGGCGACGACGAGCGTAACGAATACGTCTACAAGTTCGTCTGCGCACGCCGTTTCGACCCCAGGAATCGCGCTGCAAATCGGGATCTGCTCGACCGTGGCACGCTCTATGTGGCGCGCTTCAATGCCGACGGCTCGGGTGAGTGGCTGCCTTTGGTATGGGGTCAGAACGGTCTTACCACGCAGAACGGCTTCGCCGACCAGGGCGAAGTGGTGATCAAGTGCCGTCAGGCCGCCGACCGCGTCGGCGCCACGATGATGGACCGTCCCGAGTGGGTGGCTGTCCATCCCACCACCCGTGAGGTGTATCTGACCCTGACCAACAACAATCGCCGCGGCAGCAATCCGGCTTCGTCGAACAACGCCGATGGCACGACCACCGCTGCCAGCGCCCGCCCGCCGGTCGATGCCGCCAACCCGCGTCCCGACAACCGCTACGGGCACATCATCCGTTGGCGTGATACCGGCGGCGACGTCGGCGCAGCGACCTTCGAGTGGGACATCTTCGCCGAGTGTGGTGACAGCCTGTCGGCGGTGCCGCACCTGCAGGGCAACATCAATGGTGACGATTACGGTGCGCCGGACGGCCTGTGGTTCGACAATGATGGGCGCCTGTGGATACAGACCGATCAGGCCGGCAACGCTCAAGGCGACTGGGCCAACATCGGCGGCAACGCGATGTTCTGTGCTGATCCCGCTTCCGGCGAAACGCGCCGCTTCCTGACCTCGCCGCGCAACTGCGAGGTGACCGGGGTGATCTCCACGCCCGACGGCAAGACCATGTTCGTCGGTATTCAGCATCCTGGTGAGGACTGGCGCGGCAGCTTTACCGCCAACTCGACCTGGCCGGACAGTGGCGTCAATGGTCCGACCACCGCGAGTGGCGGCGCCGGCGTTGCCAAGCCGCGTTCGTCGGTCGTCGTTGTCACCAAGGATGACGGCGGTGTGATCGGCACCTGATCACCGATGGCGGGCGCGCCCGCCAATTCCTTTGTACTGCAGATCAAGGACAAATGATGAAACTGAATGCATTCCTCGCCACGGCCGCTCTCGCGTCCGTCTCCGCCGCGCCTGTGCAGGCTGCTCTGATCAGTGACGTATCCGTCATCGGAAACGCCATGGTGGTCGACTTCGACCAGTTCGACGGTTTCGAGACCAGCGGTCCGGTCAGTGTCGGTGCCGGTGTGACCTTTTCGGGAACGCCCTCCACCCTTGGCGCCTACGTTGCCGACCTCGGCAGCAACGGCACCTGGTGGGGCAACTTCGCCGCGACCGGAGATTCGGATTACACCGGCTTCGGCGTCCTCCACTTCACCTTTGACAACGCGGTGACCACCACTGCCGGCGCTTTCCTGAACAGCTACAACGGCGGGCCGATACTGGTGGCCGCCTACAATGCCGCCGGCACGATGATCGAAGCGCATTTCGTCACCGTGGATACCGACGAATACAGCTGGAACGAAGGCAGCTTCTTCGGCATCTCGCGCTCCGCTGCCGAGATCCGCTCGATCGCGTTTGGCGGTGTTGGCCTGGTTGCCGACAACCTTACCTTCGCGGCACCGGTGCCCGAGCCCGGAACCTACGCCATGCTGCTTGCTGGCCTGGGTCTGGTGGGCTTCATGACCCGCCGTCGCGCAGTGCGCTGACCCGACGCTGTACCAGTGTGACCGTGACGGCGCCCGACCCTCGGTCGGGCGCCGTTTTCTTTGACGACCATGATGACATATGCGCCGTTCGGATCATCCCCCGCCCCGAAGGGCGGTAACCTCGAGCGCTTAGCCTTACTCCCGGTCCTGCCCGCCATGACGGCGGTGTGAAAACTGATTCGGGAGATCGCGTGTGAACCCCTGCAAACCAAACCTTCCTGTCCTGTGCCGGGCGCTGATCAGCGCCGGCCTTTTGTCTCTTGGCGCCGGCGGCGCGTTTGCAGCGCCCTCCGAGCTGTTCATCTCCGAGTACGTAGAAGGCAGCAGCAACAACAAGGCCATCGAGCTGTTCAACGGCACCTCTGCGGCGGTTGACCTCTCCGCCGGGCAGTACGCATTGCGGATGTACTTCAACGGCAGCACCTCTGCTGGCTTGACCATCCTGCTGAACGGGGTGGTGCAACCCGGGCAGACCTTCGTCATTGCCCATGGCTCCGCCGTCGCCGAACTGCGCGACAAGGCGCAGCAGCTCAACTCGTCGAGCTGGTTCAATGGCGACGATGCCATCGTGCTGACCAAGGCGGGTGTGGTGATCGACTCGATCGGTCAGGTCGGCGTCGATCCCGGCACCGAATGGGGCAGCGGTCTGACCAGTACCGCCGACAACACCCTGCGGCGCAAGGCGACCGTGCATGCCGGCGACACCGATCCGCATGACGCCTTCGATCCGGCGCTCGAATGGGATGGCTACCCGGTCAACGACTTCAGTGGGATTGGCATACATGTGATCGATGGCGGCGGCAGTTCAGGGGGCGGCGGCAACGTCGGCCTGGCCTGCGGTCAGCCACATACCGCAGCCTATGCGGTGCAGGGGTCAGGCAACAGCAGCCCGCTGGTCGGCCAGGTGGTCAGTACCGAGGGTGTGGTGGTCGGTGATTACGAAGGCCCCTCGCCGGCCCTGCGCGGCTTCTATCTGCAGGACGAGATCGGTGACGGCGATCCGTACACCTCCGACGCCGTCTTCGTCTTCAATGGCAATGCTGACAGCGTGAATCCTGGAGACCGGGTGCGGGTGACCGGGACGGTGGCGGAGTATCAGGGGCAGACCCAGATCAGTGCCACTGCCATCGAGGCGTGCGGCAGCGGCAACGTCGAGCCGGTGGAGATTGTCCTGCCGGTCGCTACGGCCGACGAACTCGAACGCTACGAAGGCATGCTCGTACGTCTGCCGCAAACCCTGTACGTCACCGAGCACTACCAGCTCGGCCGTTTCGGGCAGGTGGTGGTGTCAGCCGGCGGGCGTCAGTGGCAGCCCACCCATGTAGTGATGCCGGGTGAGCAGGCCATGGCGCTGCAGGACCAGAACGCGCTCGCCCGCATCATCGTCGATGACGGTGACAACGCCCAGAATGCCGACCCCATCGTCTTTGGTCGCGAGGGCCAGCCGCTTTCCGCATCCAACACCCTGCGCGGCGGGGATACGGTCACTGGTCTCACCGGCGTGCTGACATGGACCTGGGCCGGGAACTCCGCCAGCGGCAACGCCTGGCGCGTGCGTCCGGTTGGCGCGCTCGGGGGTGTGGCGCAGTTTGCAGCAGCCAATCCGCGTCCCCAGTTTGCGCCCAATGTAGGCGGTGATCTGCGGGTTGCCAGCCTCAACGTGCTGAACTACTTCAATACCTTCGCCGACGGCAATGCGGCAACGCCGGGGTGCTTTCCGAGCGGCACCGACGCAGATTGCCGTGGCGCCGAATCGGCGCTGGAGTTCGAACGCCAGGCCGCCAAAACCGTTGCCACGCTGCTCGCGCTGGACGCCGACGTCGTCGGTCTGATCGAGATCGAAAACGATGGCTACGGGCCGGACAGCGCCTTGCAGGATCTGGTTGATCGTCTGAACGCCGCCACGGCGCCGGCCACCTGGGCCCTGCTCGACATCGATGCGCGCACCGGACAGCAGCATGCCCTTGGTACCGATGCCATCAAGGTCGCCTTCATCTACCGGCCCGCCAGTGTCGTGCCCGTCGGCCGCAGCGCGGTACTCAACGACCCAGCCTTTGTCACCGGTGGCGATACCGCCGCGCGCAACCGGCCGGCGCTCGCCCAGGCCTTCGAAGCCGCCAACGGGGGGCGTTTCATTGCCGTGGTGAATCACCTGAAGAGCAAGGGCAGTGCCTGCGAGGACGCCGATGCGCTCGACGGGCAGGGCAACTGCAATGTTGTCCGCCTGAACGCGGTGAATGTCTTGCGCAGCTGGCTGGCGCAGGACCCGACCGGTACCGGTGATCCCGATGTGCTGATCATCGGCGATCTCAACGCCTACGGCATGGAGGATCCGGTACGCGCGCTGACCGACAACGGCTACGTCGACGTGGTCCGCCGTTTCGCCGGCGAGTACAGCTATACCTACGTCTTCAACGGCCAGTGGGGCAGTCTCGACCACGCCCTGGCCAGTGCCAGCCTGGTGGCCCAGGTTTCAGACGCGCAACCCTGGCACGTCAGCGCGGACGAACCTTCGGTGCTCGACTACAACGTCAATTTCAAGAGCGCGGCGCAGATCCAGTCGCTGTATGCGGCAGACGTCTATCGCAACTCCGACCACGATCCCATCCTCATCGGTTTCAGCCTTGATGCGCCAACCGTGATCGAAGGCACATAGGGTGCCGACGTCCTCACCGGCAGCGCACGCGACGAGGTCTTCATCGGCCGCGGTGGGCGTGACGTGCTTACCGGCGGTGGGGGCGGGCGCAACCAGTTCGTCTATGAGAACGTACTCGATGGTGGCGACGTGATTACCGACTTCCGTCCCGGCCGTGACCTGCTGGTGCTCCGCGATCTGCTCGTCAGCCTCGGCATCGACGGCACTCAGGCGCTCGCCAAGGGGCAGGTGGTGTGCTCCGCAGCCAGTGGCGGAGCGGTCATCGGCATCGATACCGATGGCAGTGCGGGCCCCCTGCGCAGCCGCGCGATCGTGCAACTGCGCGGGGTCGGCTGCGGTGAGTTGAGTGCGGGCGATTACCGCCTCTGAGCGCACCCGGGCGACGTCCGCGCGGACATCATCAACGGCTACACGCATATTCTGATCAGGAGTAATGACAATGAACGAGCCTCGCGTTCCATTTCGCAAGGTCGCGGCAATCCTGGCGCTGGCACTGGGAGCGGCTGTCTCCCAGGTTCATGCTGCCCCGCAGATCTACACCCTTGCCGGTGTGGCCGAGGATGGCCCGCTTGCAGGTAGCGCCTTCAGTGGCCGCTTTGCCTTCGATGGCGCGGTACTGAGCGGTGTCGATGCAGAAACCGTGCTGCTCGACTGGGTCGACATCGAAGTATTCGGTCAGCGTTACGGCGCCGAATCGATGAGCTATACGCCGACCGCGTCGTTCTTCGACGGCGTCCTGCTGGGCATTGATCTCCTGCACGAGGGGCGTGACAGCGGTTTTGCTTTCGTCAGCGGTTTCTTTGCGCTGGAGGATGCGTACTTCGCCTACTTCGTCCCCCAGGGGGCTGGTTTCGGCTCCCTGACGGTATCACCGGTGCCCGAGCCGCCGCAGGCCCTTACCCTGCTCGCCGGTTTGGGTCTCATCGGCGGCGTGATGCGACGTCGCATCATGGGGCGCTTCGGGAGCGCATGAAACGCCCTGCGGAGCTGAAGATGCCAGCCGTTCAAGCCCCGCGGGGGCGTGAACGGCTGGCTGGCGGCGTACTTCCGCCGGCTTTGCCCAGGATCGCCCCGTTTGCGGTCTACATCCTGATACTGATCCTGTCATCACTGCTCGCCGGTGACGATGGCATACCCCCGCCGGTGTGGCTCTATCCGCTCCAGATCGGACTCGTCGCAGCGCTGCTGCTGGTGTGCTGGCGGCACTACGACGAGCTGCATGGCAGCCTGCACAGCATCCTGCGTGGCTGTGCGGCGGCGCTGCTGCTGGGGCTGCTGGTCTTTGTCGCCTGGATCAACCTCGACGTCGCCGTGCTGTCGATGGGCTTGACGCCCTCCGTGCCGCCGCGCGCCGCCGACGGCGGTCTGATCCTGTGGTGGGTGGCAGTCCGCCTCCTTGGCGCGGCGCTGATCGTCCCGCTGATGGAGGAGTTGTTCTGGCGCAGCTTCCTGATGCGCTGGATCGTTGGCGCAGACTTTCAGGGGATCAATCCCGCCAGCGTCGGTCTGCGCGCCGTGCTGGTCAGTTCCCTCGTCTTCGGAGTCGAGCATCAGCTGTGGTTTGCCGGCTTCCTTGCCGGTTGCGCGTATGCCTGGCTGTACATGCGCAGCGGCAAGCTGTGGCACGCCGTCCTTGCCCATGGAATCACCAATCTCGCCCTGGGTGTGTGGGTGCTGGCGACCGGCAACTGGCAGTTCTGGTAGCGCGGTGCGCAGGTCGTCGTGAGCCGAACGGACTAGGGCTGCGGCGAACGGTGATAACACGAGTCGACTACGCTGTGCTCCAGCCTTTCAACCACCGAGAGACCAAAACATGAGACTACCGATGCTTCGCGCGAAGCGCATCGCGCTATCCATCGCGCTGCTGGTCGCGCTGCCGTCATCTGCCTTCGCCATCGAAGGCCTTACCATCCTCCATGTCGGAGACCAGGAGTCCTGGCTGCTTTCCGCGCAGGGCAACCTGCGTGACAATCCCTCCCAGGATCTGTCCTTCTATGGTGGCATTGACCGTCTTGCCGCGGTGATCGATCAGCAGCGCACTGCCGCCAGCTCGGCCGGCTATGCGGTGCTCACCCTCAACGCCGGCGATGCCTTCCTGCCGGGTCCGCGCTTCACCGCGAGCCTGAGTGATCTGGCCACCGCCTACAGCGATGGCGGCCAGGATTTCTACGACGCCATGGCGATGCGTTACATCGGTTTTGACGCCGCGGTGTTCGGCAACCACGAGTTCGATCTCGGCGCGGATCTCGCCGCGCGCTTCGCTCAGGTGTCGGGCACCACCTACCTTTCCGCCAACCTCGACTTCTCCGCCACTGCGGCGTTCTCGACGCTGGCCGCCAGCGGCACCGTGGCGCCCGGCTTCATCACCACCACCGCAGCGGGGAACAAGGTCGGCATCGTCGGCCTCACCACTCCGCTGCTGCCGACCATCTCCTCGCCTGGCGCAGTGAGCGTGATCGGCAACGTTGACGGTGCCAGCGCCGAGCAGAACCTGATCGCCGCCGCTGCCATCGCGCAGAGCCAGATCGACGCCCTGCGCGCCGATGGGGCGACCACCATCGTCATGATCAGCCACCTGCAGAACGCCGCCAACGAGATTCACACCGTCGTGCCGCTGCTCAGTGGCATCGACGTGGTGGTGTCCGGTGGGGGTCACGAGCTGATGGCCGACATTGATGACGTGCTGATTCCCGGGACCTCTGCGTCGATCAACGCGCACCCGGTTGCCGTGCAGACTGCGGACGGCAACTCGGCGCTGCTGGTGACCTCCAACTTCGGCAACCGCTATGTCGGGGAACTGGTGGTCACTCTCGGTGACGACGGTCGCGTGGTGCGCGATGCCGCGGGCGTCCCGATCGTCGACAGCAGCGCGATGATCCGTGTATCCGGCATCGGCGCCGATGCGGTCGTCCCCGACGCCTACCTCAACACCACGGTCGTGCAACCGGTGCAGAGCTTCATCGACGGCCTCAACGCCACCATCATCGCCACTTCCGAAGTCCGCCTCAATGGTGACCGCGGTGCCGCCGGCGCTCCCGGCAGCTTCAACGCCGGCGTGCGCAACGCCGAGACCAACCTGGGCAATCTGATGGCCGACGCCCTGCGCTACGCGGGCCAGGCCGAAGTGGCCATCCAGAACGGTGGCGGCATCCGTGCATCCATTGCTGCAGGTGAGGTCTCCGTCGGCGACACCTTCAACGTCGCCCCCTTCACCAACCTGGTGAAAACTGCGCAGAACGTCTCCGCCGAGCAACTCAAGACGCTCATGGAGCATACCCTGGCCGCGGCGTCGCCGAGTGGCAACGCCGCCGGACAATTCGGTCAGATCTCCGGAATGCAGGTGGTCTACGATACCGCGCGCGCCGCAGGCTCGCGGGTGCTCGACATCACCCTTGATGACGGTACCGTCCTGGTGCGCGATGGCGTGGTGGTCAACGCCGAGCGTCTGGTGGCCCTGGCGACCATCGACTTTCTCGCCAACGGCGGTGATGGCTACCCGTTCGCAGCCGCCGGAGTACTGTTCGACAACGCGGTGAACTCAGTGACCTACCAGGAAGCCTTGCTCGCCTACATCACCGCATCGGAGGCGGAAGGCGGCCTCGGCGGGCAGATTCTCGCCGCGCGCTACGGCACCGAGGACCCCTTCGATCGCCAGGGCCGCCTGATCGATCTCGCCATCGCCGCACCGGTGCCCGAACCCGAGGCCTATGCCATGCTGCTCGCCGGACTGGGGCTGGTCGGCTTCATGGCGCGTCGCCGCAAGCGCGACCTCACGCCGGCCTGAGGCCCCTTCCGGGGCATGCACGGGGAGGCGGGCAGTGGGCCCGCCTCCTCTCAGCGTCCGTCACTCGTGCGCCGCTGGAAGTCGGCGTAGCGGTCCAGCACCTTGGGTACATAGGCGAGGGTTTCCGGATACGGCGGAATGCTGTGACCATGACGGATTACTGCGCCTTCACCGGCGTTGTAGGCGGCCAGGGCAAGTGTGAGGTCGCCGAAGAGATCGAGCAGCATCGACAGGTAGCGCACGCCGCCGCGCAGGTTCTCTTCGGGGTCGAGGGGGTCGCTGACGCCCATCCTGCGCGCCGTATCGGGCATCAACTGCATCAGTCCAAGCGCACCTCTGGGAGAGCGGGCATTGGGGTCGAACGCGCTCTCGGTCGCCACCACGGCCAGCACCAGCGCCGGATCGAGGCCGTGCTCGACGGCAATGCGCGCCACCTGTGCGTGGATTTCGTGCGGAGCTTGCCGGCCGGCTCGCCGCTCCGCAGGGCGTGCAGCGCCGTCACCGGTGAGGCGGTGGTGACTCGGTGTGCTTGCGAAGTTGCTGAAATGCGCGACGCCAGCATCGTCGACATAGCCATACAGGTGCTCGGCCCGGGCGTGCGGGGAGGTCATCAGCAAGGCGGCAAGGGGGAGCAGCGCAAGACGACGCATGGCAGGTAAGGATGAGGGAGCACAGGGAGCCCTCATCGTCGCCCGTGCTGATGACCGAAATATGACAATGGGGTGGTCACCGTGCTGCAACATCGCAGCCCTAGGCTATTCCGTTCAGATTGACTCCTCCAGGTGTCAGCACATGTTGTTCAGCTATTCTGCGCCGTCGCCCGGGCGGCAGGCAGTCCGCGGCTTCACCCTTCTCGAACTGCTGGTGGTGATGGTCATCATCGGGTTGCTGGCGGGCTACGTCGGGCCCCGCTTCTTTGCCCAGATCGGCAAATCGGAGATCAAGACCGCGCGCGCGCAGATCGACGCGCTGGAAAAAGCCCTTGACCAGTATCGCCTCGACGTCGGCCGTTATCCGAGTACCGAGCAGGGGCTGCAGGCGCTGATGGAAGCACCGGGTGGAGAGACGCGCTGGAGCGGGCCTTACCTGCGCAAGGCGGTGCCCCTCGATCCTTGGGGCAAGCCCTATCAGTATCGCCATCCCGGCGAGCACGGCGAGTTCGACCTCTACTCCTTCGGCACGGATGGACAGCCCGGTGGCGAGGGCGAGGCCGCCGACGTCACCAACTGGTGAGTCGATGCGATACCGGATAAGGGCCATCGGGCCTGACCAGGCGATCATCGACGCCGATCTCGATGCCGACACCGAGCAGTCCCTGCAGGCACAGCTGGCGGCGCGCGGGATGGTGTTGCTGAGTGCCCGGCGCACGGCGATGTCGGCCGCCGCGCAGCGCTTCCCGCTGCTGCTGTTCAACCAGGAGCTGCTCGCCTTGCTGCGCGCCGGCATTCCCCTTGCCGAGGCGATAGCGGCACTGACCGAGAAGGAGGGGCGTCCGGCGGTGCGTGCGGTACTCGATGAGATGCTGCGTGCGCTGCACGAGGGGCGCACCTTGTCGAGCGCACTCGAAGCCGCCCCCCAGGCCTTCCCCGAGCTCTATGTGGCAATGGTCCGCGCGGCCGAGCGGACCAGCGACCTTGATTGCGCCCTCGAACGCTACATCGGCTATCGCCAGCAGCTCGACGGGCTGCGCGGCAAGCTCGCCAGCGCGGCAATCTATCCGTTGCTGTTGCTCGCCGTCGGTGGTCTCGTGGTGCTTTTCCTGCTCGGCTATGTCGTGCCGCGCTTCTCCCACATCTACGAGGATGTCGGTGGCGATCTGCCACTGATGTCGCGCCTGCTGCTGGAGTGGGGGCAATTCGTCGAGGCCCACGCCGCCAGCGCAGTGCTCGTCCTCTTTCTTGGCGCCGTCGCTGCCTTCGTGTTTGCCCGTCACCCGGCCACCCAGGCGGCGCTCGGGCGCGCCGCCTGGCGCATACCCATCCTCGGCGAGCAACTGCGGATCTTCCAGCTTGCACGTTTCTACCGCACCCTCGGCATGCTGCTCGCCGGCGGAATCCCGGTGGTGACCGCACTCGGCATGGTCAGCGGCTTGTTGACCCATACGCTGCGCCAGCGTCTCGACGATGTCATCGCGCGCATCCGCGAAGGGCGAGGCTTTGCGGCCACCCTCGAAGCCGGCGGACTGACTACCCCGGTGGCAGTGCGCATGCTCGAGGTCGGCGAACGAGCCGGCAATCTCGGCGAGATGCTCACCCGGGCGGCGCTCTTCCACGAAGAGGACACCGCGCGACGGGTGGAATGGCTGACGCGCCTCTTCGGACCCCTGCTGATGCTCTTCATCGGCTGCGCCATCGGCCTGATCGTGGTGCTGATGTACCTGCCCATCTTCCAGCTCGCGGAGAGCATCGGATGAACGCGCCGCAGTCAGTGGTGCTGGCCATCCCGCCCGTCGACGAGGACGGCTGCGGCGTTGCCGATGCGGCGAACGCCGAGCGTCTTGCGCGGTTGTCCGCAGACAGCGGTCTGGCGGTCATCGAAACGACGCGGCTGATGCGCCTTGCCCCCGACTTCACCGCACTCTCCTTCGAATCCGCACTGCAGCGTGACAGTGTCGCCCTGCGTGACGAAGACGGTGGACTGCTGCTGGTCGTTGCCGATCCCTTCGATACCGATTTCCTCGATGCACTGGGGGCGCGCCTGCATGAGGTCTTTGCGGTGCTGCTCGCCGATCGCGACGACCTCGCGGCCTGTCTGGCGCGTCACGAGGACGAAGTCCGCCGCGCCGCCGGACTGTCCATGGCGCGCAGTGGCGAGCACGCCGGAGAGGCGGCGGAGGATCTGTCGCTGCGCCGCATCAGCGCCGATGCCAGCCCGGTGGTCAAACTGGTGAACTCCACCCTCTACGATGCCCTCAAGCAGGGCGCGAGCGACATCCACCTCGAGGCGGTGCCAGCGGGGCTGGTCATCAAGTACCGCATCGATGGCGTGCTGTCGCGGGTCGGCGGCGCCGCCGGGGTAGAGCTTGCTGAACAGGCCATCTCACGCATCAAGGTGATGGCCGAGCTCGACATTGCCGAGCGTCGCGTGCCTCAGGACGGGCGCTTCAAGGCCCGCACCGGGGGACGCGAGATCGACTTCCGCGTCTCCATCATGCCCAGCATCCATGGCGAGGATGCGGTGTTGCGCGTGCTCGACAAGGAACACCTGACCCGCGAGATGAGCGGCCTGACCCTGGAGTCTCTCGGTTTTCCGGAGATCACCCGTGGTGTGTTGCGCCGCCTTGCCGGCGAACCGTACGGCATGCTGCTGGTCACCGGGCCCACCGGCAGCGGCAAGACCACCACCCTCTATGCCACCCTGGCGGAGACCAACCGTGGTGTCGACAAGATCATCACCATCGAAGACCCGGTGGAGTACCAGCTCCCCGGGGTGCTGCAGATACCGGTCAACGAAAAGAAAGGGCTCACCTTCGCGCGCGGTCTGCGCTCCATCCTCCGCCACGACCCCGACAAGATCATGGTCGGCGAGATCCGCGACGGCGAAACCGCCGAGATTGCCGTGCAGGCGGCGCTCACCGGCCATCTGGTGTTCACTACCGTGCACGCCAACAACGTCTTCGATGTCATCGGCCGCTTCATGCACATGGGCATCGACCCCTACAACCTCGTTGCCGCCCTCAACGGCGTGGTTGCCCAGCGTCTGGTGCGGGTCAACTGCAGCCATTGCGTGACCGCCATCGAGCCCGATGGCGCCGTGCTGCGTGCCTCCGCACTTGGCGACACGGGAGCGTTCCGCTTCCGTGCCGGCCTGGGCTGCGGCCATTGCCGGGGAAGCGGCTACCGCGGTCGGCGCGCGGTAGCCGAGGTGCTGCTGCTCGACGACGAAATCCGCGAACTGATCCTTGCCCGTGCCCCCATCCGCAACCTCAAGGAAGCGGCGCGTCGCAAGGGCTTCCGCAGTCTGCGCGAGGCCGTCGTCGACATGGTCGCCGCCGGCGAAACCACCGTGCAGGAGCTCAACCGTGTCACTCTCCTCGGCTGAACCGCTGCGCCTCGTCCTCGCCGCCTCATCGTGGCGGCTGCACACCCCGGCGGGCGTCCATGACCTCTCCTTCGACGGCGATCCGGTGCCTGCCCTGCTGGCGTTGGAGCAGACTGCGCCGCCGCGCCGCGGCGCGCGACTGAGCATAGAGCTCGGTGATGCCTGGCTGCGCTACATGATCGTGCGCTGGCCGCCGGGTCTGCGCAGCGCGCGTGAGCGCCAACTATGGGTGGCGGCACGCTTCCGGACGGTCCATGGCATCGCTGCGGACGACTGGAGCATAGTCGTCGATCGCCAGCATTGGGGCGAGGCCGCCTTCGCCTGTGCCGTGCCGCGCACCCTCGTTGACGCACTGGGGGAATGGGCCAGACGGCACCGCCTGCGCGTGGATGCCTGCGGGGGGGCCTTCCTGCAAGCCTACAACCGTGCAGCAAGCCGCTGCGCGAGCGATCACGGCGCGTTTGCACTGTGCCGGGATGGGCGCCTGACAGTCGCAAGCTGGGCACATGGGCAGTGGCGTCGGGTGCGCAGCGAACCCTCCGGCGCGCAGCCGGCTCACATCCTGGCACGCACGCTGACGCTGTGGTCGGCGGATGCGCCTGCTGGTGAGCCGGGGTCGATCTTCCTCGAAGGCCTGCAGCCCGCAGTGCTCCCTCCCGGGTGGTCGGCGTTGGTTGTGGGCGTTGCGGCATGAAGGCCCCGGCGCCGCTATCGATTGACTTCCTGCCACTGCGCAGGCGCTCCAGTCGCCTCGGCTGGAGCGCCTGCGCAGTGGCCCTGGCCATCCTGCTCAGCGTGGCCGCGCAACTGCATCGCGATCACCGCGATGTCAGCGAACGGGCCCGCCTGCTTGCCGAACTCCAGCACCAGCGTGCCAGCGTGCCGGCACCCCGGGTGATCGTCGAAGTTCCCCTGAGTGCGGCGGAGCTTCAGGGTTTGCAGCGCGTCTCGGCCCAGCTCGACGCCGATTGGGGCAGGGTTTTCGTTGCCCTCGACAATGTGCGCAACGCCGACGTTGCCTGGATCGAGATCGAAGGCGAGGGTGCGCGCGGTGCGCTGCGGCTGACCGGTCTGGCGCGGTCACTGGACGCCGTGCTCGCCGCACTCGGGCGCATGCGTGCCGATCCCGTCCTCGCCAGTGCCGAACTCAGCGGTCACGAGGCGGCCGTGGTCGATGGCGTCAATCTGGTGCGCTTCGTCATGGTCAGTCGCTGGGGGGGTAGTTGATGCGGTCAACAGTCC
>WPCG01141874.1_pt1 | contig 28401 bp, 27 predicted proteins | sample 5403311 | NCBI WGS metagenome assembly WPCG01 (sample SAMN12869467, study PRJNA574797) | sludge metagenome | isolation source: wastewater treatment of Control | place: China:Beijing | collected 2019-05-17
CCTCGCCGCCTTCGCCCGCGCCCACCCCTGCCGGCGGGCGGTCGAACGTGTACTCGATGCCGGCTGCGGAACCGGTTACGCGCTCGGCCTGCTGCGCGCCGCCCACCCCGGCGCGGAGTTGCTCGCGGTCGATTTCGCCCCTGCGATGCTCGCCCGCGTCGCCACCTCCACCTGTCTCTGCGCCGACCTCGAACGCCTGCCGCTGCGCGCGGCCTGCATCGACGCGCTGTGGTCCAGCCTCGCCGTGCAGTGGTGCACGCCGACGCGCGCACTGACGGAGATCGCCCGCGTACTGCGCCCCGGTGGCTGCGCCTGGCTGGCCACCCTCGGCCCCGCAACGCTGCACGAACTGCGCACAGCGTTTCGCACTGTGGACACCGCCGAGCATGTACTGCACTTTCACGACGCATCAGTCTGGGCGCAGGCCGCCCGCAGTGCCGGCCTGCGCGTCGCCGCCATCGACCAGGGACCGTCGTGGGCGCGTGCTGCCGACCTGCGCACCCTGCTCGGCGGCATCAAGGCGATCGGTGCCCACGGCATCGGTAGCGCCCCCCGCCAGCCACTAGGACGCGCCGGCTGGCGCACCCTGGAGGCCGCCTACGAACGCTGGCGGGACGCGGACGGCCTGCTGCCGGCCAGCTACGATGTGATCCTGCTAGCAGTGGAGAAGCCCACATGATCGCCAAGGCCTGGTTCGTCACCGGCACCGACACCGAAATCGGCAAGACCTTCGCCACCTGTGCCCTGCTCCACAGGGCCCGGCGCAACGGGCTGGAGGCCCTGGGGATGAAACCGGTGGCGGCCGGTGCGGAACTGCTCGACGGTCGCTGGGTCAATGACGACGCGCTGCGCCTGCAGGCTGCCGGCAGCTTCGACCCCGGCCTTGAACTGCTCAACCCCTACTGCTTGCGCAGTGCCATCGCCCCCCACCTCGCAGCGCGCGACGAAGGCGTGCGCATCGACCCGGCGCTGATCGCCGCCCGCCTGGCGCAACTGCGCAGCATGGCGGGCTGCGTTTTCGTCGAAGGTGCGGGGGGCTTCCGCGTGCCGCTCGGCGAGGATTACGATTTCGCCATGCTGGCGCGCGAGCTCGAACTGCCGGTGATCCTGGTGGTGGGCATGCGCCTGGGCTGCATCAATCACGCCCTGCTCAGCGCCGAGGCCATCACTGCCCGCGGTCTGAAACTGGCGGGCTGGATCGCCAACTGCATCGACCCGGCAATGCTGCGTCTGCAAGACAACCTCGACAGCCTGCGCGGCCGTCTCCCGGCGCCCCTGCTGGGCGTGCTGCCACACCGCGGCGACGGGGATCCGATGGCCGTCGCCGGAGCGCTCGAACTACCCTCATAACACGGCGAGCAGGCGCCCCTTGAGCTCTTCGGAGCGCAGCTGCCCCATCTTGGTGAGATTCAGCGTCGCCAGCCACTCTTCGAGCAGGCCACGCAGATCGGCAGGCGTGCGGCTTTCATTGATGCGCTTCATCAGGCCGAGATTGCCGTAGGGGCCATTGAAGGTGCGCAGGGCGTTGAGCATGAAGTTGCGCGCCTTGTCCATCTGCACGGGGTCGACCGGCCCTGCCGGCGCGGCAACGGCTTCCTCCACCGCCGCAGGCGGAGGTGGATCGCTGCCGCCGATACGCTCGATGTAGCCCTCTTCCTGCAGTTGCGCGAGCGCCTCGTCGAGGCGCGGATCGGGCATCATCGCCCTCACTTCGTCCAGCGGGCGCTTGCCGTCGATCAGGATCAGCACGCGCCGTGGCCGCGGGCCCAGTCCCCCGCTGCGCTGTTCGATTTCTTCCTGCCCTTTGCGGGTCTTGGCAAAAATCGCGGTCATCTTGTCTCCTCGGTGTGGAAGGTCTTGCTGCGGAACGAAAACTCCTCAGTGGTCAGAAAAGCCAGGCGCGGACGCGCTCGATAACGAGCCAGTATTGCATAAGACAGAGGATTCTGCGCCCTTGCGCAGCACTGTCAAGCGGGGTTTGCCCGCAGTCGCGCCTGTCGGCGCTGCTCGAAGAGGCAGATCGCTGCAGCGGCAGCGACGTTGAGCGACTCGACGCCCGCCGCCATCGGAATCGACACCCGCGTATCGGCCAGCGCCAGCACTTCCGGGGACAGCCCGCGCCCTTCGGCACCGAACAGCCAGGCCACCGCGCCGCCGAGTTCGGCCGCATAGAGATCGACACTGCCGGCCCCCAACGCAGTGGCCACCACTGGCCCCGGAAAGTCCGCAAGCACGGCTGCGACGTCGCAGCGTTCGTGGATGCGGAGCGCGAAGTGGGCCCCCATGCCGGCACGCAGCACACGGGGCGACCAGGCCTGCGCGCAGCCGGCAGCAAGCAGTACGTCGCCGACGCCGGCGGCCGCGGCGGTACGCAGGATGGTGCCAAGATTGCCACTGTCCTGAACGCCGTCGAGGACCACCACGGTACTGCTCAGCCCCCCCGCCGGCGGGGCCGGCGGCACTGCCACCACGGCGAGGATGCCGGACGGGGTGTCGACCGGACTGACATGGGCGAACAGCTTGTCGCGCAGCAGCAGCGCGGGCACCGTCGCCGCGCGTTCGAGCAGGACACGGTTTTCCGCGCGCGTGGCGCCCTCTTCGCTGAGCACCAGCTCTTGCAGCGCCCAGCCGGCATCGAGGGCGGCGCCCACCAGATGGGCGCCATCGAGCACCGTGCAGCCCTGTTCACGGCGCTCACGCGCCGAATGTGCCAGCCCGTGCAGGCGGCGCACGGCAGGGTTGTCGCGCGAGGAGATCAGCTTCACCGCCCTTCCTCATCCACCCACAGGGGCGGATTGGCAAGCAGCTCGCGCACCGGTGCGAAGCTGCGGCGATAGAAGTCCGCCACGCCATGACGCCGCAGCGCTGCCAGGTGGGCAGCGGTGGGATAGCCCTTGTGGGCGGCCAGCCCATACTGCGGATGGCGCACATCGAGCGCCAGCATGGCGGCATCACGACTGGTCTTGGCAAGGATGGAGGCCGCCGAGATCGCCGCTTCGAGTGCGTCGCCCTTGACGATGGCGCGCACCGGCACGCTCAGCTGCGGACAGCGGTTGCCATCGACCAGCACCTCGTCGGGACGCAGCGCCAGCGCGTCGACGGCGCGACGCATGGCCAGCATGGTGGCATGGAGGATGTTGAGACGGTCGATCTCCTCTACCGTGGCCTCGGCCACCGCCCACGCCAGGGCCTGTTCACGGATGAGCAGGGCAAGGCGTTCACGGGTCTTCGCGGAGAGCTTCTTGGAGTCCCCCAGTCCGGCAATCGGGCGCTGCGGATCGAGGATCACCGCTGCAGCGACCACCGGACCGCACAGCGGCCCCCGCCCCGCCTCATCGACACCGCACAGCAGCGCGCCGGCAGGCGCGCTCACGACCGCACTCCGTCACCGAGGTAGGGCAGGATGGCCGCAGCGGCGCGCTCGGCGGTGTTCTGCCGGAGGCTGAGGTGAAGTTCGGCGAAGCGCTGGGCGACACGCCGGCAGGCCACCGGGTCGCCCAGCCAGCGGTCCACCGCGGCGGCAAGCTTGTCGGCAGTGGCGTCGTCCTGCAGCAGTTCGGGAACCAGCGAGTCATTGCACAGGATGTTGGGCAAACCCACCCAGGGCAGGTAGGCCATACGCTTCATCAGGCGGTACTGCCACTTGCCGATGCGATAGCTGATCACCATCGGACGCTTCAGCAGGGCCGCCTCCAGGCTCGCGGTGCCACTGGCCACCAGTACCACGTCCGCAGCAGTCATGGCCTCCACCGCGTGGCCGAAGAGCATGCGGATGGGCAACTCGCGGGCGTCGTTGCGGTGCACGGCGGCCTCGAACAACTGGCGGGTCTCGCGTGTCGCCAGCGGCACCAGGAAGACCGCCTCCGGATGGCGCCGATGCAGCAGTCGTGCGGTGGCAATGAAGGTGTCGGCAAGATTGCGCACCTCCGACTGGCGGCTGCCGGGGAGCATCGCCACCACCCGGATGCCAAGCGCGAGGTTGAGCTTTTCGCGGGCGCCGCTGCGATCCGGATGGAGAGGAAAGACATCGGCGAGCGGATGCCCGACATAGCTCACCGGCACTCCGGCCTTTTCATAGAGCGCCGGTTCGAAGGGAAACAGGCACAGCATGTGCGAGACCGAGCGTGCGATCTTGCGGATACGCCCGCCGCGCCAGGCCCAGATCGACGGGCTGACGAAATGAATCGCAGGCGTGCCGCCATCCTTGACCCGCCCTTCCAGCCAGAGATTGAAATCCGGTGCGTCAACACCGATGAAGGCGGCCGGGCGCTGGGCGCGGATGGTCGCCAGCAACGCCTTGCGGATGCCCGACAACTCGCGGTAGCGCTTCAAGGCATCGACATAGCCATGAACGGCAAGCAGTTCGCACGGCCACAGTGCGTCGAAGCCTTCGGCCTGCATCTTGGGGCCGCCGATGCCAAAGAACTCGGCATCCGGGTGGTGACGGCGTATGGCACGGATGAGATGGCTGGCGAGCAGATCGCCGGAAGCTTCTCCGGCGACCATCGCGATTCTGAGCGGCATCGGCGAGGAGGTGGTACGGGTTCGGGGTTCGGGCCGGGTGGCGCTGCTCAGCGTACGATGCCGCGCCCGCTGGTGGAGATGAAGGTCGCGAAGGGTTCGACCTCGGGGTGTTCGGCAGCCATCGCAGCAATGCGCTCGCGCGCCTCGTCGAGCTTCAGTCCGCTGCGGTAGAGCGCGCGGTAGGCACGCTTGATCGCCATGATGCCCTCGGACGAGTAGCCCCGGCGCTTCAGGCCCTCGCTGTTGATGCCATGCGGCTGGGCCGGATTGCCGGACACCGTGACGAAAGGCGGCAGATCCTGCAACAGCACGGTGCCGACCCCGCAGAAGCTGTGCGCGCCGACACGGACGAACTGATGCACACCGGTGAAACCGCCGAGGATCGCCCAGTCGCCCACATGCACGTGGCCAGCCAGGGTGGCGTTGTTGGCGAAGATGGTGTGATTGCCGACCTGGCAGTCGTGCGCCACGTGCACGTAGGCCATCACCCAGTTGTCGTTGCCGATGCGGGTCACCCCGGCGTCCTGGCTGGTGCCGACGTTGAAGGAGCAGAACTCGCGGATGGTGTTGCGGTCGCCGATCTCCAGACGGGTCGGCTCGGCGTCGTACTTCTTGTCCTGCGGTTGTGCGCCGATCGAGCAGAACTGGAAGATCTCGTTGTCGCGCCCGATGCGGGTGTGCCCCTCGATGACCACGTGGGGGCCGATGCGGGTGTTGTCGCCGATCTCGACATGCTCGCCGACGATGGTGTAGGGGCCGATGTCGACGCCGGCACCGAGGCGGGCGCCGGGATGGACGATAGCGGTCGGATGGATCATGACTTGGTCTTGAGCGCGCACATCAGTTCGGCCTCGGTGGCGATCTGGTCGCCGACGCGGGCCACGCCCTTGTACTTGTAGATGTTGCGCTTGCCCTGCAGGATCTCGACGTCGAACATGAGTTGGTCGCCCGGCACCACCTGGCGCTTGAAGCGCACGTTGTCGATGCCGGCAAACAGCACCACCGAGTTCTCGTCCGGCTTCACCCCCATGGTCTTGAAGGACAGCAGCGCTGCGGCCTGGGCCATCGCCTCGACGATCAGCACGCCGGGCATCACCGGGTGGTTGGGGAAGTGGCCGGGGAAGAAGGGCTCGTTCATGGTGACGTTCTTGAGCGCCAGGATGCGCTTGCCCTCTTCCAGTTCGAGCACACGATCGACGAGCAGGAAGGGATAGCGGTGCGGGAGGTATTGCAGGATTTCGTTGATTTCCATGACTAGTCGGCGCTGCTTGCCTTGTCGAGACGTTGTTCGAGCGCACGCAGCCTGTCCATCAGGGCATCGAGATGGCGCAGGTGGGCGAAATTCCTCACCCAGTCCGCGTGCGGTTGTACCGGCAGGTTGGCGGTATACACCCCTGCACGGTGGATGGATTTGGTCACCAGCGTACCAGCGGAGATCACCACATCGTCGACGATGCGCAGATGACCGATGATACCGGCCTGGCCGCCTATCATGCAGCGCGCGCCGATCACCGTGCTGCCGGCTATGCCCACGCAACCGGCCACCGCAGTATGGGCACCGATGCGCACGTTGTGGGCGATCTGGATCTGGTTGTCGAGCTTGACGCCATCGCCGATCACGGTGTCGTCGAGCGCGCCGCGGTCGATGGTGGTATTGGCGCCGATTTCGACGTCGTCGCCGATCACCACCCGCCCGCTCTGCGGGATCTTCACCCAGCTGCCGTCACGCTCACGCGCGAAGCCGAAGCCATCGGCGCCGATCACCACCCCGGCATGGACCAGGCAGCGTGCGCCCAGCACGCAGTCGTGATAGACGCACACCCCGGCTTCAAGCCGCGTATCGTCGCCGATCACGACATTGCGCCCGATGTGGCAGCCCGGACCGATGACCACGTTCTCGCCGATGCTAGCGCCGGCAGCGATGGTCGCGCCAGCAGCCACGCTGGCCGAGGCGGGCACGGCTGCCTCGGCACACGCTGCCGGATGGACGCCCGCAGCGGGCAGCACGGGCGGATTGAACAGCTGCGCGACACGGGCGAAGTAAACGTAGGGATCGGCCGTGACGATGCGCGGCAGCGCAGTGAGCTCGCGCGCATCGGGCGCGACGATGACGGCCGAGGCCCGACACTGGGCGAGACGGGCGAGATACTTGCGGTTGGCCAGAAAGGCCAGATCGCCCTCCCCGGCCTGGTCCAGCGTCGCCACCCGCGCCACCGTCAGCGCGCCATCGCCGATCAGCTCACCGCCGAGGCGGTGAACCAGTTCATCGAGGCGGAACATCGCGTTGCCGATCGCTCAGCGTGCGCCGGCCAGCTCGCGGATCACCGCGTCGGTGATGTCGATACGGGGGCTGGCGAAAACAGCGTCCTGCAGGATGATGTCGAAACGCTGATCCTCGGCGATCTTCTTCACCGCCGCATTGGCCTTGTCGAGCACCAGCGCCAGCTCCTCGTTGCGGCGCTGGTTGAGGTCTTCGCGGAACTCGCGCTGCTTGCGCTGGAAGTCGCGGTTGAGATCGTTGAAGGCGCGCTCCTTGTTGCGGCGGTCGCTCTCCGACATGGTCAGACCACTGCGCTCGAGTTCGTCCTGCAGGGCCTGCAGATCCGCAGCCATGCGCTGCAACTCCTGATCACGACGGGCGAACTCGCGCTCCAGGCGCTCGGTGGCACGCAAGGCCGGCGCGGCCTCGCGCATCACGCGGTCGGAATCGACAAAACCGATCTTGGATTGTGCAAACACGGCCGGCGCGCTCACGCCCAGCATCACCGCAGCAAGAATGGACAGGGTACGGACTTTCACTTAAACCTCCACCTGAACCGGGCCCATGCACCGGTCAGAATATCGAACCGAGTTGAAACTGGAAGCGCTCGGTCTCATCGTCATTGCCCTTCTTGATCGGGAAGCCGAGGCTGAACTTCAGCGGGCCGACCGGCGAGTTCCACGAGAAGGCTATACCGGTACTGGCGCGCAGATCGCCGAAACGCAGTTTCTGTTGACGGCCGTTGAGATCCTCGCCCCAGACATAGCCGGCATCGAGGAAGGTCGAGATGCGGAAGGAGCGGTCCTGACCCGAACCCGGCAAGGGGAAGTAGAACTCGGCATTGGCGACCAGCTTGCGGGTGCCGCCCATGGCGTCGCCCTCATTGTCCTTGGGACCGATGGAGCTCTGTTCGAAGCCGCGTACCGAGCCCAGACCACCGACATAGAAGTTCTTGTAGAAAGGCATCGGCTTGCCGCCCAGACCCTTCGCCCAGCCGATCTCGCCGTTGAGCATGAGGGCGTAGTCGCGCCCGATCGGGAACCAGTGCTGGTACTGATAACCGGCCTTGACGAACTGCAGGTCACCGACCGGAGTCGCCAGCTCGGCGTAAAGGTTCTGGTATACGCCCTGACGCGGATAGAGGAAGCTGTCGCGGCCATCGCGCGCCCACCCTGCGGTCAGCGTCAGGCTGTCTACCGAGAAGGTGCAGTTGTTGGTGATGGCATTCGCGCAACCGTACTGGCGGGCGAAGTTGCGATACTGGATCGACGACGGATTGCTGTTGATACTGCCGTAGGTAGTGATTTCGGTGCGGTCGACGCCGATGCCGAAATTGATCATGTCGTCTTCGGCGATCGGATAGCCGATGCGCAGGCCGGCGCCGGTGGACACGGTCTTGTACGGCGAGATCGAGTAATACGCGTCGCCGGCATCGTAGGTGCGGTGATAGAGATCCCAGCCCAGGCTGACACCATCGACGGTGTAGTAGGGATTGGTAAACGACAGCGCGTAGGTGCGGCTGGACTTGCTGGTGTTCAGGCCGATGGTCATCGCATTGCCGCTGCCGAACAGGTTCTGCTGCGACACCGAGGCCGACAGGGTGACCTTCTCCGCGCTGGAGAAGCCCGCCCCCAGCATCAGGTTGCCAGTGGGGCGCTCCTTGACGGTGAAATCGACATCGACCTGGTCGGTGGCGCCGGGCACCGGCGGCGTCTCGACATTGACCTCGTCGAAGAAGCCGAGGCGGTCGACGCGGCTGCGCGAGCGGTTGATGGCCTCGCCGTCGTACCACGCGCCTTCCATCTGGCGCATCTCGCGGCGTACCACCTCGTCACGGGTCTTGGTGTTGCCACCGACGTTGATGCGGCGCACATACACCCGGCGACCGGGGTCGACGATGATGGTGAAGGCGACCTCGCGCTTGTCCTTGTCCACCTCGGGGGCGGCGTTGACGTTGGCAAAGGCGTAGCCCTCGTTGCCAAGCAGGTCGGTGATGGCCTTGGTGGTCTCGGTGAGCTTCTCGCGCGAGAACACCTCGCCCGGGCGGATCTGCGTCACCGCGCGGTACTGCGCCTCGTCGAGCACCAGCTCCCCGGTGTAGCGCACTGCGGAGACAGTGTACTTCTCACCCTCGGTGATGCTCACGGTGATGTAGATGTCGCGCTTGTCCGGGGTAATGGAAACCTGGGTGGAATCGATGTTGAAGTCGAGGTAACCGCGATCGAGATACCACGAGCGCAAGGTCTCCAGGTCGGCGGCAAGCTTCTGGCGCGAGTACTGGTCGTTCTTGGTATACCAGGTCAGCCAGCCGGGCGTGCGCAGCTGAAACAGGCCGACGAGATCGGACTCCTTGAAGGCACTCGCGCCGACGATGCTGATCTGGCGGATCTTGGCAACGCTGCCTTCGTCGACAGTGAAGTTCACCGCCACGCGGTTGCGCTCCAGTGGCGTCACCGTGGTGGTGATCACCGCCGAGTACTTGCCGCGCGACAGATACTGGCGCTTGAGTTCCTGTTCGGCGCGCTCGACCAGCGCACGGTCGAAGATGCGTGCCTCGGCGAGACCGACCTCACGCAGCCCCTTCTTCAGCGCATCCTTGTCGAACTCCTTGACGCCGACGAAATCGATGCGGGCGATCGCCGGACGCTCATCGAGCATCACCACCAGTACGTCGTTCTCGACCTCGATGCGCACATCGCGGAAGAAACCGGTGGCGAACAGGCCGCGGATGGCTTCGGCAGCCTGCTCTTCGGTAAAGGTGTCACCCACCCGTACCGGCAGATAGTTGAACACCGTGCCCGCCTCGGTACGCTGGATGCCTTCGACGCGGATGTCGCGTACCACGAAAGGGTCGAAGGCCAGAACCGGCGCAGAGGTGAACAGGGCCATGATCAGCCCGGAAAGGAGCTTGCGATTCATCGGGTATCAGCCGGAAAGTAGACGAGAGATGTCGTTGTAGAAGGCGAATGCCATGAGCAAGGCGAGCAATACCAGACCAATTTGCTGACCGATCTCCATGACGCGCTCCGGAACGGGGCCGCCTTTGATGATTTCGACCGTATAGTACATCAAATGGCCACCGTCCAGCACCGGGATGGGGAGCAGGTTGAGGACCCCCAGACTGATGCTGATCAGGGCCACGAACTTGAGGTACTGCCCCCAGCCGAGCTGCGCCGTCTGCCCCGCGTAGTCGGCGATGGTGACCGGACCGGAGAGGTTCTTCCAGGACACTTCACCGGTAAACATGCGGGCAATCATGCGCAGGCTGAGCACGCTGGTCTCCCAGGTCTGCTGCAGCGCCTTGGCGAAGCCCTGCAGCGGGCCGTAACGCACCACCGCGAACATCGCCTCGACGCCTTCGCCTGCGCCGCGCGCTACCGCCACGCCAATGCGCCCGACGGTTTCGCCGTTTTCGCTGGCTGCATCGGGCACCACGCTGAGCTCGATGCGTGCGCCATCGCGCTCGATCAGCGCACTCAAGGGCACCCCCGGGGCCGCACGCACGCGCTCGACCAGTTCGCCCCAGGAGTCGAGCGCTTCGCCGCCCAGCTCGAGAAAGAGGTCACCGCTCTGCACGCCGGCACGCGCCGCCGCGCCGCCGGCAACGAGGTCGCCGACCCGCGGCGCGATGGGCGCCCGCCATGGCCGCATGCCGAGGCGGACGACGAGGTCCTCGTCGGCATCGATGGCGATGCCGGCAAGATCGAAATGACGCTGCGCCACCTCGCCTTCGAGCGTGGTGACCTGCAGGGTGATGCGGCGCGCATCGAGGGCATGACGCAGCAGCACCCAGCGCAGCTCCTGCCAGCTGTGCACCTTCTCTTCGTCGACCGCAGTCACCAGGTCGCCATCGCGCACCCCGGCGCTGGCCGCAATGCTGGGGCCATCGACGAGGGCCAGGCGCGGGCGCAACTCCTCCACGCCGCCGACAAACAATGCCCAGTAGAGCACGATGGCAAGCAGGAAATTGGCCAGCGGCCCGGCAGCAACGATGGCGAAGCGCCGATACACCGACTGGCGGTTGAAGGCGCGGTGCAGCTCCTGCGCTGCCACCTCGCCCTCACGCTCGTCGAGCATCTTCACGTAGCCGCCGAGCGGAAAGGCTGCCAGCGCCCACTCGGTGCGGTCGCGTCCGGCCCGCCAGGCCAGCAGCGGCTTGCCGAAACCGATCGAGAAGCGCAGGACCTTGACACCACACCAGCGCGCCACCAGGTAATGCCCGAGTTCATGGACCAGGATCAGCAGCCCGAGGGCGGCGGCAAAGGGAATCAGGTAGTTGAGCAGATTCATCGGCGCTTGAGGATCTCCGCGCGGGCCACGGCACGCGCCTGTACATCGGCGGCCAGGATGGCCTCCACGCTGTCGACCGGCAGATCGCACACGCGTTCCAGCGTCGCGGCGATAACCGCGGGAATCTGCCGGTAAGGCAGGCCGTGATCGAGGAAGGCGGCCACGGCCTCCTCATTGGCGGCGTTGAGCACCGCCGGCGCGCAGCCGCCGCTGCGCAGCGCGCCATAGGCCAGCGCCAGACAGGGAAAGCGCTGATAGTCGGGGCGCTCGAAATCGAGGCGGGCGATCTCGAACAGATCGAGCGCACGCACCCCGGAATCGATGCGCTGCGGCCACGCCAGGGCATGGGCAATGGGCGTGCGCATGTCGGGATTACCGAGTTGCGCGAGCACCGAGCCGTCAACGTAATCGACCAGCGAGTGGATCACGCTCTGCGGATGCACGACCACCTCGATGGCATCTGCATCCACGCCGAACAGCCAGTGGGCCTCGATGACCTCCAGCCCCTTGTTCATCATCGTCGCCGAGTCCACCGAAATCTTGCGCCCCATCACCCACTTCGGGTGGGCGCAGGCCTGCTCGGGCGTGACCCCATCGAGTTCGTGCAGTGCACGCGTGCGGAAGGGACCCCCGGAAGCAGTCAGCAGAACCCTGCGCACCCCCGCCACGGCCGGATCACGCCGATAGTCCGCCGGCAGGGCCTGGAAGACCGCGTTGTGCTCGCTGTCGATGGGCAGCAGCAAGGCACCCGCGCCAGCCACCGCGTCCATGAACAGCCCACCGGCCAGCACCAGCGCCTCCGTGTTGGCGAGCAGCACCTTCTTGCCTGCACGTGCCGCGGCCAGCGCCGGCGGCAATCCGGCAGCACCGACGATGGCGGCCATCACGGTGTCGACTTCGCCTGCAGCCGCAATATCCTCCAGCGCAGCCGCCCCGCCGAGGACCTCGGTGGCGCTGCCGGCCTCACCCAGACGCTGGCGCAACTGCAGCGCCGCGGCCTCGTCGCCAAGCACCGCATAGCGCGGAGCAAAACGCAGGCACTGGGCGAACAGCGCATCCACCTGGCGCTGGGCACTGAGCGCGAAGACCTCGAAGCGCTCGGGATGGCGGGCGATGACGTCGAGGGTGGACGTACCGATGGAACCGGTCGCACCGAGCACGGTAATGCGCTGTCGCGGGGTGTTCATTTCAGCGGGCAAACCAGAGCGCCGCAAGGCCGAGCAGCGGCAAGGTGGAAGTAAGGCTGTCGATGCGGTCGAGGATGCCACCGTGACCGGGCAGCAGGCTGCCGCTGTCCTTGATGCCGGCCTGACGCTTGAGCAGGGACTCGAAAAGGTCGCCGATGATACTCAGCGCGGTGAGCAGCAGCAGGGCCGGCACGACCGCCAGCAGCCCAGACGCGGCGGGCGCGAAGAGCAGCCACAGCGCGCTCAGCCCGTAGACCAGCACGCCGGCAACCGCACCCCAGGCGCCTTCCCAGGTCTTTCCGGGACTGATCGCGGGAGCCAGCTTGCGGCGCCCGAAGCGACGCCCGGCGAAATAGGCAGCTATGTCCGCGACCCAGCACACCGCCAGCGCGGCGAGCAGCAGCCACGGCCCCAGCTCGCGCAGATGGGCCAGCGCCAGCGCCGGGGGCACGAGCACGACGATGCCCACCACCACCGCAGCGGCGCCGCGCCCCAGCTGCCATTTTGCACGCAACCAGAAAGGCACGCAGAGCAGCCAGAACAAGGCTGCCAAGGCGTAAGGCAGCCACAGCACGGCGGGCATGCCGGTGTTGCCGCCGAGCCCGGCCATGCCGCCGAGCAGCAGGCAGGTGGCCGCAATGGCGAGCGCATACACCGCCCGCAGCGGCGTGGCAAAGCGGCTCAGCCCGCCCCACTCCCAGGCTGCGAGGGCGCCGAGCACGGCACAGAACAGCAGCCAGCCCAGCGCTGGCAGCAGGAAGACGGCAGCAAGCAGGCCGCCGAGCAGCAACAGAGCGGTGATGATGCGGGTCTTAAGCATGCTTGCCCGACCCCAGCGCGGCCTGTTGAACCTGCTCGCTGGTACGCCCGAAACGGCGCTCGCGCTTGCGGTAGGACGCAATCGCCAGATCGAGCGCGGCGGCGTCGAAATCGGGCCACAGGGTGTCGGTGAAATGCAGCTCGGCATAGGCCAGTTGCCAGAGCAGGAAGTTGCTGATGCGCTGCTCGCCCCCGGTGCGGATGAAGAGATCGGGCTCCGGGGCATAGGCCATGGCCAGCTCCGCGGCGAGATCCTCCTCGGTGTACGCCCCGGCACGCTGGGGATCCCGTGCATGCAGGCGGTTGACCGCCTGCATGATGTCCCAGCGCCCGCCGTAATTGGCCGCCACGGTCAGGGTGAGACGCTCGTTGGCGGCCGTCAGTGCCTCGGCGTTGCGGATCATGTCGACGAGCTTGGCGTCGAAGCGGGCAAGATCGCCGACAACGCGGAAGCGGATGCCATTCTGGTGCAGGCGATCGACCTCCTTTTGCAGCGAACGCATGAACAACTGCATCAGGAAGGAGACTTCGTCGGCCGGGCGCCGCCAGTTCTCCGAGCTGAAGGCAAACAGGGTCAGATAGCCGACCCCGCGCTCCATGCAGGCGCGGATCACCGCGCGCACCGCCTCGACGCCCCGGCTGTGGCCGGCGACCCGCGGCATCAGGCGCTTGCGCGCCCAACGCCCGTTGCCATCCATGATGATGGCGATGTGGCGCGGCACGCCGCCCACCTCCGGAATCACCCGGGTCGAGCTGACGAAGCTGGATTCCGTCATCGGCGGTACGCGGTGCGCGCCAGGAAAGCTGCAGTCTCGATCGCCGTGGCGATCAGATCTGCATCAGTTCCTGTTCCTTCTGCGCGAGCAGCTTGTCGATCTCGGCGACGGCGCGATCGGTGAGCTTCTGGATGTCGTCTTCGGCGCGGCGCTCGTCGTCCTCCGAAATGAGCTTCTCCTTGACCGCATCCTTGAGTTGCTGATTGGCGTCGCGGCGCAGGTTGCGCACCGCCACCTTGGCGCCCTCGCCTTCCTGGCGGACGACCTTGGTCAGGTCACGGCGGCGCTCTTCGGTGAGCGCCGGCATCGGCACGCGGATGAGCTCGCCCTGGGCGGCCGGATTGAGGCCGAGGTCGCAGTCACGAATGGCCTTTTCGACCTTCGAGACCATGTTCTTTTCCCACGGCTGCACACCGATGGTGCGCGCGTCGATGAGGGTGACGTTGGCGACCTGATTGACCGGCACCATGGAGCCGTAGTACTCCACCATCACGTGGTCAAGCAGGCCGGTATGGGCACGACCGGTACGCACCTTGGCCAGATCGGCCTTGAGCGCCTCGATCGACTTGTGCATCTTCTGTTCGGTGGTGTTCTTGAGTTCGGAAATCATGCGCGAATCCTCAGGAATGAACCAGGGTGCCCTCGTCCTCGCCCATCACCACGCGCCGCAGCGCGCCGGGCTTGAAGATCGAGAACACGTTGATCGGCAGCTTCTGGTCACGGCACAGCGCAAAGGCAGTGGCGTCCATCACCGCCAGACTGCGGCCGATGGCCTCGTCGAAGCTGATGCGGTGGTAGCGCTGGGCCTCCGGGTCCTTCTTCGGGTCGGCGGTATACACGCCGTCCACCTTGGTGGCCTTGAGCACGATCTGCGCACCGATCTCCGAGCCGCGCAGCGCGGCAGCAGTATCGGTGGTGAAGAAGGGGTTGCCGGTACCGGCAGCGAAGATCACCACCCGCCCCTCTTCGAGGTGGCGGATGGCACGTCCGCGGATGTAGGGCTCGACCACCTGGTCGATGCGCAGCGCCGACTGCACGCGCGCCTCGAGCTCGTTGCGACGCATCGCATCGGCCAGCGCCATGGCATTCATCACCGTGGCGAGCATGCCCATGTAGTCGGCGGTGGCACGATCCATGCCGGTGGCCGCGCCCTTCATGCCGCGGAAGATGTTGCCGCCGCCGATCACCACACCCACCTGCACGCCCAGCCGCACGACGTCGCCGATCTCGCCGACGATGCGACTGACGACCTCTTCGTTGATGCCATAGGCATCGTCGCCCATCAGGGCCTCACCGGAGAGCTTGAGGAGAATGCGCTTGTAGGCAGCGGCAGTCATCATGCGACCCTCTTACTTCTGCGCCGCGGCGGCAGCCTGGGCGGCCACTTCGGCGGCGAAGTCGTTGGTCTTCTTCTCGATACCTTCGCCGACCACGTACAGCACGAAGCCGGCAACCGAGGCGCCACGCGCCTTCAGCAGCGCCTCGACGGTCTGCTTGTCGTCCTTGACGAAGGGCTGGCCGAGCAGGGTAACTTCCTTGAGGAACTTCTGCACGGTGCCTTCGGCGATCTTCTCCAGCATCGCTTCGGGCTTGCCGGCTTCGCGTGCCTTCTCGATGGCAATGCGGCGCTCGGCGTCGATCAGCTCGGCGGACACGCCGGTGGAGTCAAGGCTCTTCGGCTTGGAAGCGGCGATGTGCATGGCCAGATCCTTGGCCAGTTGTTCATCGCCACCGACCAGGTCGACCAGCACGCCGATCTTGGCGCCGGCGTGAACATAGTTGGCCACCTGGCCCTTCGCCGCAATGCGGGCAAAGCGGCGGATGGTCATGTTCTCGCCGATCTTGCCGATCAGCTCGCTGCGCACCTGCTCGACGCTCTGGCCACCGAGATCGAGGGCGGACAGCGCTTCGACGTCAGCGGGGTTCTGCTGCGCCACCAGCTCGGCAAGCTTGCCGGCAAGGGCGATGAAGTCGTCGTTCTTGGCCACGAAGTCGGTCTCGCAGTTGAGCTCGACCATCGCCGCCAGCTTGCCGTCGGCAGCCAGGAAGGTGCCTACGATGCCTTCTGCGGTGACACGGGAGGCGGCCTTGCTGGCCTTGTTGCCCAGCTTGACGCGGAGGATTTCCTCGGCCTTGGCCATGTCGCCAGCAGCTTCGGTGAGCGCCTTCTTGCACTCCATCATCGGCGCGTCGGTCTTCTCGCGCAGTTCCTTGACCATGCTTGCGGTGATTTCCGCCATGCTAACTCCTGACAATCGATTCAATCGGTGAGGCGCCCGCAGCGCGGGCGCCGACTCAAGATGACGCTCAGGCCTGCTCGTCGGCAGCGCTTTCCTCGACTTCGACGAACTCGTCGGCGCCGGCGGCAACGATGTCCTGCAGGGACTGGCTGCGGCCTTCCAGCACCGCGTCGGCAACGCCGCGGGCGTACAGGCGGATCGCACGGGAGGAGTCGTCATTGCCGGGAATGACGTAATCGATGCCTTCCGGCGAGTGGTTGGTATCGACCACGGCGACGACCGGGATACCCAGCTTCTGGGCTTCGGTGATGGCGATCTTGTGGTAGCCGACGTCGATCACGAACAGCGCATCGGGCAGGCCGCCCATGTCCTTGATGCCGCCGATGGACTTCTGCAGCTTCTCCAGCTCGCGGGAAGCCATCAGCGCTTCCTTCTTGGAGAGGCGCTCGATGGAGCCATCCTCGATCATCGCTTCCATTTCCTTCAGGCGCTTGATCGACTGCTTGACGGTCTTGAAGTTGGTCAGCATGCCGCCCAGCCAGCGCTCATCGACGTAGGGCATGCCGGCGCGACGGGCTTCCTCGGCGACGATCTCGCGCGCCTGGCGCTTGGTGCCGACAAACAGGATGTTGCCGCGATTGGCGGCCAGCTTGCGCACGAAGGCCATGGCTTCGAGATACTTGGCCATGGTCTTTTCGAGGTTGACGATGTGGATCTTGTTGCGCTGGCCGAAGATGTAGGGGGCCATGCGCGGATTCCAGAAACGGGTCTGGTGACCAAAGTGGACGCCCGCTTCGAGCATCTGACGCATCGTGACAGTCATTGTGTAACTCCGGATAAGGGTTGAACCGCCGCCCGGCCCGGCCGGCCACGCACCATTGCGCAACCAGCCTGACCACCCCGCGGCACGCGAACCCGCGCACCACGATTACCGGCGGACCCTTCGGTACTCAGCCGGGCGTGTGGATTTTGCCTGCCCTTACGGACAGACAAGCCAGAGATGATAACACTGCCGTCTTACCGCACTCAAGGCGCATGTCACGCGCGCCTCAGCCCCCACACATTTGCCCGCGACGCGCGCATGCGCTAGCCTTGGGACTTTGCTACGGCGCCCCGCACAGATGAGCATCACCCTCAAGACACCCGAAGACATCGCCAAGATGCGCGTCGCCTGCCGCCTCGCCGCCGAGGTGCTCGACTACATCACCCCCTTCGTCAAGCCCGGCGTCACCACTGCGGAGCTGGATCGCCTCTGTCACGACTACATGGTCAATGTGCAGGGCACCATCCCCGCACCGCTGAACTACGCCCCGCCCGGCTACACACCCTATCCGAAGTCCATCTGCACCTCGATCAACCATCAGGTCTGCCATGGCGTGCCGGCCGAGAAGGCCCTCAAGAAGGGCGACATCGTCAACCTCGACATCACCGTCATCAAGGACGGCTACCACGGCGACACCAGCCGCATGTTCATCGTCGGCGACGCCGGCATCCTGCCCCGCCGGCTGTGCCAGGTAACCTTCGAATGCATGTGGCTGGGCATCGCCGAAGTGCGTCCCGGCGCCCGCCTCGGCGACATCGGCCACGCCATCCAGAAGCACGCCGAAGGCAATGGCTTCTCGGTGGTACGCGAGTTCTGCGGCCACGGCATCGGCAGGAACTTTCACGAGGAGCCGCAGGTGCTGCACTACGGCAAGGCCGGCACCGGCGTGACCCTGGAGGCAGGAATGATCTTCACCATCGAGCCGATGATCAATGCCGGCAAGGCGGCGATCTCCGAGTTGCCCGACGGCTGGACCATCGTCACCAAGGATCGCAGCCTGTCGGCACAGTGGGAGCATACCGTGCTGGTCACCCCCAGCGGAGTCGAGGTACTCACCGTCTCGCCCCTCTGCCTGCCCCCGCCGGCACTCGTCGCCGACCGTCTGGGCCACACCAGCGCATCGTGACTGGGCACGCCGACGATCCGCTGCGCGCGCTCATCGCCGCCACCCGGCAGAGCCTGAGCAGCGGCGCAGCGGCACTGCGCGCCGCCTACGAAGCCCACCCCCGCACCGCCACGGTACTCAAGGGGCGCGCCCATCTCGTCGACGAGGCCATCATCGGCCTCTGGCGGGCCTGCGAGATGCCCCCACAGGCCACCCTCGCCGCGGTCGGCGGCTACGGGCGTGGCGAGCTCTTTCCGTGCTCGGACGTCGATCTGCTGATCCTGCTGCCGGAAAGCGCCGATGCCGACCTCCAGGCGCGCCTGTCCACCCTCGTCGGCGCCCTTTGGGACGTCGGCCTGGAGATCGGCCACAGCGTACGCACCGTAGACGAATGCCTCAGCGCCGCCGCGGAGGACATCACCGTCCAGACCAATCTCCTCGAAGCCCGCCTGCTCACCGGCAACCGCGCGCTGTATGAGGATTTCGCCCGCCGTCATCGCGAACAGCTCGATGTGCGCGCCTTCTTCAAGGCCAAGGAACTCGAACAGGCGCAACGCTACGCGCGCTTCAACGACACCCCCTACAGCCTGGAACCGAACTGCAAGGAAAGTCCGGGGGGCCTGCGCGATCTGCAGATGCTCGGCTGGATTGCCCGCGCCGCCGGACTCGGCCGCAACTGGCGCGAACTCGCCCGCCGCCGCCTCATCACCGGCGAGGAGGCCAGCGAACTGCGCAGCGTCGAGCGCTTCCTGCAGCACCTGCGGGTGCGCCTGCACTACCTCGCCGGACGTGCCGAAGATCGCCTGTTGTTCGACCACCAGGAACGCCTGGCGCGCATCATGGGCATCGAGCCAGGCGCCGCGCGCAGGGCTTCCGAAATGCTGATGCAGCGCTACTACCTGGTGGCCAAGAAAGTCACCCAGCTCAACACCATCCTGCTGCAGAACTACGGCGCCGAGATCTTCCCCGACCAGCAGGGCCCGGCGATCACCATCAATGCGCGCTTCCAGGCCGTGCGCGAGCTGCTCGACATCCGCCACGAAAACGTCTTCGAACAGCATCCCGCGGCGCTGCTGGAATGCTTCCTGATCCTGCAGCAGCGCTCGGAACTCAAAGGCATGACCGCGCGCACCCTGCGCGCACTGTGGCTGGCGCGCAAGCTGATCAACGCCGCCTATCGCGCCAACCCCGCTCACCGGGCGCTGTTCGTCGCCATCCTGCAGCAGAAGCGCGGCATCGTGCATGAGTTCCGGCGCATGAACCAGTACGGCATTCTCGGCCGCTACCTGGCTCCCTGGCGGCGCATCGTCGGCCAGATGCAGCACGACCTCTTCCACGTCTACACCGTGGATCAGCACATCCTCATGGTACTGCGCAACATGCGCCGCTTCACCATGGGCGAACATGCTCACGAATATCCGCTGATGACGCGGCTGATCCTCGGTTTCGAGGATCACTGGCTGCTCTACGTTGCCGCCCTCTTCCACGACATCGCCAAGGGTCGCGGCGGCGATCACTCCCGCCTGGGCATGGAAGATGCCCGCGAGTTCTGCGAACAGCATGGCTTCGCGGCAGCCGACCGCGATCTGGTGGTCTGGCTGGTCGAGCATCACCTGAGCATGAGCCAGGTGGCGCAGAAGGAGGACACCACAGACCCCGAGGTGATCCGCCGCTTTGCCGATCTGGTGGGCAGCGAGCGCCGCCTCACCGCCCTCTACCTGCTCACCCACGCCGACATCCGCGGCACCAGCCCGACGGTGTGGAACGGCTGGAAGGGCAAACTCCTCGAAGACCTCTATTTTGCCACCCAGCGCCTGCTGCGCGGCGCCACCCCCCAACAGGCCCTGGGCCTCGACGACCGCCTCGACGACGCCCGCCGCCTGCTGCGTTTCCATGGCTTGCGCCCGGGGGTCGAGGATGAGCTGTGGGCGCAACTCGACGCGGTATATTTCATGCGTCACTCGCCGGACGAAATCGCCTGGCATTCACGCGTCCTTTACCACCGCCCGGATGCTGCCGAGGCGGTGGTAAAGGCGCGCGTCGCGGAAGATGAGGACGGCGTGCAGGTGATGGTCTTCACCCGCGACCAGCCCGATCTGTTCGTGCGCCTCACGGGCTTCTTCGGCCGCCTCGGCTTCAGCATCCTCGACGCCAAGGTACACACCACCCGCCACGGCTACGCCCTCGACAGCTTCATGCTGCAGGACCCCAGCCGCGCCGGAAGCTACCGCGACCTCGTGCCGATCATCGAGCACGAACTCGCCGCCCGCCTCAACACCCCCGGCGGTGGCCCCATCGAACGCCCCTCCGCGGGCCGCCTGTCACGCCAGGTCAAGCACTTCCCGATCACTCCCCAGGTCAGCGTACGCGCCGACGAGGCCGGACGGCACTACATCCTCTCGGTGATCGCCGCGGACCGCCCCGGCCTGCTGTTCGGCATTGCCGAAATCCTCGCGCGCTATCACATCAACGTGCAGGCGGCGAAGATCGCCACCCTCGGCCAACGCGTCGAGGACACCTTCCTGCTCACCGGCAGCGCCCTCACCCAGGATGCCCAGGTACTGCGCATGGAGCAGGAGCTGCTCGAACGCCTGCAGGTCTGAGGATCACCCTCCGGCGCGCTGCGCCGGCCAGGTGCAGGCCTTCTCAGTGCGGCGTGCCGCCGCGCTGCAGGCGGTCCATCACCGCGTAGAGCAGCCCGGAAACGATGAAGGTGAGGTGGATGCCGAGCATCCAGGCAAGTTCGCGGTCGCTGAGGTTGTCGACGTTCATGAAGCCTTTCAGCAGCTCGATCCCGGAAATCGCCACGATGGAACCGATCAGCTTGATCTTCAGGTCGGCGAAGCCGATGTGGCCCATCCAGTCCGGACGATCCTTGTGGGAATGCAGATCCTCCATCTTGGAGACGAAGTTCTCATAGCCGCTGAAGATGATGATGATCAGCAGGTTCATGATCAGGGCGATGTCGACCAGGGTCAGCACGCCGATGATCATTTCCGCACCGCTCGCGGTCATTATCTCGGCCAGCAGTAGCCAGACCTCCTTGGCGAACTTCACCAGCAGCACTCCCATCGCCAGGATCAGGCCCAGATAGACGGGCGCCATCAGCCAGCGGCTGGAGAACAGCAGATGCTCGAAGGCGGTCTCGATTTTCTTCATCACGGCTTCCATACGGATCGGTGGCGCGCAAGGGCCTGCGCGGGCGCGGAATTCTAGCCCGTATTTCTCACCCTGGCACGTCACGAGGGGGCCGAGGCGCCGCCGTGGTGCGCCGCACGGAGCGAACGACGCCGAAGGCGTAGCCGACACTACGTCGAGGCGGCGTGAGGGAGTACGGCGTGCCACGGCGAGCGTATCGGCACCCGCAGTAGGGACAGGGTGAGGAATGCGGGCTAGCTGCCCTGAAGGACGATTGTGCAATGCACGATGGCAGCGGCGCCCCCAGGCGCTGGACGCCCCTGAGCTTTTGTAATAGCTTGGCAGACGGGAGACACGTGCAAGAGCAGGGAAGGCACCATGAGCGCCCGCATCGGCCGCTTCGATATCATCAGGGAACTGGGACGCGGCACCCAGAGCGTGGTCTATCTCGCTTTCGATCCCCACCTGCAGCGCGAAGTCGCGCTCAAGACCCTGCATTTCGACGCCGCCGACGCGCGCCACAACGCCGACCTGCTGGCCGAGGCGCGCATCGTCAGCCGCCTGCGCCACCCCGGCATCGTGCCGATCTTCGAGGCCGGCGAGGAAGACGGCGACCCCTATCTGGTGTTCGAATACGTTCCCGGCGAAAGTCTCGCCACGCTGATGGAGCGCGAGGCACCACTGCCCGGCCGGCGCGCCGCAGAGCTGCTCGCCGCCATCGCCGCCGCGGTGGGCCATGCCCATGGCGAGGGGATCATCCACCGCGACCTCAAACCCAGCAATGTCCTCCTCGACGCCGACGGCACACCACGGGTAATGGACTTCGGCATCGCCCGCCGTGTAGACAGCCCCGACCCCGGCGCCCGCGAGCTCTCCGGCACCCCCTCCTACATGGCCCCGGAGTACGTCAGCCGCCGTGAGGTCAGCGCCCGCAACGATGTCTTTGCGGCCGGCCTGATACTCATCGAGCTGCTCAGCGGGCAACGTATCTTCACCGGCCAGGACATCCACGCGATCATGCACCGGGTCGCCAACGAGGACGTCGCCCTGCCCGCCGAGCCGCCCATCGACGAGCGCCTGGCGGCAATTGCCCTGCGCGCGGTGGCGCGCGAGCCGCTCGACCGCTATCGCGACATGGACGAACTGATCCAGGCGCTGGGGCGCTACCTCGCCCCCAGCGACGACGATGACGGCGCCGCGGCGGAGGCCAGTCAGAGCACGGTAGCCTTCCTGCTCCGGCGCATGCGCCACAAGAGCGACTTTCCGGCGCTGTCGGAATCGGTGAGCACCATCAACCGCATCGCCGCCGACGAATCGGAAAGCATCAACCGCCTGTCGCTGTCCATCCTGCGTGACTTCTCGCTCACCAACAAGATCCTCCGCCTGGTCAATTCAGTGCATTACCGTCAGGCTGGTGGCGGCGCCATCAGCACGATCACGCGCGCGGTGATCGTGCTGGGCTTCGACGCCGTGCGCAACATCGCGGTCACCGTACTGCTCTTCGAGCACCTGCAGAACAAGGCCAATGCCGCCCAGCTCAAGGAAGAGTTCCTGCGCGCCAACCTTGCCGGCATCCTCGCCAAGAACATCGCCCTCCACCTCAATGCGCGCGACGGCGAGCAAGCCTTCATCTGCGGCGTCTTCCACAATCTCGGCCGCCTGCTCGCACAGTTCTACTTTCCCGAGGAATGCGAAGAAATCCGTGCCCTCGTCGCCCGCCAGAGCTGCAGCGAAGGCGCCGCCGCGCAGCGCGTGCTGGGCATCGGCTTCGAGCAGCTGGGCATCGGCATCGCCCACAGCTGGGGCTTCCCCGCCCTCATCGTCGGCAGCATGGAAAAACTTCCCGCCGGCACCGTGCGCAAGGCCCACACCCCCGCAGAGCGCCTGCGCACCCTGTCGGCCTACGCCAACGACCTCGGCAGCGCACTCGCCAGCTGCAGTGGCGTCGAGCGCGAACGCGAGATCGCCCGCATCGCCGCGCGTTATGCCGACGCCCTCGCCGTCGGCGGCAAGACGCTCGACACCCTCGTGCAACGCGCAATCGAGGAGATCACCGACTTCGCCCGCATCATCCGCATCAACCTCGCCCACACCCAGTTCGGCCAGCAGTTGCGCAGCTACGGCAGCGCAGAGCGCGCCGCCACCGACGCCAACGCCCTGCCGGACGCTGCCGTGCTGCGCAGCGAAGCCGACGCCGGCCTCGACAGCGGCCATTACCAGGGCTCCGACCGGCAGGTCGTGGACGCCCAGGCCGTGCTCACCGCCGGCATCCAGGACATCAGCAACACCCTGGTGTCGGACTTCAGGCTCAACGACATCCTGCGCATCATCCTCGAGACCATGTACCGCGCGATGGGCTTCCAGCGCGTCCTGCTGTGCATCAGGGACGCCCGCAGCGGCACCATGCAGGGGCGCTTCGGACTCGGCCCCGAGGTGGACGAACTGGCACGCGACTTCCGCTTTTCGCTGAAGTTCAGCCCCGACATCTTCCACGCCGCCACCGCCCGCGGCGTGGACATCCTGATCAGCGACATCGACGACCCCAGCATCGTCGAACGCATCCCGGAGTGGTTCCGCCGCGCCTCGACGGCGAAGACCTTCGTCCTCTTCCCGCTCACCGTGAAGGGCAATCCGGTGGCGCTGATCTATGCCGACAAACCCCAGGCCGGCGACATCGTCATCGGCGACAAGGAACTGCAGCTGCTGCGCACCCTGCGCAACCAGGCCCTGCTGGCAATCAAGCAATCCGGCTGAAGCACCCGGCATGCGGCGCACGGCGCATTTGGCGCTTGCGACAAAGCGCCGTGTCATGGAGAATCCTTTCGGAAAAATATTCCGTTCATGCGCTCCGGGGGCCAAGGCGGCCAGCCCGGGCGCCTTCTCGTCCCCGCAGGCCCACCGAGCACAGGCAGGCAATGTCAGGTCAGAGCCCCTACGTCAAGGTACTCGACATCGAGCAGACGCTTGCCGAGCTGCAGGCGATGGTCGACCAGCTGCAGCAGGAACGCAGTGACCTGGAGATCGCCCTGACCACTGCCATCGAGCACGGCGACGCCATCGAGTCGCAGCTCGAAATGGCCAATCGCCAGCTCCAGAACGAAGTCCGCGAGCGCCTCGCGGTGGAGCGCCAGCTGCGCGACCTGGTCACCACCATCACGCAGAAGAGCCGCGATCTGGAGGTGGTGCTGCAGACCATCACCGAGCACTCCGACCAGATCGACCTGCAGTGGCTGGGACGCTACATCGAAGCCGAACACACCGCCCGCATCGATTCGCTCACCGGGCTCGCCAATCGCCGCAAGCTCGACGAGACCATCGACAGCGAATGGGCGCGCGCGCGCCGCAACCGTCAGTCACTGGCCATGCTGGTCTGCGACGTCGACTACTTCAAGAACTACAACGACCTCTACGGCCACCAGCACGGCGACCTCTGCCTGCAACAACTGGCAGCCATCCTCACCGCGGCCCTGCATCGCGATGGTGATCTGGCCGCGCGCTACGGCGGCGAGGAATTCGTCATCGTGCTGCCCAACACCGACGCCTGCGGCGCCCGCCAGCTCGCCGAAGGCCTGCAGGAGGCCCTGCGCCGGGCCGCCATTCCCCACGAAGCCTCGCCCTACTGGCAGCTCACCATGAGCATCGGCGTGGCAGCCTGCATTCCCGACGGCAGCGACCCCGGCACCCTCTTCGCCGAGGCCGACCGCCTGCTCTACCTGGCCAAGCAACGCGGCCGCAACCAGATCGCCCTCACATGACCGCCGGGCAGGAAGGACACCGATGACCGAAGACTTCGGACAGATGCGCGAACTGCACCCCGACCGTGACAGCGAGACCCTCAATCTCAGCTTCTGGCCGGGCCGCGTACCCCTGCGCCAGCGCTGGCGCAACAACGGCCTGTCGGCGGACTTTCTCGGCGACTACGTGACCACTTTCTTCCCGCTCGACGACAGCACCCCGGCGAGCGCGCCGCGTCAGGCACAGATCCGCGGTGCGGTCAGCTTCGTCGCCAACGAGCTGCTCGAGAATGCGATGAAGTTTCACGACGCCGAAACCCCCGAGCCGATCACCATCCAGCTCTCGCTCGACGCCGAACTGATCACCTTCCACGAGAGCAACGCCATCGGCAGGGCCGCCACGGAAGAGTTCAAGGTCTTCATCGAGCGCCTGCGCGCCGCCGACCCCGGCGAGCTCTACCTGCAGCAGCTCGAACACAACGCGGTCTCCGAGCGCAGCGCCGGCCTCGGCTACCTCACCATGATCAACGACTACGGCGCGGAACTGGCCTGGCGCTTCGAACCCCTCGATGGCGGCGCCTGCCGGGTGACCACCCAGGTAACACTGAAATTATGATGGAGCACTGCCTAATGAATGCACTTGCAGGTGATGGCTATCAGGCCGAGTTCGACAGCGCGGCCGGCTGCGTGCGCCTGTGCGGTTCCCTGCGGCTTGGCGGCCTCACCGAGTACGCACCGATCTCGCAACTGCTCGAAGACGCCCTCGACGGCCGCAGCGCCCTCACCGTAGACCTCAGCACGCTGGAGTTCCTCAACAGCTCGGGCATCGCCACCCTCTCCAAGTTCGTCATCAGCGCGCGCAACCGCAAGGACTGCGCGCTGACCATCCGCGGTTCCAGCACCATCCCCTGGCAAGGCAAGTCGCTCAACAACCTGAAGCGCCTGATGCCCAGTCTGGAACTGGTCTTCGACTGACGGACACGGCCTTGAGCGACACCCCGGACAACGCCTCCGCCCCCGCCCGCGTCGCCATCACCCGCAGCCTGACCTTCCGTCAGGCCGCCACCACGCTGATAGTCGCCCTCGTTCTCGGCCTGCTCGCCAGCGCGGTCGAACTCTATGCCGACTGGCAGGGCATGCGCGCCGAAATCCGTACCCAGACCGACAGTGCCCTGAACCTGGTAAGCGGCTCGGCCGCCGAAGCCGCCTTCCAGTTCAACGACGAACTCGCCACCCAGGTTGCCGACGGCCTCTTCGCCCGCCGCGAAGTGCGCCTCGTCGAGCTGCGCGACAACTTCGGCCGCCTGCTGGTGCGCCGCGCTGCCGAAGCCCCACCCGCCAGCGACGGCCTTGCCATGCGCCTGTTCGGCGACATCACCGACTACCTGATCGATCTCGAACACCGCGGCGCGCCGCCCGGCAACGAACTGGTAGGCAGCATCGAAGTCAAGCTTGCCGCCGACGCCATCGCCGCCAGCTTCATGGAGCGCGCCCGCATGCTGGTCGTCATCGGCCTGATCAAGGCCGTAGCCATCGCCGCGCTGGTGGTACTGATCTTCTACTTCATGATCACCCGCCCGCTGCTCGCCCTGCACGGCGCCATCTCGCGCATCGACCCCGCCCACCCGGGCAACTGGCCACGCCCGCAACTGCGTGGCCACCGCGATGACGAACTCGGCCACATCGTCGGCAGCCTCGACCGCCTCATGGGCGCGTTCCAGCGCGGCCTCGAGCAGCGCGACCGCGCGCGCGACGAAAACACCCGCCTCGGCGCGGAGCTCGACGTCTCGCGCCGCATCCAGCAGATCCTGCTGCCCTCGCGCGAAGAGCTCGACGCCATCGAAGGGCTGGACATCGCCACCTACATGGAACCGGCCAGCGAGGTCGGCGGCGACTACTACGACATCCTGCGTCACTCCGGCGGCGTGCGCATCGGCATCGGCGACGTCACCGGCCACGGGCTCGAAAGCGGTGTGGTGATGCTGATGACGCAAAGCGCCGTGCGCACCACCCTGACCAGCCGCGAAGAAGACATCGTGCGCGTCATGGAAGTGCTCAACAGCACCATCTACAACAACGTCCAGCGCATGGGCTGCGGCAAGAACCTCACCCTCGCCCTGCTCGACTACCACGCCCTGCACGACGACCCCGGCGGCGCCCGCGGACGCCTGCGCATCAGCGGCCAGCACGAATCGGTGATCATCGTGCGCGCCAGCGGCAGCATCGAGATCATCGACACCGACAACCTCGGCTTCCCCATCGGCCTCGTCGAAGAGGTCGGCGAGTTCGTCAACCAGATCGTCCTCGACCTTCATGCCGACGACCTCGTCGTGCTGTACACCGACGGCATCACCGAGGCCGCCGACGAGAACCACAAGCTCTACAGCCTCGAACGCCTCACCGCACGCGTCGCCGAACACCGCCACGAAAGCGCCGAAGCCGTCAAGGACGCCATCATCCTCGACGTCAAGGCCCACATCGCCACCCAGACCCTGTACGACGATCTCACCCTGGTCATCCTCAAGCAACGCTGACCCTCACGCCCCTCCGGAGCGCGCCATGGCCATCATCGCACCACGCATGCTACACACCCTGTACTGCACCGCTGCGCTGTTCCTGGCGGCACTCCCGGGCAGCCACGCCCGCGCCGACGGGCTCGCCACCCTGCAGTGGCTGAGCGAGGAATACGCCCCCTACAACTACAGCGACAAGGGCGTCCCGCGCGGCATTGCCGTCGACGTGCTGGTGCAGATGTGGCAGCGCCTCGGCGTCCCCCGCAACGCCGGCGACATCCGCATCCTGCCCTGGGCACGCGCCTACCGCATGACCCAGGAACAAGCCGGCACCTGTCTGTTCTCGATGACCATCACCCCGCAGCGGCGCGAACTGTTCACCTTCATCGAACCGCTGGTGGACACCCGCCTGACCATCATCGCCCCGCGCGCCAGCGCCCCCGCCATCAGCACCCTCGCCGATCTCGACAAGCTCACCATCGGCGTCGTCCGCGACGACATCGGCGAGCAGGCACTGCTCGCCGCCGGCTCCCGCGCCACCCTGGTGCGCACCGACTCGGCGCGCAACCTCGTGCGCATGCTCGCCGGCGGCCGCTTCGACGCCATCGCCTACGGCCTCGACACGGCGCTGTGGAACATGAAGGAAAGCGGCATCGTCACCGCCGCCTACGGCCCCGTATTCACCGTACAGGAAGGCATGATGGGCTTCGCCTGCCACAAGGACACCGACCCCGCCCTCATCGCCCGCCTGCAGGGCGCGCTCGACGCCCTCCACGCCGACGGCAGCGTCGCACGCATCAAGGCCCAGTACCTGCGCTGAAACGGCAGCGAACGCCAAACGTGTATAATCCGCCCGCCCACACGGGGGCGGCCTGTCCGCCCACCCATGGCGGCAACAGGCCCGGTTGGTGAAATTGGTAGACACGCGGGATTTAGGTTCCCGTGCCGCAAGGCGTGAGGGTTCGAGTCCCTTGCCGGGCACCACCTGCAGC
>WPCG01047159.1_pt1 | contig 28394 bp, 22 predicted proteins | sample 5403311 | NCBI WGS metagenome assembly WPCG01 (sample SAMN12869467, study PRJNA574797) | sludge metagenome | isolation source: wastewater treatment of Control | place: China:Beijing | collected 2019-05-17
TGTTTAGCTTGTCTGTACTCGTTTTATTAATTCAAAGAATTAACGCTCTACTCTTTTATTGTACTACTTTAAATTGTACTTGTCTTTCAATTTGTCAAAGATCTATTTCGTTTCCCATACTGAACTCTCGGCGTGTGCCCCCGTTCCGTTTGGGGAGTGCAAAGGTAGATAACTTTTCTTTAATTCCAAATTTATTTCAAAAAAATTTAATAAAAAGTTATCTGTTTTTTAACAGCAACAAAAATCATACCTATATTATACATCCTTCTAATAATTTTTCTAAAAATTAAAATATAAATTTTACCTTTGACGCATCTTTACTCCAAAGAGAGTTATTCAAGGAATAACAAAAAAAATTAATATTTATAATTCTTAAAAGAAGCAGCATAAAAAAAAGCATTATGACGCCAATATACAACGACAAAAAAATTGTAATAATTCCAACATATAACGAGATTGAGAATATAGAGAAGATAATTCGTGCTATTTTTCATTTGTCAGAAAAATTCCATATTCTTATTATTGATGATGGCTCTCCAGATGGTACAGCAAAAATTGTAAAAAAATTAATGAATGAGTTTGCATGCTCTCTGCATATTATTGAGAGAACTGGCAAATTAGGGCTTGGATCGGCTTACATAACCGGCTTCAAATGGGCTATAGAAAATGACTACGAGTATATTTTTGAAATGGATGCCGATTTTTCTCATAATCCACTAGATCTAATTAAACTCTATCATACTTGCAGAGATGGTGCACATTTAGCAATAGGATCTAGATACTGTAATGGAGTTAGTGTAATAAATTGGCCTATAGGGAGAGTTGTTATGTCGTACTTTGCATCGGCATATGTAAGACGTGTTTTGGGAATGAAAATATACGATACAACTGCAGGATTTAAATGCTATAGACAGGAGGTTTTAAAAACTATCGATCTTGATAAAATAAAAATGAGGGGTTATGGTTTTCAGATAGAGATGAAATATGTAACATACAAACTTGGATTTACAATAAAAGAGGTACCAATAATATTTGTAGATAGAACAGAAGGGACATCAAAAATGAGCAGTGGAATTTTTGGAGAGGCTTTTTGGGGTGTCATTAAAATGAGATATAGAAGAATAAAACCAAAAAAATAGCCAAAAAAAAAATGAAAACAATAATCTATAATGGCACTATAGTGACAAATGGAGAATCCTTTTTAGGCTCTATAATCATAGATAATAGCATTATTATTGAAATCATTAAAAATGATGTAGATATTGATAAATATAAAGACAACTATAATGTTATTGATGCCTGTGGCATGTATGTTCTTCCAGGAATTATAGATGATCAAGTACATTTTAGAGAACCAGGTTCTACGCACAAAGGAGATATTGAAAGCGAAAGCGCAGCGGCGGTTTTGGGTGGTGTTACCTCCTTTATGGATATGCCAAATAACAACCCTCCAGCAACAACACTAGATGCAATAGAGAGGAAATTTAATATAGCTGCCGATACTTCATACGCAAATTACTCCTTTTATATTGGAGCCACGAATGACAATATTGAGCAAATTATAGATGCTAACAACAGCGATGTTTGTGGTGTTAAAGTATTTATGGGTTCATCTACAGGTAATATGCTTGTAGATAATAACCAGACATTGGATGCTATCTTTAAAAATTCTAAAAAATTAATAGCTACACACTGTGAATCGGAAGAGATTATTAACAAAAATCTTCAGCTAATTTTAGAGAAGTACTCAAAAGAAGGAAAAACTACTAATGATATACCTTTTAGCACACACCCAAAAATTAGAGATAGGGAGAGTTGTATTGAGTCATCCAAAAAGGCAATTGAATTTGCAAAAAAACACAACTCCCGATTACACATTTTGCACATTAGCACAAAAGAGGAGATAGAATTAATAGCAAGAGAAAAAGAGTATTTGCCAAATTTAACTGCCGAAGCATGCGTTCATTTTCTATATTTCAATAGTAATGATTACCATAAATATGGTAGCAAAATTAAGTGCAATCCTGCAATAAAAGAGCAAACAGATAGGTCTGCCATTTTACAAGGTATAAATGATAATACAATAGATATCATTGCTACCGATCATGCACCTCACACAATAGAAGAGAAAAACAAACCATACTTGGAGGCTCCATCTGGGCTCCCTTTGGTTCAACATTCACTTATAATGATGTTTGAACTATTCAAAAAAGGAGAGATTTCAATAGAAAGTATTGTGCAAAAAATGTGTCATGCTCCCGCAGAAGTTTTTAAAATCGAAAAAAGAGGATATCTTAAAGAGGGTTATTTTGCCGATATCACAATAATTGACCCTAATAAAAAACAAGTTATTAGTAAAGATAATTTAAAATATAGATGCAACTGGTCTCCATTAGAGGGGTACAGCTTTAGCTCTTCGGTAGTCCATACAATAATAAATGGCACACATATTGTGGAAAACGGGCAGCTAACTGGAAAAAAATGTGTCCAAAAACTCAGTTTTAGCAAATAACTAACTACCAATACATTAAAAATGAGGCTAAGTAATAAGTCTATTATCTATGCATCTGTTTCTACAGCTGTATTTTTATGGGGAGTGTCATTTATATGGAGTAACTCCATTCTAAATCAAAATTTTCCTGTTTTTTCTCTTATGTTTTTTAGAATGAGTTTTGCTGCAATTGTATTGACAATTGTCTCATTCTCTCTAAAAAAAGTTCAAAGAGTAAAAAGAAAAGATTGGGGGTGGTTTTTACTATTAGTATTTTTAGAGCCTTTTATTTACTTCATAGGAGAGACTATCGGTCTAAAAAGCCTTGGCTCTCCAACAATAAGTTCGGTAATTATATCCACAATTCCAATTTTTGCCTTAATTGCTGGAGTTATATTTTATAAAGAGAGAATATCTATTCTTAACACATTTGGAATATCAATGACTCTTCCTGGAATAATATTAATAGTATTTGAAAAAGGGAGTATTGATATATCTCACCATATTGGAATTCTCTTTCTAATGGTTGCAGTATTTGCTGCAGTGGGCTACTCAATGGTAGTTAAACAGCTAGCCCATAAATATAATAGTTATACAATTGTCACCTACCAACACATATTAGGTGCTCTCTATTTTTTACCTTTTTTTCTCTACTTTGACTATAAGGAGTTCTCTTTTTCAAATCTAACTCCGTCTATAATTATGCCCCTATTATACCTATCAGTCCTATGCTCATGTCTTGCATTTATTCTATTTATTAACTCTATTAAAGAGCTAGGAATAGCTAGAGCCAATATATTCACATCAATGGTTCCGGTAGTATCGGCATATGTTGCATACATGCTTGGCCATGATGCAATAACTTCTAGAAAAATTATAGGCATCATTATAGTCGTAATAGGTGTTATTTTGGCACAAAGGCCAAAGAAAGGAGCTGCTCAACTATAGTTTTAAAGAGAGTTGAATTCTAGATCTTTTTACATCTATTCCAACAACTTTAACCATAACATGTTGTTGAAGTTTTACAATCTCAGATGGAGATGATATGAATTTATCTGACATTTGAGATATATGAATTAAACCATCTTGCTTTATTCCAATATCCACGAAAGCTCCAAAATTTGTAATATTTGTGACTATTCCGGGCAATACCATACCCTCTTTAAGGTCATCAATAGAGAAAATTTCACTAGAAAACTCCATAACCTTTGCCACTCTTCTAGGATCTCTACCAGGTTTAGATAACTCTTGTATAATATCGGAAATTGTATGCTCTCCAACATCACCAGATAGATATGTTTTTGGATTAATAATCTTATCAAGTTGATTATTATTTATCAGCTCTGTAATTTTCATTCCAGAGTCGTTAGCCATTTTTTCTACTAATTCATATCTTTCTGGGTGAACAGCAGTATTGTCTAATGGGTTTTTTGCATCTGGAATTCTCAAAAAACCAGCACTTTGCTCAAAAACCTTATCTCCTAGACGCTTAACTTTTAATAACTCTCTTCTAGATTTAAAAGGTCCTTTTTCTGTTCTATAATCAACAATATTTTGAGCAATAGAAGGTCCAATTCCAGAAACATAGCTTAACAGATGTTTACTAGCAGTATTTAAATTAACCCCTACTCTATTTACACACATCTCCACAGTTGAATCAAGCATATTTTTCAATAGTGACTGATCTATATCGTGCTGATATTGACCAACACCCAAAGATTTAGGATCTATTTTAACTAACTCTGCCAAAGGATCCATAACTCTGCGACCTATGGATACAGCGCCTCTTACTGTAACATCATAATTTGGGAACTCTTCTCTTGCAACTGCCGATGCAGAATATACAGAAGCACCATCCTCACTTACCGAATAGACGACAATCTCCTTAGGAAAAGCTATTTTTTTAATAAAAGCCTCTGTCTCTCTACTTGCAGTACCATCTCCAATAGCAATAACCTCTATTTTATAAGATTCAACTAGATTAGATATTTTCTTCATCGCAACAACTCTCTCATTCACTGGAGGGTGTGGATATATAGTATCATTATGCAGCAACTCACCTTGAGCATCCAAACAGACTACCTTACAACCTGTTCTATACCCAGGATCAATTGCAAGAACTCTCTTTTGGCCAACTGGTGGTGCGAGTAAAAGTGCCGATAAATTCTCTCCAAATACTTTAACTGAGTCCAGATCGGCCTTCTCTTTTACTATTTTTAAAACCTCATTCTCAATTGAAGGGTGAAGCAATCTTTTGTAAGCATCTTCAATTGCAAGATCTATCTGCTCTCTACATGAATAAGTTGGTTTTATTGCACCGTACAGACTCTTCTTTATTATGTTTAATGAAAAAGAGGACTCTACCTGTAATTTGATACTTAAATGCCCCTCATTAACACCTCTAAGAAGGGCTAATACTCTGTGAGATGGTAATTTACTAATAGAGCCAGAAAAATCGAAATAATTTGCAAACTTACTACCTTCTCGCTGATCATCCGAGAGAGATCTAGATGTAGTAGAGACTATCTGGGCATATTTAGTATATTGAGTTCGCAATGATTCTCTAATCTCAACACTTTCACTTATACTCTCTGCGATAATATCTCTTGCTCCAGATAAAGCATCTTCTACACTCTCTACGCGATCGTTTATAAATGATTTAGCCCTAGAATTACAATTATCAATATTCATCTTAAGAATATCTTGTGCCAAAGGCTCCAAACCCTTCTCTCTAGCTATTGTTGCTTTTGTTCTTCTTTTTGGCTTATAAGGGAGATAAAGATCTTCTAGATAATTAGAATCAACACAACTCTCAATAGCACTTTTTAAAGAGTCTGTTAACTTATTCTGCTCTTCGATGCTTTTAAGAATAGTCTGTTTTCTCTTATCTAAATCCAAAAATTTAAGATAGTTAAACTTAATCTCAGAAATTTGCACCTCATCCAATGCTCCAGTTTTCTCCTTACGATATCTAGAAATAAACGGAACAGTTGCACCCTCTGCCAACAACTCTATACAATTCTCAATTTGCCAAGAAGAAACAGACAGCAAAGAGGTCAAATAATCTATATATACTTTATTCATAATTAATTACACTAAACACATTATTCAAAAGTTAAAAACTAGCATCTATTCATGAGAAACTTGCTGAAGTTGATCTCTATAAGCAGAAAAAATCTTCGATTTAGATACAAATCCAATATACTCTCCAGACTTTGTTAGTACAGGAAGATTCCAAGCCCCACTAGACTCAAATCTATTCATTACAATATCCATTCTCTGATCTTGGTAAACAACATCCACAGGATCTTTCATCAATTCTACAGCAGAAATTTTAGTATATAAATCTCTTTTAAACATAACCGATCTAATATCATCTAAAAGAATTATTCCACACAACTTCTTATTATCATCCAAGACAGGAAAAATATTTCTTTTAGATCGAGAAACCGCATTAACTACGTCTTCTAATTTTGAATCTACACTAACAGAGGTAAAATCTCTTTCTACCAAATCGCAAGTTTTTAATAAGGTTAATACAGCCTTATCTGTATCGTGTGTTAACAACTCACCTTGGTTGGCTATTCTCTTTGTATAAATAGAATATGGTTCAAAAGTACGAATTGTAGCAAAAGCAACGGCCGATGTTACAATTAAAGGAAGAATTAATACATACCCTCCTGTAATCTCCGCAATAAGAAATATAGCAGTCAAAGGAGCCTGCATTACTCCAGCCATAAGGCCAGCCATTCCAACAAGGGTAAAATTCGACTCTGGTAAAGAAGCTACACCCATCATATTTATAAACCTACTTAAGACAAAACCTGTAACACCACCAATAAATAGAGTCGGACCAAATGTACCCCCAACACCTCCACCGCCATTTGTAAAGGACATAGCAAATACTTTAAAAAAAATTATTAAAGCAAAAAACAGAAGAAAAAACCAGTTGTTATCTAATAAAGAGCCAAATACATTTGGACCAATAGCAAGTTTTGACTCTCCATTTAAGAGATGGGTTATTGATGTATATCCCTCTCCATAAAGAGGGGGAAAAATAAAGATTAATAATCCCAAAGAGACAGCTGATATAAACCATCTTTTATAAGGACTAACTATTGACTTTAATCTATCTTCTACAGATAATGTGGTTCTAGTAAAAAAAAGAGAGATAAATCCGCAAAATATACCCAACAATATATAATAGGGTAAATTCGTCATCTGAAACTGCTCAATTGTATTACTAAAAACAACCGAATCTCCCAGCAGAAACATTGAGACAGTTGCTGCAGTAACAGCAGAAACCAAAAGCGGTAGCAGAGAGGTCATTGAAATATTAAATAACAAGATCTCTAACGTAAATAGTATTCCAGCTAAAGGAGCTTTAAATATTCCAGCAACCGCACCAGCAGCACCACAACCTAGCAAAATAGTCATATGCTTGTATGACAAACCAACTATTCTAGCTACATTAGAACCTATTGCAGCACCTGTATATACTATTGGGGCCTCTGCTCCAACAGACCCTCCAAAACCTATTGTAAGAGAGCTTGCTGCTATAGAAGACCATGTATTATGTGACTTAATTTTTGAGTCGTTTTTGGAAATAGCTAAAAGTACTTTTGTAACACCATGTCCAATATTATCTTTAATAACAAATCTAACTATTAGCATTGCTAACAACATCCCAATTCCAGGATATATAAGATATAAAGAACTTTCAATTGCTGAATCAAACCATCCTCTTAAAATCCAAGCAATTAAATGTATTAGTTTTTTTAGAATAATTGCAGCAAATCCACTTAACAAGCCCACAATGAAGGCCAGCACCAGCAGCATTTTACTCTCTGGCAAATGAAGTAAATAGTCCGATATTTTACTTAACGCTCTTTTCATCTGTTTAGAATCACGAAATTAACAAAAAAAGCTGAACTAACCAGCCCAGCTTCAAGTCAATTTATAAAATAACTATATACTATTCATCTGTATCATCATCGGCAAATGAAGAGGTATCATCATCTGGCAACTCATCTGGATCTGCTGAATCTTCGTCTGATGACGAACCAAAAAGACCTCTCTCTAAATCCTCGTAATCATCAATTTTAACATCAACTTTTACTAAGTATATTGCATCTGGGACCTCTAAAGAGACTGCATAAAAGAAAGAACCATCTGGTTTATCTACCTTAAATACATCGCTCATATAATCTGAATATCCTCTTGGATACTTCTCCTTAAAAGCCTCCATCAACTCAGAACTTAGATTTGCATAACTAATAACAGATCTCTTTTTTGACGCTCTTGAAGATGAAGAAGACCCTTTGATTGTATTATCCTTACTTTCCATATATAAACTCTTATTTTTCAAATTGGGGTGCAAGTATAGTGCAAAATTTTTAAACTAATATATATTTTTTTAAAAATTATCTAAAAAATAGGATTTTTGTTTTTGCTTTTTTACCATATTCTTCTCTACATATATATTCTTCAATGTTTTAGGATCTAAATTTGTATAGTATGCTACAGAAGATCTTGTCATAGGAGTTGGGGTAAAATCTTGAACTTGTTCTAATTTTAACCCTTTTAACTCTCTGTTCAATGATAAACTTTTCATATCCTCCATAGTACATCCAGGATGTGAAGATATAAAATAAGGAATTAATTGGTAACTTTTTTTCTCTTTTTTTGTGATTTTTTCAAACTCCGATCTCAAAAAAGAAAATAGTTTAAATGACGGCTTTCCCATCACTTTTAATACATGCTCCTCTGTGTGTTCCGGTGCTACTTTTAACCTACCAGAAGTGTGATTTTTAATAACTCTCTCTAGATACTCTTTACCACTTGAGTCTAGATAACTAATGTGATTAAGAAAAAGATCATACCTTATACCACTTGATATAAAAAATCTTTTTAATTTCTCTGTTTTAGAAATTCTATCATATAGATTTAGAAGAGGCTTATGTGATATATTTAAATTTTTGCAGACAACTGGAAATAGACAACTATCCTTTTTACACTTTTCACATAACTTACTATTAATGCCTTTCATCTTATACATATTGGCTGTAGGGCCTCCAATATCAGAAATGACACCTTTAAAATCAGGTTGAGAGGTTATCGATTGAATCTCACTTAAAATAGACTCCTCAGATCTAGATAGGACAAACTTACCTTGATGTGCAGATATTGTACAAAAACTGCAAGACCCAAAACATCCTCTATGTGTAGTTAGGGAAAATTTAATCATTTCATAAGCTGGGATATGTTTTCCCTTATATCTAAAATGAGGTTCTCTCTTATATGGCAGATCATAGAAGTCATCAATAAATCCATCCTCCTGAATTTGGAATGGTGGATTAATATGTACATATCCATCGCTGTATGGTTCAATAATATGCGACGGACTATACGAGTTAGACTCTCTTTCTATTACAGCAAAGTTTTCTGCAAACAATCGCTTATCTTTCAATGCTTTTTCATAAGAGTGTAGTGTCACTGAGTTACTAGAGAATCTGCTCTCTATACTATCTGAGATATATCCCAATTGACGAATTCCTCTTAATTTAGTTAATGAGTCTCCATTCTCTAATCCTTCTGCAATAGCTTTAATAGCAAGTTCACCCATACCATATACAAGAAAATCGGCCTTTGAGTCAAAAAGAATTGATTTGAACAATCTATCTTGCCAATAATCATAGTGAGCAACTCTTCTTAAGGAAGCCTCAACACCACCAATAATAACAGGAACATCTGGATATAGACTCTTTAATATATTAGAATATACAGTTACTGCATAGTCTGGCCTCTGACCTGCTCTACCCATTGGGGTATATGCATCATTACTTCTTAATCTTTTTGCTGCTGTATAGTGGTTTACCATGGAGTCCATCACACCCGAATTAACTCCAAAAAAAAGTCTGGGAGCTCCAAGTTTTTTAAAATCCCTAAGATCGTCACGCCAATTAGGCTGAGGTATAATTGCAACTCTATATCCCCATTTTTGTAGATACCTAGATATAACCGCTGTACCAAAAGAGGGATGGTCTATATAGGCATCTCCAGTAAAAAGAATTACATCTATATAGTCCCATCCAAGACTCTCTACCTCCTTTTTGGAGGTTGGTAGAAAACCAAAATTATCTTCAATCATATTCAAATTACATCCTCTGTGGAAGAGTGATTCCAAGGATACCCATTCCCAAGCAGAGGACTTTTGATATATTATCTATAAGCAATAACCTTTGCAATTTAATCTCATGAGAACTCTCTTTTAGAATTGACACCTCATGATAGTATTGATTAAACTCTCTTGCCAGATCGTAGCAATAGTTTGCAATAATCGCTGGAGAGTGCTCTTTTCCTGCCTCTTTTATCTTTTCTGGAAAAATATTTAACAACTTAATTATCTCAATCTCTTTAGAATTTAGGGGTGCAGAAGTAAGTTTTGGATCTAATTTTTCTTCACCTGCCTTTCTTAAGATTGATCTTACTCTTGCATGTGTGTATTGAATAAAAGGCCCCGTATTCCCATTAAAATCGATTGACTCCTTTGGATCAAACAGCATTGTTTTTTTTGGATCTACCTTTATAATAAAATACTTGAGAGCCCCCAAACCAAGCATTTCAAAAAGAGAGTTCTGCTCTTCTTGTGACATATCTCCCAATTTTCCAAGCTCCAATGATGTCTCTTTGGCTGTATTAACCATATTCTCAATAAGGTCATCGGCGTCTACTACTGTACCTTCTCTAGACTTCATTTTTCCTTCTGGCAGCTCAACCATACCATATGATAGATGATATATATTATTATACCAATCCACTCCTAACTTTTTTAGTAATAATTTAAGAACTTGAAAGTGGTAATTCTGCTCATTACCAACAACATAGATATGTTCATCTAACTTAAACTCAGAGAATCTCTGATGAGCTGTACCCAAATCTTGGGTCATATATACCGATGTACCGTCTGCTCTAAGTAATAGCTTCTGATCTAAACCTTCATCTTCTAAGTCACACCATACAGAACCATCATCTTTTCTAAAGAACACTCCTCTTTCTAGACCTTGACTAACCAAAGCCTTTCCTAAAAGATATGTTTGAGACTCATAATATATTTTATCAAAAGAGACACCCATTCTATGGTAGGTTTTATCGAATCCCTCATATACCCAACCATTCATCATTTTCCAAAGATCAACAACCTCTTTATCTCCATTTTCCCACTTAACGAGCATTTGCTGAGCCTCTTTAAGTATTGGAGCGCTCTTCTCTGCCTCTTCTTTATTTATACCTTTGGCAATCAACTCTTCTATCTCTTGTTTATATAGATCATTGAATAACACATAATATTTTCCTACCAAATGATCACCTTTTAATCCAGAAGATTCAGGCGTTTGACCATCAGCACATTTTTGCCATGCAACCATGGACTTACATATATGAATTCCTCTATCGTTAACAAGGTTAACTTTGATAACATTGTGTCCATTGACCTCTAACAACTTAGCAACAGACCAACCTAATAAATTATTCCTAATATGTCCTAAATGTAATGGTTTATTTGTATTTGGAGATGAATATTCAACCATTACTGTCTGGCCACTACTTGGTTGTTGACCAAATTGTGGATCGGAATTAATTGCATCAAGTGCCGATAACCAAAAATCGCTTGACAAAGAGATATTTAGAAAACCTTTGACAACATTAAATGACTCAATATTACGATTATATGATAACAAAAATGCTCCTATCTCCTCCCCAGTTTGTTCTGGAGATTTTTTTGATATTTTTAATAATGGAAACATTACTGCAGTTATATCCCCAGCAAACTCTTTTCTTGTAGCCTGAGTTTGAATCATTTTATCCTCTACATTCACAGAATAAAGTGACTCTACGGCTTTTTTCACACCCTCAATAATTAATAATTCTGGATTCATATAATAAAATTATTTTTCAAAATATTTTTTCATCTCTTTTTTAACTTTTGGTGCCAAAATAAACATAGACACCATTGTTGGCACAGCCATTAAGGCATAAGCGCTATCCACAACCCCTACTACTATGTCTAAAGAGACAACAGCTCCAATTATTAACATAAATAGGAAGAAATAGTTGTAGTAATTTGCATACTTTGCACCAAATAGGAAATTTGTACATTTTACGCCATAATAGGAGTATGAGAACATAGTAGAGAAAGCAAATATAACAACCATAACCATTAACAAATAGCTTCCCAAACCTGGAATAGATCTCTCAAAAGAGTTCATTGCAATTTCTATACCTTGAGTAGTACCAATTTGATAGTCGCCATTAATTAAAATTGCAATTGCCGTTAGAGTACAAATTAGTCCAGAATCTATCGAAGGGCCTATCATTGCTACTAATCCCTCTTTAACTGGTTGATTATTTTTAGATGCCCCATGCATCATAGATGCTGTACCAACACCAGCCTCATTCACAAGCATAGCTCTTCTAACTCCAATTATGACCGCCGATCCCAAAATTCCACCAGCACCAGCCTTAAAGTTGAATGCTTCTGAAAATATTTGGGAAAATACCAACGGAACAGATGTAAAATTGGTTACAATTATATAACCAACTAAAATAAAGTATAAAGCAACCATTATAGGTACCACTTTTGAAGCAACTTTTGAGATTCTCTTGATGCCACCTAAAACAACTATAGAGACAAGAATACAAATAACAACTCCAATAAATAGATTTAAGTAAAAACCTCCCTCTAAAGATGTTTGCTTTAACAAAATAGAGGTAATGGCCTCTGTTAACTGATTTGCTTGCCATAGACACAAAGTCCCAATTAAACCAAAAATTGAGAAAAATATAGCCATTGGTTTCCATTTTGGACCTAAACCTTTTGTAATTACATACATCGGCCCCCCTTGAAATACTCCGGCACTATCTTTATCTTTATACATAATGGTTAATGATCCTTCAAAAAACTTTGTAGCCATACCTACTATAGCACTGACCCACATCCAAAAAATTGCACCTGGCCCCCCCATCGTTATTGCAACTGCAACTCCAGATATACTACCCATTCCCACTGTTGCTGCAATGGCACTAGTTAATGCTTCAAATGAAGATATCTGGCCTGGAGCATCTGAATCTCCTCCCTTTAGTGATTTTATTGCTCTCAAATAGTATCTAAATGGAACAAATCCAGAATATATTAGAAAAAAAAGCCCTCCTCCTATAATTAATATAAAGAGAGGCATTCCTAACATGTCGCTAAAATTAGTAATTGCTTTTGCAATAGAATCATTCATAAAATAGTAGTTTGTGAGGTTAAGTGCACAAAGATAGTATTTAACTTTTTATTAAAAGGTCAATCTACATCTAATAACCCCATTTTCTTTGCCACATAGCTAATAGAACTACCTTGAACAATTAAAGATACAATTGTAACAAAAAACACTAAATTGAAAATAATATCTGCCTTTGGCAATCCCTCAATCAATGGATAGGTTGCAAATACAATAGGTACTGCTCCACGCAAACCAACCCAGGAGATATAATGTTTAAATTTATTAGGAATAGATCTAAATGGCGCTAAAGAGGTAAAAACTGCAAATGGACGAGAGATAAAAATTAGAATACCCGATAAAATTATTCCTTTTGTCAAAATATCTATTTTAATTAAATCAAAAGGATTCACAAGTAATCCCAAAGTTAAGAAAAGTACTAACTGACTTAACCAAGCAATTCCATCAAAGAACGTATATGCACTTTGATCACACTGGACCTTACTATTGCCGATAGTAAGTCCTGCAACATAGACTGCAAGAAATCCATTTCCTCTAATTAGATCTGTAAATGAGAATATAAAAAATAGTAACGACAATAAAATTATATGATAAAATGATCTATTGACAAATTCAACTTTAGATATGAAGTAAAGAGCTAACTTAGAAAATAGAAGACCACTCAAGACGCCTATTGACATCTGCATAATAACCATAATAGCAAATCTCCAAAAGGTCATATCGGCATATTTTATCATAGAAATACTAACAATAGTTAGCATAAATGCCATAGGATCATTACTTCCACTCTCTAGCTCTAATAAAGGCTTTAAATTCCCCTTTAGCTTAAGTGACTTAGATCTTAATATTGCAAAGACAGATGCAGAGTCAGTAGATGATATAATAGAGCCAATTAGCATACTCTCTGCAAAACTAAAAGATCTCAAAAAAGTAAAAGAATTTGTAAAAACATAAAACAATGAGGCTGTTACTAAAACCGTTATAAGAACTCCCATAGATGAAAGGATCAACCCAGGGACCATAACTGGTTTTATATCTTCCATTTTAGTATCTAATCCTCCAGAAAAAAGGATAACACTTAGTGCAACTAAACCAATAAATTGAGATACATATGGGCTATTAAACTCTATGCCAAAACCGTCTGAACCAAATAACATTCCAACACCCAAAAATAGTAGTAAAACTGGAATTCCAAATCGATAACCGGCTTTACCTGCCAAAATGCTTAAAAAAAGTAGTACTGACCCTATTAATAAAATGTTTTCTGTAGTAATTACCATATAGTTATTTTTTGCAATATACAAATTTTTCCTCTTATTTAAATAGAGACTAGCCATCTGAATGATAGAACAGGAATGCAAAAAAGCTGTCTTTGTAGACAGCCTTTATATTAAAAAAGAAAATCTATTTTAGACCTCTATTTTTAAGAAGAGGTTCAATTCCTGGCTCTTTCCCTCTAAAATTAACATATAGAGTCATTGCCTCATCTTGACCAGCTCTTGCTAAAATCTCATATCTTAGCTTGTTGGCTACCTCTTTATTAAAAATATCACCTGTTTCTACAAAAGCTTGGTATGCATCACTATCTAGGACCTCAGCCCATATATATGAATAGTATCCAGCAGTATAACCACCCCCAAAAGTATGATTAAAATATGTAGTTCTATGTCTTGGTGGAATTTGAGAAATAAGACCTATTTTATTCATAGATTGTGTTTCAAAATCTACTGCGTGAAAATTCTCTGGAATAGAAGTTAGTATATGAAAATCCATATCCAAGAAAGATGATGCCAAATACTCAGTAGTAGCAAAACCTTGACCATATTTACCAGCACTTTCCATTTTATCAATTAACTCCTGAGGTATAACTTCTCCAGTTTCATAATGCTTAGCATATACTCTTAACACTTGTGGTTCAAAAGCCCAATGCTCCATTATTTGAGAAGGTAATTCCACAAAGTCTCTTGTCATTACACCAACACCATAATAACTAACATCTTTTAAAAGACTAGCTAGAGCATGTCCAAACTCATGGAAAAACGTCTCAACTTCGTCAAGACTAAGTAGAGCTGGTTTATCTCCGATAGGTCTAGTAAAGTTACCCACAATTGTTACAAGAGGAGCAACTCTAACTCCATTTTCATATACCTGAGATCTAAAGCCACTACACCATGCTCCTCCACGCTTTTGGCCAGGACGAGCAAACATATCCATAAACAAAATTCCAAGATGAGTTCCGTCTTTATCTAAACACTCATAAGCTGTTGCCTCTGGATGTGGAAGTGGAACATTATCTATTTGTTGAAAAGTTATTCCAAAAAGTTGATTTGAAACATAGAAAATACCATCTCTAACATTATCAATCATAAAATATGGTCTAAGCTGATCGTCAGTCAAATTAAATTTTGACTCCATAGCCTTCTCAAAATAGTATCTCCAATCATGAGTCTCAAGAACGCCGATATTATCGCCCATCTCTCTTGCAATCTTTGACATATCAGAAAGTTCGCGCTTAGCAGCAGATAGAGCAGGTGTCCATAATTGATTTAATAGATTATAAACATTTTCTGTCTTTTTAGCCATTCTTGTTTGAAGTTGATAATCAGCAAAATTATCGAAACCAAGCAAATTAGCTTTTTGTAATCTTAAATCTATTAACTGACTAATAACATCTTTATTGTCAAACTCATTATTGTTATTACATCTGTTGAGATAAGCATCTAATATTTGCTTTCTAAGTTCTCTTTTTGATGATTGTTGAAGGAAAGGCATGATACTAGGATTGTCTAATCCAAATACCCATTTACCTTTTGTCTCCTCTGATTGTTCTCCTCTTAATTGTGCTGCTTTTATAACTGCTTCTGATAGACCTGCAAGATCCTCCTCATTATCAATAATAAGTTTAAAGCTGCCTGTCTCCTCCAATAGATTCTGACCAAAAGCAAGCTGCAGAGATGAAATCTTTGAATTAATCTCCATTAACTCTTCTCTCTTATCCTCTGGAAGATCTGCTCCATTTCTTACAAAACCATCGTACATCTCTGTTAAAAGACGCATCTGCTCTTGCGTAAGACCTAGGCTCTCTCTCTTCTCATAAACACTTTTAACTCTAGCAAAAAGACCTTGATTAAAGCTAATTTGATTATAGTGTCTGCTTGTCATAGGAGATAACTCTTTAGCTAATGCTAATACCTCTGGAGATGCATAAACAGAGTTTAAGCTAGAGAATATTGGCGTAACCCTTCTTAATAAGGAACCAGAATTATCATATGCCGCAATAGTATTTTCGAAGGTAGGCTCATCTGGATTATTGATTATATCTTCAATCTCCTTATTATGCTGCCTCATTCCCTCTTCATAGGCTGGTTTATAGTGAGACAGTTGAATAGATTCAAATGGAGGTATACCAAAAGGGGTATCCCAATCGGCCATAAGAGGATTGACCTCTTGTTTGGCACAAGACGAAAAAAGCAAACTGGCAGATAGCGCCACTACTAATAGTTTTTTCATTATATATTAATTTTAGTTAAAAGTTTAACCAAGATAAGATTTTAATAGTTTACTTCTTGCACTATGTCTCAATCTTCTTATAGCCTTCTCTTTTATCTGTCTAACTCTCTCTCGTGTTAAGCCAAAGTGCTCTCCAATCTCTTCTAGAGTCATTTCGCTTGTTCCAATTCCAAAAAAGTACTTAACAATATCACGTTCTCTCTCTGTTAGGGTAGATAGTGCTCTCTCTATCTCTTTATTCAAAGATTCATTTACTAACCCTCTATCGGCATTAGGAGAGTCACTATTTACCAATACGTCCAATAGATTATTATCTTCTCCGTCTACAAATGGTGCATCTACTGACACGTGCCTACCAGAAACTCGTAAGGTATCGGATATCTTCTCTTTTGGTATATCTAATATCTCTGACAGCTCTTCTGGAGAGGGCATTCTCTCATTCTCTTGCTCAAATTTAGATAATGCTTTATTTATCTTATTTAAGGAGCCTACCTGATTTAGAGGTAATCTTACAATTCTAGATTGCTCTGCCAAAGCTTGTAAAATAGATTGTCTTATCCACCATACTGCATAGGAGATAAATTTAAAACCTCTTGTTTCATCAAATTTTTCGGCAGCCTTTATTAATCCTAAATTACCTTCATTGATAAGGTCTGGTAAACTCAACCCTTGATTTTGATACTGCTTAGCAACAGAGACAACAAACCTAAGATTTGCTCTTGTCAATTTTTCTAAAGCCTCTTGATCTCCTTTTCTTATCCTTTGGGCTAATTCTACCTCATCCTCTACTGTTATAAGCTCTTCTCTTCCAATTTCCTGAAGATATTTATCAAGAGATGCACTCTCTCTGTTAGTGATTGATTTTGTTATCTTAAGCTGTCTCATCTAATTAAAATAATATCCTGCAAAACTAATAAAAATATGTAGATCTTACAAATATCATAGTCCCATACCATAATATGCAACCCTACCATCTGGGTAAACACCCTCTAATAAAATAGACCTTCTACTCCTTTGAACCAAAGATTGCAACTCTCTGATATTTCTAACTGGCATTTGGTTAATATGTGTAATAATAAACCCCTTTTCTATTCCTGAATCTTTAAATTTTCCATCTGCTAAACCTACTACCTCAACTCCACCTCGTAAGTTTAAGTCCTTAATCTGTTCTGGAGTTGCATTCACGAGTTCTGCACCAAACAATCTATAAATCTCACCTCTTTGGGATGCACTTGGTGAACTCTTTGCTATGAATCCCTCCTCAACTCTAGACTCCAATACAACCGAAATGTCTTTTTGTTTACCAGATCTTAAAACTTTCACGTTTACTCTATCTTTTGGTCTAAATCTAGATATTTGCTCTTGAACAACTGCCGATGAATTAACATCTGCTCCATTAATTGATAAAATAATATCTCCAGATTTAATCCCTGCCTTATCTGCGGCACTAGAAGGAGTAACCTCAACCACATACACTCCTTTAGAATCTTTTAGATTATTCTCTCTAATAAGCTCTTCTGTAATGTTCTGCATTGTAATTCCAAGAAATGCTCTCTTAACAACTCCAAAATCCATTATATCTTCAACAATCTTTCTAACAATAGATGTTGGAACTGCAAAAGAATATCCGCTAAAAGCTCCAGTTTTTGATGCAATAGCAGTATTTATACCAACAAGCTCTCCACTTGTATTTATTAAAGCACCTCCACTATTTCCTGGATTAACCGCTGCATCTGTTTGAATAAAAGCCTCTATTCTAAAATCACCACTCATACTTGGCATACTTCTAGCCTTTGCACTCACAATACCAGCAGTAACTGTAGATCTTAAATTATATGGATTCCCAATTGCTAGAACCCACTCACCCAACTTTAGTTTATCTGAATCTCCAAAAACCAAAAAAGGTAAATTCTGAGCATCTATCTTAAGCAATGCTATGTCTGTAGCAGAATCGGCACCTATAAGAGTAGCCTTGAACGATCTGTTGTTCTCTAGAGTAACTTCAATTTCATCCGCACCATCTATTACGTGATTATTTGTTACAATATAACCATCCTGAGAGATTATTACTCCAGAACCAGACCCTATCTGCTCTCTAGGCATTTGAGGTTGGCCATATCCAAAGAAAAAATCGAACAAAGAGTAAGGAGTCTGCTGTATGCCTCTTTTTACAACCTTAACATGAACAACCGCCTTCACCGAACTTTCAACTGCTTCAGTAAAATCTGGCAAACCTGATGATGAGTAAGATACACTCCTGACAGGAACAGATTCTAATGTTGTTTTTGGATAAAAATAGGTTGACCCATTTTTACTGTTATTATAAGATATTAAAGCAATTGAAGTAACGGCACTAACTGTAAGTGCAATAATAAGATTGATTACTATGTTCTTTTTCATTGTAATAAATTTTAAAATTACCAATTACAAAAAAAACAAATTATATGCCATAACTTATTTTTTTTATCTTTGTCAAAAATATAAAGATATGAAGTTTGTTGTATCAAGTATCGAGCTTTTGTCTCGACTTTCATCTATTTCTAGAGTTATAGCTTCTAAAAGCACCTTGCCTATACTGGATAATTTTCTGTTTAGTTTAAAAGAGGGTTATTTAACCATAACAGCATCTGATTTAGAGACAACTCTTAGATCTGGACTAGCAATTGAAAATACAGAAGAGGAAGGAGATATTACAATTCCAGCAAAATTACTTGTAGATTCTCTAAAAGAGTTTGCAGATATTCCTCTTGAGTTTTCGACAAACGCAGACAAAACATCTATCCAAATTAAATGGACAACTGGAAATGCTGTACTACCTTGCTCTGGAGCAGAAGAGTATCCAGAATTAAAAGAAGTTGCGAAGGAGAATACAACCATTCAAATAAATACTCATGTTTTATTAGAGGGTATTAATAGAACACTCTATGCAACAGCTGACGAAGAGTTGCGTCCAGTTATGAATGGTCTATTTTTTGACATAAATACAGACAATTTGACACTTGTTGCATCTGACGCACACAAGCTAGTATGTTTTACAAGACACGACATCAAGGCCGAGAATAAATCTAGTTTTATTCTTCCTAAGAAACCTGCATCTATATTAAAATCTCTTTTATCAAAATCTGAAGAGGACGTTAAAATTGTTTTTGATAATAGAAATGCATATTTTGAATTTAGCTCTTTTGTTCTAATATGTCGTCTTGTTGAAGGGAATTACCCAGCATATAAATCTGTAATACCAAAGAATAATACCAATAAACTGATAATAGGTAGGCAAGAGTTTTTAAATGCAACCAAAAGAGTTGCAGTATGCTCGAATCAGGCTAGCAGTCTTATAAAGTTACAGCTTCTTTATAATCAACTTACAATATCTGCTCAAGATTTAGACTTTTCTATCTCTGCTGTTGAGACACTGACATGTCAATACGACGGAGATCCTATGGAGATCGGTTTTAAATCTCCTTTTTTGATTGAAATACTAAATAATCTACCATATTCAGAGGTCTCTCTAGAGATGGCAGACCCAACTCGCGCAGCACTTATCTTACCTGCAGATAATAATGATCCATCAGAAGATATTCTAGCTTTGATTATGCCTATGATGGTTGGAGCATAAAAATATAATAATAATGAAATTGAATCTTAAAAATCCTATCCTTTTTTTTGATATTGAAAGTACTGGATTAAATGTAGCTACAGACAGAATCGTTGAGATATCTGCACTTAAAATATTAATTAATGGCGATCAAGAGATTAAAACAAGGAGAATAAATCCAACTATCCCAATATCACCAGAAGCAGAAGCTATTCATGGCATTTCAAACGAAGATGTTAAGGATTGTCCAACATTCAAAGAGGTTGCTAAAAGTCTTGCACAATGGATGACAGGTTGTGACTTAGGTGGGTATAATGCTATTAAATTCGATATTCCCTTATTAGCGGAGGAGTTTTTAAGAGCTGGTGTAAATTTTGATTTTAGAAAACGCAAAGTGGTAGATGTCCAGAACATCTTTCATAAGATGGAACAAAGAACATTAAGTGCTGCATATAAATTTTACTGTAATAAGGAGTTAGTTGATGCCCACTCTGCCGAGGCAGATACCATTGCGACTTTTGAAATACTAGAGGCTCAATTAGATAGATACCCAGAACTTCAAAATGACATCCAATATCTGGCAGATTTTTCAACCAAATCCAAATCACTAGACTATGCGGGTAGGATTATTTTAGACAATAACGATATCCCAACTATAAATTTTGGAAAGTACAAAGGGATGAGTGTCGAAAGTGTTCTAAAAAAAGATCCAAGCTATTATAGTTGGATAATGAATGGAAATTTTACTTTAGATACAAAACAGGTGATAACAGAGCTTAAAATCTCTTTTGAAAACACTCTTTTTAATAGTTCTAAATAGCTAATTATATTTGAATTTAACCTAATTATCAATAGGTGAATATTGTAATTAAAAAAACCGACTCGCAAGAGATCTATTATAGGCCAGACACAACATTAACAAAAGAATCAAAAGATTTTTTTGCTCCTGATGGTTGTGATGTTTCTAACATATCTCTTGGAGTTGCTTTCAAAATAGACAAACCTGGGAAATATATAGGCAGAGATTATATTGATAGATATATATCTACTGCCTATCTCACTCTTTTAATTCATCCCATATTTAACTCTATTGATGAGTCTAACATAAACTACAAAATTGCAATTAACTCAGTTGATAACACCACATATTTGGGATCTAAATTATTTGAAATCGGCAATCATCCATCTAAATTAACCATATCTGTAGATTATTGTCAAGAGTCTAATTTTAGAGACTATATATATAAACAGATTGTTTTTGATATCGATCCAATTATTGATGAGGCTACTGAATGTTTGATAAATTTATCTAAGCACACCTCTTTCAGAATAGGAGATCTACTAATCATACAACTCCCCACTACCCTATCTCTATCATCAAATAATACAGTTGTTATAAAAGGCGATCTGCCTCAACCATTATTTTGTTTTGATATAAAATAGGATGCCGATTTTGCAGCTAATGCAGCAGTAGAAAAAGCTATCTGCAAGTTATAACCCCCTGTGTCTCCATCTAAATCAATTACTTCACCTGCAAAAAAAAGATTATTTATTAACTTAGACTGCATTGTTTTAGGTACTATTTCTGATAGTGATATTCCACCAGCTGTAACTACTGCTCTTTGATATGATGTATAACTTACTACATCAAATTTTACATTTTTTAAAGCTTGAGCCAATCTCTCCATATTACCTCTGTTAGATATTTTATCTGGCAATGAAGATACCTTAACAAAACTTGCAATAAACTGACTTGGAAGGACTTTTTTAAGATAGTCAATAGTGTTTACAGAGCCCATTTTCTCCAGATCTCTTTCGAATCTATTTATCAACTGATCATTTGATAAAGATGGTTTAAGATCCAATATTAATGACACTTTCCCACCATTAATCATAGCTTTTACAGCTTTTCTGCTAATTTTAAACCCAATCGGACCCTCTATTCCATTATTTGTAAAATCTATATCTCCAAATTCTGTTTGAACAATATCTTTATCAATAATTAGAGAAATTGAAACATTTTTAAGAGTAAGCCCCTCTAATGATCTATCATATGCAGATGGCATTAATGCAGTAAGGGAAGGGAAACATCTTTCTATTTTATGACCTAATTTAGAAGCCATAATATAACCATCCCCTGTTGATCCGGTTAGTGGATATGACAAACCACCTGTACACAATATTACAGATTTGCATTTAATTATTTGATTGTTATTTAACTCAACAGAAGAAATAATACTGTTTTGATCAAATATATTGGTTACTTGAGAATTTAGTAATATTTCCACACCCAATCTTCTTAACTCTCTCTCAAGAGCATCAACAACGTCTTTTGCAAGTCCACTTTTTGGAAAAACTCGATCTCCTCTTTCTATTACGGTCTCAAGACCTATTTCATTGAAAAACTCTATAACGTGATTATTGGAGAATGAATAAAAAGCCGATCTCAAAAAATTAGTATTTGGATAGATATGTTGAGAAAATTGCGACCACTCTTTTGTATTAGTAATATTACACCTACCCTTACCAGTTATTCTAAGTTTTCTACCTAACTTCTCCATTTTTTCAATCAAAACAACCTTCAAACCGGTTCTTGCAGCTACAATTGATGCAACCATACCAGATGCACCTCCACCAATTACTACTAAATCTATCATAAAATATAATTAACTTTGATCCGACAAAGATAACTACAAAGATTTATAGTATGAGAACTCTACTAAAAAACATTGTTCCATATATATTAATAACTTTTTCTATTTGGTCATGCAATGATAAAAAAAGTATTAGTTATATGCTAGATGACGTATCAAATGAGTATGCTAAATTATTTAAAATCCAAATTGACTCCTCTGGGAATAGATCAATTTTAATCTATGATATATGGGATGAAAATAAAGGCTCTAGATTCATTCCTAACGATATTATAAAAAAAGACTTAGAGAGAGTAGTTTGCATGTCCACAACTCACATCTCCTTTTTTGAAATTCTGGGTGCTTTGGATGTTATTGTGGGAGTCTCTGGTGCAAAATATATATCAAACAAAGAGATCCAAAATAAAATATCTAGCGGAGAGATAACAGATATTGGTTTTGAGTCTACTCTTAATTACGAAGCACTTATAAAATTAGCACCACAACTTGTAATAACCTATGGAATTAGAGGAGAGAATAACTCCTATATCAGAAAAATAGAGGAGCTAGGAATACCAGTAATTTCTATTGGAGACTATCTAGAGGAACACCCTTTGGGTAAAACTGAATATTTAAAACTTTTTGGAGTTCTTTTAAACAAAGAACAAGAAGCTGACTCTCTTTTTAAAAGTATTAAAGATAGATACTTGACTATAAAAAACCAATCTAAAAACTATCAATACAAACCAATGGTACTTTTAAATGCTCCATGGAAAGATGTTTGGTATATTCCAGGAGAATTCAATTATATGTCAACCTTAATTAAAGATGCTGGAGCAGAGGTTTTACTAGAAAAGAAGGGTATATCCCATTCATTTGGATACAATATAGAAGAGATAATAAAAGAGGCCCATTTAGCAGATTTTTGGCTTAACCCAAATGATCATGTAACACTAAAATCACTTTTATCTATAAATAATACAATATCAAATTTAAAATTATTTAAAAGTAATAGAATATATAATAATAACAAATTAAGAACAGAATCTGGAGGCAGTGATTTTTGGGAAAAAGGTGTTGTTGAGCCAGATGTTATTCTAAATGATTTATTTACAATTTTTCATAACAATACACCAGAAAACATCTCTAAACTAAAATATTATATCCAACTAGACTAATCTAATTGGATATAATATACATATATATAAATAATTAATACTCTAGTGGACTTTCTTTTCCAACTAGAACATTATATCCATTTATTGCTAAGGCAGCCATCTCATCTTCACCTGGATATATCTTAACAGGAGCAATGAATTTAACCATATCTTCTAGTTTCTTCATTAAATCTGTATTATAAGCTATACCACCTGTAATAAGAATTGCATCTACATTGCCATATAAAACAGTTGACATAGATCCAATAGCTTTTGCAACATTATATGCAAAAGCATCTGATATAAGCATAAACTTTTTATCGCCCTCATTTACTCTCTCCTCAACAACTGCAAATGAATTTGTTCCCAGATGAGCCACCAATCCACCCTCTCCAGTTATCATTTTCTTTACTTGATCTAAAGTATAATCCCCAGAGAAGCAAAGCTTTGCCAAATCATACGCAGGAAGAGTTCCTGAACGCTCTGGAGAAAAAGGACCTTCCCCATTAAGTGCATTATTTACATCTACAACTCTACCCATTTTATGGGCACCCACAGATACACCACCTCCTAAGTGAGCAACAATTAGATTAAGTGAATCATAATTCTTAGCTATTGAGGCTGCATAACTTTTGGCAATAGCCTTCTGATTCAACGCATGAAAAATAGACTTTCTTTCAAATGCAGGATGACCAGCCACTCTTGCAATAGGTTCAAGCTCATCAACTACAACAGGATCTGCAATAAATGCTCTACATCCATCTATCTCTTTTGCTAAATTATAAGCTATCAATCCACCTAAATTGCTAGCATGTTCTCCGCCAACACCAATCTCAAGATCGTGAATCATTTTTTGATTTACTTCGTAAACTCCAGATTTTATAGGCTTTACCAACCCTCCTCTGCCTACAATAACAGATAATTGATCCATAGAGATATTATTCTCTTGTAGAGCCTTTAAAATTGTATTCTTCCTAAAATCATACTGATCAGTAATTTTTGTAAATCCAACTAACTCTTCGGAAGAGTGTCTTAATGTTGTTACAAAAATTTGAGTTGTATTTTCAAAAACAGCAATTTTAGTAGATGTAGAGCCAGGATTAATAGCTAATATTAAATTTTTCATATGATAAAATTATGCTGTTAATGCAGCTAATGCTATTGAATTTAATTTAGTATCTATACTATCTGCTCTGCTAGAAAGAACACAAGGAGCTTTTGCTCCAGCAACTATTGCTGCTTGTTTTGCATTCTCACACAATTGAGTATTTGTTTTGTAGAATACATTTGCCGATTCTAGATTAGGGAAAACTAAGCAATCAGCATCACCTGCTACGTTACTTACAAGTTTTTTAACAGCAACGGCCTCTTGAGAAAGAGCAACATCTAAAGCTAAAGGACCATCAACAATACATCCTGTTACTTGACCTCTATCTGCCATTTTGGAGATAATTGCGGCATCTACACAAGCTTGCATTCCAGGTAACATCTGCTCAGTTGCAGCTATTAGAGCTACTTTTGGCTTTTGAATACCTATTGCTCTTGCTGTCTTGGCAACATAATTTGTAATTGCTATTTTTTGATTCAAATCTGGTGCAGGTATTACAGCAATATCACCTATAACCAATAATTTATGATATCTAGGATTTGACAATACTGTTACATGGCTAAGCACAGCTTTTGGAGGAAGAAGACCTCTCTCTTTATTTAGAATTGCCCTCATATACTTATCGGTACTGCAAAGTCCCTTCATTAGTATATCTCCCTCTCCTTGATTAATTAGATCTACAGCAATTGAAACGGCTTTTAACTCATCTTCAATTGGAACTATTCTAAAAATAGCTGGATCAATATTTTCATGAGCACATACTTGTTTAATCATTTTCTCATCACCAACAAGAGTTGCTTCAACTATACCTGCCTCTACAGCTAATCTTGCAGCATTTATTGTGTGATCGTCAACAGCCCAAGCAGCTACTAATCTTTTTTTAGGTTTAGCTCTTAGTTCATCAAAAATTTGTTCGAAAGTGGTTATCATAACTACTATAAAATTATTTACTTATAATTATTAAAAATATCTTATTAAGATAGAATATTCATTGTGTCTTGAGCAATAACCAACTCTTCGTTAGTAGTAATTGCCGCAATAATAAGTTTTGAATTGGGAGAGGTTAAAATTTTGTCTTTACCTCTTACACCTTTATTCAATGCTGGATCAAAATTGGCGCCTAAGAAAGATAGTTGTTTACCCACTCTTTCTCTTAAGTCTGGATCATTCTCTCCAATACCCCCCGTGAAAGCAACCAAGTCAACACCACCCATAGCAGCTGCGTAAGCTCCAATATATTTTACTACTCTATAGTATAGAATATCCAATGTTAATTGTGCTCTCTCATCTCCTTTTGCAGCAGCACCTTCAATATCCCTTGCATCTGATGAAGACCCAAAGACACCCAAAAATCCACTTTTCTTATTAAGTAGAGAGTTAATTCCAGCAGCATCAAGACCCTCTTTCTCCTGAATAAAAGTAACAACACCTGCATCAATATCACCACTTCTTGTTCCCATTATCATTCCTTCAAGAGGAGTAAAGCCCATAGATGTATCAACAGACTTACCTCCATCTATAGCTGTAATTGAACTACCATTACCCAAATGACATGTTACTACCTTTGCCTTAGTAAAGTCTAAACCAGCTAAATTACAAGCTTTTTCGGCAACAAACTTATGACTAGTTCCGTGGAAACCATATCTTCTAATCTTATGCTTTGTATAATACTCATAAGGAAGAGCATACATATATGCATGCTTTGGCATAGTTTGGTGAAAAGAGGTATCAAATACCGCTACCTGCGGAGTACTAGGCATTAACTCCTCTATAGCATTAATACCAAGTAAATTTGCTGGATTATGAAGAGGTGCTAATTCGCATAGTTTCTCAATACCTTCCTTAACTTTTGAGTCAACTTTTACGCTTGCACTAAAAAATTCTCCACCATGAGCAACTCTATGACCTACGGCGTCAATTTGATCTAATGATTTTAAAATACCTCTCTCTTGATCTACTAAAAAAGAGAGAACCTTTTTAATTCCCTCTGTATGATTGAGAATTGGCTCTTCTACCTCATATTTGTCTCTACCCTCTACTCTGTGAGAAATAATGCCGGAGCTTAGACCTATTCTCTCTACCAAACCCTTAGAAAGAACAGAAAAATCAGAAGAGCTCTTCATATCAAGTACCTGATATTTAATTGAAGAACTTCCACAATTCAAAACTAGTATTACCATAAATATTATTTAATTTGATTAAAGATTGCAATCCTACGAATGAAAATATCCTACAAAATTAGGAAAAAAACCTCGTTTTCATAATAATTTTAAAAATTTTCACTATTTTTACAGATGATATTGGAGTGTGGGGTTATGGAATGGAGTGAAGATATATCAAAATCAACTACTATTAATTACAACAGAAGAGTTCCATCGCTGTTTTGGTACTCTTTATCCTATTTTACTTCTATCTCTACTCATTATTTAATTCACAAAAACAAATATATTGTATTTTGCTGGATAATACTATTTTCCATCTCATTATTATGTGTAATTTATCTTATTTATAAAAACACACAATTTAATTGCTTAAAACCTTGCAAAAACAATATAGTCAAGACTCTATTATGCATTACATTTTTTATGTTAGGACAAACTGCACCAAAGTGCGATATTGAATTAGGTCCCATTCCAAAACTATATGGTAGCTTAACTAAACCTTATATAAATTATACACAAAAAAAGATAACCGATCATACACAGAAAGTTACAAAAAACGAAAGTTGTAGAGGTATTCTATTGGCAATAATTATAGGAGAAAAAAAATCACTAAAAAAGGAGACTATAAAGGCAATGCGGTCAACTGGTGCTGCTCATATTATGGCTGTATCTGGCCTACATACAGGAATCGTAATCTCATTTATCTCTCTACTATTATATCCTATAATTGGAATTAAATATGGTAAAGAGATCATTTTTATAATTACTGTTATAACAATTATAATCTATGTTCATATAACTTCATTCACTCCATCTGTAATACGAGCCTCAATTGTAGCTATATTCATTCTTATATCGAGTTTGAATCAACGCAAAATAGTATCGATAAATTTAGCCTCAATTTGTTCAATTATCTTCTTGACAATAAATGCTAACTCATTAAACAATTTGAGCTTTCAGCTCTCATTTACTGCTTATATCTCAATAATATTGATATATTCAAGAATAAAAGATTATGGAAATATCAAAAATAGAATATTGGATAAAATTTGGAAATTGTGTGCCCTATCTATATCATGTTGGTGCGGAACTTTGCCTCTAACTATATTTTATTTTAAAACAATAACACCATATTTTCTCTTATCCAATATAATGTTAATCCCACTAACAACTTTGGCAACATATCTCTATTTTATCTCTGCAATATTATACTTCACACTAAAAATAGAGTTCACTATAATTAACAAACTTATAGAGGTTATATTAAATATGATAATTTTATTTGCAATATCAATCGAGAAATTGCCTTTTAGCCAAATTACATTGTACTAGCAACTATTAACACAGAAACTACAGCTAGTGCTATTCCAAACCACTGTTTGCGACTAAATTTTTCTTTAAAAAAAATAGCTCCAGTTAAAGCAGTTAGCATAACAATTGATGTGTTATGGATTG
>WPCG01073437.1_pt1 | contig 28368 bp, 25 predicted proteins | sample 5403311 | NCBI WGS metagenome assembly WPCG01 (sample SAMN12869467, study PRJNA574797) | sludge metagenome | isolation source: wastewater treatment of Control | place: China:Beijing | collected 2019-05-17
TTTTTTACAGGTTCTACACTATCCTTTTGAATTAAAAGGTTAAAAGTACGCATTTAATTGAACGTTTTTTTCAAAAGGGAGTGGAGTTACGAATATTTAGTAATCGAATCACGGTTTGAACTTGTTTTTTGCATATTTAAACACAAGGAAAGCTCGATACGCGATACAGGGGAAATCCGAGGTATCCAAGACATCCGGTACATCAATGAAAAAAACGCGCGCGAGCAATCGTCTTCTATCGACTTTTTTATCTAAGTTTGCCGGAAAAAGAGAGTATGGTTCCAATCCTTCTTTGCATTTTATCCGGGATCGTGGTGGGATACATCGCTCGAGGCCAGAAATTTTTAAAGCACATCGGCCCGGTGCTTAGCGTGGTCATCGCGCTGCTGCTCTTTTCCCTGGGCGTTTCGGTCGGCAGCAACGAGCAGGTACTAAATAACTTTGCCACGATCGGAATCGAGGCGCTTCTACTCACCATTGGGGGAACTCTCGGGAGCCTGTTTTGCGCGAAATGGATTTACACTCGTTTCTTTAAAAAGGGAGATGCTTGAAGGCGATGAAACAATCCTTGGTGTTCCTTCTTCTCTTTATTGCCGGTGTCCTGTGCGCGATGTTTGGTATCCTACCGGAAATAGTACACGAGAGCGACGCGTCGAAATGGATCCTGTACTTTCTCCTCTTCTGGGTGGGTATACAGGTTGGCAGTAGCAAACACGCTTTTACCGCCCTGAAAAGGAGCGGGTGGCGTATCCTATTGATCCCGATTGCCACCACGGTCGGCACCTTCGCCGGTGTCACTATTATCGGCCTTTTTTTGCCAGACCGGAGCCTGAGCGATTGCCTTAGCGTGGGAGCGGGGTTTGCTTACTACTCCCTATCGAGCATCCTGATTACCGAGTTCCGGGGAGCCGAACTGGGAGCCATTGCCCTATTGGCCAACATCCTACGCGAATTCACGGTGCTTATCCTTGCCCCTTGGATGGTGAAGTACTTCGGAAAGCTGGCTCCGATATCAGCCGGGGGAGCCACCACCATGGATACCACCCTACCGGTTATAACGAGGTACTCGGGATCAGAATACGTACCCGTGGCACTTTTTCACGGGATAATCATCGACTTCTCGGTACCGCTGTGGGTCTCGTTCTTCTTGGCATGGTAACTTTACCGTCTCCCGGCACGCGGTTTGTCAAAACAAAACCCGCGTTGAAACCGTTTAATTTACCGGTACACTCAATTTTATCGTATGCGCGCACTTATCAATGCCTTCATCATCCATCTCACATTGAATGCTTTAGTCTTCCTGAAAGGATGGCATGCATTCGACACGAAAAAATGGGCCCGCTTGATTCTTCTCGCGGTGTTTGGTACCGAACTGGTTATCTACACCGCCGGCTTCCTATTTTATCGCCATCTTCCCGAGGGCCTCGTCCAGTTCATCCGTGTAATGGGGACCAGCTGGATGCTTTTCCTGCTTTATTCAGCGGGGATATGGTTGGTCATCGACCTCGTGTATATTCTTTGGTGGAAGGTAAGGCACGGGATCTGGCGTTTCAGGAACCAGCCCGTCAAGTACAAGATCACCGTCTTTATCGTGCCTATCCTGTTCGTGACGGGAGTGATGGTGAACGGGCATCGGAAGTTCCTTAACCCGGTAGTACAACAGGTGCCGGTAACCATACACAAGCCCGCGGGAGAGTACGACTCCATCCGTGTCGCGATGATAGGCGACCTTCACCTCGGGTGGATGATCAACCGCGATCACGCGAAGCGATTCGTGGACCTGATCATGGCGCAGGCCCCCGACCTGATCCTCTTCGTGGGCGACATCATCGATTCCCAGATCGAGCCCATCCTTGAAATACAGACTGATGCCGAACTCGCGCGGCTATCGGCTCCCTTGGGCGTGTTCTCCTGCACGGGGAATCACGAGTATCGGTTCGAGGCCGAGAAGAAAATCGCGTTGTTGAATAGCGTGGGTATCACGATGCTGCGCGACGCGGCAGTACTGATTGATAGCGCGTTTTACGTGGTGGGCCGGGAAGACCGGGTGGTGCCCTCGCGAAAGCCTCTACAGGAAATACTTATCGAGCAGAAGGTCGACATGGCCCGGCCCGTGATCGTGCTCAACCATACGCCCGACTACCTCGACGAGGAGATGGAGGCGGGCGCGGACATCGCGCTTTACGGGCACACCCATCACGGACAGGCTTTCCCCGGGAACATCGCCACCGAACTGGTGTTCGAGGTAGCGCATGGCTACAAGAAAAAAGAAAACACCCACGTGTACGTCACCTCCGGCATCGGGTTGGTAGGGCCCCAATACCGCATTGGCACCGTCTCCGAGATGGTAATGCTAACCGTGCATTTCTCACCCTACAGGTAGTCGATCGCTTTCTCGAGCCTGACTGAATGCGACCCTTTCAAGAGAATATAGTGTTTTTTTACCGGTGCCTCCTCGAGTGATTCGATCAGCCCCTCCACGTCCTCGTGCACGGCATAATCAAGACCGGGCAAGGACAGTTCTTTGAATATTTTTCCCACCAAGGCTACACGGTCAAACGGGTGCTTTTCGAGGAACTCGATCATCCGTTGATGCTCCTCCCCCGCCGAAGCCCCCAGCTCCTTCATCTCTCCCAGTATCACCATCTTGGGCAGCGAGGTGGGAACCGACGAGAAAAATTCCAGCGATGCTTTCATGCTGGTGGGGTTGGCATTGTACGCGTCAATAATCAGGTCGTTCTTCTCCGTCCGTTTAAACTGCGAACGGTGATTCACGGGCTCGTAGTCCTCCAGTGCCGCGCTGATGCGTTCCGAGTTGATACCGAAAAACTTGGACACCGCCACCGCCGAGATCGCGTTGTCGAAGTTGAATTCCCCCACGAGCCGTGTCTTCACGCGGTAAGAGCTGTCGAAGAAGCTCCAGTCGAACTCCAAGAACGGGGTCGCGTGGGCAATCGTGCCCGAGGCGAACAGCGAGGGATCGTTCTTCCCGTACAAAATCCGGTCCATCCCCTCCGACATTTCCAGCAAGTGAGGGTTATCTTTGTTCACGAATACTTTTCCTTCGTGAGCACGTATATAGTCGTACAATTCGCACTTCGTGCGGACCACGTTTTCGAACGTGCCGAACCCCTCCATGTGCGCCTTGCCCAAGTTCGTGATCAGCCCGTAGTTGGGCTTCACGATCTCGCACAACTCCCGAATATCTCCCGGGTGGTTCGCGCCCATCTCCACCACGCCAATCTCGTGGCTTTTATTCATCGTGAGCAAGGTGAGGGGCACGCCGATATGGTTGTTGAAGTTCCCTTGCGTGTGCGCCACCTTGAATTCCCGCGACAAGGCGATGGCCAGCAACTCCTTGGTGGTGGTTTTCCCGTTGGTACCGGTGATGCCGATAATGGGAATTTTCAATTTCTGTCGATGGTACGAAGCCAGCTCCTGAAGAGTTCCAAGCACGTCATCTACCCTGATAATCCGCTCGTTATCCGCGTCATCCACCGGCTCATCTACCAACGCGTAAGCACAGCCTGCCTTCAATGCCTTTCCGGCAAAGAGATTCCCGTTGAATCGTTCTCCTTTCAAAGCAAAAAAGATCGAGTCCTTGGGACACATCCGCGAGTCGGTGGTCACCTCGGGATGCTGTAAAAAGATAGCGTGTAGCTCAGAAATTTTCATGCGATTAAAACTATTTACTTCACTTAAGTTAGATATTTGCTCACCACGGCATAATATAAGCAAGCTTATCTTCTGCTCGTTTGGTTTAACGCAAATAGTTCAAAGGTATCGCATGGAACTCGCTTTAATCATGTACTGGATTGATAATGATCATCATGCTCGTTTCATACGATAAATTTATTTCTCGTCACCCGGTTATATTATAGGCCGAGTTTCGTCGAGACGGAAACGGGTAGCGCGTCTTTATGCAGCACGATGCTCATGGTCTTGTACCTTACGAACGGGTCGGAAGCATACCATAGCCCGTTGTACGGGCCGGTATCGCCCCACGAATTCTTCACCATGTAAAAGGTATTACCTTGTTGGTCTTCGGCGATGCCGTAGATCTGCATTCCATGGTCGTCGGTGGTTTCATACCGGTCGTATGCCTCTTGGCGCATCTCTTGGGTGATATTTTTTTCGGCCAGCGCTTCGCGTCCTACCCGTGTCCTGAGCTCGGCGTCCCTCTCGCGGGCCGATTGTCCCAGCCACCTCTCTTGATCCGATCCGGCGTTCTCCGGCGCGTTCTCGTCAGGAACGATCGCGATCCCCGATCGTGAAAAGCCGGCTTCGCTCACGTCGGAAGCCCACGCGATGGTGTATCCCTCCATGATGGCATGCTCCATCACCTCCATCAGTTCCTCCACCGGGAGGTTGTAAGAGCTGGCCCATCGCCAGTTATCCGGCACCTCGATGGGGAAAGCGGTATAAAACGGGTGGTGCGTGAACGAGGTGAGGGAAACATAATCGTCTTGCTTTAACCCCAAGTGCTCCCGGAACGTATCCGGGGTATATTCCTCCCCCTCGTGTATAAATGTTTCGGGAACCTCCCCCAGGTATGTATCCAAGATGGCCGAGAAGCCGTCGAACCACACGGGAGTCACGCTCCGTGCCCCGATAATCCCGTCCATGTAACCTTTCAACACTTTATCCAGTTCGCCGTGATCGTGCGTCATGGTTCCGTAGCCAAGCCCTTCGTACGCCTCTTCCGGAAGTATCCCGAAGGAATCAATGGTTTCCACCACATCGGCAAACGAGCCGCCGGGGGAAAAATTCAGGTGTCCATGCAAGCGGGCATATTTTATCGCCTTGTCCTCGTAGTTACGGCGCACGATATACATCTCGGAGAGATCATACTCCCCTTTTCCCATGCGGATCAGCTCAGACTCCAGCATTCCCACTCCCGCGAAGCTCCAGCAGGTACCCGAACTGCTCTGGTTCTTCACCGGGGTGACCGGGTTTTCATGAATCACTTTAAACGTGTATCCTGTCCGGGCAAAAAGAGTGACTGATAGCAGGGACAGGACAAAAATGAGAAAGAACTTGTTCATCTAATTTCTATATCTTTTTCGCAAATGTAGCGAAGCCGAGAGCAGTACCGAGCTTGCTCGAGTATTGCCGAGGCGCAGCATACATTCTACAAATATAGCTCAAAACAGCGACTTCCCGTGCTTTTTCAGGCGGCTATTCTCCAAAAAAATCAAAAAAGGCGTATCTTTACCATCCAATTAACTTCAACGAATATGGACGATGTAAAACCAAAAAAGAGAAAAGGCCGGAAAGCGTTACGCTGGATTCTCGGCATCCTGTTGCTGGCACTCGCCATTTTTGCCTACGCGCGCTTCTACTACGTGTTTGGCACCGGTGTGAAAACCGGCGAATTGAATTACCTTGTGCACAAAGGGGTGATTTTTAAAACCTACGAGGGGAAGCTCATCCAGTCGGGTTTCCGTGCCGACAAGCCCGGGGGGTTGCAATCGAACCAGTTCGACTTCTCGGTCGTGGACGAAGAGATCGCGCAAAAGCTGATGTTGTCGGGTGGCAAGAGCGTGCAACTGCACTACAAGGAGTATTTCGGCGCGCTTCCCTGGCGCGGCTATACCAAGTTTATCGTGGACAGTATTGTCTCGATCGAAGAGCCGGCACGACAAGAGTTAGAGGACGAGCTCACGCCCTACATACTGGAATCGATGTAGGGGGCGGGTGATGGGAAAAAAGCAACGATTCTACGTGGTTTGGAAAGGTGTAAAGCCCGGTGTATACAATTCGTGGGTAGAGTGCAAGGTCCAAGTACACGGGTTTGACCAAGCCCTGTACAAGTCCTTCTCCACGCGAGAGGAGGCAGAAAGGGCCTTCGCCGACAACCCATGGAAGCACCTTAATAAAAAGGAACCCGCGGCTACCGGAAAATTGTCGAAAACAAAAACAGGCGCGACCGGTGGCAAGGTGGGCAACATCATAACCAATAGCCTTGCCGTGGATGCCGCCTGCAGCGGGAACCCCGGGCTGTTAGAATACCGGGGGGTATTTGTGGCAGATGGCGCGGAGGTCTTCCACGTGGGCCCGATGGAAGAGGGCACCAATAACATCGGTGAGTTCTTGGCCATCGTGCACGCGCTGGCGTTGCTGAAGAAAAAGGAGAGTTCGCTTCCCATCTACTCCGACAGCGCGAACGCGATCAAGTGGGTCGAGAAGAAGAAGTGCAACACCAAGCTGGAGCCCACGGAGCGTAATAAACCCCTGTTCGAGTTGATTGGCCGTGCCGAGAAGTGGCTTCGCAAGAACAGCTACTCCACCCCCATTCTCAAGTGGGAAACCAAACTCTGGGGTGAGATCCCCGCCGACTTCGGCAGGAAGTAATTAAACCCCTAGAAAGAAGACGGGAGGATTCACATTAAATGCACTTGGCTCATATCACTCACGAATTGACGGAGTGCATTTTCTATTTTTTCTACAGTAGCGGGGCGAGGCTTCTTCAACCCACTTGCATAATGCCCCAACTGTTTTTCATTGATACCTGTCATGCGTGAAAGTGCTGCCTTAGTAAATGTTCCACTGATATACTCCATAAAAGACTAATCATTTCAAAAAACAACACCCGGGTGGTGCACTTCTAAGTTGAACTTAGGTAGTTACGAGTTTGTTCATTTTGCACTTTCTTCAATTCTTTAAGCGTTTTAGTGCCTCTAAGAAGTAGTAATCCGCATAATTCAATGGTGTGTCTATCTCGTTGTCATGAGGAATACTGCCAACTGAGTGCTTCAACAAGAAATTGCCGTTAGTGCCAAGCTCTGCTTTGTAAGAATCTGTAGATAAAGATGCAATAATTTTGTCGGCATACGCCTTATAGAATATAGCATCCGGCGTAGCAAAAGTGGACATTTCATATAAAGCAGAGGCGATGACAGTTGCAGCCGAAACGTCTCTTAGCGCATCGGGTATATCAGGCGCATCCATATCCCAATACGGAATCAAGTCTTCCGGCATATCAGGATGATCTCGCAAGAACTCAAAGGATTTGATGGCCTGATCTAAGTAGCGTTGTTCACCGGTTTCCCTATAACACATTGAGTATCCATATATAGCCCATGCCTGTCCTCGCGACCAAGCTGATTCGTGTGAATAACCTTGAGCCGTATGCCTGTTTCTAACGGAGCCATCCTCAAGATCATAATCAATCACGTGGAAAGTGCTGCCGTCTGGGCGGAAATGCTCTTCGAGCGTCCTGTCGGCATGAGATACTGCAATGTTGTAATAGAGCGAGTCTCCCGATAGTTCCGTTGCATTAAACAACAGTTCCAAGTTCATCATATTGTCTATGATTACCGGACACTCCCAGCCTCTCTCGCCTTGCCAGCCCCTGTCGCTGTCCCATGACTGTATCACCCCTGGCTGTTCTCTAAAGCGGGTGGTAAGAGATTTTGCCGACTGCACAATGATATCTCTGTAAGCCTCATTGCCGGTCAGCCGCAACCCGTTGCCAAAACTGGTCTCTATGATGAAACCTATATCGTGGTGAGAGGTGAGGTATTGCGCATCCTCTATAGCCTCGGTGTATTTTACTGCTTTTTCCATTAGAGTGGTGTCTCCTGATAATTCATACAGGTACCAAACAGAACCGGGAAAGAACCCGCTTCTCCAATCTCTATAGCCGCAATAATAAATGGAGCCGTCGTCTCTGACAGTAACAGGGTTTAAAACTTCGCCTGAGGCTTCAATAATCTCAATCTGATTTCCCACTTGGGCCAAGGCAAACTCAATGTTGTCCGACAGCAGCAGGCTGTTGTCCTGTCTCTCCGAAACTTCTTTGGCTTGAGTGCAAGCAACCATTATAACGGATGCCAGGCATTGAAAAAAAAGAGGTTTGATGATTTTCATACGATTATGTTATTTATTTGTAAATATCTTATTGTTTATTTCCATGAAGAGATTGCACCGAGCTCTTGTCGAGCGTGTCGATCAACTTGTGCTTTATTGCTTCCTGCTAATACGGCTATCGGTATGCCGTTTAGTTCTGCTGAATCAGCAGTAATCTTCAGCATCCTATACCCCGATATATGGTATTCCTTATCTGTAAAAGGTTTTGCATCTTCCACCTGCAGCCTTACATTGGAAGGCGACACCGCTTTAATGCAAAATTGCTTGCCATAAGACTTCAATACTGCTGTGTTTCCATCAATTTCTATGTCTGCACTTGTTATTAGCGACCAAGTGACAGTTTTGCTTTCGGGGAGGAGAGATATTTCGTCTTGTATAAGCATAGTGTTGTCGTCCAATAGCTTGAATCCTCTTAGAACCGATGTTGCCTGATTCTGATAAACAGTAGACATGTCAATTATGCCAAAAGGCTCCTCTCCTTCTGTCCTGTAATCCGATAAAATGCCTTTGCCTCTCGAGTGTTGGAGTTTATTGTCTATTGCAAGCGTGTTATGGCTAAAATTGGTGTTTCTGAAATAATCCCATCTTTGCCCATCAGGCTTATAATCCCAAAATCCGGGCAGGCTATATTTATCTGCTCCCAAATCGTCTGCCCACCTTATGCCATCAACTTCAATAATGAACGACCCCACATCCAACTGCTGGTGAGCCTCATCAGGGTCTCCGCCTTTTGCCGAAAGATAGATGGAACCATCTGTCGTGCGGTCTCCGTTAAACGCAATAATCGGATTCATATCGTTCCGGAATACCTGCAAAGGAGGAAAAACAGGCTCCGGAGTACCTGCTGAAGGCTTATACCATGCAACAGAAAGGAAGAAGTCCCATTTTGGCTGAGTACGCTTCCCCTCTATAATATCGGTTATTATGCTGTTATAATGATGTATTACTTCCGGCTGATTAAAAGTGTCTCCGAAATAGAAGAAAAGCGGACTTGCCGAAGATGCTTTACTGCCGGAGTTGGCAAAATTAAATACCTGGCTTGCAGGAGAAAGCGACTGTACATAGTAACTTGCGGTTTCACTTACTCCCGACAAATCTGAGATTCCAAAGTCATGTCCTAAATTGTCATTCAGGCTCTTTAAAAGAAGTGCAAGATATATATTTGTAAATTCCCAGTAACCGGGTCCTTCGTAGCAAACTCCGTCCGGTGCGTAATGCTTTAAGCAGTTGGGTACAAATTGGACAGAGTAGGTTATCACTTTTTCTGCCAGTAGCGGTTCTATATCTGCTATGGCTAAAGCTCCCAGTGTCATCCCTGTATTGCATACCACGTTCCAGTTAGTCTCGCGCTTAGCCCATGATCCTTTGTTGTCCGTAGCTTCGTAAACAGGAATGGATAGATTTAATGCATTCGTGCGAATGGCTTCTTCAACCTGCTTTTTTGAATCGTCGCTTAAATAGTCATGTAACCAGTCATACCCAATGGCCACCGCCGCGGTAGTCTCTGCCACATCTAAATAATGGTTGGGGTTCCAGCCGGGGTATTGGCATAAATGTATCAATATTTTTTCGACCCCTTCCGCATAGGTTTCGTCATTAAACAGGCGATATGCCATGCCGAGAGTTATAACGCGATACACATGCTCCCTGCTTTTGCTTAAATTATTGGGAGAATCAATCATTGGCAAGGCTAGAACCTTATCGGCCTCTTCTCTTAACAAAAGGGTGAGTTTCTCGAGAATAGAGTCACTCTTCATTAACTCTTTAATTTGCTTCTCTTCGGTTTTAGAAAACAGCAGCCTCGGATGCTCCGGAATCGGCTTTTTAAATAGCGTCGCTGAACTCAAGGATGTGGTATTTTCTACTTTCTTGCTCGAACAGGAAATCAAGAAAATAGAGAATGAAATAATAATAAACCAAGTTTTCATAAATGAGATCTTTTTATAAGACATCAGAGCTTCTTTTTTATGTAATTGAATCTTTGTGATATAACTGAGAAAACCTATTCAAAATATCCCATGCTTTCTCTGGAAGCTTGAAGTGCAACCTCTTGGTTCTCTAAAGAGTTTACCACTCTGTCGGCCTCTTTCAGGTCTATTTGATATGGATAATCAAAAAGACCAACTAAGAATGTCACTCTAAGCACATCTCTCACCCTTTCATCAATGATCTCCATTTCGATAGCTCCTTCATTCACCAAGTCGCGCAGCGGCAGCACATACGAATCTGGCGACCGAAAGGTACAGCGCACGTTCAATCCTGCCATTTTTATTGAAATCTATCCACCCATCTTTGTATATTTTGTTATTCAGAGGGTAAATGTCGGGGATATTGATCTTGTCTTGTCCAGAAACTAAAAATAAGAATAGATGAGAAAAACCGATAATGAGTGCAAGGGTGCAATGTCGCATTTTTAATATTTAATGTTCAACTAGCACTAATTCAACAATAGTTTTGCCTCATTAAGTCTCTCATTCCAATCTTCTGACGGCTCAAGCGTATTGAAATATGAAATTACCTCATTAAGCTGATTGAGCTTGGCGATAGATTCTGTACTGCCCTCATCGAGATACTGCTTACGCAATACCCTAATTTTCTCGGCATCCTGAACACCCTCGACAAGCCGCTCAAACCTAATGGAGCTGCGGGCATCGGGATAAACTATATATGTGTCGCCGGCAGGCCAGTTTCTAAAACGAGAATCGGTAAGCGGATTCTCTACCCACGAGTTGAATGACCAGCGCAGCATTCCGTCAAAATCACCTGCAACGGTGCGCCAACCAGCGTAGGTTGTCTCTGCCGAGTTGGAGAATGTGAAACTATTTGCAAAGGGATTGGCACAATAAATATACCAAGATGTAACTAAACCTTTTTCTCTTCTGACTGCAATATCGGCAGGGTCAACCGGGCTGCCTGCACCGGCGCTCAAATCTCTGATATCGGGATATTGCTGGTAGCTTTTGTGATTGTCGGCAAGCGATATCCCTATTTCGGGAGCCGCTATTTCAAGCACCTTCATGGCTGCCTGCATGTCGGCGGGAGAGCGCTCGTCCATTGCTATATTGGTTATCTCCAGCCAGCCTTTTTCGCTGAGGTGGCGAGTAAAGTCTTTAAGGAAAATAGTCCAAATTTCGGCATATTCGGGCGATTGGGCTGCAAGCTCAAGTGTTACAAGCTCGCCTTTCTCCATATCGTTGAAGTGCAGCTTATTGTTCCAAGTGAGTAGCGAATAGCAGTTGATCATCTCATTAACTCCGATGTCTAACATAAACTCAACCCATCTGTCGAATATAGTATAATCGAAACTCCAAGTTTTATCGGTGTTCTTGGTCCAAATAATCATATCGGCATAGGGGTCGTAACACTGATTATTCCATGGGTCGATATTTAGTGTTGTAGTTATTACTTTCTGACCAGCATCAGCCAGCATTTGCATAACTGGTCGCATTTTTTCGAAATGAGCATCGCTCCACATTTCGAGATTATGCACTCGTGCCACGGCGGAAGGATGTTGCCACAAATCGAGATGATAAACCCAATCTGATGGTTCGGGAAGAAATTGATCTATTACCTCAACCTCAACTTCAAACTCCTCTGCAAAACTTCTTTCCGCATATAATTTAAGATTGCCCTTGTAAACCCCTGCTGTTGCATCTGCCGGAATTGAGAAGGTAAGCCACACAGGTCGAACAGTTTTTGCATCGATATTGAAGTTATCTATGTTGTCGAGCATATCTGGGGCCAACGAAGACGCGAAAGCTTCGGGTTTGCGATGACCACAGCCATTGGCAAATTCATCAGTCATAACATAACGGACAAACCTGGCCTGAGCAATAGACGCAGGAAGTGTACTCCCTTCTGAGACAAAGTTATCAAACTCCAGCTCCACCTGATTTACGTCGTTAGCAGTCCAAAGCAATAACTGACCCGATACCTTTTCGTTTTTCCAGCCTATAACCCTCAAGCTCTTCGACGAGGATATCTGTGGGGCAACAGATTTTGCCATCTTATCATCAATAGATATAAAAGAGGCGTTTAATCCTTCCGGGACATTACTCCAGTCGGAGAGCGTGTCGTTAGTTGGATCTTGCATCTCTTTAAAAGTGATGAATTCTTTTTCGGGGCGCTTACTGTCGCACGATACAAATGCAGTGAATGAAATGCCTAAAAGAAGGCATACTGCAACTACTCTGTTGATTGTTTTTAAATGCATAATTAATTGATTTTGATTCTCAAATAAAGTTAAAATCCCGGTTACTTTTACTAATACTTCAACCTTAAAGACACAACTATTTTAAGTTATATTCAAAGATATCAAAGTTGTTTTTCTCAGGCAATGAAAACGATATTTCTCCCGATGTACCGGTTGTCTGAACAGATGAATATTGCGAATCTGTCAATGATTTTATTTCCACTGTTACATCTTCATCTAAAAAAGTCTTAAACTGAAAATCCTTACTGCCATTATCTTCTCTATAGATGATAAAATACCCTCTTCCGGGGTGTAGCGACTGAAATCCTGTCCATGATTCACCGCTTGGTTCTTCTCCAATTGGGAATATATATCCCTTATGCAAATCATGTTGGATTTCTTGATATATTTTAATCAAATTCTCATTTTCCAATGGATTATCCGGAAGCGCCGCTGCATCAAAAAAAGCCAAAGGCTGTGACGGCATGGTAACGGCAAAAAGATAATCCAAAGAGTAATTCATTGGCGAAAATTTATCCTCGTGGCTATAGTTATCTTGATTTCTCCATTTGTTTAAAAATTCAAACTGCATTCTCTCAGCCGGAACATACGCCGACAACATCCAAAGGTTCCTTAATGTCTGATAAGGGTAATAGTTCGACCAGTCGGTATACCTGTTTTGAACAAAAAGATTACCTGTTTCATTCATATAAAAATACCCTCCTCTTGGGCTATTAGTGATATCCAAATTAAAAACAACATTATTGCCTGTCTCTTTCATCACCTTGTCGTACATCTTTTGAGTATTTATCTCCGCAATTCTATTTTGCATTTTCTGGCCATCTATCTTAAAAATACGAACTCCATGGTTTTTATACAGGTTAATAAGCGCATCTGCATCCTCTTCCCATGCCGCATTATTGTTTGCGGCTTTAGGCACGTAGTACAAACAAAGTTCAACGCCAAGCTTCTTTCCTTCTTCTATTAGTCTGTTGAAACCGTTTGGGTAAAGCTCTTTTTTAGGGCTCCACACATCAATGCTCCTTCGTGTATTGTCACCTTTAGTGCCTTCCTGCCATCCCCAATCTATTTGGAAGTGTGTAATACCTAGTTCAGAACAGGCTTTCATCTGCTCCAAGCAAAAATCTTCGGTCAGACGCTCCAAATCTTCTCTGTCGCCCCAGGTGTTCATAACAATCATCTCATCGCGATCTTCCAACTGCACTCTCTTTTGTTTCTGATAATCCCTCAGCGCAAAGAGGCTACTGCTTGGAGAACTGTCATATACACCCAATACAGAACCATAAGTCTTAACCCACTCACCTTTGTTTTTCAATAAGTCGGATGACTGAACCCCAAGACCAACATTCTTTATTTTTCCATAATTTGTAACATAATCATATCCCGGATAATACACTTGATTTATTGAAGAAGGCGCTTCTTTTAAGAAAAAGAGACCATTTTTATCAATAACGTCAAATGCGTTTAACAAATTACCTCTGAATCTGCTGTCCGACCTGTATGAAAGTCGTTCAACCTTCTCTACCAATGTATTATGCCTGTCGGTTGTGTCAAAAAATTCAACAGCCTCAATTTTCCAATGTTTACCGGACAAAAACAGCTGATCTAATACAGCATCTGCCTTAGAATCCCATGTAAGGCTGTCAGAATTTGTTTTTAAATAGGTATCTGTTGTAATAGTCGGACTATCGGGATATATGGTAAACACCCTCCTAATCTGCAGCTCTTCAATGTTGTATTCAACAACAACCTCAATATGAGAAGGAGTTGTTGAGGTCGTTTCTATAACTGATGAACTCCACTTAGCGTTCTCTGCTTCGCCAGTAATTCCTGGTATCAACAGATCTCCCGTTTCATTCTGATTGAGCCAAACCTTCCCGCTTTGCTTATCGATAATGCTTTTAGTAATCAATTGTCCTTTATTCCAAAAGAAATTTCGTTCAATTTTATCATTCCCTATAGAAAGAATTTCTGAATCAGAATCAAGTTTAGCATAACAGTCGTCAACTGAAGCGAAACAAAAAACAGCACTCATTACAAAAAGTGAAATCAATAGTGACTTTCTAAAAAACATAGTAATTTATTTATGATAATTAATAAAAAGGGTATCTGTTATAAACTCCTAATGAGAGCAATAAAACAGATACCCAATAAATCAAAATCTATTTATCCTATTCTGTGCTAAAAAACAATTCCCCGCCATTGCTGCCATCACTAAAGATGATATAATGCCCAGATGAATCTGATTTCAGTACTCTAAATGATATCAGTTCATTTATTGCCTGCTCCTCTCCCATATCAATAACTTTCAACACGCCATTTGTCTTTTCGCCTTCGCTTAGCCCTCCGGTCCAAGATAAAATATATTGCCTTTGGTCGTTACCAATATCTGTAAGCGCTATTTTATCGGACAGTATTGTAATAGCATATCCTCCTGTACGATCAAAACGAACACTCTGCCCGCTCCACCTGAATGTAGGTGTTGTGGGAAGTGTAACAGAAACAGTAACATCAATGGTTGCAGTCTTTCCTTCTGCATCTCTTACTGTAATGATGGCAGTCCCTTCACCTACCGCAGCAATCACAACCTCTACCCCTGTTCCGGAATTGGTAGCCGTAGCCACCGTCTCATCGGATGACTCTACTGTATAGCCGCTGTTTCCGTGCCTGATATTCACAGTGGCAGAAGCGAGTTCTGCACTGGCTATATTCAGGTGTACCTGATCAGCTAACAACTCAAGCTCTAACGTTGGTTTCACAAATACCTCTTCACTACATGCAGCCAACAAAAGGATCAGACTAAATCCAAAAATATAATTAATTAATTTCTTCATCTTTATTGTTTTTTTTAATGTAACCTTGATAAATCATTGATTATCTTTCTACAACAAGTCTAATTACTTGAGATCCATCCCCACTTGTAGCCTTTAAAGAAAGGTTGCCTTCATATTCAGATAGATCTACTCTGTCTATCATCAGCTCAGCGGGATTGTTGTTGATGTAAAACTTAGTATACTGAGCCACCTCTACCTCCGGACCAACAATAACCGCGTAATCACCCATAACTGCAATAGTAGGTACTTCCAACCAGCTGAAAACATCTCCTATATCTGTGGGCAATAACACCCTGCCAGAAGTATCCTTAACCACCCAATTTTTAGAGTTAGCCCTAAGAATATGTTCGCCTGACACATCATTGAGATCTTCATCGAAGTTTAGCAATGTTAATGTTCCCTGAGTTGTGTTGTTGCGATTAATCAAAGTTCCTAAGATGTCATCAATTTCGCTCGCCGTTATTCTATTCTCTGCAATATTTACCTCACTCAATGGTTGATTAGACAATAGAGATATTTCCTGTAACATATTGTCGGACAAATCAATTGTTGTCAGAAAGGGATTACGCGAAGAATCAAATGCTGTTAATTCATTGTTTGAGGCTAAGATTTTAGAAACTACTCCATACACTGAAATGTTTGGAGATGAAACTGTATAAGATACATCAGAACCAAAAGTTGTTATAACTTCACCATCATCCTTTGTTTCATTGGCATTCAAATCAATCCAAATCCCCGAACGGTCATCTGCATCTGCATCTATATTCAATGTGATATTTTCTCCCTGAGACTTAGCAGTAGTAAAAGATAATTTATAACTATCCATTATTGCAGAAATATCATGGAATATACCAACCGCGGGGTTCATATCCCGAGTTTGCCAATTGAGACCTACATTATCGCCCCAATTCAAGTTCCGATGCTCTAAGTGGTGCTGCCTCAACTGGTTGCCTTCCCTATATTCAGGATCTACAGCTCTCGTATCAACCACGTATAGATTGCCAGCAGAATAACCCACTCTGGTGCCCAGTCCATTCAGCACGCTAGTTATCCCCTCCTCAGTTAATAAGTTGCGCGAAATATTCAGGTAGGTCATTTGTGGTCGCTCCTTGATAGAAATATGCTCTAAGTTGTTTCTATCTAAGTGCAATTCATTGACGCCCAAATGTGATAAATCTAATGCGCCTTTCAATTGATTGCGCGATAAGCGCAATATATTAAGATAACCATTCGTTCCTCCTGTCTGACCTGAAAGATCAATGCTCTCCAGATTATTATCGGCAAGCCATAAACGAACAAACTGAGAGGCATTTGAAAAGTCAATACTTGTTAGTTCTCCTCCTTCAACACCGAACTGGCTAATTCTTCCATGAACAGTTATCGTCTCGGCTCCAACTGTATAAGTTGGAGTATTGCCATCTCTCCATTGATCAAATGTTTGCACATCTTCACCTGGTTCGCGAACTCCATTATTATTCAAATCAATCCAAATATACGGACGAATAACACCATCGGCGTGAACTGAAATTCTAATTTCCTCGCCTATGCCTTTAGCCGTGGTAAAGGAGATTGAATAGTCATTATCAGTCTGTCCAAATGATAAACTAACCAAGGACGAGAAAAGAATAAAAATAATCAATTGTTTATTTTTCATTTTCTTAAAATTTAATTATATTTCGCCTAATTTTTATATCAAGATTTTATTTTACTATTAAAAGAAACGGTCATATTATTCATATCCCGTTAAAGATAAAGGCATAAGAGTGGGGAAAGTCCATGTAAAATGATGATCGTTGTAAACAATGGGTCTGCTCCCCGAAACATAACTTATGTATGACTGATCTTTATAAATGCCATATAGTGCTTCAACCAAATTGCCGGGCCACTTGTTAGGCGTACCTCTTTCCGGATTATCATACCAGGGCCATTCGCTGGGGTTTATGGAATAGTACAAAATGTAATCAACCGCCTTCTTTATTGATGCACCCTCACCCGATTCCAGAGCAAATAGATTTTCTCCCGTAATATTATTTGCAATCCAAGCCGACGCTGTAAGCGGAGATAAGGAGAAATAGGTGTACCACGTGCCCGTTACACCGCGGGCCACCTCTTCAGGCATGTGCCCATCGGGAGCAATTTTAACGAAAAGGTCGGATTTCATCAACCGTATATTCTCATTCGCGGCTGCTCTGTTTTCGGTGAACGATGCGCTAAGAATGGAGGCGTAACGTCCCCAATCGGCCCAATTGTTTTGCCTATTGCGAATACTGTTACCGGCTCTTTGATATACATTGATTACCCAATGAGAAAATTGATTTCGCTCTGCCGCACTCCACTCCTTCGTACCAGTCATAAGCTCAGCGGCAATCACTAATCCGCTGCCCGCACGCGTCATTGTTAATGCACCATCAGGTCCGGAATAAGTAGTGTTCTTATTTGACCACGCATTCAAGAAATATACAGCTTTTTCTGCATACTTCTTATCTCCTGACAATCTAAAAGCGAGTGCGTTAACATAAGCACCATAAGAGTCGTCTGTCAAATTCTTGGCAGCTGCCCTATGAGCCTCCTCATTTCCATAATAACCGGGAACATAAAAATCGGACATTGCTTTCTCTTGCTGTTCCAGATCAATACTAAGGTCAGCGTCGCTTATCGCTCTGTTATATGCAGTTAAAAAGGGTTCCACTCTTTTAACTACTTGATACTTCACGTGTCTCAATTGAGAGATAGGATGCATGTTATGCACATCAGGGCCACTATTTCCGGAATTGTCGGTAGTGGTAAAACTGGATTTCTCCAAAAAGAATGTCTCGGAGTTATTGCTTACCACGTATGGCAAGATATGATAGGTGGTATTATTTTTTAACCCCTCTATGATAATGCTCGCTTGCGACGATTCTTTCTTTACCGGATCGCCTGTTGTAGCTTCCGATTCGCTATAATAGACACCCCATTCTTTAGAGCGGTCCACTACAGATGTAAAATCTACAATTGCGGAATTCCGCGTGATTGATATGGGATCTATGCTCGCAGAGAACTGAACACCGGACTGGGTGGTAAATTGCTTCTCTTCTCCATACTGGACGGTACCGTCGTCAATGTAAGCACGATATCGGTACAATGTATTCTGAGATAAGCCAGTGAGCTGCACCCCAAAATTATTGCCTGAAATCTCGGTGCGGAAGTGCTTAACATATCCGCTTCCGCCATCCAATTCTATACCATATCGCGAGACAGTTCCGCTGCCTTCATCTATTATACGCCCTCGGCACATAGCAGAAAAGTCGGTGATATCTACCACCTCAAGCGTTTCCACTTGTGCAGAACGTTTTGCCTCGGGAGTATCCTCGCAAGATATCGTCGAAATCGACAATAATAGAATTATATATATATACAGCTTCTTCATCTTGCAAATGTTAACCCATCAAGCAGATCCCAGTCGCCGCGAGTAAAGTCTGGTATTTTCACAGGAACACCTCCGTTAGAAGCCGATATTTCAGTCAGTTCAAAAAGAGAAGACCACTCCGCTGCATCATACACGTCCATATCTAACGGCAGTCCGTTTTGGAGACAGTAAACCAGACGGTAATCCATTATGAAGTCCATACCTCCATGACCGCCTACCTCTTTCGCATATTCGCCAATCTCAGTAATAAACGGATGCTCATACTCTTTCATCAGCTTATCGCAAGCATCTTTTTTAAGAAAATTATGCCCTTCCGAATCTAAGGAAATACCAGGATTAGGATATTTTTGAGCAAAACCTTTTGTTCCGCTTAAAGTATGCAGTCTGCTGTATGGTCTGGGACTAGTAACATCATGCTGAACCATTATGGTTTTGCCTTTCTCAGTTTTGATGATAGTGGTGTTCATATCTCCCATCTTATACTCTTTAGCTGCCTCAGGCGAGTCCTTTCCAAAAGTGTCCTCTAAGTATCGCGTCATTCCGAACTGATCTGTAGATACAGAAACAAGGAAGTTCATCTTATCGCCCCTGTGGATATTCATAGCTTGACAAACAGGTCCAAGTCCATGAGTGGGATAAGGGTTACCGGTGTAATCCTCATAATGCTTAATTCGCCAGTTGGTTTTTGACTTCAACTGCGAGCGAAGATCATGTATATACGCACCTTCACCATGCACAATGTCACCGAAAAGACCTTGCTGTGCCATATTGAGCGTGGTTAGCTCAAAAAAGTCGTAAGTGCAGTTCTCTAACATTATGCAATGCTTTTGCGTTCTTTCTGCGGTATTCACCAATTCCCAGCTCTCGTCAACACTTATTGCCGCCGGAACTTCGATGGCGACATGCTTGCCTCGTTCCATCGCATAAACCGCCATGGGAACATGGGTAGCCCAATCGGTGGTAATATAGATGAGGTCAATGTCATCCCTGTCACACATCTCTTTCCAAGCTTCTTCCCCCACATACTCGTCTGCGAGAGGAAAGCCCCTGTCGGCAATCGTCTTTTGGGTGCTCGTTACTTTGTGCTGGTATATATCGCACAATGCCACGATTTCAACATCCTCAATAAAAGTAAAACGACGTGCAGCTTTTGAGCCCCTATTACCGGTTCCAAGGAAACCAACCCGCACAGTGGGGATAGGATCCACCGCCAGTTTCAACACATGCTGCTGGTCTGCGGGGCGTGGTCCTCCATAATTGATTTCAGCAAGCACAGAAGAGGCTGTCTGATGAAGAGCCGGAGTGTTCTTGGAAGCGCATGACGCAAGCAGCGTCATTGCTCCCAAGAAAAAGACTCCAATAATGGTTAGTGAGATTATTTTTCTTCTCATAATCTTTAAATATTGACTAATAACCAGGATTATTAACCAATAAATTACTGTTTTGCATTTCACTTATAGGGATGGGAGCCAGATACATCCGTTCATCCCAACGACGAGTTTCTATTACTGTGCGAGTGTAAAATTCAGCCATTGTCTCAGCGCTCATATCCATGCCGTGGAAGTCGCCACCCTGCCCGCCTTCGCCAGGTGCATTTTCGGCAATCATCCATCTCCTCACGTCGAAGTAACGCTGTCCTTCGGTTGCTAATTCAACACGTCTTTCGTCGCGAATAGTTTTTCGTTGGAGTTCTTGATTTCCTGCAATCTCCGGTTTAATGTCGCGTAATAGTGGAATACCAGCCCTTTCTCTTACATAGTCAACATAAGTGATTACTCGGGAATCGCTGGGATTCACCTCATTCAACGCTTCAGCATATAGTAAATAGAACTCGGACAATCTCATCAAAATTCCCGGTCGGTACATAGTCTTAGGATGCGTCCCTTCGTTATAAAGCGATCTGTGCAATCTTTTATAAGAGATATAGCCCGTTTTGGCATGATTAGTTACGCTATTATCTGAATTACCACCTTTGTTAAACCAAATCTGTTCATTACCAACATGCCATTTGCGGCCGTTGAAGAAAACTGATTGATAAAACCGCGGTTCTCTATTGATATACATCCTGAATGCACCTGCTTCGGTGTTACCTGTCAAATCCTCAGACGCATTAGCGGTAAAACCCTCTTCAGTATATAGAGGGGATTCATCTATTTTGAGTCCGTCCATCATAAAGAAGTCGTCCACTAATTCTTGTAACACAGACAAATGGCCTGTACCTTGTCTTCCACCCCTTGCACCTCGGGGTATAGAAAGTCCGTCAAGACCAGAGGCGTTTGACACATTTCCCCAACTTACGCTGGATCTTGCAAAAATAACCTCTTTATTAAACGAATTGTGTAGTTCGTATACACTTCTGTCTGCATCTATATTTCCTTCTCCATCAAAGACTTTATAAAGCTCGTAATGCCCTGCGTTAGCATAGTCAATAAAACTTTGACAGGCGTTTAGAGCCTGTTGCCATTTACCGGCATTGTAATCTGGGAACAGACGCTTGCCATCCTTATTCGTAACCCTCAAGGCTGCATCGTATCCCCCATTAAACAATGGACTTGCCGCATACACCATAAGCTTAGCTCTCACGGCCAGAGCAGTTCCCTTGGTGGGTATTGCCAATGTATTCACATCATTCAAGTTTGGGTCTTTCAAATCATTTATTACCGCAGTTAATTCATCATAGATAAATGTAACCACCTCATCTACGGAATTTCTTTCAAAATCAAGCCCCGTGTCGCCAGGTGAAGCTATATAATCCATGATAGGTATGGGACCATACATTTCAAACAGCAGATAATGGTAATATGCCCTAAGGAATCTTGCCTGTGCTTTTAAATAGGTAAGTTCGGTCTGATCGATATAATCTGCATCGCCCGACTCAGGAATTACCGCCGCTCTTTCCAAGAAAATATTTGCCTGCCTGATATATATCCAGTAGTTGTTCCACCGATGGGCTCGAAAATGTGATGAAGTGATTAACTCAAAATTCCAATCATTTGCCTGACCGTTCAAATCAAGTTCATCGCTAAGTATAGGCCAAGGGTGACTATAACCGTTAGATGAAAACACATTTGTTGGATCCGGAATACCCAGGTATGCATCCATTAGCCAGCGCCGAGTATCTCCCGGATTACTGAATATCGACTCGTAGCTTCGCTGTTCTGCCAGTTCACTAGAGACATCCAAAAAATCGGCGCACGATGTGAAGAAAATGGATAAACCAAGTGATAATATTATATATATTTTTTTCATACTATTGTTTTTACATTGAGATATTCTGTTTGAATCTTCATTAGAAAGTAATTTCCAATCCCATAGTCCAGGTTCTGGATAACGGGTAGCGAGTACCACCATCGCTGTTCCCAATTTCAGGATCAAACATTTTCACCTGATCCCACACGTGGATGTTATGGCCCATCAAATATATCCGTGATGCGGATACTCCCACTTTTTCAAGAATCTTTTTATTAAAATTATATCCCACTTCCAAGTTCTTGAAACGCAGGAAATTTCCGTTTCTGTACCAGTATGTACTCTGGGTATTATTATTCCCCATGTTAGAAACATGCAATCTGGGGAAAAATGCATCAGGATTTTGATTCTCTTCGGTCCACCTGTCCTCGACAATTTCCTGTCGGACATTGCTTTGAATAAGACCCCAATGGAACGGCATAAAGCTGGCCGAATAATTATTTACGTTGACGGTTACATTCGCGGCGCCCTGAAAAAAAGCATTAAAGTATAATCCTTTATAGTCCAAACCGAAACCAAATCCGTATACCGTTTCAGGGATTTGAGGATGATAACCTTCGGGATCATATACCCTGTCGTTGTTATCTATGATACCGTCACCATTTATGTCCATATATTTGATGTCGCCAGGTTTTGTTTGTAGTAACCAAGGTGAACCCACAATACCATCTTTCAAGGCATACTGTTTAACGCCTGCATTATCGTAGGTTATATTGAAGTCATCCTCGGTGAACAATCTTTCCGCAATGAGTGGAAGAGGTTGTCCCGAGGCTTGATTAACCAGTCGTTTACCGGTTCTTTTCATCCAGTCATACGCGGGAGGCAATTCGTCGTACTCAATGATCTTATTTCTGGCAAACGTGACCGTTGCTTTGCCCGACAAGGTGAAATCGCCAATAATATGAGAAAGGTTGATATTGCCGTCAAACCCCCTGTTCTGGACAATACCGTAATTCTGCCAAGGGTTCTGGCGGAACCCAGCCACGTTAAGAACGGTGCGTCTCTGGAGTAGAATATTGCTGCGTTCGTCGTTGAAGTAATCAAAAGATATGTCCACCCGGTTATTCCAAAGTCCGAGATCGATGCCTATATTCCGCTTCTCCTCGATTTCCCAGGCAATCCCAGGTGATTCGAACCTGTTTTCAACTAATCCTGCTAAGCTATTCGTTGTGCCTGTACTGCCAATACCCCATGCATAAGAACCAGTATCGCCAAACGTTGGCATATACAAGAAGCGGGCACCCCCGGTCTCGTCGTTTCCAGTTCTTCCAATGGATGCCCTGAACCTTAAATTAGAGATTATGTTTTCCAGGGATGATGGGAAATAAGGTTCATTCGATACATTCCATGCCAACCCGACGGCAGGAAAGAAACCGTAGCGATTTCCTTTGGCGAACTGCTCACTACCGGTCACCCCAAAATTAAGCTCCAAGGTATATCTGTTATCATAGGTGTAGGTACCTCTACCAACATACGACTCTTTACGGAAAGCCAATGCCTCGTTATGCAATTGTCTGTCTTGACGGCTGGCAAGAAGCAAGCCGGTAACTGCGTGAGCTCCAAAATCGCGCTGGTAATCAACCGCAGCCTCCATATATATCTTTTTCTCACTATTGTTTGACTCGGCGGGATCGCCGAATTTCACTTCGTTTTGTATTTGATTAAAAATCAAATTTCCCTCTTCATTCCTTCCGGTTGCATAATAAGCTGCAGGAGTTTTGGATCTGGAAGTAAAATAATTATTATCTGAATCATAGCTGAACATTCCTCTGGCTTTTAGTCCCGGAGTAATAAAATCAAGTTTTTGCTCAAGATGAACGCTCGATTGAATGAACGAACGATAAGTTTTTTGATATCCTGTTTCAGTCAAGGATAACCATGGATTTATCCAACCGGTTTGGAGTAGTGAAAATGTACCGTCAGAATACACTGGGGGAATAGAATGTGGAGGAGTTCTGGATATACGATCAAATACATTTTGTGTCGCAAATTGACTCCTGTTTTGTGTCAGATATTGCCCGCTGAAATCCACACGCATTAATGTGTTATCCGTGATATCGATATCAATATTACTCCTTAAATTATACCGGTTTAACGTGGAGTTGTTGTCATATTCGGGGTTTGATTTGAAGTACCCGCTTTCGGAATAGTAGGCGCCCGAAACAAAATAACGCGCCCTGTCCGTTCCTCCCCTGAAATTCAAAGTGTGCCGGGTATTGTAAGTATGATCGTTGATCAACGTGCTCCACCAGTCCACGCTGGGATACAGATCTGGATCCGCCCCGGTTCTGTACATTTCAAGAACCTCATCCGAGAACTCAGGATCTCTGCCTTCGTTGCGGAGGGCTTCATTGTAAAGTGACAAGTAATCGTACGAGTTAGCGTAACGCGGCCTCCGGGTAGGTGTCAGGTGGCTTACCTCTCCCCGGTATGAAATCCTTGCTCTTTGTGCCTTTCCTCTTTTCGAGGTTATCAGCACCACTCCGTTTGCCCCTTGCGCTCCATACACGGCGGTTGCTGCCGCGTCTTTCAGCACGGTAAACGTTTCAATCTCGTCGGCTTCTATGTCGTTCATACTCCTGGGCACACCGTCCACCAGTACGAGCGGGGATGTTCCCCCGGCAAACGAGCTCATTCCCCTGATCCAAAATTCCGCGGCATCGGCTCCCGGCTCCCCGGTCCGTTGAATCGAGATAAGCCCGGCAATTTGACCGGCAAATGCATTGGATAGCTTACCTACCGGCGCGCGCAGCTCTTGACCGGCTACCGACGCCACGGCACTGGTGACGCTCCCCTTTCTTTGTTGGCCGAATCCCACGATCTGCACTTCATCCAACAGTTCGGCATGTTCGTGCAAGACCACATCAAGTTGACTCATCCCTTCCACCGGTACGGTTAGTGTTTGCATTCCCACGAACGAGAAAATTAAATTGCCCGTCGGTGCCACGTTGATGCTGTAAATACCATCATGGTCGGTAATGACCCCTCTCGTGGAACCCTCAACCGTAATGGTAACCCCCGGGAGTGATTCTCCCGTGATATCGGTTACTTTCCCCGTGACCTGGATCTGCTGTTGTTGCCGAACTTCATCCACCCGGGCTTCTTGCCCCGGTGCTTTCGATATATAAACCTGCCGGTCGGATACTTTGTAGGTATTGTCGGTGCCGGCAAATAGTTTATCCAGCACCTCGCTGATTGTCTCTTTCTCCACGCTGATGGTGACTAAGCGATTTGCATCCAGCGTATTGCTGTTGTACAGGAAAATATACTCGCTGCTTCTCTCTATCTCGTCAAAAACTTCGTGAACCGTTTTATTCGTTAACTTCAGGCTGAGAGTCGTTACCTGAGAGTAGCTGTTTCCGGCGTAGCTGATACCTATTCCTATGACAAGGAACAACGCGATTAACCTCATAATTCTACAAGTTTTTCGGATATTAGCCCCTTTCATGGGGATACTAACTTTTTTTGTCATATATTTGTTATGATTTTGAAGGGTTGAACATTCTTGTTTGTTTTGCTTTTCGAAACTCTTGGATCGGATGGTGTTTGGCGATGTCGTCCGGTCCTTTTTTTTGCCTGTTATCTTGCATCTTTCATTATTATATTTATTTAATAAGTTTATACTAAAATGGTCTATTAAAATTCAAAGTGGCGTCGATTGGCTGGTAATGCCTGAATTATGCCGATGAGTGTGTTTTATTTTGTTCTTATCCTGTATATTCCATCCTCTCGTTCTACTTTTATCGGAAAAGAAAAGGTTAGCCCGTTCAGCACTTCCCCAAGGTCACTTTTTAAATCTACTTTTCCCGAGCACCGTTGATTGAAAATATTTTCATCGAAAATAATTTCTTCCCCATAATACCGCGAAAGTTTGGCCATCAAAACATCAAGTCTTTCGTCTTCGGCGTAAAGGATCCCATGTATCCAGGAAATTTGTTTCTCAACGTTCACTTTTGTAACAGACACGTGCCCTTCCTTGTAAGAATACATTTGCGAGGGAACAAGTGTCGCTTTTCGCGCATCTTTGTCGGATGTTACTTGTACAGCTCCCGATGCGAGAACAACCGCTGTCTCATTCTCTTCCTCGTAGGATCTCACATTGAATTTCGTCCCCAACACCCTGACCTCCACCGTGTTTGTTAGTGCTATAAAGGGACGATCGGGATCCGGAGCCACATCCAGAAACACTTCACCACTCACGTATATTTCACGTAGATTGTCCGCAAACCGGTTCGGGTATACGACTTTCGTACCGGAATTTATATGTAACATAGTTCCATCGGACAAAGTCAGTTTTGATCTTTTTCCTTTGGGAACAATAAGCTGGCTGTATTCCGAGATGTTCACTTTAGCCACTGACTGTCCGGTCACCTGGATGCTGTCGGGATTGTATGAAATGGAGGGTTCTTTTTCCTCTATCCGGATCAACTGATCGGAAGAAACCAGAAGTTGGATGTCTTGCGAAAGTGAATCAGTTGAAAATGAGTTGGTTCCTACGAATTCCAACAATCCGGACTCTTGGTTAGCGGGATGATAGTAAATTCGGGTAATGGCCAATAGCAATAAAATGGCAGCCGCTGCAGAAAGCCAATAATATAACGTTTTCCGCTTTTTTCGCGCTGTAGTGCGATGGTAAAAAGCATTATGATATAACTCTATTTGTTCGGGCGTAAGGGAATAATCATTCAGGCGAACGCGGGTTTTATACAGCTCTACCGCGTGCTCCACTTGAGGTTTCAATTCAGGGTGCTCCGCCACCACTTTTTTCCAATACGCGGCATCATCTTTCAATTTAAAGAGGTTCCACCTTAGAAAATCGTCGTCCTTGAGGAAGTCAATGGCTTTATACCCGTGGTACTTGTTCGCGTGCATTAATAATTCTCTCTATGAATTGTTTTGATAGATACGAATGAATTAATTTTTTGTGACGATTTTTCTGAAACAATTAGTTAATAAAAGTTATACAATGAGATCAACTGAATAAAAGGCCGATAAAAAGGATCATGGGAAGTATGTTATTCTCTTTCCGGACTTTTTGAATGGCTTGCGACACCAACTTGCGAATAGCACCTTCTGTTTTCCCCATCATCTCGGAGATTTCGGCATACTCGAACTCTTGCACGTAACGTAAATAGAGGGCCTCTTTTTGTAATGGGGTAAGAATGGACAACAGTTTTTCTATCTTTTGCCGGATAATTTCTCGATCTTCCTCTTCGATGATATCATCCAGAACGGTTGTTTTAATGGAAAAATTTAAAACTTCACCGTTTATGTCGGAAGTACTCAAGAACGATTTAGACTTAAATAGGTCATATAACCTATTTTTCAGTGACTTGAACAGGTAAAACTTGAAATGTTCCACCGATTCAAGATGTGGTTTTTCAAGAAAAACCTTTAGAAACACGTCTTGAACGGCGTCCATTACATATTTCTCTTCCGCACCGAAGCTCCTCCCATATGCATACAGGTCATTGATGAAATATTTGTAAAAGAAAGAGAACGCCTCTCGGTCGCCCTCCCTGTATTTTACAAATACCCGCGATATTTTTTCCGGTGCTATATCCATATATTGCTTACTTCATATTGCCTGCTTCTCGCGTAAACCAGAGGTTATTAGAAATTAAAATGGCAGCCATCAAAGCGTGCCAGATTATACATCTAATTCTTAAATTCAAGGTCATTCCTCTCTTTTTACCCCGCGTGTCGCGAATATAAATAAAGTATTTTGAAAATAAAGCAAAATATTTAACAGCGCGTGGATCTAACCACCAAAAGGGCAACCTTACAGGCCCGGCATTAGTCCTCCGCTTCCACTTCATCGGGATAGCACGGCTTCGGGGGCTGCGCCATCGGGAACACCCTCCGGACGTTCTCCGCGATGGTATCCGCAAACTCCTCTACATCCATGTTCAAGGCCCGGGAAGCTTGGAGGTAAACGTCGCGTATCGGCATCTCCCCTTCGTCCGTCTCGCAAAAGAGCCGGTCCAACGGGATCAGTGGCATCGAGTCCACGTTGATATGGTCGCCGACAGAGAATAGGAACCCCTCGTTGACAAGCCGCTTGGTGAGTTCCGGTTTTCCCCGGTAACCGTGGATGATGCACGGCTGGGAGGGTTTTGTTTCGCGGTACACTTGAATAAGTTCTTCCCACGCTTTCACGCAATGTATAATTAACGGCTTCTGCAGCTTTTCGGCAATCTCTATGTGTTTCTTGAAGACCGGTACCTGAACATCAAAAGAGGGGCCTTTCAACCGGTCGAGACCGGTCTCTCCTATCGCGACAATGCGGGGATTGGGAGCTATTTCGGTGAGGTAAGCCATTTGGGTATCGCTGTCCTCGGAATACCAGGGATGAATCCCGCAGGAGAACGCGTGACGCCGGTGGGAATCTTTGGCTACTTCAAATTCAAGGGGGTATACATCAAAGATACACGAGTGATAGGGATCATCGTTATCTTCGAGAATAATCTGGTGGGTGTGTACGTCGTAAAATTCCATACATTAATATCCTATGCTTTCGCCTTGTCCTTCTTGCCCGTTGGTTCGGGTACGGGATCATATCCTTTTCCTCCCCAAGGGTTGCAGCTCAAAATACGCTTGGCAGACAAGTACGAGCCTCTAAAAGGGCCGTGTTTTTTTAGTGCTTCTATCGTGTACTGTGAACAAGTGGGCGTGTAGCGGCAACTGGGCGGCAATAATGGTGAAATGGCTGCCCGGTAGAAATAGACGGGAGCAAGCAGCATCCACGTGACTATTTTTTTCAATCCCCTTGACATTCTTCCCTCTCGTTG
>WPCG01025025.1_pt1 | contig 28311 bp, 26 predicted proteins | sample 5403311 | NCBI WGS metagenome assembly WPCG01 (sample SAMN12869467, study PRJNA574797) | sludge metagenome | isolation source: wastewater treatment of Control | place: China:Beijing | collected 2019-05-17
CGCGCTGGCGGCACTGGCCGGGCTCAGGCGCGCCCTGCGCCCGACGCCGCAGAATCCCATCATGCGTGCCTGGGAGGCGGCGCACACCCCACCCACCGCAACACCCGCTCCTCCGTCCGCCCCGGCGGCCACAACCACTGTGCCGCAGGCGGCCGATCTGGCGCTCTTCCAGAACGCCATGAGTGACGTGCAGCCGCTGGCCCCGCGCCACACCCGCGTCGAGCTCGCCCCGCCGCCCCCCGCACCGGCACCACTCAAGCGCCATGCCGATGACAGCGCCACGCTGCAGGAATCCCTGCACGCACCGCTGAGTTTCGAGGATCGCCTGGAGATGGGCGACGAGGCCGCCTTTCTGCGCCCCGGCCTGCCGCGCCGGGTCCTTGCCGACCTGCGCCGGGGGCGCTGGGTGCTGCAGGGGGAGGTTGACCTGCACGGTCTCAACCGTGAGGAAGCGCGCACAGCGCTGGCGCACTTCCTGCACACCAGCCTGCAGCGCGGCCGGCGCTGCGTACGGGTGATCCACGGCAAGGGCCTCGGCTCACCCGGCCGCTTTTCCATTCTCAAGCAGCTCTCGCGCGGCTGGCTGGCACAGCGCGAGGAAATCCTCGCCTTCTGCCAGGCCGGGCCGCATGCCGGGGGCTCCGGCGCACTGCTGGTCCTGCTGCGGGCACCGGCCGGCAGCCGCGAGCGGCAGGGCTAACCCACGCTTCTCACCCCCTCACGTCGCGAGGGGGTCGAGGCGCCGCCGTGGTGCGCCGCACGGACTGAGCGGCGCCGAAGGCGTAGCTGACACTACGACGAGGCGGCGGGAGGGAGAACGGCGTGCCACGGCGAGTGCATCGGCACCCGCAGCAGGGATGGTGTGAGAAACGTGGGCTGGCTAGATCGCCGCTTCGTTGGTCTCGCCAGTGCGGATGCGCACCACCTGCTCGACCGGCATGACGAAGATCTTGCCATCGCCGATCTTGCCGGTGCGGGCGGCCTTGATGATGGCCTCGGTGGCCTGCTCGACCAGATCGTCGCCAATGACGATCTCGACCTTGATCTTGGGCAGGAAGTCCACCACATACTCGGCGCCGCGGTAGAGCTCGGTATGGCCCTTCTGCCGGCCGAAGCCCTTGACCTCGGTGACGGTCAGGCCGGTGATGCCGACTTCGGAAAGCGCCTCGCGCACCTCGTCGAGCTTGAACGGCTTGATCACGGCTTCGATCTTCTTCATCTGCTACGCCTCCTCGGGTTCGTTGCCTGATGCCGCGCGGGACGGCGGCATCGCGTTTCAGTATTCGTCCTGATAACCCGATGTTATCGGATATCGCCAATCCCTGCCGAAAGCACGGCGGGTCAGACGGATCCCCACCGGCGCCTGACGGCGCTTGTACTCGTTGCGCTTGAGCATCGTCACGGTGCGGCGTACCTCGGCCGCGGGAAGGCCGCGGGCAATCATCGCACGCGGTGATTCGTCGCGCTCCATGTAGGCCTCGATGATGGCATCGAGCACCTCGTAGGGCGGCAGACTGTCCTGGTCCTTCTGGTCGGGCTTGAGTTCGGCCGACGGCGGGCGGGTGATGATGTTCTCCGGGATCACCTCGCCCTGGGTATTGCGCCAGCGCGCGAGGCGGAACACCAGAGTCTTGTAGACGTCCTTCAGTACCGCGAAACCGCCGGCCATGTCGCCGTAGAGGGTGGCGTAGCCGGTGGCCATCTCGCTCTTGTTGCCGGTGGTGAGCACGATGGCGCCGGTCTTGTTGGACAGCGCCATCAGGATCATGCCGCGGATGCGGCTCTGCAGGTTCTCTTCGGTGGTGTCCGCGGGGAGACCGGCAAACTGCCCGGCAAGCAGGCCGGCAAAGGTCTCCATCGCGTCTGCGATGGGAATCTCGTCGTAGCGCACCCCCAGGCGGCGCACCATCTCGCGCGAATCGTCGAGGCTCATCTGCGCGGTGTACGGCGACGGCATCATCACCGCGCGCACGCGCTCGGCCCCCAGGGCATCGACGGCAATCGCCAGGGTCAGTGCCGAATCGATGCCGCCGGAAAGGCCAATGATGGCGCCTGGAAAACGGTTCTTGCCGAGGTAGTCTGCCACCCCCAGCCTGAGTGCGGCATACATCTCTGCCTCCGCCGTCGGCACGGCAGCCTCCTGCGCCCCCCGCCAGCGCCCGTCGGTCAGCTCGACAATGTCGAGCGCCTCGCCGAAGCACGTTCCCTGATAGGCCAGCGCACCGTCGGCGTCGAGGGCAAATGAGCCGCCGTCGAACACCAGCTCGTCCTGCCCCCCCACCATGTTGCAGTACAGTACCGGCAGCGCCGTCTCGGCGGCCCGCTCACGCATCACCTGATGGCGGGTAGCCAGCTTGCCGGCATGGTAGGGTGAGGCATTGAGCGCGAGCAGCACCTCGGCGCCGGCAGCGCGCGCCAGCTCGGCCGCTGCGGGCTCCCAGACATCGGCACAGATGTTGATGCCGAAACGGCGCCCGCCACACTCGAACACCGCCGCCGCACGCCCCGCCTCGAAGTAGCGCTCCTCGTCGAAGACATCGTAGTTGGGCAGGCGCAGCTTGTGATAGACGCACAGCTCCGCGCCGTCGCGCAGCACCGTGGCGGCATTGAAGCGCTGCCCGGCGCGCTCCTGCGGGTGTCCGAGGACCAGGGTGATGCCCTGCGTGGCGGCGGCGATGCGCTCTACCTCGCGCGCGCAGGCACGGTAGAAGTCGGGACGCAGCAGCAGATCCTCGGGCGGATAGCCCGACAGCGCCAGCTCCGGGGTGATCATCATTGCTGCTCCGGCAGCGCGTGCGCGCGCCAGCGCTGCGATGATGCGCTCGGCGTTGCCGGCCAGGTCGCCGACCACCGGGTTGAGTTGGGCAACGGCAATGGTAAGCGGTGTGCTCATGATGGGGACGATAGCGGGTGACCGCCGCGTTGCGGCGCAGTCATCCACAGGAGCCGTGGGCAAGCCTGTGGACAAGCGGTGAACAAGGGGCGCAGGGCACTGGCCGGAAAGCCGTTTTGCGCGCCGCGACATTATTACGCAGCGCGGGGCACAGGCAAAGAAAAAGCCCGTCCTGAGGACGGGCCTTGCATCTGCGGCAGCACTGCTCAGCGATTGGCGTTGCTGATGCCGTCGAGGATCTCCTGGCGGGCCTCATCGATGGAACCCCAGCCGATCACCTTCACCCACTTGCCGGGTTCGAGATCCTTGTAGTGCTCGAAGAAGTGCACGGTCTGCTTCATCAGCAGTTCCGGCAGATCCTCGATACCCTGCACCTTGTCGTACAGCGGGGTGAGCTTGGAAACCGGCACCGCGACCACCTTGGCATCCATGCCCGACTCATCTTCCATCTTCAGCACGCCAACCGGACGGCAGCGGATGACCACGCCCGGGTGCAGCGGGAACGGCGTCACCACCAGCACGTCGACCGGATCGCCATCGCCGGCGATGGTGTGCGGTACGTAGCCGTAGTTGATCGGGTAACGCATCGAGGTGCCCATGAAACGGTCCACGAACACGGCGCCGCTGTCCTTGTCCACCTCGAACTTGATCGGATCGGCCTGCGCCGGAATCTCGATGATGACGTTGATGTCGTTCGGCACGTCCTTGCCGGCCTTCACGAGGTCGAAACCCATCTGATGCCCTCCCATGGAAATAGTCGCGCGAATTATACGGGAAAGGTGGGCGCGACTATAATGCCAGGATTCGTTGAAGGTGCCGCCGCGTGCAGCGACGGAGAATCGGGAAACAGGTGCGAGACCTGTGCTGCCCCCGCAACGGTGTGGCCGGCGTGCGTGAGCACTGCCGTGCCGAGCCCGGAGACCGGCCTTCGATATGGCAACCCCGCCCTGGCGGGTTCTTGCCGTGTAGCGCTGCGGGCCGGCTGCGCGACACGAGCCTCGTGCCCGTGCCTGCCCGCCGCCGTGTTCGACGACAGACGGGTCCAGATGCACGCTCCGCCGACCTCTCCGGTGCATGCCACCGCTTCGGCCTCCCCACCATCGCTGCAGTGGGGATGGCTGGCTTTCGTCGCCGGCCTGCATGCCGCCGGACTGGCCTGGCTGGGTGGTCTGCCGCTTGCCGGCGAGCCCCGTCCGGCCTCTGCGCCGGCCATCAGCGTGGCCCTGCTGGCACCGCCCGCACCCCCGGCACCTGCTGCACACACGGCAAGCACACCTGCCGAACCCAAGGCGCCCCCGGTGCGCCACACCGCGCGCCAGCCCGCTGCCACACCCACGCCCCGTCAGCAGCATGCCGCGACGCCGCCAGAGCCACCCGTGCAATCCGCCACCGCGATCAGCAGCCCCCCGGCGCCCCAGCCCGCGCCGGTCACCCCGGACGAACCCCCAGGGGTTCAGGCAAGCAGCGCGCAATCCCTGACGGCGACAGCGCCGGAGGACAGGCCACCGGCAGCTGGCGGGACGCAGGCGGCACGCTTCGACGCTGCCTACCTGCGCAATCCGCCGCCTCCTTACCCGCCCGCCTCACGGCGGCGCGGCGAGGAAGGCCAGGTCATACTGCGCGTCCATGTCGGTCGCGACGGCCTTCCTCTACATGTCGAAGTGGCGGAAAGCAGCCGCCATCCGCGCCTCGATCAGGCCGCCCTACAAGCCGTGGCGCGCTGGCGCTTCGAGCCCGCGCGCCACGGCGAGATGGCCGTCGACAGCTGGCTCAGGGTGCCGGTGGTATTCCGCCTGCAGAACGGTTGATGCCCTCAGACGGGGGCGTCAAAACCTGCCGCCTCGACCGCTTCGCGCAGTTGCTCGACGCCGAGCAGCGCGGGGTCATAGATCACCCGCGCGCTGGCGCCCTCCAGCGACACCTCGGCGGCACTGACGCCCTTGAGGGCCTGCAGCACGCCGGTGACATTGCGCACGCAGCCGCCACAGCTCATGCCCTCGATCTTGATCGTCACTTCATTCATTGTTGCGGTTCTCCAGTGCGCACGCATGCTTGAGCACTCCGGCAGCAGCGCCGGAGCTGAGGGATTTTTTACCGGAAGAACCTGCAGGCCGCAAGCCTCAGCAGACCACACCGCTCCACAGCACGCCACCCAGAGACGGCGCGTGAAAGAGGCCGAAGATGCCGAAGCCCATCACTACCAGCCCGGCCGCAAAGCGTACCCTGGTGCTGCGGGTAATGTCGCGAAAGCGCCTGAACAACAAGCCGGCAAGTAGCAGGTTGGGAAGCGTGCCAAGACCGAAGGCCAGCATCAGCCCGGCACCACGCGTGGCCGAACCGGTCACCAGCGCGGTGGCCAGCACGCTGTACACCAGCCCGCAGGGCAGAAAGCCCCACAGCAGGCCGAGCGGATAGCCCTGCGCCACCGAGCGCGCCGGCAGGAAGCGGCGACTGAAGGGCTGCACCCGGCGCCACAGATGCTGGCCGAGGCGTTCCACCGGGGCCAGCAACTGGGTGAAGCCGGTGAGATAGAGCCCGAGCGCGATCAGCATGAGGTTGGCGAGGACGTACAGCCCGAGCTGGATCGGCATGATCTCGTTGTAGAGCATGCCCACCGTGCCGAGCGCCCCGAGCAGGGCTCCGGCTACCGTGTAGGTGGTGATGCGCCCGAGGTTGTAGGCCAGGTGTATGGGCCACTGGCGGCGCGTCTGTCCGGGCACCTGGACGGTGAGGGCGCCAACGATGCCGCCGCACATGCCGACGCAGTGGGTGCCGCCAAGCAGGCCGATGAGGAAGACGGCGATGTAACCGGTTTCAGGCATGGACGCGACGCGCAGGCGGGTGCAGGGGGGCTGTCATTCTACCCCCGCTCCACCGACGCCGTTCAGATCACCTTGGAGTAGCGCGCGCGTTCGCGGTCGGCACGCAGGTAGCGGTCGAAGACCATCGCGATGCCGCGCACCAGCAGGCGGCCGGCAGGCTCGACGGTGATCCAGTCGTCCTCCACCTTGAGCAGCCCGGCCTTTTCCATCTCGCGCAGATCGGCAAGCTCTTCGGCAAAGTAGGTCTTGAAGTCGATCAGGTGGGCGATCTGGATGGACTCGATGGAGAGCTCGAAGTGGCACATCAGCGCCTGAATGATGGCACGGCGCAGGAGGTCGTCGGCGGTAAGCTCGATGCCGCGCAGCACCGGCAGCTCGTCCTGATCGAGGATGTCATAGTACTCGTCGAGCGTCTTGACGTTCTGCGCGTAGGTCGGCCCCACCTTGCTGATCGCCGACACCCCGAAGGCCAGCAGATCGCATTCGGCATGGGTGGAATAGCCCTGGAAGTTGCGGTGCAGACGGCCCTGGCGCTGGGCGATGGTGAGCTCGTCCTCGGGCTTGGCAAAGTGGTCCATGCCGATATACACATAGCCTGCCTCGGTAAGGCGGCGGATGGCGAGCTGGAGGATCTGCAGCTTGGTGTCCGCGGTCGGCATGTCGGCGGAGTTGATCCGCCGCTGCGGCTTGAAGAGCTGCGGCAGATGGGCATAGCTGTACAGCGAGATGCGATCCGGAGAGATCTCCAGCACCTGCTCCAGGGTACGGTTGAAGCTGATCACGTTCTGCCGCGGCAACCCGTAGATGAGATCCATCGACACCGACTTGAAACCGGTGACGCGTGCGGCATCGACGACGAGCTTGGTCTCCTCGTAGCTCTGCACGCGATTGACCGCTTCCTGCACGTCGCTGGCGAAGTCCTGCACCCCCACGCTCATGCGGTTGAAGCCGAGGTTGGCGAGCAGCTCGACGGTATCGAAATCGACCTTGCGCGGATCGACCTCGATGGAGTACTCGCCGTTCGGGATGAGGGTGAAGTGCTCGCGCACCGAGTCCATCAGCTGGTGCATTTCCTCGTGCGACAGGAAGGTCGGCGTGCCGCCGCCCAGATGCAGCTGCGCGACCTGGCGCGTACCGCCCAGACAGGCGGCCTGCATCTCGATCTCCTTGGCAAGATACTTGAGGTACTTCGCCGAACGCCCGTGATCCTTGGTGATGATCTTGTTGCAGGCGCAGTAGTAACAGATCGTGTTACAAAACGGGATGTGGAAGTATAATGACAAAGGCCGACTCAGCCCGCCGACCCCCCTTTTGGCCAGCCATTCGCGCAGGGCCTGGGCGTCGAAGGCCTCGACGAAGCGGTCGGCAGTCGGGTAGGAGGTATAGCGGGGCCCGTTGATGTCGAAGCGACGGATCAACTGGGTGTCGAAGATGAGTTCTTTCTGGGTGTTCATGGTCGAGCGGCGGCAGTCTGTGCTGTAAGATCGCAGAAAGCGCTAGTGTAGTGGTTGACGTGGATCAACGTCGCACCGTTGTCCATTTTCCGAGGCGGAGCTGTTTATCGTGCAAATGAAGGCGACAGTGCCGATCTCCAGTGCAGGTCTCAAGACAGCCTGTTCGCAGTGCAACCTGCAGGAGCTGTGCCTGCCCTTCGGATTGTCGGAAAACGACATCGACCGTCTCGACGAACTGGTCGGCACGCGGCGCAAGATCAAGCGCCAGCAGCACCTGTACCGCGCCGGCGACCTCTTCGAGGCGATCTACGCCATCCGCGCCGGCTCCTTCAAGACCGACGTGCTGCTCGAAGACGGGCGCGAACAGGTCACCGGCTTCCAGATGACCGGCGAGATCATCGGTCTCGATGGCATCAGCACCGAATTCCACACCTGCAATTCGATCGCCCTCGAAGACAGCGAGGTGTGCGTGATCCCCTACGCCAAGCTGGAAGAGCTGTCGCGCAAGGTCGAAGGCCTGCAGCACCAGTTCCACAAGGTGATGAGCCGCGAGATCGTGCGCGACCACGGGGTGATGATGCTGCTCGGCTCGATGCGTGCCGAAGAGCGCCTCGCCGCCTTCCTGCTCAACATGTCGCAGCGCTTCACGGCGCGCGGCTTCTCCTCCGCCGAGTTCCATCTGCGCATGACCCGGGAGGAGATCGGCTCCTACCTCGGCCTCAAGCTGGAGACGGTATCGCGGGCGTTTTCACGCTTTCAGGACGAAGGCCTGATCGCCGTCCAGCAGAAGCACATCCGCATTCTCGACGGCGCCGGCCTGAAGCGTCTCCTGCAGCATCAGCCCGCCGGCGGCTGACGCCTGCGCGCGCTCATGCGCTCACCCAGCACGCGCTGATCATCCTCGGTGAGGAGAACGCGCGCCATCGGCAACAGCTCCCCTTCCTCACGTTCGATGTGGCGCTGATAGCGCTCCGCGAAGGCCTGCACATCGGCGGCGTCGAGCTCCGCCTCTTCCCCGCGGCTGATCGGCAGCAGCACCGCGCGCATCGCCGCCCAGCCCGCGAACATGCGCTGGTGATCGGCCAGCAGCCAGTCCACCAGCGTCTGCAGATGTGCGCGCACACCACCTTCGGCGCGCGCCAGGAGGGCCGGAAAGAGATCCTCCTCCTCGTCGAGGTGATGATTCACTGCGGCAAGGTCGAAGTAGCGCATCACCGCCACGGCGGCCTGCTGCGCCTGACGGTCGGCACCGTGCTCGGGCAGCCACGCCGCCAGCCGGGCAAGGGTATCGAGCTGGCCGTGCAGGCGCTCATGGCAGGCCTCGACCATCTCCAGCGGGGTCTCGAAACCAGGGGAGACGGGAATCAGGGTCTCGTTCATCGTCACTCGCTATCCGTTCATGGACAGGAAACCTGCGGGGTTCTTGCTCAGCGCCACCGACACGATCCACGCATAGGTGAACAACGCCGCCGCCAGGGCCGCCAGCCGGCGGCGCAGCGTGTGCCCGCGCAGGGCCTGGGCGCCAAGGGCGATGTAGAGCAGCAGACCCGCCACCTTCGCGCTCGCCCACGGTGCCTCGAACGGATACTGGCGCATCAGCACCGCCAGCGCAATGGCGCTGGCCAGCAGCGCACTGTCCACCAGGTGTGGCAGCACGCGCGCCGCACGGCTGCGCAGCAGGGCGCTGCCGGAGAGCATCCAGTACGCGCGCAGCACAAAGCCGGTGGCGCTCAGCGCCACACAGGCAACATGCAGGTGCTTGAGCACGACATAGGTGTTCATCAACCCTCCCCGCCATCACTGCGCGGACGCAGATAGATGGGCAGGTAGCGCAGCGCCCACACGCCGAACACTGCCAGCCAGCCACCTACCGCCACCGCCATTGCCGGCGCCCAGGGCAGGAACGGCAGCAGATCGGCGCCGACGCGCAGCACGGCAACAGCCTGCAGGACAAGGAACAGTGCCCAGGTCGGGCCATCAGCGAGCAAAGGCCTGCCGGAGTGACCGAGGGTGACGCGCGACACCATGGCGAGAAGGATGGAGGCAAAGAAGCCCACGGCGAGCGCATGCAGGGGGGCGTGCGCGAATACGTGAATGCCGGCCAGCGCCAGGGCACTCTGCACGGCATACAACAGCCAGGCCACCCCCAGCCAGGCAAAACCGACGTGCAGCATGCCGAGCAGGCGTACCCGCTGCGCCGCCAGGGGGCGCCAGCGCACGCTCAGCATCAGGGCGACCAGCGCAGCCGGGGCATCCACCAGCCAGCTCCACTGCCCCAGCGCGGCCATTGCCAGCGCGCCATGCACGACTGCTGCAGCAAGCAGCAGGTGCAGCGCCCAGGCCGGACGCCACAGCGCATAGCCAGGGATGATGGAACTGGAGAAGAACGGAATCATACGGTGGCAGACGCTGACGAACACCGGCAGCAGAAACCACCACAGCCCGGCCTCGATGGCCACCCTCGCCCACCCCGCGCCGCCGCCGCCAAGCACCACCAGCCAGGCCAGCAAGGCCACCACCCCGCCGCCCACACCGAACCACGCCGCGCGCGCATGCAGGGGCGCTGCGGGGCTGCGAAAGGCCACCTGCCACAGCACCGCAGCGAGCACGCACCAGCCGGCGAGAACGACCAGCAGGGCCAGCAGGGCCAGCCCCGGCAGCCACAGCCCCGGCAGCACCAGCGCCCACCCCGCAGCGAGCAGGCGCCAGCCCGGCAGCCAGGCCTTCCGAGGCGGACTCTCCACCGCCTGCCAGCGCGGCATGGCGGTGAGCAGGAAGCCGAAGATGAAGAACGGGAATGCCGCACCCAGACTCAGCAGGGCATGGACCCAGCTCACCGGCAGCACCCACTGTGGCATTGCCCACCACCCCAGGCGGGCGATCAGCACCCACGCCCACAACGCAAAGGAAAGCAGCACGGCAAGCATGCCGGCGAGAAACATCGCCCGGTGCGGGGCGCGGAAAAGCACCCCTTGCGGCGCCACGGCAGTCGTTCCGTCCATCGTCAGACCTCGGCTTAACCCGCACCACCATGGTGCAGGTAGAATGCCCCCCGAAGGAGGCTCACGAATGCCCGATCAGACCCTGGACATCCCCGCACTGCTGCGCCAGCTCCCCCTTTTCGGCGAACTGCTGCCGGAGGATCTGGAGCGCGTTGCACGCTTCACGCGCGAACGCGCACTGGCCCGTGGAGAAGTGCTGTTCCAGCGCGGCGACATGCCGCACGGCTTCTACGCGGTGATCGACGGCCAGGTGAAGCTGGCGTTCTCGTCGGCGCAGGGCAACGAGAAGATCGTCGAGGTCATCGGCCCGCGGCAGAGCTTCGGCGAAGCGGTGATGTTCATGAACCGCCCCTATCCGGTATTTGCCGAAGCGCTTGCCGACAGCCGCCTGCTCCATGTCGGGCAGAACGTGGTGTCCGAACTCATCGACCAGGACTCAGCCTTCGCCCGCCGTCTGCTCGCCGGCCTGTCGATCCGCCTGCACGGCATGGTGCGCGACGTCGAAACCTACTCGCTGCGTTCGAGCACCCAGCGCGTGATCGGCTATCTGCTCCAGCAGGCCGAAACCGACGAAGGCCAGGCGCGCGAGTTCGACCTCGCCACCAGCAAGCAGGTAATCGCCTCGCGCCTCAACCTGACCCCCGAAACCCTGTCGCGCATCTTTCACGACCTCGCCGAAGCGGGCCTGATCAGCGTCCGCGGCAAGCACATCACCCTCCACGACCCCGCCCGCCTGGCCAGGCACCAGGCTTGAAGCGAGGCCGCGCACAGCCGGCGATTACCGGCTGTGCGCGCATTGTCGCGGTGTCGAGGGTGCGGCGGCCTTGACCGCCATCAAGTGCGGCGGGTCGGTTCAGCTTTCGCGCACGTAGGTACCCGGCGCCGGAGCAAGCTGGGGGAAAGCCTTGCTGGCCGCCGGACGGGCCTCGACCAGCGCGCCGCAGCGCGGCTTAAGCCAGGCCATCCAGTCTTCCCACCAGCTGCCCGGGCGCTCCTCGGCGCGGGCCTGCCAGGCTTCGGCACTTTCCCCGCCGCGGGCGTCGGCCACCCAGTAGCGACGCTTGGGCGGATTGACCGGCGGATTGACGATGCCGAGGATGTGCCCCGAACTGGAGAGGACATAGCGACGCTCTCCGGAAACGTGGTGGTTGACCTTGTAGGTCTGCGTCCACGGCGCGATATGGTCGTCCTCGGCGGACACCGCATACAGCGGCTGCACGATGCGGCCGAGGTCGATCTGCTCGCCGGCGATCTCGAGGGCGTCTTTCTGCACCAGGCGGTTGTGCAGATAGAGTTCGCGCAAATACCAGGCGTGCATGCGATAGGGCATGCGGGTGGCGTCCATATTCCAGTACAGCACGTCGAACGGCGGCGGTGCCTCGCCGTACAGCCAGCCGTGCACGACATAGTGCCAGATCAGGCTGTTGGAGCGCAGCAGGCGGAAGGAGGCGGCCATCTCCTTGCCGTCGAGGAAACCCTTGCTGGCCATCTTGCCGGTGAGGTAGCGGATGCTCGAATCGTCCACGAAGACCTCGATGTCGCCCGGCTTGCTGAAGTCCACCAGGGTGGTAAACAGCGTCCAGTCCGCCACCGGCACCTCATCGGCCTTGAAATGACGGTTCGCCCAGGCCATGTACATCGACAGCGCGGTACCGCCGATGCAGTAACCCACCGCGTGAGCCTTCGGTGCACCGGTGAAACGGCAGGCAGTGTCGACGATGGCGTGCACGCCCTCGCGCAGGTAGTCATCGAAGCCGACGTCGCGCATCTCCGCACCGGGGTTCTTCCAGCTGGTGATGAAGACGTCCAGCCCCTGGTCGAGGAGGAAGCGGATCATGCTCTTCTTCGGCACCAGGTCGAGAATGTAGAACTTGTTGATCCACGGCGTGACGATCACTACCGGTTCGGCATGCACGCGCGGCTGGGTGGGGGCGTAGTGGATCACTTCGAGAAGGCGGTTGCGGAACACCACCGCACCGGGCGTGGTGGCGAGATTCTCGCCAACCACGAAGTCGTCCGGGCGAGTCATCTGCACGTTGCCCGCCTTGAGGTCGGCGAGGAAGTTGTGCAGGCCCTTGCGCAGGCTCTCGCCGCGGCTCTCGGCGGCCTTGCGCAGCGCCACCGGGTTGGTCCAGAAGAAGTTCGTCGGCGCCACCGCATTGAGCCACTTCCGCCACCAGAACGCGGCACGGCGACGCTCCTTGGCAGAGAGCCCCGGGGTGTCGTAGAGCATGTCCTGGATGTGGTGGGTGAAGGCCAGGTACCACTCCTTGGTGAGGTCCCAGCTCGGCGATTCGGTCCATACCGGATCGGCAAAGCGCGCATCGTCGGCATTTGGCCGGATGGGATCCTCGCTGGCAACGCCGAGCGCCCGTTTCCAGGTATGGGCCTGCAGGCGCCAGAGATCGCCGGAGAGCATCGCCATGCGCTCGGCGAGTTCCTGGGGGTGCGCCATCCAGGCCAGTTGCGCATGCATGATGGGCGCCGCCATGCCCAGCGGATCGACAACGTTCTCCAGCGTGCTGCGCATCAACTGCGCGGAGTGTCGCATCATCTGCGGCGGCGTCAGGGCTTCCTTGCTGCTCATGATCTGGCTCCTTGTGCGTGTGCGCGGCGGCACACGGTCCATGTTAGGGGCATCCTTGCGGGCTGTCGACGTCAGTCCAGTGCATAGGCCTGGCCACCCTCCGGCAGCACCACGCCACCCCAGCCCAACTCGCGCTCGATGGCGGCGGCGAAGGCGGCCGATGCGCCCGCCTCACCGTGTACCACAAAGGTGTTGCGTGGCGGCTGGCGGAAGTTGCGCAGCCAGCCCAGCAGCGCGGGCTGGTCGGCATGCGCGGAGAGCCCACCGATGGTGTGGATGTCGGCGCGCACGGCGACGCGCTCGCCGAACAGGGTGACCATGCGCGCGCCCTCGACGAGGCGGCGTCCCAGCGAACCGGCGGCCTGGAAGCCGGCGATGACCACCGAGCTCTGCGGCCGCGGCAGGTGGTTGCGCAGGTGGTACTTGACCCGGCCGGCATCGCACATGCCGCTGGCGGAAATGATCACCAAGCCGGAATTGCGCTCGTTGAGGGCGATCGATTCCTCCACGTCGCGCACGAAGCTCACCCGCGCGCGCCCGGGATGGGCACGCATCCACGCCAGCAGTTCGGCGGTATCGGCATCCCACAACGCATCGTGCTTGAGGGTGAGCCCGGTGGCTGCGGCGGCCATCGGCGAGTCGACGACGATCTCCAGACCATCGACGCGTCCCTGGCGAACGAGGCTGGCGAGCACGAAGATCACCTCCTGGGTACGCCCCACCGCAAAGGCCGGAATGATGACGTTGCCGCCCTTCTCCTTCAGGGTGTGGCGGAGCACCCTCACCAGTTCGTCCTCGGTCTCCGCCAGCGGACGGTGGGCACGGTCGCCATAGGTCGATTCGATGACCAGGTGATCGGCGTGGGCGATGGGCGTCGGGTCGCGCACCACAGGGCGCATGGGTTGGCCGAGATCGCCCGAACACACCAGGCGGCGCGCGCCGGCACCGCTACCCACCAGCAACTCGATGATCGCCGAGCCGAGGATGTGTCCGGCGTCGTGAAAGGTGCAGCGCACCCCGCGCCCGGGAGAAAACTGCACGCCATAGGCCTGCGCCTGCAGGCGCTTGAGGCTGTTCTCGGCCTGCGCGACGGTATACAGCGGCGCCACCTCCCGCCCCCCGGCGCCACGGCGCGAGCGCTGACGGCGGTTGCTCCACTCGGCCTCCTTCTCCTGGATATAGGCGGAGTCGAGCAGCAGCACCTCGAGCAGATCCACCGTTGCCGCAGTGGCGACGATGGGGCCGCGGTAGCCCAGGGTGACCAGTCGCGGGATGAGGCCGGAATGATCGAGGTGAGCGTGGGTAACAAGCACGAAATCGATTTCGCGCAGATTGAAGTCAAGGGCATGAAGATTCTTCGCCGCCGCACTGCGCCCACCCTGGAACATGCCGCAATCGACCAGGAAAACGCCTTCGTCATGCTGCACGCGCATGCACGAACCGGTCACTTCGCCTGCGGCACCATGGAAGGTGATGTTCATGATGGGCTCCTGTACCTCGTGCCACCATCAATCGCGCGGGCACGAATCTGACATGTCTCAGCTTGCATGGACCACCCCGCGGCCGATTTGATCGCAGTCAACGGATACGCCGCTCTCGCCGCGCTGGCTATAATCTTAACGCCGCGCACTCCACGCCAACCCAGGAAAAGGATACACCGTCATGTTCAAACACCTCCTCGTCCCCACCGACGGCTCTCAGCTTTCCGAAAGCACCGTTGCGCGCGCAGTGTCATTTGCCCGCGAAGCTGGGGCGCGCATTACCTTCTTCTATGCGCAACCGGACTTTCCGCTGCCGATCTACGGCGAGGGCGCCCTCATCGACCCCACCACACCGGAACAGTTCGCGCGCTCAGCTGCCGAGGAGGCCACACGCATCCTCGACCGCGCCAAGGCCACCGCCGACGCTGCAGGGGTGAGCGCCGACACCGACACCCTGGTCAACGAGGTCCCCTACCAGGCCATCATCGAAGCGGCCGACCGCCACGGCTGCGACCTCATCTTCATGGCTTCGCATGGCCGCCGCGGCATTGCCGGGCTTCTGCTCGGCAGCGAGACGCAGAAGGTGCTCACCCACAGCACGACGCCGGTGCTGGTGTACCGCTGACCCCCGCCGCACCATCGAAAAAGCACAACGGCCCGCCATTGGCGGGCCGTTGTGCCTTGTACGCTGCACGCCTGCGTCAGCACGTGCAGATATTCACTCACTTGCCTTGGGCGTTCTTGCCATCCTCATCCATCTTGCGCACCGCATAGCGGTAGATGTAGGCAGCCATCACAAGGATGAACACGATGGTGAACAGGCTCAGCAGACCGATGTCAGTGGTCAGCAGTTCATTCCAGGCCATGAGACAACTCCTTTTACAGTCGACGGGTTAGGAACCTGATGGATCAATCCTGATTTCCGTCTCTGTCGGGAGAAATGCGGCCCCGTTCAAGCGCCAGCTTCGGGACTCGTCTTCTATCTGAAACAACCAACGACCCTTGCTCAGGGGGTCGATCAAGCCGGTGAACACGCCTCCGTGACGGCGCAGCACCAGTTCCTGGTCCATCCCGCCGCGGGTGGGATGGGCGATGGTAAGGCGTACGACGTCGGGCACGCTGGCGGCATCGGTAGCAGTGATGTCGAGCCGCACGCTGCTCTCGTCGATGGCCAGACCGGCACTCAGACCGAGCGACTGCGCCAGTGCAAGGCGGTCGATGGTCTGCACGATGGCCCGCCCTTCCTTGTAGTAGTCATCCACCACCAGGCCATCCCACACCTTGATGGAGGTGGTCAGGAAGGCAATCCCCACCACCACGGAGGTGGCGGGAATGGCAAGGATGAACCACGGCCAGAACTGCTTGTACCAGGGCTCGGGGGTCTGTTCGGTCATCGTGCTTGTAGTCATGGGCTCAGTGAGGCATCAGGAAGGTTGTCTTTTCACGTACGGCCACCGACTCGTCGCCAACGGCCACTATCTCGAAGAATAGTTCATTGGCGCCGGGCTTGCCGACTCCGGGCGGCACCACGACCTGCAGGGTGACGGCCTGGGCAGACGCGGCGGCGACATCGAAACGCTCGTTGCCCAGCACGCGGGCCCCCTCCAGGCCGCTGAGGCGGATCTCGAAGGCGCGCGGACGCTCGACCATGTTCATCACCTGCAGGCGATAGACGTTCTCGATGTTGCCGTCGGAGAGCTCCCGCGCCAGGCTGGCACGGTCGCGGATGACGTCGACACGGAGGTCGGAGCGGGTCGCCAGCCCCCACGCCAGCGCCGCGCAGATGAGCGCCAGAATGGTGCCGTAGATCAGCGTGCGCGGGCGCATCACGTGACCGAAGATCTCGCGCATGCCCCAGTGTTTCTTGATCGCGTTCTCGGTGGAATAGCGCACCAGTCCGCGCGGATAACCCATCTTGTCCATCACCTGGTCGCAGGCATCGATACAGGCCGCACACCCGATGCACTCGTACTGCAGGCCGTTGCGGATGTCGATGCCGGTCGGACAGACCTGCACGCAGATACCGCAGTCGATGCAGTCGCCCTTGCCTTCGGCCTTGTAGTCGGCACCCTTCTTGCGCACCCCACGCGGCTCACCGCGCTCTTCGTCATAGGTAATGACCAGGGTGTCGGGGTCGAACATCACCCCCTGGAAGCGCGCATACGGGCACATGTACTTGCACACCTGCTCGCGCATGTGGCCGGCGAAGAGGTAGGTGAAGGCACCGTAGAAGAGGATCCAGAAGGTCTCCCAGGGGCCAAAGCCGAGGGTCAGCGCCGACTGCATCAGCTCCTGCACCGGGGTGAAGTAGGCCACCAGGGTAAAGCCGGTCCACAACGAGAACAGGCCCCAGGCGAGGAACTTGGTCCCGCGCAGGGCCAGCTTGTGCCCGCTCATCGGCGCGCGGTCGAGCTTGGCACGCTTGTTGTGGTCGCCCTCGATCTTCTCCTCTATCCACATGAAGATCTCGGTATAGACCGTCTGCGGACAGGCGTAACCGCACCACAGGCGACCGGCGATGGCGGTGAAGAAGAACAGCGCGTAGGCGGAGATGATCAGCAGGATGGCAAGATAGAACACATCCTGGGGCCAGAAGACCCAGCCGAAGATATAGAACTTGCGTTCGGTGAGGTGAAACAGAACGGCCTGCCGGTCGTTCCAGGACAGCCAGGGGAGGCCGTAAAAGAGGATCTGGGTGACCCAGACGAGAATCCAGCGCCAGGTGGTGAAGGTTCCGCTGGTGGAGCGCACCTGAAGTTTCTTGCGCGCTGCGTAAAGTGTGTCCTGCTTGGGGTCGGGCGGCTTGGGGGCGCCCGCCGGTTGTGGCTTGGGGGTTGGGCTGTTCATGATCTCTTCTTGTAATGGATTTTTGTTTTTTTACTGCTTGGGGGGAGTCCCCGGAGCATGACGCTCCGGGGACGGTCACTGCGGTACTGCGGTACTGCGGTACTGCGGTACAACTGATCAGGCGCTTACTTGCCCTGATTGAGGCTCAGCACGTAGGCGGCCAGGATGTGCACCTTGGCTTCGCCGAGGAAATCGCCGAAGGCAGGCATCTGGTTCTGACGGCCATTGGCGATCTGCTCGATGATGGCGGCTTCGGAGGAGCCGTACACCCAGACGTTGTTGGTCAGGTTGGGCGCACCGAGCATGGTGTTGCCGGTCGCGTCGGCACCGTGACAGACCGTGCACTGCTGGTCGAACATTTCCTTGCCGCGCTGGGCGCGCAGGGAATCGTGGGCCAGGCCGTTGAGCGAACGCACGTAGTTGGCAACGTCCTTCACGCCTTCGGTACCCAGCACCGGGCCGAACGGGGGCATGACACCGAAACGGCCATGCATGATGGTGGCCTTGACGGTCTCAGGCTCGCCACCCCAGTTCCACACGTTGTCGGTGAGGTTGGGGAAGCCGCGCGCACCCTGGGCAGCAGAGCCATGGCACTGCGCGCAGTAGGTCAGGAACATGCGCTGGCCCATGGCATTGGCGTCGGAATCGGCCGCCACCGCCATCAGGTCCATCTCCAGGTACTTGTTGAAGATCGGCCCGTACTGCTCGTCTGCACGCGCCATCTCGGCCTCGTACTGGCCGATCGACGACCAGCCGAACTGGCCCTTGACGTTGCCGAAGCCCGGGTACATGGCCAGATACACCACCGCGAAGATGATGGTGATCCAGAACAGGTACATCCACCAGCGCGGCAGCGGGTTGTTGTACTCCTGCAGGGTCTCGTCCCAGACATGCGACTGGAGCTCGGCCTGCTGGCCGGCAGCAGGTGCCTTGCCGCCCGAGTTGGCGACCAGAATCACCACGCAGAACAGGATGCTCAGGGCCACCAGGCCCATCACGTACATGTTCCAGAAACCGCTAACAAAGTCAGCCATTTGTATTTCCTTCCTTTCCTTGCCGGCCTGCTGCGGCCGGCGGATCGTCATCGGTCAGAGGCAGTCGCGCCGCTTCTTCGAAACCCGCTTTGGCGTGCTTGCTCCAGGCCCAGATTGCGATGCCAACGAAGCACAGAAAGCCAACGACGGTGACAATGATGCGAAAGTCATTCAGTTCCACGGCGCGTCCTCAACCCCTTACCTTACGTTCTGCAGCGCGGTGCCCATGCCTTGCAGGTAGGCCACCAGGGCGTCCAGCTCGGTCAGACCCTCCACAGCGGCGGGCGCTGCGGCGATTTCTTCCTCGCTGTACTTGTGCAGACCGACCATGTTGAGCGCACGCATCTTGGTCTGGATGTCGGCCACCTTGGCCGGACGATCGAGCCAGTAGTAGGCCGGCATGTTGGACTCCGGCACCACGTCACGCGGGTTCAGCAGGTGGACACGCTGCCATTCGTCGGAATAGCGGCCACCGACACGATGCAGATCCGGACCGGTACGCTTGGAGCCCCACTGGAAGGGGTGGTCGTAGATGAACTCACCCGCCACCGAGTAGTGGCCATAGCGCTCGGTTTCGGAGCGGAACGGACGGATCATCTGCGAGTGGCAGTTGTAGCAGCCTTCGCGGATGTAGATGTCGCGACCGACCAGTCGCACCGGATCGTAAGGCTTGACGGCGAGCGTGTTGCCTTTCTGGTCGATGGGCTGGGTGGTCGACTTCTGGAAGAACAGCGGCACGATCTCCACCAGGCCGCCCACGCTGACGGTGAGCAGGGTGAGGACGATCATCAGGAATACGCTGCGCTCGATTTTGTCGTGCAAGGATTTTTGAGCCATTTGCTATCTCCGATTAGGCGTGGGCGCCAGCAGGTGCCAGAACCGGGGCGTCGTAGGCCTTCTGGCCGGCAATGGTCTTCACCATGTTGTAGAACATGATGAGCATGCCGGTGAGGAAGAGGATGCCGCCGACCAGACGGATGGTCCAGAACGGGTAGCTGGCCTTCACGCTCTCCACGAAGGAATAGGTCAGGGTGCCATCGAGGTTGGTGGCACGCCACATCAGACCCTGCATCACGCCGGCAATCCACATCGAGGCGATGTAGAGCACCACGCCGATGGTGGCGATCCAGAAGTGGGTATTGATGAGCTTGACGCTGTACATCTCGGTCTTGCCGTACATGCGCGGCAGCAGGAAGTAGATGCAGCCGATCGACACCATGGCCACCCAGCCCAGCGCACCGGAGTGCACGTGGCCGACGGTCCAGTCGGTGTAGTGCGACAGCGCATTGACGGTCTTCACCGACATCATCGGACCTTCGAAGGTCGACATGCCGTAGAAGGACAGCGAGGTGATCAGGAACTTCAGGATCGGATCGGTGCGCAGCTTATGCCAGGCGCCGGAGAGGGTCATGATGCCGTTGATCATGCCGCCCCAGGACGGTGCCAGCAGGATCAGCGAGAACAGCATGCCGAGCGACTGGGTCCAGTCGGGCAGCGCGGTGTAGTGCAGGTGGTGCGGACCGGCCCACATGTAGGTGAAGATCAGCGCCCAGAAGTGCACCACCGACAGGCGGTAGGAGTACACCGGACGGTCAGCCTGCTTGGGCACGAAGTAGTACATCATGCCGAGGAAGCCGGCGGTCAGGAAGAAGCCCACCGCGTTGTGGCCGTACCACCACTGGATCATCGCATCCTGCACGCCGGCATAGGCGGAGTAGGACTTGGTCAGGCTGACCGGGATCGCAGCGCTGTTGACGATGTGCAGCAGGGCAACGGTGAGGATGAAGGCGCCGAAGAACCAGTTCGCCACGTAGATGTGGGAAACCTTGCGCTTGATGATGGTGCCGAAGAAGACGACGGCGTAGGAGACCCACACCACGGCGATCAGTATGTCGATCGGCCACTCCAGTTCGGCGTACTCCTTGCCGGAAGTGAAGCCGAGCGGCAGCGACACGGCCGCCAGCACGATGATCAGCTGCCAGCCCCAGAAGGTGAAGGCTGCCAGACCGGGCGCGAACAGCGGCGTATGGCTGGTGCGCTGGACACAGTAGTACGACGTGGCAAACAGCGCGCAGCCACCGAATGCGAAGATCACCGCATTGGTATGCAGCGGGCGGAGACGGCCATACGACAGCCATTCGTGAACACTCAGTTCAGGCCACACGAGCTGTGCTGCGACGATAACGCCGACCAGCATGCCCACGATGCCCCACACCACCGTCATGATGGCGAACTGGCGCACGACTTTGTAGTTATAAGTCGCTTGCGATTGCATGTGAGTCACCTCTTTGATTGAAAACCCCTTGTAGATCCCATCCGACTTCGCGTATCCAGCCCGGAAATCGACCGGTGAAGGATACGCCGCAAGTGGATCCAGAATTTGACGCAGATCAACATTGTATTCCAGCGCGGGGATTGCCGAAAGCGCGCGAAGCCTTGCCACGCCTTGAATTTGGGCAAAAAAAAGGGTGCGTGTAACACGCACCCCCAACCCCAACAGAGAGACAAAATCCGGTTGCATCACCGCTGTGCAGAGCACGGCGCGCAGCGGCGAATAACCATGTGCGCAGTGTGCCTTAGCGGCCGGACCGGACCTTGACTTAAATCAAATACCTTGCGAGTAACCCCTATGCCATATTCGTAAACGCCGCAACCGCACTTGCCGCTTCACCGGCCATCTTTCGGTCCGGATTCGGCATCAGCCTCCTCGGTACCCGGCGGCGGCGGGTCGCGGTCGTCCATCATCAGCCGGTAGGCCGGACCTTCAAGGTCGTCGAACTGGCCGGAGCGCACCGACCACCAGAATATCATGCCGATGAGAAAAACGAGCACCACCGACAGCGGGATGAGTATGTAGAGACTGCCGAGCAGACCGTCCATGGCGACTACCTCGTCTGTTGCGCGCGCGCCCCCGCCCCTTGCAGGCGCAGCGCATTGAGCACCACCAGCAGGGAGCTGGCAGCCATCCCGATGCCGGCCATCCACGGGGTAATCAGCCCCATCATCGCCAGTGGCACCGAAGTGAAGTTGTAGGTGAAGGACCACCACAGGTTCTGCCGGATCACCGCCAGGGTGCGCCGTGACAGGCCGATGGCCTGCCCGAGGCCGACGAGGTTCTCCGACAGCAGCACGACGTCGGCCTGGTTGCGCGCCAGGTCGGTGCCCCCGCCCATGGCGATGGAGACATGGGCCTGGGCGAGCACCGGCGCATCGTTGACGCCGTCGCCCACCATGGCCACCAGGGCACCCGCTTCACGCTGACGGGCCTCGACCCAGGCCTGCTTGTCCTGCGGGGTGAGGCCGGCATGGGCCTCGGCAGCGCCGACACGGGCCGCAACCGCAGCCACCGCGGCCGGCGCATCGCCGGAGAGGATGGCGGTCGGAATGCCCTGGCGCTGCAGATGGGCGAGCAGCAGCGGAGCTTCCTCGCGCACGCGGTCGGCGAGACCGAACAGCGCCACCCAGCGCCCTTGCGCCGCCAGGGCAACGACGGTGGCGCCATCGCCCTCGAGCGCCGCAACCTCGGCCGGCACTGCACTGCCGGCCAGTTCGGCAACGAAGGAGGGGCGCCCGATGCGCATCAGCTCACCATCCACCTGCCCTTCCACGCCCTGCCCGGTCACCGCCCGCAGCTCGCTCACCGGCGGCAGCTGAAGACCTTCCGCGGCCAGGCGCACACCGGCGGCAATGGCGTGTTCGGAGGCCTGCTCGAGCGCAGCCGCCTGCGCCCGCACACGCTTCTCGTCACTGCCGTCGAGCACCTTCACCGCACCCGCCTGCATCTGACCGTGGGTCAGCGTGCCGGTCTTGTCGAAGACGAAGCGGTTGGCACCGGCCAGCGCTTCGATGGCGTGCCCGCGGGTGATCAGCACCCCCATGCGGGCCAGTGCATCGGTGGCCACGGTCAACGCGGTCGGCGTGGCCAGCGACAGCGCGCAGGGGCAGGCCACCACCAGCACGGAGACGAAGACCCACAGCGCCCGCTCGGGATCGATGAACTGCCAGCCGACATAGGTCAGCGCCGCCAGCACCAGCAGGGCGACGATGAAGACCCGGGCAACGCGGTCGGACTGGGTGGCGATGCGCGGTTTTTCCGCCGCCGCACGGTCCATCAACTGACGGATCGCCGCCAGGCGGGTGGAATCGCCGACCCGGCGGATCTCCACCACCACCGGGCTGCTGACGTTGATGCTGCCGCCGGTAACCTCGGCGCCCGGCGCTTTCGGTACCGGCCGGCTCTCACCGGTGAGCAGGGCCTCATTGGCCTCGCTATGGCCTTCGGCCAGCACACCGTCGGCCGGGAACACTTCGCCGGGACGCACGCGCACGCGGTCACCGGGCTGCAGTTGCGAAACCGGCACCTTGTCGACGGCGCCGTCTGCACCCAGGCGCTCGGCGAACACCGGCAGCACCTTGCCGAGCTCCTCGACCCCGCGCACCGCCTTCTGGCGCGCCAGCATTTCCAGATAGCGCCCGCACAGCAGGAAGAACACGAACATGGTCACCGAGTCGAAATACACCTCCGGCCCGTCGATCAGCGTCGCCCACACGCTGGCGGCAAAGGCGCTGCCCACCCCGAGCGCCACCGGCACGTCCATGCCCAGCCGACGCAGACGGAAATCACGCAGCGCGCGCTGGAAGAAGGGTGCTGCGGAGTAGAACACCACCGGCAGGGTCAGCACCAGGCTGGCCCAGCGCATCAACACCTCCATCTCGGCGGTCATCTCGCCTTCGCCGGCCATGTACACGGGAATCGCGTACATCATCACCTGCATCATGCCGAAACCGGCGACGAAGACCCGCCACAGCCTCGAGCGGCGCTCGCGGTGGGCTAGCTGCTCGGAACGTTCGGCGTCGTAGGGATAGGCGCGGTAGCCGATGGCCTGCACCGCGCCGAGGATGTCGGAGAGCTTGATCTCGCGCTCGTCCCAGCGCACCCGCGCACGCCGGGTGGCGTAGTTGATGTCGATGCCGCGCACACCGGGCTGACGCGCGACATGCTGCTCGTTGAGCCACACGCAGGCCGCGCAGGTGATGCCTTCGAGGATCAGCGAGGCCTCGCGCTCATGCTCTCCGACCGGACGCACGAAGGTTTTCTGGAAGTCGGGGTGATCGAACAGACCGAGTTCCTGCAGCTCCTGCGGCATCGCCTCGCGGCGCGATTCGGGCATCGCATCGCGGTGGCGGTAGTACTCGGTGAGATTGTTGTCGACAATGGACTGTGCCACCGCTTCGCAGCCGACGCAGCACATCCGCCGGCTCTGCCCTTCGATGCGGACATAGTGGCGGGTCTCGGGTGGAATCGGCAGACCGCAGTGGTAGCAGTTGGGGTCTTCAGACCCGGCGACGACGGGTGGCGGGGCGGTTTCGCTGGCAGTATTCATCTACGGAATCGGGAGCGCCCGCGCGCAATGACCGGGACGGCAACGCGGGAAAATACGGAAGCGCACTTTTAGCACAAATACCCGACTTTGGGCCTGACCTGCCGCAAAGGTTCCCCGCTGGCGGCAGCACCCCCTCGGGCCTGCCACTGCCGCCAGTCCGGGCGCTTACTTGGCTGCCATGCGGATCGCGCCATCGAGGCGGATCACTTCACCATTGAGATAGCTGTTCTCGATGATGTGGCGCACCAGCGCGGCATACTCGGCCGGCTTGCCCAGGCGCGACGGGAAGGGCACCATCTTGCCGAGCGAATCCTGCACCTCCTGCGGCATGTCCATCAGCATCGGGGTCTCCATGATCCCCGGAGCGATGGTCATCACACGGATGCCGAAGCGCGCCAGTTCGCGCGCCACCGGCAGGGTCAGACCGACGATGCCGGCCTTGGAGGCCGCGTACGCGGCCTGGCCAATCTGGCCGTCGTAGGCCGCCACCGAGGCGGTGCTGACGATCACCCCGCGCTCGCCACCCTCATCCGCTTCGGCCTTGCTCATCACCTCCGCGGCCACGCGCATCATGTTGAAGCTGCCCACCAGATTGATGTTGATGGTGCGCGCAAAGGACTCCAGGCGGTGCGCACCGTCGCGCCCCACCACCTTCTCGGCCGGAGCCACCCCGGCGCAGTTGATCAACCCGTGGAGGCCGCCGAAAGCGCTCACCGCGCGCTCGATGGCGGCCCTGGCGCTGGCCTCGTCGCTCACGTCGGTGCGCACGAAAACCGCCGCCGCACCCAGTTCGGCCGCCACCTGCGCGCCCCCCTCGGCATTGACATCGGCCAGCACCACCTTGCCACCCGCCTCCACCAGCATGCGTGCGGTCGCCGCACCGAGGCCGGAGCCACCACCGGTCACCACGAATACCTTGTCGTCGATCTTCACCTGCTCTCCTCCCGTGTTCGGATACCTGCTTCGGACAACTCGCCCGCATTTTTCGCTCCCGCGCCGCAGCAGCCACTGAGGCGCTCACGACACACCGGTGCGGAAACTGCGGGATAGACGACGATAGGAGACGTTGACGTAAACGTCAACATGGTGCAGAAGTACTTGGAAAAGAAAAGGCCACCCCCGAAGGACTGGCGCAGCCCCGATGGTGACGAAGTGGGAACCGGTCACCACAGGCCGCAGATCACCCCGCCAAGGCGCGCAGCACATGCTCCGGATCGTTGTGGATCGCGCGCAGCAACGCCTTGGCCGGTCCGGTGGGCTCGCGACGCCCTTGCTCCCAGTTGCGCAGGGTGCCCAGCTGCACATCGATCATACGGGCAAACCGCGCCTGTGAAAGCCCGGTGGCCTTGCGGATTTCCTTGACCTGCAGCGCATCGACGGCAAACTCGCGGGACGGCTGACGCTCGCCGCGGCGGATTTCGTCCATCTGCTGCACGCTCTCCATCAGGTCGTCAAATAGCTTTCCCATAGTGCTTACTCCCACGTCTCTACGATGCGCCGCAGCGCCTTGCGTTCATCACTACTCAGGTCGTCCTTCTCGTTCTTCGGGTAGATCAGCAGGAGCGCGATCTGTGACGCCGAAACGAAGTGGTAATAGATGACCCGAGAGCCGCCACGCTTGCCGCGCCCACTGCTGGCGACTCTCACCTTGCGGATGCCGCCCGCTCCCTCGATCACATCACCGATGTCCGGTCGATCAGCCAGCAGGCGCTGGAAGTCCGCATAGCTGTGGTCATCCAGCAGTTCACGCAGGCGCCTCGTGAAGACCGGGGTTTCGATGAAGATCATACCGACCAATGTACGCCATTGGCGCACCCCTTGCAACACAACTCCTCTACTCCACCTCAATGCGATTGTGCTCGACTACCTCCGCACCATCGGCCTGCACCCTGCACACGTCTCGCAAACAACTGGGACCGGTTTGGCGACAGGTACTGTCTAAGGCCTGTTCTCATTCGCCATGGCGGTCGCCTGCGCGAATGAGAACAGCCCCTAGTGCAGTGCTGCGCCATTGACGAGACAGTCACGGGAGCAGGCATGACCGCCTGGTGGTGACTGGGGCAATGTTCTGATCTGCGTCCCTCAGCAAGGAGCGCACCGCCGCGAGGGGCGGATGAACCGGCAGCAAGCACCGAGAGCAGATCACACCCGCGTGGCGGGTTTGATGTTTCTGGGGGGAAGAAAAATAGCCGCGCCGTGGCGATACCGCCCGATTCTGGCTACACCGTGGTTACACGGCGACCATATAGCAAAACGCCAACCCCGAAGAGTTGGCGTAAACGCTTGAATCTACTGGTGCCGGCAAGAGGAGTCGAACCCCCGACCTTCGCATTACGAATGCGCTGCTCTACCAACTGAGCTATGCCGGCCCGGCACGTCAGCAGACGACGCACCACAAGGGACGGCAATATACCCGATGCACGGCAGTTTCATCAATCCCGCCCTCACCCCTCCCGCCCTCACCCATCTCCGCGCTCGTTCCAGTAGGCGGGGCGGGCGTAGGTGCTGCGGAAATGATCGAGCAGCAGGCGCATGCGCAGGGCGAGGTGGCGGCGTTGCGGAAACACCGCGTAGATACCCAGCGGCGCCGCGGCCCAGTCTTCCAGCACCGGCACCAGGCGGCCGCTGCGCAGGTCCTCGCCGACCTCCCACAGCGAGCGCCAGGCCAGCCCCAGGCCAGCCAGCGTCCAGTCGCGCAGCACCGCGCCGTCGTTGCATTCAAGGTTGCCGGCAACGCGCAGCAGCAAGGGGGTGCCGTCCGCGCCACTGAACTGCCAGCCGCGCTGCTGGGCCAGACACAGGCAGTTGTGGGCGAGCAGGTCCTGCGGGGTCTGCGGCGTGCCGTGACGGGACAGGTACTCGCGGCTGGCGATCACCACGCGGCGGTTTTCCGCCAGACGCACGGACACCAGGCTGGAGTCGGACAGTTCGCCGATGCGGATGGCGCAATCGAAGTTCTCGTTGATCAGATCGACCATACGGTCGGACAACTCCAGTGTGCAGCTGACTTCCGGGTTGGTGCGCAGGAAGTCCATCACCAGCGGTGCCACATGGCGGCGCCCGAAACCTGCCGGCGCAGTCAGGCGCAGATGGCCGCTGGGCTTGATGCCGCCCAGACTCACCGAGGCTTCTGCATTGGCAAGATCGTTGAGGATGCGCTGGCAGTCCTCGAGAAACGCACTACCCTCGAAGGTGAGCGTGATGCGCCGGGTGGTACGCAGCAGGAGCTTCACCCCCAGGCGCGCCTCCAGGGCGTCGAGGCGGCGGCCGATCACCGCCGGGGTCACCCCCTCCTCGCGCGCCGCGGCCGAGAGCGAGCCGCGCGTGGCGACGCTGACGAAGCTCTCGATCTGTTTGAGCTGATCCATTTTTTACTCAAAGTAAAAGATCAATTGATATACCCTTATCTTCTATTTTCATTTGTGACGCAATAGACTCGCTGTCAAATCATGCCGGGTGGAGGAGACACCACCCGCGGCCAGCACCCTTTCAGACGGGCGCAGCCCGCAGGCGACGGCCCGCGGCCCGGCGCAGCACACCGAAGATCACCGCTTTTCGCAACCATTCAGACAGGAGTTTCCATGAGCCTCGACCTGCCCCAGGGCATGCAGATCAACGCCCCGCTGCACCCGCGCTTCGACCAGATCCTCACCCGCGAGGCGCTGGAACTCGTCGCCAAGCTGCACCGCGCCTTCGAACCGCGCCGCCAGGAACTGCTGGCCGCCCGCGTCGCCCGCCAGGCGCGCATCGACGCCGGCGAGCTGCCCGACTTCCTGCCGGAAACCAAGGCCATCCGCGAAGGCGACTGGAAGGTCGCGCCGCTGCCCAAGGCACTGGAATGCCGCCGCGTAGAGATCACCGGCCCGGTCGAGCGCAAGATGATCATCAACGCCTTCAACTCGGGCGCTGACTCCTACATGACCGACTTCGAGGATTCCAACAGCCCGAACTGGTACAACCAGATCCAGGGCCAGGTGAACCTCTATGACGCGATCCGCCGCCAGATCGACTTCGTCGCCGAGAACGGCAAGGAGTACAAGCTCGCAGACAAGATCGCCACCCTGCAGGTGCGCCCGCGCGGCTGGCACCTGGACGAGAAGCACGTGCTGGTTGACGGCCAGCGCGTCTCCGGCGGCATCTTCGACTTCGCGCTCTTCCTCTTCCACAACGCCAAGGAACAGATTGCCCGCGGCGCCGGCCCCTTCTTCTACCTGCCGAAGATGGAAAGCCACCTCGAAGCCCGTCTGTGGAACGACATCTTCGTGATGGCGCAGGACCACATCGGCCTGCCGCAGGGCACCATCAAGGCCACCGTGCTGGTCGAGACCATCCTCGCCACCTTCGAGATGGAAGAGATCCTGTACGAGCTGCGCAACCACTCCGCCGGCCTCAACGCCGGGCGCTGGGACTACATCTTCTCCTGCATCAAGAAATTCCGCAGCAACAAGGATTTCTGCCTCGCCGACCGCGCCCAGGTGACGATGACCTCGCCCTTCATGCGCGCCTACGCCCTGTTGCTGGTCAAGACCTGCCACCGGCGCAATGCACACGCCATGGGCGGCATGGCGGCGCAGATCCCGATCAAGAACGACGTCCAGGCCAACGAACAAGCTATGGAGAAAGTTCGCGCCGACAAACTGCGCGAAGTACGCGATGGTCATGATGGAACGTGGGTGGCGCACCCCGGATTGGTGCCGATTGCGATGGATATCTTCAATGAACACATGCCATCGCCCAATCAGCTTGAAGTGCGGCACGAAGATCTGAACATTACGGCGCGCGACCTTTTGCTTGTGCCCGAAGGTCA